>Ga0208566_1000277_pt1 | contig 36702 bp, 29 predicted proteins | sample PL_2010_150m_FD_184159 | JGI IMG/M metagenome (GOLD analysis project Ga0208566, IMG submission 184159) | Freshwater microbial communities from Powell Lake, British Columbia, Canada to study Microbial Dark Matter (Phase II) - PL_2010_150m... | ecosystem: Environmental > Aquatic > Freshwater >...
CGATGGAAGTCAGTGGCGTGCGCAGTTCGTGGCTGACGGTGGAGATGAACTCACTCTTCATGCGATCCATCTTCTGCCGCTCGGTGATGTCGCGCACGATGGAGACAAACACCCCTTTTTCGTCGGAATGGCGCACCAGTTGCACCACCATTTCCACCGGATACTCGCTGCCGTCTTTGCGCTGATGCACCGTCTCGAAACTGACCGAGGCCAAATCACCCTGCAACAGCGGTGCCAGTTTGGAGCGATACACCGGCTCCGGCAGTTGCGGGTTGGTGTCACAAGGCGTCATGTGTCCGACCAGTTCCTCACGGCTGTAGCCCAGGCTATCCATCACCCCCTGATTCACATAAATGAAATGCAGGGTGTCGGGTTCGAACATCAGTATCATGTCCAGGGTACCGTCGAGCACTTTCTTGAAGTTGTCGAGATCCTCCAGAACGCTGTAGTGCTCCGTTATATCCTCCAGCGACTCGATGGCCGCCAACAGCTTGCCATCACTGTCGAAGATCGGTGCGGCATCGAACATCAGGTAGCGACGCTTGCGGTTTATGTTGGGGAACCAGCCTTCTGCATGCAGCCCGCGCTCGGAAAAGTGCGACGCACCGACATGGGTATAGTAATCCGCCAGCCTTTCATCGTGTCGTTCCACTACCAGATCGGCCAAGCATGGCCGCTGTTCCGGGTAAAAACCACGCCATGCATCCTTGGTGCCAATAACCTCCGCCGCGCTCAAGCCAGTCAGCTCCTCGCAGGCGCGATTCCATACCAGTACTCGATGATCGGCATCGATAATGAAAGTAGGGACCGTCAGCGAAGCAATGGTATCCAGCACAAACTGGCGCTGTGCGTTTACTTGCTGCTCGGCTAGTTGGAGATCGGTGATGTCTTCCGAAATGCCCAATAGGTATTGTGGCTGACCCTGTTCATCACGCAGCGCTAGCTTCCTGGTGTGAAGAGTACGGGTTCCACGCGGGGTCTCGATGAGTTCTTCCGGTATGTCTATTACGCCGTTCTGTTCCAGCACCTCCCGGTCTTTGCTGATAAAGAAGTCCGCCTGCTCTGTCGGGAAAAAGTCATAATCATTGCGCCCCAAAAATTCCTCACGTCCATGGCCTAGCAACTCTTCGCCGGCTCGGTTGAGCAATTCAAAACGCAGATCCGAGGCTCGTTTGAGAAAGATCATGTTGGGGATATTGTTAAGAATGCTATCGAGGAGTTTGTTGCTATCCCTTAGTTTGTCCTCCGCCACTTTGCGCTCTGTCTCATCGCGCACGATGCCGGTGAACATGTGCGCGCCTCCGTCGCTCTTCATCTCGCCAACGGAAAGGCCCATGGGGAAGGTGGAGCCATCCTGGCGCAAGCCGGTCACGGTGCGGCCGATGCCTATGATTTTGGCTTGTCCGCCGGTGAGGTAATTATGCAGATAGCCGTCATGCTCGCCACGGAACGGCTCAGGCATCAGCATCTTGACGTTGCGGCCTATCATTTCCTCGGCGCTGTAGCCGAAAATGCGCTCGGCGGAATGGTTGGCGCTCTGGATAATGCCGTGCTGGTCGATGGTGAGCAGCCCGTCCACCATGGTGTCGAGTATGGCCTGGGTGTGGTGTGTCTGTTCCCTGAGGGCATTCTCGGCCTGTTTCTGCTCCGTCCGGTTAATCTCATCCTCCACGCAGTCGGCCAGGTCGCGCAACGCCGACTCTTCCTGCGCGCTCAACTTCCGGGGCTTGTCATCGATGATACACAGCGTGCCGAAACGATGGCCTTCCGCCGATTTCAAGGGCGCCCCTGCGTAAAAACGGATATGCGGCCCGTCCGTCACCAGCGGGTTATCGGCAAAGCGCGGATCGAGAAGCGCATCGGTCACCTGGAAAATGCCGTCGTCCAGAATGGCATGCCCGCAAAAGGAAATGTCCCGCCCGGTCTCGCAGGCGTCCACGCCCTGGCGGGATTTGAACCACTGGCGTTCGGCGTCTACCAGCGAAACTAAAGCGATGGGGGTGCCGAACACATGTCGGGCGAGGCGGGTCAGGCGGTCGAAACGCTCCTCAGGCGGCGTGTCCAGCATGGCCAAGTCGCGCAACGCCTGCAGGCGCGTCAGCTCATTCTCTGGAATCACCGGCGGTTGCATGGTTATCCGGCCTCCGGTTCGGCATAGGCATCGCGAACCTCCAGAATTTTAGGTAGCGTGGCAAAGAAAATATCAATCAGCTGTGGGTCGAAATGCCTGCCGCTTTGCTCGCGCATGAAGTCCAGCGCCTCTTCCAGCGGCCAGGCGCGCTTGTAGGGGCGGCTGGAGGTGAGCGCGTCGAACACATCGGCGATGGCGACGATGCGCCCTGCCAATGGGATATCTTCCGCCTTGAGTCCGCGCGGGTAGCCGCTGCCATCCCATTTTTCGTGGTGAGTGAGGGCGATTTCTGCGGCATGGTGCATCAGTTCGAACTGTTCGCCTGTGAGCAGATCGGCGCCGATGGCCGCGTGCGTTTTCATGGTTTCCCACTCGTGCGGTTCAAATTTGCCGGGCTTGAGCAGGATATGGTCGGGGATGCCGATTTTGCCGATGTCGTGCATCGGGCTGGCGTTGAGCAGCAGTTCCGCTTCCGCTTCACTCATGCCTGCCGCCAGGCCGATCAATTGCGAAAAACGACTCATGCGGATGATGTGCAGGCCGGTTTCGTTGTCGCGATACTCGGCGGCGCGTCCCAGGCGGCGGATGATGTCGAGCCGGGTTTGTTCCAGTTCGTGCGTGCGTTCCCGCACCTTTTCGTCCAGTATCTTGTTCTGATCACGCAACTGGTTATGCAGCAGGCGCACTTCGACCATATTATGGATGCGCGTCAGCACTTCCGACCGGTCGAACGGCTTGCCGAGAAAATCCTTGGCGCCGGATTTCAGCGCCTGCAGCTTGGTGGCGGAATCGCTCTGTGCCGTCAGCACCAGCACCGGGGCATAACTTTTGCCCTCGATGCGCTGCAATTCGGCCATCATTTCGAAACCGTTCATCCCCGGCATGTTGAGATCGAGCAGCACCGCGTCGAACGGCGCTTCCCGGTACAGGTGCAATGCCTGTTCGCCACTGCTGGCGCAGGTGATGTTGAGGTATTTCGCCATCCTGAGGATTTTTTCCAGCAGCAGCAGGTTGGTTGACTCGTCGTCAACAATCAGGATGCGTGCGTTTTTGATATCCGCTTGCGTCACGTTTTCCATTGTGTTTCCACCATGACCGCCGCTTATTTTTCCCGACGTTGCCGCTGCAGCAACGCATCGAGCGTATCCAGCAGGGCATCGACCTGCACCGGCTTGGTCAGGTAGCTGTCGAAGCCGGCCGCCAGGCCATGGCGAATGTCGCTGTCCATGGCATTGGCGGAAAGCGCGATCACCGGAACATGCGCCGTATCCGGGTGGCTGCGCAGCAGGGTCAGCACCTGGTAGCCATCCAGGTCTGGCAGGTTGATGTCCAGCAGCACCAGATCGGGCTGATGGCTGCGCGCCATGTCCACTCCCATCGAACCTTCCGGCACGCTGATCAATTCGATGTCGTGACGGCGCGCCAGGATGCGCTGCACCAGCCGCAGGTTGGCGGGATTATCCTCGACATACAGCACGCGCTTCATTTCTCCCGTCGGCACTTGCTGCGACCGCTTCACCACCGCTTCCCGCACAGCCACCGGGGTTGCGGCGGCACCCGTCATGCGCGCCAGGCTGATGCTGAACCTGCTACCCTCGCCGATACGGCTCTCCACTTCAATGGTTCCGCCCATCAATTCTACCAGCCGCTTGGTCACCACCAGGCCGATGCCGGTGCCTTCGACCTCGCTATTCTCTGCGCCCAGGCGATTGAAAGGCCTGAACATCTGCGTCATGTGCTCGGACGAAATGCCGGCGCCGGTATCGAGTACCGAGATGCGCACCATTTCGTCCTCTGGCTGCGGGAAGCAGCTGATGGTGATTTTGCCCGCCTCGCGGTTGTATTTGACGGCATTGGACAGCAGATTGAGCAGCACCTGCTTCAGCCTGACCCGATCCGCCCGCACCAGGCACTGGTCGCATACGCAAGGCACGATCAGATCCTCGATCTCAATGCCACGCTGCTCCGCCATCGGCGCGATCAGCATCAGACATTCCTGCAGGATTTCCGGCCAATCCACCGCCTCCAGCGACAATTGCAGCTTGCCGGATTCCACGCGCGCCAGGTCGAGTACCTCGTTGATGAGTTCCAGCAGATGCCAGCCGGCCTTGAGGATGTGGCTGACGTTTTCATGTTGCGAAGGAAGCAGCGGCTCATCCGGATCGGATTCCAGCAGTTGGCTGAAACCGAGGATCGCATTGAGCGGTGTGCGCAGCTCATGGCTCATCAGCGACAGGAATTCGGACTTGGCATTGTTGGCGCGCTGCGCTTCATCCCTGGCTTGCTGCAATGCCTGCTCGATTTCCTTGCTGGGCGAGATATCGCTCACCACGCCCAGCATGTGCAGCGACTTGCCGTTGCTGTCGCGCACTACGTCGCCCTTCTCATGCATCCAGTGTATGCTGCCATCCGGCCACACGATGCGATGCTCGATGTCATATTCTGCGCCGCGCTCGACGCAGCTATTGACCGCATCGATGACGAACTGGCGGTCATCCGGGTGTACGGCGGCGAGGAAATTGTCGTAGGTGGTCTCCAGCTTGCCTGGTGCATAGCCAAACAGCGGGCCGATACGGTCCGACCACCACAGTTCGCCGGTCTGGATGTTCCAGTCCCAGGTACCGATGTTGGCATAGGTCTGGCTGCGGTGCAGGCGCTCTTCCGAGATTCTGAGCGCCTCCTCGGTCTGCTTGATCCTGGTAACATCCGTGCGCACCGAAATGTAGTGGACAGGCAGGCCGTCGTCGCCCATTTGCGGCGCGATGGTGGTTTCCACCCAGTAGAGGCTGCCGTCCTTGCCCCGGTTGCACACTTCGCCGTGCCAGACATGGCCCGTGCTGACCTGCCGCCACATGGCCTCCCAGAATGCCTTGGGATGGTGGCCGGAATTCAGCATGCGATGGTTACGCCCCAGCAGTTCGTCCTGTGTGTACTGGCTGATTTCGCTGAACTTTTCATTGGTATAAATGATGTTGCCCGCCGCGTCGGTGATGCTGACGATGGCGTGCTGGTCCAGCGTCTGCTTCTGCGCGCTCAGATCCTCCATGGCCTGGTTGAGCGCCTGTTTGACCTGGCGCAGCTCGCGCGAACGCTTGACGCGCGCCCTGACTGCCGAGATCAGGTGCCAATCCTCGATCGGCTTGGTCAGGTATTCGTCGCCCCCCAGATGCAACGCTGCCAACTGCCGGCTGATATCGCCCTCAGCGGACAGGAACACGATGGGCAGGCCGTCATAACGCCGCTGCTGGCGCAGCACCGCCGCCACTTCCATGCCGTTGCAGCCCGGCATTTGCACATCCAGCAACACCAGGTCGGGGTCGAAATCTTCGATCGCCGCCATCGCCAGCATCGGGTCATGCACCACCTTCACCTGCATGCGCGCGCCTTCCAGGCACAGACGATAGGCGGCAGCCAGTTCCACGTCGTCGTCCACGATCAGCACGCGATGCTGCTCGCGCGGAACGGCGCCGGTGGCATCGTCCAGCCCGAGCAACAGGGCTTCGGCATCCACCGGCTTGGCGAAATAGTGGCTGGCTCCTGCGCGCAGCGCCTCCAGCCGCGCCTGGAAACTGCCGTCGACGGAAATGAACAGGGTCGGCAGATGCAGCACTTTCTGGAATTTCTGCATCACCTCGGCGCCCGCCAGATCGCCTTCGGGGAAGATCATGTCCATCACCACGACATCCGGCAGATCGGCAATCACCCCCGCCTCGAAAGCGGCCAGCGTATCGAACAGCGTGACCTGATAGCCGCCAGCCTCCATTTTCGCGGCCAATTTGCGCCCTTGCGCGGGATCGTCTTCGGCCAGATACACCCGCTTGCCGCTATGCTGGCGCGCGGAAGCCGTGCTCTGATCCTGCTGGCGCTGCCCGCCCTGGCGGATACGCGAGGCCATATCGGCACCTTCCATCACCTCGCGCAGACGTCCGAATGCCGTGGTCAGTTCCTGCCATAGCGCTTGGACTTCGCTTGTGGCGGGATTTTCCTGCAGCTTGTGGAGCAGCAGCTCGGCGGCGCGCGCTGCCTGGGAAATGGACGGGAAACCGAAGGTGGTGCCGGAACCGGCTAGCCCATGCGTGAGGCGGCGCAGTTCGGCCACATGCTCGCCGTCGGCGCGGTCGGCCTGAAGCCGGTCCCAGAGCTCCATGAGGCGCTCCAGTTTTTCCGGCAACTGGCTTACATAACTTTCCGCCAGCTTGGCGAGTTGTTGCTTGACGTCCAACCCAATTCCTCCAGAGCGCCGCCCGGCAGCAACGGCCATATGATGTTTGGCAATATTACCTGATCAGGAACGCAGCAGGGCAATCACCTGTTGCGGTCGCAGGCGTGCCTGCTCGCCCAGCTCGCGCAAGGGCTTGAGGCTGACCTCGCCGGCCTGGGCTTCGTCGTCGCCGATAATCACGGCATAGCGCGCGCCGCTGGCGTCGGCCTTTTTCATCTGCGACTTGAAGCTGCCACCACCGCAGTGCAGCAGTACCATTAGCCCCGCCTCGCGCAATTGCTCGGCCACCTGCAAAGCCATGCGGTCAGCCTGCTCGCCGACATGAATGATGTACGCATCCGGCGCGGCCACAGGAGGCTGGAAGCCCTGCTCCTGCAACAACGCCAGTAGCCGCTCCACGCCCATGGCGAAACCGCAGGCGGGGGCGGGTTTTCCGCCGATCTGTTCGATCAGCGTATCGTAGCGCCCACCGGCACATACCGTGCCTTGCGCGCCAAGCTGAGTGGTGACCCATTCGAACACCGTGGCGTTGTAATAGTCCAGGCCGCGCACCAGGCGCGTATTGATGCGATAGGGAATCTGCGCCGCACGCAGCATGTCCTGCAACTCCTCGAAATGCTTGAGCGAGACTTCGTCGAGGTCGTCCAGCAAACGTGGCGCGGCTTCGATCACAGCCTGCAGCGCGGGGTTCTTGCTGTCCAGGATGCGCAGCGGGTTGCTGTGCAGGCGGCGCCTGGCATCCTCGTCCAGCACATCGGTGTGCTTTTCAAAATAGGCGATCAGGCGCGTGCGGTAGACCTGTCTTGTCTCGGCGGAGCCCAGCGTGTTGATTTCCAGCGCCACGTCCTGCAAGCCCAGCAGTTTCCATAAGCGCGCGGTCATCACGATGTGCTCGGCGTCCATGTCCGGACCGGCATAACCCAGCGACTCCACGCCGACTTGGTGAAACTGGCGATAACGGCCCTTCTGCGGGCGCTCATGGCGGAACATCGGCCCCATGTACCACAGCCGCTGCGGCGCGTTGTAGAGCAGGTTGTGCTGCACCACCGCCCGCACGCAGGAGGCCGTGCCTTCCGGGCGCAACGCTAGATTCTCACCATTAAGGTGATCGACGAAGGCATACATCTCCTTCTCGACAATATCCGTCACCTCGCCGATGGAACGTACGAATAAATCCGTGGGCTCGACAATTGGCGTGCGGATTTGCTGATAGCCGTAGCTGCGCAACCAGGTGCGCACGGTGTCCTCGAAAAACTCCCACAACGCGGCGTCAGCCGGGAGAATGTCGTTCATGCCGCGCACGGCTTGGATGGTATTGCTCATCGTTTTTCTTGGGAAAATAAGATGCGGGATTTTATCATGCGGGCAAGCGGTTAACGCGCGGCATTATGGCTGCGTATCCATGCCGCGAAATCAGATTCAGTCATTTCGCCGGAGGCGACTGCCAGCATGGTCAAGGTAGCCTCGACCTGTGTCGCTGTCAGCTTGCGCCCATTTATCATCAGGAACAAACCTACGGACAGGAGCGCCGCACGCTTGTTACCATCCACAAACGGATGGTTCTTCGCCAGCCCGACGCCATACGAAGCGGCCAAATCGGCAAAATCCGGCGCGCCGTAAGCCGCCAGATGCTCGGGACGCGCCAGCGCGGAATGCAGCAGACCATCGTCACGGATTCCAGATAAGCCGCCGTGTGTAGCCAGACTCTCGTCGTGCAGCACCACCAGTAATTGTTTGTCCACCCATCGCCACATGACCGGCCTTACTTTGCCAGCGCGTGGAAGGTGTCGCGATACTCGCGCATGAATTCACGACCGAGTTCAAGCTGCTCCTCAAAAGTGGGATCATGCGGCGTAATCGTTACTCCGCCCGGTGCATCGGTCAGATAAACCATGTCGCCTTTTTCCAGCTTGAGGCGCGCCAGCACCTCCTTGGGCAGGATCAGGCCGACGGAATTACCGATTTGGGTGAGCTTGAGGGCTTGCATGGCTAGGCTCCTTATTTGTTATAACAATTGTTATAATACTCCGGCGCCATCAAAGCATCAAGATGCGGACTTTTCCATATGCCAAAACCATAGCAACGAGCAATTTACTGCCCTACGCCGCCGGCTTGCTAGATTACCGTAAGAGGAATCACTTTGCTTTCTCGCCGCAGCTTGCCGCCCTCGGCGTAATGCGTACGCACATACTCCTCGACTATCGCCTGGAATTCCTCGGCGATGGCATCGCCTTTGAGGGTCACGGTCTTTTCGCCGTCCACGAATACCGGTGCGACCGGCACTTCGCCGGTACCGGGCAGGCTGATGCCGATATTGGCGAGCTTGGATTCGCCTGGCCCGTTCACCACGCAGCCCATCACCGCCACGCTCATGGTTTCCACGCCAGGATACTGGCTGCGCCAGCTGGGCATCTGCTCGCGCAGGTAACGCTGGATTTTCTGCGCCAGTTCCTGGAAAAAGGTCGAGGTGGTGCGCCCGCAGCCGGGGCAGGCCGTCACCAGCGGCGTGAACGAGCGTATGCCCATGGTTTGCAGGATTTCCTGCGCCACCACGACCTCGGTGGTACGCGATTCGCCCGGCTCCGGGGTCAGGCTGACGCGTATGGTATCGCCTATGCCTTCCTGCAGCAGCACGGACAGTGCGGCTGTGGAAGCGACGATACCTTTGGAGCCCATGCCCGCCTCGGTCAGCCCCAGATGCAGGGGGTAATCGCAGCGGCGTGCCAGCTCGCGGTAAACCGTGATCAGGTCCTGCACGTCGCTGACCTTGCAGGAGATGATGATGCGATTGCCAGGCAGGCCGACTTCCTCGGCCTGTGCCGCACTCTCCAGCGCCGACTGGATGAGCGCTTCTCGCATCAGGGCTTCTGCAGAGAGCGGTTCCGCACGTTGCGCGTTTTCATCCATCATGCGCGCCATCTTGGCCTGATCCAGACTGCCCCAGTTGACGCCGATGCGCACCGGCTTGGCGTACTGGATGGCGGCTTCTATCATGGCGGCAAACTGCTCGTCGCGTTTCGAGCCTTTGCCGACATTCCCCGGATTGATGCGGTACTTGGCAAGCGCCTCGGCACAGTCCGGGTATTGGGCCAGCAGTTTGTGGCCGTTGTAATGGAAGTCGCCGATCAGCGGCACAGCACAGCCCATGGCGTCGAGTTTTTGTCGAATGGCGCCCACCTGCGCCGCGGCCTCCGGCGAATTCACGGTAATGCGCACCAGTTCGGAACCCGCCTGCCATAACTCGAACACCTGCTGCGCCGTGGCATCGGCATCGGCTGTATCGGTATTGGTCATCGACTGCACGACCACGGGTGCATCTCCACCAACCGGCACATGGCCGATCATGACGCTACGAGTGGTGCGCCGCTGGATATGGGATTGCTGAATCAAGCTCTACTCCAGGGTGAATCGCGCGACATTGGCCTTGGTATGCGGTGCGAGGTTGACAGGCTTGTCGTTGAAGGTGAGCTGCACGCCCGCGGCGTTGCCTATTTCCACTTTGAGTGGCGGCGTACCCTCGGCGCTATCCTTGCTGCCGGCCGCCCCATTTTTGTGGAAAATTTCCTTGCCGTCGCGATCGGTGACGCGCACCCAGCTCTGTTCACTGAAGGCAAGCTTGAGGTGGGCAGTGCCTGCAAGTGCAGGCGTTGCTGCTTGAACGGCAGCGGCTGGCACCGGGGGTTTAGCCACCGGCGCAGGCACGGGTCGTGACGCCACGGGTGCCACAGGTAGCTCAGATGCTGGTGCGGAATCCGGCGCATCGGCATTTGGCAGCGTACCCGGCAATGTCACCGATTCTGGGCTATAGCCACCGGCAGACTGCGCTGACGACGGCTCTGCTGCTGTCTCAACATGTTTCTCTGGATGGCTTTCCCGGTAGTCCATATACAACATCCAGCTACCGAGCAACAGGCCGACCAGCAATGAAGCAACGACATAAGGCAGCCAGAGCCTCCTGTCGCGGCGGCTGATGGCGATGTCCTCGGATTGCAGCGTAATATTCCGCGCCGATTCCGGCGCAGGAGCGCCCAAGGCATGCAGCAGCGGCTCCGGGTCAAGTTGCAGCAGGCGCGCATAATTACGGACGAAGCCGCGGATGAAGGTTGCGCCGGGCAGCCCGGAGTAATCGTTGGCTTCCAGCGCATGCAACTGCCGGGCGCTCAGACGAAGCTGCTGGGCGGCCTCTTGAATACTCAACCCCAGTTTCTCGCGTGCTTCTGCGAGCGCTTTTCCGATATCGAGGCTGATGCTCGCCACTGGGGCGCTTTCCTGTTCAGTCTGCTGCTGCGGTATGTCTTCGTTTTCGTTCATGGGTTACTGCCCTGATACGAGCATTTTTGCCTGCTCGGAGGCCGGGAACTTGTTTTTAAGCAGCAGCGAGTAGCTTGCTTCGGCATTCTGATCGCCAAGCCGGCGCGCAATCCGGATGCCCAGCCAAAGGGCTTCCGGCGATGCCTCGGTGCCTTCCAAGGCGCGCTTGAGGTAATCGCCAGCCTTGGCTGCGTCTCCCCTGCCGAAATAGATATTGGCCAAATGGTAAGACGCCTTGCTCAGCCCTGGTTGCAACTGCAGTGCATTCAGCAGGTAGGTTTCGGCATGTATCTCATCCTGCTTCTTCAGCGCGCATACCCCGGCATTGAGATAGGCCAGCTCAGGGGTGCTGTAGAGCGGATTTTTCACAGCGGCCATGAATTCCGGAATGGACTCATCCACCCGGTTGCGGGAGCAGAGAAAGGTGCCGTAATTGTTATGCGTCTCGGAACTGCCCGGATCGAGCTGAACCGAGCGTTTGAAGCTGGCCTCTGCCAAAGCGTCCTCGCGCAGGGCGGAATACACCAGCCCCAGGCCGTTATGGGCAGGCGAGAAACTCGGATCAATCTGCGCCGCCTGCGTCAGCTCGTCGAGCGCAACGCCAAACATGCCTTGCACGTAATATCCAGAACCCAGTTCGGTATGTATCCTGGCACGATGGCGCACCGCGGAGTCATTGCTGCCGCTGCCGCTGGTATAGGACTCCGGCTGCCTCGATGACTGGCCCGCGCAACCGGCCAGCAGCAAGAGCAACAGGGACAATGGCCATTTCTTCATGCGGCGATCTCCATCATGTGCAGGGTGCGCCTGGTTTTGTCCTGCACTTTGCCGGCAAGCTGACCGCAGGCGGCATCGATGTCATCACCGCGCGTCTTGCGGATGGTCACGACAAAGCCTGCCTGCATCAGCACATCGCGGAAATGGCGAATGTGAACCGGCTTTGAAGTGCTGTAGCCGCTGTTCGGGAAAGGGTTGAACGGGATCAGGTTGAACTTGCAGGGCACATCTTTCACCAGTTGCAGCAGTTGTTTTGCGTGCTGAACGCTATCGTTGATGCCGTCCAGCATGACATATTCAAAAGTGACGAAATCGCGCGGCGCTTTTTCCAGATAGCGCCGGCACGCTGCCATTAGTTCGGCGAGTGGATATTTTTTGTTGATGGGCACCAGCACATCGCGCAGCGCGTCGTTCGGCGCATGCAACGATACCGCCAGCGCCACCGGGCATTCGTCGCGCAGTCTATCCATGGCCGGCACCAGGCCGGAGGTGGACACCGTGACGCGACGGCGTGACAGGCCATAAGCCGAGTCGTCCAGCATGATGTTGAGCGCAGTGACCACATTGTCGAAGTTGGCGAGCGGCTCGCCCATGCCCATCATGACGACGTTGGAGATGATGCGCTCGCCCTTGGGGTCGCGTCCTAGCGCCTTGTTGGCGATCCACAGCTGGCCGATGATTTCGGCGACCGTCAGGTTGCGGTTGAAGCCCTGGCGGCCGGTGGAACAGAAGGTGCATTCCAGCGCGCAACCCACCTGCGATGAAACGCACAGCGTGCCGCGCCCCGCCTCCGGAATGAATACGGTCTCGACGCCGTTGCCGGCGCCGACATCCAGCAGCCATTTGCGCGTGCCGTCTGCGGCGATCTGCTCGACCTTGACCACGGGCGGCGCAATGGTCGCAATCTCGCCCAGTTTTTCGCGCAGCGGCTTGGCAATGTCGCTCATCGCGGCAAAGTCCGCTTCGCCGAAATGATGCATCCAGCGCATCATTTGCTTGGCGCGAAAAGGCTTCTCGCCCAGTTCGGTGAAGAACCGGGCGAGTTTGGCTTGATCGAAATCCAGCAGATTGACGGCCATTAACGCGAATAGACGTTCATGCTGGGAAAGAAATAGGCGATCTCGATGGCGGCATTCTCTGTCGAATCGGAACCATGCACGGCGTTGGCATCGATGCTTTCGGCAAAATCAGCACGGATGGTGCCGGCCTCGGCCTTTTTCGGATCGGTAGCGCCCATCAGGTCGCGGTGCTTCAGCACGGCATTCTCGCCTTCCAGTACCTGCACCATCACCGGGCCGGAAATCATGAACTTGACCAGATCCTTGAAGAACGGGCGTTCGCGGTGAACGGCGTAGAACCCTTCAGCATCGGCCTGGGACAGGTGAACCATGCGTGAGGCCGCAATCTTGAGGCCGTTGGTCTCGAAGCGGGAGTAGATTTTGCCGATTACGTTCTTCGCTACAGCGTCAGGTTTGATAATGGAAAGCGTGCGTTCAACAGCCATGCGATAACTCCAGAAAATTAATATTGATGAAAGTGCAATAAAATACCACTTTAGCCGCCTAAAATAAACCGCCGCGGGCAGATGTGCAGGAATTTATGCGGCGTGTTCCGCCTGATTTCTCTGGCGCCGCGCTTCGTACAGACAGATTCCGCTGGCCACAGACACATTCAGGCTTTCTACCGTGCCCAGCATGGGAATGCGCACCAAAGCGTCGCAGGTCTCGGCGGTGAGGCGGCGCAGGCCAGTGCCTTCTGCGCCCAGCACCAATGCCAGCGGCCCCGCCAGCTTGGCGGAAAACAGGTCGTGCTCGGCTTCCGCGACCGCGCCCACCAGCCACACGCCCGCATCTTTCAGTTCACGCAGCGTGCGCGCCAGATTGGTCACGGACAAAAACGGCACGCTCTCTGCCGCGCCGCACGCCACCTTGCGCACTGTGGCATTGAGACCCGCAGCCCTGTCCTTGGGTGCAATGACGGCATGCGCCCCCATGGCATCGGCTACTCGCAGGCAGGCGCCGAGGTTGTGCGGGTCTTCCACGCCATCCAGCACCAGCAACAAAGCTGGTTCAGACAGATTTTCCAGCACATCGTGAATGTCGCGATACGGCATCGGAATGTCCGCCACCCGCGCCAGCACGCCCTGATGGCGGCTGTTGCCGGCCAGCCCATCCAGCCTTGCCCGCTCCATGAGCATGACGCGCATGCCCTTTTGTCCAGCCACCGCCAACAAATCCTGCATGCGGGCATCGGCGCGGCTCTTGTCCACGCAAATCTCCTGCACGCTTTCCGGATGCTGGCGCAGCCGGCTCAATACGGCATGAAAGCCGTAGACGATGCGGAATTCGCTCATTTGCGCTTTCTGCCTTTCTCCGCCTTGGGCGCAGGGGATGCCGCCTCGCCCGGGACATCGAGCACGAAATCAATCTTGCCGGCATCCAGATCGACGCGCGCCACCTTCACCCGCAACCGGTCGCCCAGGCGATAGGTTTTGCCGCTACGCTCGCCGGCCAGCATGTGGCGTACGTTATCGAAGTTGAAGTAGTCGTTGCCCAGCTCGGTGATATGCAGCAAGCCCTCGACGTAGATTTCATCGAGCGCGACGAACAGCCCAAAACCGGTGACCCCGCTGACGGTACCGTTGAAGCTCTCGCCTACCTTGTCCTGCATGAAATAGCACTTGAGCCAGATTTCAACGTCACGCGTGGCGTCATCGGCACGGCGTTCCGTCATGGAACAGTGCATGCCCAGCGCCGTCCAGTCGCCGGCGTGGTACTTCTTGCCTTCCAGCACGGCCTTGATGGCGCGATGCACCAGCAGATCCGGGTAACGCCGGATGGGCGAAGTGAAGTGGGTGTAGGACTCGTACGCCAGACCGAAATGGCCGATGTTGTCCGGACTGTACACTGCCTGCTGCATCGAGCGCAGCAACACCGTCTGCAGCAGTTGCTCGTCCGGCCGGCCCTTGATCTTGGCCAGCAGCTTGCAGTAATCCTTGGCATGGGGAGTGTCGCCGCCGCCCAACTGGAAGCCGAATTCGCCCATGAATTCGCGCACCCTCTCCAGCTTTTCCGCCGTCGGCCCTTCGTGGATGCGGTACAACGCCGGATGCTTGTGCTCCTTGAGGAAGTCCGAAGCACACACATTTGCCGCCAGCATGCACTCCTCGATCAGGCGGTGTGCGTCGTTGCGCACCACCTGGATAATGCGCTCGATCTTGCCGTTCGCGTCGAATATCATCTGCGATTCGATGGTCTCGAACTCGATGGCGCCGCGCTGCTCGCGCGCCTTGGCGAGGATATGGTAGAGGTCGTACAGGTTCTGTACGTGCGGCATCAGCCAGGCATACTGACGCGCCGTATCGCCCCCCGCATTGGTCAGCATGTCGTAGACCTTGTTGTAGGTCATACGGGCCTTGGAGCGCATCACCGAGGGGTAAAAGCGGTAACGCTTGACTTCGCCGTGGCCGTCGATCTGCATGTCGCATACCATGCACATGCGGTCCACGTCCGGGTTGATGGAGCACAAGCCGTTGGACAGCGCTTCCGGCAGCATGGGGATGACGCGGCGCGGGAAATATACCGAATTGCCGCGATCGAAGGCTTCCTTGTCCAGCGCATCGCCCGGCGTGACGTAATAACTGACGTCTGCAATCGCCACCACCAGGCGCCAACCCTTGCCTTGCGGTTCGCAAAACACGGCATCGTCGAAATCGCGCGCAGTCTCGCCGTCTATAGTGATCAGCGGCAGCTCGCGCACATCCTCGCGCCCCGCCCAGTCCGACTTCTTCACTTCGGATGAAAACTTTTTTGCCAGCTTGGCTGCCGCCGGATCGAACTCATTGGGCAATTGATGCTTGCGTAGCGCAATCTCGATTTCCATGCCCGGATCGGCATAGTTGCCGAGGATTTCCACCACCTTGCCTATGGGCTGGGCATAGGCCGACGGCTGTTCGATCAGCTCCACCATCACCACCTGCCCGGCCTTGGCCTTCATGTCCTGCCCCGGCGGGATAAGAATGTCCTGGCTGATGCGCCGGTCTTCAGCGGCGACGATCACCACTCCCTGCTCCTTGATCAGGCGGCCAACCAGGCGCTGGTTGGCGCGCTCCAGCACCTCGACGATCTTGCCTTCCGGCCGTCCGCGCCGATCCACACCACTGATGCGCACCATGGCGCGGTCGCCATGCAGCACTTTGGACATTTCCTTGGGTGAGAGGAACACATCCTCGCCACCGGCATCCGGCACCAGGAAGCCGAAACCATCCGCATGTCCCTGCACCCGTCCCGGTGTAAGGTTTATTTTCTCCGCAATACAGAGCGCATTCTTGCGGTTGCGAATGATCTGCCCATCGCGCTCCATCGCGCCTAGGCGACGGTTGAGCACCTCGCGCTCGCTGTCGCTGATCTCCAGCAGCGCATAGAGCCGCTCGGCGCTGACGGGAGCGCCCTCCTGCTCCATGATATCCAGAATAAACTCACGGCTGGGCAGCGGATGTTCGTACCTGGAGGCTTCACGTTGGGCATGCGGGTCTTTGCCGCGCTGTTTTTTTCTCGTTGACAAAATCGGTCTTTCCTATAAAATTTGCGGTCTTTGAAGCCCAGATGGCGGAATTGGTAGACGCGCATGGTTCAGGTCCATGTGCCTTCGGGTGTGGAGGTTCGAGTCCTCTTCTGGGCACCAAAGGATGGCGTAGTTGTCAGGTTTCAGACAGCTTGATGTAACGCTTATAAATTTCCACGCGCTAGTATAGCCTACCCCCTTCAAATTCCCGCCTTCCGATCCTGCATCTTCTGCGTCTGTACCTTGAAAATGCCCAGGTAGCGATCGAACAGCTTTGCCTGATTCCGGCAGGCGGCGGTGGCTCTATTTAAACTGGCATTAATGCGGCGCGCTGAACCTTTGGCGCGCCAGCCTTACGCACTTGCCACAATTCATAAGCGGCTTGCTGCGCGACCCATAAATCAGCACGGCCACCATTCTCAACACCTAGCCATCCCTCGAGGCGCAATGCCATTTCAGGCGAGATAGCAGCGCGGCCATTCAGCACACGCGACAACGCGGCACGAGTAACGCCTAGCTGTGCGGCAGCCTGTGTGACGTTCAAACCCAAGCCGGGCAGAACGTCCTCTTTCAATGTGTCGCCGGGATGCGGCGGGTTGTGAATACGAGTCATGTTCGTTGCTCCTAGTGATAGTCCTGATAATCCACCAATACCACATCTTCAGCTTCAAAGATGAAGGTCAAGCGCCAGTTGCCATTCACCCATATTGACCAATGGCCGTTGGATAGCTGATGCAGCTTCCACCCTGGCACATTCATATCCTCAGGTGCTGAGGCAAGGTCAAGGCGCGTTAACTGCCGCCCTAGTCTCGCCGCATGGTGCGGCTGTATACCAGCCTTGCTTCCGGTGTCAAAAAACTCTTGCAGTCCCTTGTGCCGGAATGTTTTAATCATGGCAACACTGTATAGCGTAGCGTTCCACATGTCAACTGGTGGAGGCACAAAAAAAGACCATTCCGTGAAGTTTGGCCTTTGCTGTTTAAGCTGCGCGCATGCTGACAGACGCTTACTTAGCGGGAATTCGCTCCGGGGTAAGCAACCACCAGAATCGAGATATCATCGTGACCTGCAGCGGTGCCCATATGGTTGCGCACCTTGTCGAGCAGGTAGCCTGTCTTGTCCCCGCGTGGCGCCGATTTCAGCCACTGCAGCAAACGCTCCTGGCCCACGGGCTCGCCGGCGCTATCTTCAGCCTCCAGCAAACCATCGGAGCATGCAAAAAAGAAACTTTCCGTACCAGGCTCAAAAACTTCTGCCGTATCCTCAAAATCATCGCCGTTCAACAGCCCCAAAGGAGGCTGCGATGAGTGCCATTGGTGCAGCATGTTGCCGTCCGCATCAAATACCGCTGCAAAAGGGATGCCGCCGTTCCATGCCTTGATGCCTCCTCCGTTCGGGTCAGTTGCTACCAGCACCGCAGCAACAAATCTTCCCGTGGGCATGAGGGCGGCCACCTTGCGGTTGAGCTCCCGGCCGATTTGTTCAATCGGCAACCCCTTATCATTCATGGCATAAAACACGTCTGCCACCGGCATGACATTGAGCGCGGCTGCCAGGCCATGGTCGGTGCCGTCAGCCAGAATCACCTGAAGCAAACCGCCAGGCGTTGCCCCGCCAAGAATCACGTCGCCGCTGAAGCTGGTTGCCGGGATGGTCAAGTGCTGTAGCGTCTTGGTCTTGTCTCCCGCCGTCTGGCGGATCATCTTCTCCATCACCTGCATGGCGAGTTCATTCTCTGCTTCGGCATTTTGTCGGTAGGCGCGCAACTGATCAAGGTTGTCCTTGAGCGTTTGCTGCATGCGAATGGCACGCGCGAAGTTGGTGACCTTCGACTGCAGAATGGAGAAGTTAACCGGCTTCAGCAGGTAATCCTCTGCTCCCGCTTCCAAGCCGGTGACAATGTCATCAGCGCTGTAGAGCGATGTCACCATGACCACCGGCACCCACCGGTCTCCGCTCAGCTGCTTGATCTGTCTGGTGGCCTCCAGGCCATCCATGACAGGCATGACCACGTCCATCAGCACCATGTCGGGAGCATCGCGCTGGAATGCTTGCACCGCTTCACTACCATCGCGCGCCTTGAGCACCGTCATATCCATCTTCTGCAGGCACTTTTCCAGCAGCATCAGATTGAGTTCGGTGTCGTCGACGATCAGCACCTTGAGTCCGGCATGGTCATTTTCAGATTGATGAAGATTCATGGTCATGCCTGTCCGATCACCGTAACCGTGCTCATGCAGGCTCATCCAGTGCGTAAATGGCCGGCAGATTGCGCCACAGGCCGTGCACATCCATGCCGCAACCAAAGACATAACGATCCGGCACGGTAAGCCCGACAAAATCAGCCTGTATCGGCTTGGGCCGGCCCGTATCCTTCTCGGCCAGAACAGCAATCAGCGCCTGTTTCGCCCCCGCCTCCAGGCACTTGTTCCGTACCGCAGCCAGAGTGTGGCCTTCATCCAGAATGTCATCGAGCAGCAGCACCGTGCGTCCCCGCACGTTCTCGCCGGGAGAGACTTTCCATACCAGATGCTGCCCTCGCGTCTGGTTGTGATAGCGCGTAGCCTGCACATAATCGAATTCCAGAGGAAAATGCAGCAGCGGCAGCAATTGCCCGGCGAAATACACCGCCCCGCCCATCACTGCCAGCACCAGCGGCTCGCTTTCCGCGATCTTGGGCGTAATCTGCCCGGCCAGCCTGCCAATGACAGCAGCAACTTCCTGTGCGGAGAATATCTGCTCGGATTTGTCCAGCAAGCCCCAGGCATCGGCAAGCGCGATCATCCTGCTTTCCTTGCAAACCAAGAGGGCTCGGAACGGCCATACAGACGACAGCCCATCAATGGATAGCCCGGGAACCGGGTACTAATGTTTGCACGGCAATATCGTGCTCCGGTTGGCGGTATTCGACTAGCCACTCGGTAAGTTGCCGCTTGACGGTCAATTCATCCGCGTCCGCATGATCGGCAATCCACTCTATCGCCTGGGTTATCCAGGCAGCATCCACCTCACGCGCCTGGGCGACACGCAGCTTGGGATGCGGCGTCGCCAGCGTGTGCTCATCGTCCGCCAGTAGTTCCTCGTACAGCTTTTCGCCGGGCCGCAGACCGGTGAAAACGATTTTGATATCATCTTCGCTCAAGCCGGAAAGACGAATCATCTCGCGTGCCAAATCGGCAATCCTGACCGGCTCACCCATGTCGAGTACAAAAATCTCTCCACCCCGTCCCATCAAGGCAGACTGCAGTACCAACTGGGCTGCCTCCGGAATCGACATGAAGTAGCGGGTAATCTCCGGATGGGTTACTGTCACTGGGCCACCGGCAGCAATCTGCTCGCGGAATCTGGGGATGACACTGCCGCTGCTGCCCAGCACATTGCCGAAACGCACCATGATGAAGCGCATGCCACCATTGGCCTGCAAACCTTGGCAGACCATCTCCGCCAGCCGTTTGCTGGCGCCCATGACATTGGTCGGGTTAACGGCCTTGTCGGTGGAGATCAGGACAAACTTTTCAACCCCTTGCGCACGGCAAACCTCCGCCACCGTGTAGGTTCCGATCACATTGTTCAGTAGCGCCTCGGCAGCGTTTTCGTTCTCCATCATCGGCACATGCTTGTAGGCTGCCGCGTGGAAGACGATGGAAGGTGAATGACGCCTGATGACACTATCCAGCCGCGCACGACTCCTGACATCACCTACCACACAGGCAATCCGGACTCCCCGGTACTCGCTACGGAATTGTTGTTCAAGCTGGTATAGCGCAAATTCGCTGATCTCGAACAGTACCAACAGTGCAGGCTCGAATCTGGCAATCTGGCGACAGAGTTCGGAGCCAATGGAGCCTCCGGCACCAGTCACCATCACCACACGCCCCTCAAGCAGGCGATGCAATCCTGCATTGTCTAAAGTGACCGGCTCGCGGCCAAGTAGATCTTCCACTTCAACGGGACAAACCTGCGAAACACTCACCTTGCCGTTCATCAGGTCGTCAAACGAAGGCACCGTCAATACCGTCAGGCCAATGCCCGTGGCAATCTGCACTGCGTGGCGACGCTGTTTGTGGGCAGCGGAGGGCATGGCCACGATGACATGCGCCACGCCCATACGCTCCGCAAATATGGGTAACGCATCGAGACCGCCCAGCACTGGAATCCCGAAAATCTGTCTGCCATATAGCTCGCGACTGTCATCGAGCAACCCGACTACACGCCATTGGTGACTTTGTGCCAACTCCTTGAGCAGGGTAATGGCTGACTCCCCAGCCCCCATCACCAGCACGGGAGCTCCATCATATTGCACGAGGTTGTATAGGTGGTGTTCCTTCCAGACGCGGTATGCGAAACGGCTTCCACCCATGAGAAGCACCAGCAGAATGGGATCAAGCACCAGCACGGAACGGGGGACGACCTCCGGCAGTTTCAGCATGAGCAGGAGAGCGGAAATACTCAATGCTGCAACCATCGCTGCCAGGACAATACGCCTGAGATCAGTTGTGCTGGCAAAGCGCCACATGCCACGGTAAAGCCCGAATCGCCAGAAAATAAGCGATTGCAGCGGCACTATCCAGAGCATCGTCTTCCAGACTGTACCAATGTGTTCCGAAGGAATGGCGAAGTTGAACCGCAGCAAAAAGGCAATACCCCATGCCACGGCCGATACCGCAACGTCATGCAACAGGACAAGCTGAGCGCGGAAATTAGTGATAGGCATCAATTAGCCTGAATGATGATGTCAGCATGAGTATGATTATAGTGCCTACACCAGTGAAATAAACAACCCTTATCTTGGCAGCATGAATCGCAAGGCCTACGAAGTGTGGGTCATGATGAGGTGAAAGCAGGTCAGGTGATCCGCGCAGCCTCATTCATCAGTATGCTGAAGGCGTATGTATGTGCGCCATAGCTGGTCTATCCATAATGCAAGGAAGATATAAACAGTTGCCCAGCCAGCTAACCCAATCCATTGAAAAGATGCGGGCCTCTGCACGAGCCAGATGGCACTAACTCCCACAGCCGCCATAAGGAAATATTCAACAATAGCTGTTTTCCGATGTCCCAATCCCATTAGCACCAATCTTTGATAATAGTGGGAACGATGCGCCTGCCAAATCTTTTCTCTACGTAAAAGTCGTTTAACCAACGTGACCGTCGCATCGACGATAAATGGCGAAAAAACCAGCAGCGGAAACCATAATCCCCAATCGCCGCGCTGCCAGCCCAGCACCCCGAAAGCCGCCGCCATGAAACCGAGTGGAATAGAACCGGCGTCCCCCATGAAAATACGCGCCGGATGGAAATTGAAGCGCAAGAAGGCCAAGGCCGCTGCAACGATGCAGAGCATGACAACGGCAAGACCCGCATCGCTCGCCAACCATGCGGCCACCGCATAGCTGCCAAAACCGAACAGCGCCATACCTCCGGCCAAGCCATCGGAGCCATCCATAAAATTATAGAGATTAGTCATCCAGACAATAGCGATCACAATCGGAAAAAACCACAACCAATCAAAATCCATCGCGAAACCAATAAACACAAACGTCCCGGCTGCCAGAAATTGCGCCAGAAGGCGCCAGCCTGCGGAGAGTCCGCGCAAATCATCGGCCAACGATATCAGCATCATAAAAAGCACGCAGCCTGCTATCAGGAATATCCATAGCTGTCCGAGCATGCCCCATCCGAATAGGGCCCCACCCATCAACGCCAGTCCGCCCGTACGTGGTACCGGCACCGTATGCAGTGAACGGTCATTAGGATGGTCCAACACATAATGCGCTGCACCACTTTTAAGCATCCAGGCAATAACTAGAAACGTCAGCACAAAGCTAGCCAGAGGAGCAAGAAAATAGTCCGGGAAGATTTCCAAAGTAGTGGCTATGAGTCTATTCCCACCCGCTTTGACGTTACTCCTACCCCTTTCAGAAGAGCTATGAGCATCCCTAATACCAAACCTGCGCAAGCTCCAACCATCAAATCCCAGCCTACTTTCGGAAATACTGGCCCGGATGATACAACAACCGGCGCCGCTAATCTGGTTGGAAATGTAATGCTCTTGTCAAGCATGAGTATCAAGTCATTTTCTCGCTGGCGCATCTGCACTATCTCAGTATCCTTGCCAATGATCATCGGGATCAGTATCGCATACTGGATAAATGCTTTCTCTGACTTTTGCGACAGACTTCCCCCATCACCGGGTATTTTATTTGCCAACTCTTTCTGCATTGATTCCAAGTCATGAAGGTACGAGCGAACTCTCGACAGCTCTGAATTTAAATAATAAATACTGCTTTTAGCGATCTCATTATGCCGTTCAGCAAGAATTGTTGTTACAGCCTCTGCGGCTTTTCTCGCATTGTCAGATGATCCTGCCCTAATTTTAACTTCTATGAAGGAAGTGTCTTTCTTAACTTGAGGATCAATTGCAGCCAGGTTCTGACCAGCCTTATCTACTCCAACTACACGCGAAACTTCTCTAGCAAATGCAGCAGACTTGAGTATTTCAATGGTTTCCGGGAGAGGCTCTACTGCCATCTTGCCTGCCTGACCTACCTGACCTGCCTGACCTACCTGACCTACTTTAATAATTGCTGTGGCTTCCCATAATGGTTGCTGATTCAGCAAAACAGCCCCGGCAATCAAGCCCCCAGCCAGCCCCCCACTTATCACCCAACGCCAACCGGACAGGATCTTCTGTGCCAGATTAAGCAAATCAATTTCTTCTTCAATTCTCTCCTGCACTTCTGCGCCCATGTCGCTATCCTGTCTTAGCCCACATAAAAATCCGCACCATTATGAGCGACAAACTCGCCCATCGGCAAATACTTATCAATCAATCTGGTTAGCCAAAAAATGTTGCGCCACTCGCTTCAGCGCATCATCAAGGCTCACTGGTGGGGTCCACCCCAGCAACTCGCGTGTTTTGCTGATATCCACCTGCAGGGAACCACACAGCCGCTGCGCATAGTCCGTCTTACCCAGCATACGTGCAATCGTCCACAACATCTGCTCTGGTACCGGTATCAAACGCGCGGAATTGCCCTGTGCAGCAGCCATACGTTGCAATAGAGCCGTAGTGGAGATATCCTCCCCATCGCTGACCAAGAAGGTCTGGCCGGGAGCTTTCTGATGGTGCAGGCAGGTCATGATCAGATCCACCAGGTTATCCAAGGCGACCAGACTACGGCAGTTGTGAATTGCCCCAAACGGCAGAGGAATGCCTTTGTGTAGCCAACGCATCATGGAGAGAAAGTTGCCCTTGACTCCTGGGCCATACACCATCACAGGGCGAATGATGACCACTTCAAGTACCGTTTCCTTCGCCAACTGGCGCAGCGCCTGCTCAGCCTCGTGCTTTGACACTCCATAGGGGTCAACCGGTGCCGGCACATCATCGGCAGTGTAAGGCTTATCTCGGCATGTGTTCTCACCATTGACCTTAATCGAACTGATGAAGACAAAGCGCCGCACACCGGCTGCCGCTGCCTGACGCGCAAGACTCATCGTACCTAAGACATTGATGCGGCGGAATTCAGCCAGAGGATCATCTGCCACATCACGCATCACATGAACACGCGCAGCCAGGTGAATTACGCTTTCAACTCCGGCAAGGACAGCTGACCAGTCAGTCTGCTCATTGATATCACCGACCGCGACATACTCCAAATCATTCGATAAACCATCGGAAGCATTTTGACGGATAGCCCCACATACACGATGCCCCGTAAGCGCCAGATTCGCACAGAGCGCTCTTCCAACAAAGCCATTTGCACCAGTGACTAACATACGCGTACGAGAATCCGTCCTGCTCACATACTTGGTATCTAGACTGCTGGTGCTGGTGCTGGTGCTGGTGCTGGTGCTGGTGCTGGTGCTGGTGCTGGTGCTGGTTCGGCTGCCAAATATGCCGCCCCACTTACCCAAATATATCAAGCCAGACCATATTGTCACCATACGTATCTTCAAACTATGATGGGTATCGCGCGCCCATCGATGCACTACTCTGACGCTCGGGACGTAAACAACCCGTGCAATTTTCAGCATCCTGCGGCCAATATCCGCATCCTCAAAATGCAAAAAATAAGCCGGATCAAATCCTTTAATCTGCTGCAATGTCCGGGTACGGAAGAACATGTAACAACCGCTAGGGTACTGAAGTCCCTCGATAATGTCGTCATAATTACAGTCACGCATTTCGAACCATGCAAGCGCGGATTGGAAGCGCGACTGAACCCAATTGGGAGCGAAGCTTCGCAGAAACATGACTAACAGGGTTGGATTACGCTTGCACAAATAATGGCGCTCACCATCTTCGCCAAACACTGCTGGCACCAATAAGCCCACATCGGGATTAGCCAGCATAAAGTGCAATGCCTGTGTTAGCGCGTCGGGTTCCACAAATAGATCTGGATTAATTACTAGATGGAAATCCGAATCGGCTTGCTCAATCACTAAATTATTGCCTTGCCCATAGCCCACATTGCCGGGCGAACACAACAAACGCAGCGACAAATCCGGCACCATGCCTCTATGCTTTTCAACCCAGCCTTGCAGGCGCTTGTGCCAGCTTCCCTTATTCGAGTTATCCACCAGAGTCAATTCAAGACGAATGGCGTAGTTCTGTTTGGCAACTCGTCCCGCTTGCTGCAAAGCCAAAAGCGTGCGTTCCACCGTCGGCAGGTCAGGCTCATACACTACCAAAGATACACTTAAGGAAATTTCAGCCAATTATTATGTATCCTGACTCTCATTCGGCATTTGCCGCATCACGATTCTAGCTGGCACACCAACGGCCACCGCATACGGCGGTATATCATGCAACACTACAGCATTTGCGCCAATTTTGGCGTAGTCTCCAACCGTTACGCGACCAATTATTTTTGCTCCGGCGCCTATCAGCACATGATTGCCAATGATAGGACGGGTGGAGAGCGAGAATTGCATATCGGGCTCTTTAGCCCCCAAGGTAACGCCCTGCATGATAGTGACCTGTTCACCAATGCGCTCAGCTCCGATGACCGTTCCCACAGTATGCGGCAAAAACAGTCCTCCTCCAATTTGTACTTTAGGAGAAATTTCGATCCCAAAGAGCAGAACATTGAGCATGGAGAAAAACTTGGCCAACAGCCCAAGGCGGTATCGATAAAAAAATCCTGACAGACGCAAAAAAACGACCGGTACCAGACGCGGATTGAAACAGGAAACAATAAGTCTTAGCCAAGAAACCGGTCGCGAATCGCCAGAGAGTTGGTAATAGTACTCAATGTCGGATCGTAGTTTTTTCACAAAGCCACTTTCTTATAGGCAAACCAAGCCATCCCGCTGACAACCAGTCCGATAGTTAAAAACAGGAACTGAGTATATCCCCACTGCATCGAGGTTGACTCTTCATAAATCGCTATCGATATTAGCGGCAAGGCCGCAGCTATGGTTATCGGCCAGATTTGTCGGCGACGCATCAAAATATTTTTGTGGCGTGCATACTCTACGACAAATACCAGATAGAGAAAATTTGGAATTACAAATGCCCAACCTAATGATTCCAAAGAAGAGAAATTCTGCAAGCTATACCTGGTCATTAGCAATAGTCCAATATTAAAGACCAAGTCTGACGTAATCAGTACGCGAGCGCTTCTCGTCGCAATGATCATCGTCCCATACACCCACGAAACACCACGAAAAATGACTGCAATCGTGAGAACAATCAGCACCCTGCCAGAGGCCTCGAACTGCTGGCTATACAGCAAATGAAGCAATGGACTCTTGAGTAAAACCACCGAATAACAGACCAGTGTGCAGCCAGCCAAAACCAGATAAGCTGTTTTGAGCATGCACGCCTTTTGACTCGCAGGCTGAGTCGCGCTAGTCAATAGCGGTAGATATATTGTGCTACAAGCAGTCAGAAACAGTGTTATATAGTTAAAGGTCAATGTCCAGGCTGCATCAAATAGTCCTGCAAATGCCAACCCATGTATATCAATTATCCATGAACGAACGAGTAACAATGCAATCGTTGATGAAAGCGCCGCCAGTAAGGTCGAGCCGGCAAATTTCACAAACGCATAAGTTTCCGTATATACCAAATAGCCGGCTAATACATTGGGGGCCTGTTTTGGTATGCTCGACATCCCCCAAGCCCCCACCAGATAAGTAACCAGAAAACATATTATAAGCGACAATGCCAGCATCTCTGGATGATAGGCAATATGCAGAAAATACATACCTGCCAACACTATCACCAGTGCCAGTGGCCCGGCAATTTGGGCGAGTGCTAGATAGAAATAAGAGCGGTATCCATTCAATATCGCAATAACATAGGTGCCTCCTACATTCAGCAGAACAGCCAGGCATATCAAACGAACCGAGGCAAGAAAATCCGCTGAATCGGAAGATAAAGACAACTTCGTGAGTTGCGGGGCAAAAGCCAGCATGCACAGCACTACCAGCACCCCTGTCATCCCAATCAAGCGGCTCGCCGTTCCGCGAAATTGCCAGCGCGACAGTTCATCCCCTCTCTCGGACAGCCCTTGGACAACCGCATTAGTCCCGCCGAAGGTTGCACCTATGGTTGCCGCCTGTGCAATTTGCCGTAGCTGTGAAAAGAGCCCGACCCCTTCCGGACCCAAGCAATAAGCCACCACCTTGAAACTCAACAACCACAGCAATGCAGAGCCAAACACACCTGAGGTACTCAGATAGACACACTTTTTCATATTTATCCAGATGCGTGGGCAAATAAAACTCAAGGATGGACTAAAATCCGCCCTCCGTTTTCTATTCGATTGCTTGTAAGCCGTGACAAAAGCAATCCCCACAGAAAATATGCAAATATTCCAGGGTAAGGTTGACGTAGAGTTACCTTAAAATTATTGTCTACCACGACAAGATAAAACACGATGATCGCGAGCCAGAGTGTTTCTCTTGGTAGAGTTTCTCTGGATTGCCATAATAAATAAGCGGTGTAACCGATCAACAACAACATAGGTAGCATTGAGATGAGTCCAAAGTTATACGCCATATCTAGATACCAGTTGTGGGCGCTACTTTTAACTTCTCGCGGAAGTGGGGCAATATGACCAAGAAGTACAGTTCGTCCGCTTTCGGTAACCCCGCTGATATATAGGCTCCAAATATCCAGTCGCTCCTCTACATTTATTGGGATTTTGCCACTAGCAAGTACCTCAAATTTATTGAGATACTTGCTGCTATCGATTCCTGCGGCCGCTGAATGATATTTTATATGCCAGTAGTGCATATTCAATCCTGCAACTGTAGCCACAATTAAAGCGGTGACCATGATCATAGCTTTATTGTTTTTTATGGGATTCTGTTTTGAATATGCGAATACAATAATGAATGAAAAGTACGCAAAAATAGTTAGGAAAGAAACACTTGCTACTGCATATATAAACATCAAAGGCATCAGAATATAGAATGCTTTCTTATGACTTTCCCATAAATTAGTCATTGAGTATGCAAATGCACAGACAAAAATAAGGGGTACATATTGGAAATGCGAGTAGATGCTAAATAGGTACAGATAGTGAGTTAAAGTGAGGTTTCCTTGCAACCAACCCGACACAAGTTGCATAGGCACAACCAAAAAAAGCACATAGAGGAACGCATGAGGGATAACTCTGTCTCTATCAATAATCTGCTGCCCCAACACCAAGCCGAATACAGGCAAAAGAAACTGAAGTAGCAAAATAACTTTTCGGCGCCCAATTTCCATATCGACACCTGCGAAAATTAACGAAACTAGCATTACGAACAGCATTGCTCCCAACAATGTCAATGCCAATAAGGCACGTCGATAATCGCCTATTAACATTAATATTCCACCGAAGCAGGCAAGAATAGAAATAGGCAGAGGCAGTCTAGAAAAATCCCCCAGTGAATCTACAATCGGCACAACACTATTATAAATATCTCCAGAAAGAAGAAGAAAAAGGGGGAATAATATTGCAACGCCGATAATCAACAAGAGTAATTTTTTATTTTCAACTTGCATTTACACCCTTTTTAAAATTCTCAATCATTATGATAATCTTGATTTTTCAATGTTATCGTTGATTCAAGGCTTCAATGGCAAGTCCATTAACCAAGTTTCAAGCTTACTAATAAGCATGCCGCGGTCAAACTCACACTGGCTGTACGTTCGGCTTCGCTTGCCCATAACATTACGCTTAGTCGCGGTAAGTAATGACAACCGCAGGATAGCGTCGGCAAGTGCTTTAGAGTCGCCAGCTCTACAGGATAAGCCAGCTTGCGCATCATTGATAACATTAGCCCCTTCACCATCCAACATACCCAGAATCGGAATGCCTGCTGCAAGATAAGACTGAATTTTCCCAGGCAGCGTCAAAGAAAATACTGGGTCGGGTTTCAATGTAACCAGCATCGCATCTGCATGCAGGTAAAAAGAAGGCATCCGGCCAACCGGGTGACGGCCCAGCATAATAAAACTCTTCTGCAAGCCCCGCCGGATTACTTCATCCTTGACCCAACCTGCCATACGCCCATCACCGACAATCAACCAACGGATGTTGCCATTAGTCTTCAGTTGTTCTGCTGCGTCCAGAATCGCGGGGAAATCTTGTGACTCGCCAATGTTACCGGCGAACATAATGTTGAAGCATCCATTCCGGATCGGTATTTCCGGAGCGATTTCCGAGGTATTTGTGCCATAATCCGGCTCGGCCCAACTTGGAAAATATTTGATTTTCTCATGATCACTACAGTATTTTCCAATCAGTGGGATGAGACTTTTCGACTGAGCAAGAACAAGATCGCAGCGGTTGTATATATATGTGACTAATCGCCCCACCCAATCCAAAACAATTTTAGATTTAACCCCTCCCACTGCCGACAAGGTTTCCGGCCACTGATCAAGCACCCAAAGTGTAACTGGCCATCCCTTGACACGTCGCAACGCAATGGCCGGCAAACCCACTGTCACTGGGGAGGGTTCAAACACGAAAATAGCGTCAAACTGTGTATTCCGGAAGTGCGAAATGCCAAACAGGGTCGCACTGATGGCATAACTTAAGTAATTAAGAAATAAACTTAATCTACCACTGCCCCGGGGCCAAATCGGAACTCGTAAGATACGCGCACCCTGATAGGAGGAGAACTTTTCCGGATGTTCTGAAAACTCTGAGAATATCTTCCCGTCTGGATAGTTGGGCTTGCCGGTGAGCACAGTAACTTCGTGCCCTCGCCTGACCAATTCCGTGACCAGATCATTAATACGAAAGTTTTCCGGCCAGAAATACTGGCTTATCACGAGCAGCCGCAAGGTCAAGCCTCAGATAGCTTTATGCCAGACCACGCGATTCACATAATCGGTGTAGCTGTGAATAATCCGCACCACTTTGTCCGACACGTTGGGTATGCTGTAGTCGCCAACTTGACGTAGCAACCGGGAATTGCCTTGTGGCTGATCAGCGAGTATTGCAAGTGCCTGCATCACGCGCTCAACTTCAAGACCAACCATCATCACCGATGCTTCTTCCATGCCCTCAGGACGTTCATGTGCCTCGCGAATGTTGAGTGCTGGAAAGTTAAGAATAGAGGACTCCTCGCTGATGGTGCCACTGTCAGAAAGTACAGCCCGAGAACTCTGTTGGAGTTTGACATAATCTTTGAAACCAAGCGGCTTGAGCAAGCATACCAGCGGGTGAAATGACACGCCCATAGCATCAACTCGCTTCTGGGTTCGCGGATGGGTTGAAACGATGATAGGCAAGCCATATTGGTCGGCAATGGTGTTCAGCACCATTGTCAGATTGGCGAAGTTCCTGTCAGAATCGATGTTCTCCTCCCGGTGTGCGCTGACCACGAAGAACTCTCCATTCCCTAATCCCAGACGGCTAAGCACATCGGAATTCTCGATCCCCTCACGATAATGATTAAGAACCTCGAACATGGGACTTCCAGTCTTAATCACAGCATCCGGTGGCAAGCCTTCGCGCAGTAGGTATTCGCGGGCGATGGAGCTGTAGGTAAGGTTGATGTCTGCTGTGTGATCAACGATGCGACGGTTGATTTCCTCCGGCACCCTCTGGTCGAAGCAACGGTTGCCAGCTTCCATATGGAACACCGGGATTTTCCGTCGCTTGGCAGGAATCACCGCCATGCAGCTATTGGTGTCCCCCAGTATCAGCATGGCATCCGGCCTGACCTCAGCCAACATGGCATCGACGGCGATAATCACTTTCCCTATTGTTTCTGCACCACTAGCTCCAGCCGCGTTCAGAAAATAATCCGGCTTGCGTATCTCAAGGTCATGGAAAAGAATCTCATTGAGCTCATAGTCATAATTCTGTCCAGTGTGCACTGTCACATGGTCACAATACTGGTCGATCTTTGCCATCACTCGGGAAAGGCGAATAATTTCCGGACGGGTTCCAAAAACAGTGACAACTTTCAATTTCTTCATATCAGACAGGACAGGCATAGGTATCGGAACGATCATGGTCGAAAATTTCGTTGGCCCACAGCATCACTATCATCTCATCGTCTCCCATATTGGTAATACTGTGAGCCCATCCCGGCACTGTCTCAACAATTTCCGGCTTGTCGCCCGACGTGCATATCTCATGAGACTCGTTCGACATGATATGACGAAAGCGAAACCTCGCGTTTCCCTTGATGACCAAAAATTTCTCGGTCTTGGAATGATGATAGTGCTCACCTCGCGTCACGCCGGGATGCGAAGTGAAGAACGAGAACTGACCAGAATCCTGGGTTTTCAGCATCTCAACAAAGACGCCGCGCGAGTCGCCGAACCCGGGCACCTCATACGTGAAGCGTTCGGGAGGGAGATAACTAACATACGTCGCGTAAAGCACACGCGTCAAGCCGGTGCCCACCCGCTCGGAAACAAGGGAACTTCGACTGGCTCGGAATGCCAGAATCTGCGCGGCCAGTTCACCGACAGTAATCGGGTAAGAGGGAGCAACCTGGCAATACGGCCCGAAAATTTCTTCACCAGTCATAATCCGGGCAATGGTGGCCACCAGGTCATCAATATGAACAAGCTCCAACTGATAGGCTGGGTCATCGATCTGGATTGGCATATCACGGGCAATATTGTGGCAAAAAGTGGCAACCACTGAATTATAATTTGGCTGGCACCACTTCCCGATGACATGCGGCAACCGGAAAATATAAACAGGGACACCCGTCTCCTCCGAATGCCGGAGTAACAGTTGCTCGGCAGCCAGTTTGCTGACGCCATACGGGTTGTTTTTCTCGACATGGACTGATGAAGCAAAGATAATAGGCACACGCCGCCCTGAATTCCGTACCGCCTGGCACAGAGTCCTTGTCAGGTCAGTATTGCCGCGAGCGAATTCAGCCGCATCGTCTGGACGGTTCACACCTGCCATATGGCAAATAAAATCAGCTTCGGCAATCGCATGCTGCAAGTCATCCGCAGTTGATTCACGTCCATACCGCAGAACTTCAAAGTTCTTACGTACTGCTAGCTGGGATACAAGATTCTTGCCAATAAACCCATTGGAACCTGTGATCAGAATTTTCATGAGTCACTCCAACAGCTGAGCATCCCTGCCTCCCAGCATATCTTGAATGTAGCCCAGTTTGAGCAAAAGCTGTTTCATGCCCTCCACATCCAGACGCTCCGTATTGTGGGAGTTGTAATCCTCGCTCTCCGTAATTCGGGTCTCCCCCTCCTCGACGAACTTACCATAGTTAAGATCACGCAGATCCGGAGGAATGCGGTAGTAATCGCCACGATCTTCAGCACAGGCCATTTCCTCCCGGCTAAGCAGCGTTTCATAGACTTTTTCACCATGCCGCGTACCAATAACCTGAAGCGGATAGTCCGGCTTTTCAAACAGTTCCAATATTGCCCTGGCGAGTGTTTCTATCGTAGCCGCAGGGGCCTTCTGGACAAAGATGTCACCATTTGAGCCATATTCAAATGCATACAGCACCAGATCAACGGCATCTTCGAGCGTCATCATGAAGCGAGTCATGTGCGGGTCAGTAATGGTAATGGGCTTTCCAGAAAGCAACTGATCAACAAACAGCGGTATCACCGAACCGCGCGATGCCATCACATTGCCGTAACGCGTACCACAGACTACAAAATCTGTTCCTACCAGAGTGCGGGACTTGGCAACCATCAACTTTTCCATCATCGCCTTGGAGATGCCCATGGCATTGATCGGATAGACAGCCTTATCGGTACTTAAACAAACAACGCGCTTAACACCTCGATTGAACGCTGCCTTAATTACATTTTCAGTTCCGAGAATATTGGTTTTAACGGCTTCAAGTGGATAAAACTCACATGATGGGACCTGCTTAAGGGCGGCAGCGTGAAATACGAAGTCAACTCCCGACATCGCATCCTCCACCGAACTGTAGTCTCTGACATCGCCAACGTAAAACCTGAGCTTTGGATGATTGAAACTCTTGCGCATGTCGTCCTGTTTTTTTTCATCACGGCTGAATATACGAATCTCTCGAACACTGGTACCCAGGAACTTTCTCAGTGCCGCATGACCGAATGATCCGGTCCCACCGGTGATTAGCAGATTTGCATTGTCGAACATAATGTTACCGACTCCCTCTACTTGGTTAGGCAGATACACAACAGATCATGAGAGCTCGATGGGTGTTGCTTGCAACTCTGGATTAGCAGCTCGCGGCACAGCGCAGAATGACGTTTGTACTCCCAGAGCAACCTATCAAAGCCTACGAAGCACCAAATACGGTCCAGTGCAATCTGTCCTAAAACCTCTCGCAACCACGTCGAACTCTGCCAACTCCGGTACTGTATAAAATTCATCATAGTGGCTATTGATGTATTCTACTGAGCATTCTCCGCGCATGTCTGGATAGTTCTCCCACTCCACTAGGACAAAGTATCCGCCTGGCTTCAACACACGAACGAAGTCTGCGTAATACCTGCCAACTCGATGGTGTTTATCTAAAAAAAAGGGAGGCCAATCACCATAGTTAACCCTTCTTTTTATGTCGTAACCAACTCCCATAACATGAAGAGAAAAAATCGCGTCAACGGAACCAGACTCAAGTTCATCAAGATATGTATCTTGTATATCCATGGGGACCTTAATGTATCTGTCTACGTGTGGAGCTGAATCAATTATGTCAACTCCGATTATTTCGTTGGCAAATTCTCGTACAAGTGGCGTGAAATGTTCATCTCCGCAAGCAAACTCCATTGCGACGTCAAAACGCGGCAATCCCAGCCCCTTCAGTAAAGGCGCCATCCCTTCTTTCGGGTACATAAACCATGCTTTTTCAGGGGGAAATGTCAGAGAATAATAATTGCCGAGCTTCGGCCGTAAAATTTTTAGGCGTAAATAGTATTCAATCAGAATCTTGATTGAGTCTAGTTTAGTAGCAAAGGGGCCAAGAATTTCCTTAAGTACATTTTTCAGCATTTTTCTATGGAGCCTATAAGTTAGCCAAAACTGCAGTATAACCAATCCCTCATTGCCTTGCGCCACCATTCCGCCCGGCTGTGGCGATTGCCTTCCAAGTATGTCGTGCTGCCTGCTCCCAGGAATAGTCCGAGGCCCGGCTCATTGCGGCCCATGCAAACCGGTGTTGAAGTTCCTCATCGTCCACGAGTTCGGCGAGATGCCTGGCTAAGTCTTCCGGGTTCGCCGGATCGAAATAGGCCACAGTATTGCCTCCGAATTCAGTCATTGGTGCCCTATTTGACACCAATGCCGGGCGACCGGAGGCCATCATTTCAAGGAGAATATTGGGGCAGTTCTCGATGAACGAAGCAAATAAGTTAACTCGCGCGTGTTGATATGCTGCCGGTAATTCGCAATGCGGCACGTTACCCGCGAGAACGACCTCGCCAGCCAGTCCGCGAGCACCAATCTCGCGCCGAACCAAGTCGCCATAGGGCGGGTACTCAGCGCCGACAAGTACCAACTTCCCGCCCCATCCACGCTGTCGATAAAGATCAAATCCATGGACGACCTCCATCTGCGCCTTGTAGTGATCGATGAACGAAACATAGAGGAAATATTCACCTTCAGGCAGCCACGCAGGGCGTGGCAAGGGGACGTTCAACCGTGGGAAGAACGAGGGCGCAATTCCGTGAGGAGCAACAATGCTTTTCCCTTGCAGCGCACCAATCTTATGTGAAATAAAGTCCCTGGCAAATTCCGATATGAATACCACTAAATCAGCACGCTGCATTGCAGAAGACAATCCACGCTCCAGCAGCCAATCCCTTAGCCACCGGTAACCGTAAGAGTATTTCTTTCGCTGCAAGTGATCGAACGGCAGCATATTCTGGAAAGTTACAGCCGTTAACATACTAGATGGCAATGACCTCGGCAGTAATCCACCTGGTGAGAAAAACAAATCGACATTGAGTCGCCGCACTAGCGAAGCCAAGCAAAACTCTTCCCAAGCGGCACGCTTCAACGGGTTCTCAAGCGACGACTGTTCCAGCCTCTCGATATTCTGAGGCATTCCAGCAAGAGAAAATGATGGTTGGACGAGCACGAATACCCTCCAATTATCATCTTGCGGGACATGCCTCAGAAGATTCAGCAAATAGGTTTGCCCTCCCCCCAAACGAGCTGAAAGTGCATTGATAAAAACGCGCATATGAACGTTTTAGTTACCGTAGCTCAGCGTCATATCCATGGGGGTTCATTGACTGCCATCTCCACGCATCACGGCACATATCTTCCAAGCCAAATCGTGTCTCCCACTCCAGCAATCGCTTGGCCTCTGAAGGATCAGCGAAACACTGCACCACGTCCCCCGGCCTTCGATCAACAACTTGATAAGGTATCTGTCTTCCGGAAATCATTTCAAATGTATTCACAACTTCCAGCACGCTGTAACCCCTTCCTGTGCCAAGATTTAAGGTCAGAACGCCCTTATGCCTGTCTATATAGCGCAATGCTGCCAAGTGCCCATACGCAAGATCCATGACGTGAATATAATCCCTCACCCCTGTTCCATCTGGAGTGGGATAATCATTGCCGAATACCATTAACCTAGCTAGTGAACCTGCCCCGACTTGAGAGATACATGGCATCAAATTACTTGGAGCACCTGTAGGACTTTCACCAATCAAGCCACTTTCATGAGCTCCAACAGGGTTGAAATAGCGCAACCTAGCAACACGCCAGTCAGGGTCTGACGAAACAAGATCAGCAAGAATTTCCTCCACCATTGCTTTGCTATACCCATACGGATTGGTTGGCGCAATAACTGCATCTTCACGAATTGGAACGTCTAAAGGAACACCGTACACAGTAGCAGATGAAGAAAAAATCAGTCTCTTGATCTTTTTCCTGGTCATGACTTGAAGGAGTGAAACGCTCCCAGACACATTCCACTCATAATACCTTAGCGGATTTTGAACAGACTCACCGACTGCCTTAAGGCCGGCAAAATGAATGACAATCTCGGGGTGAAAATTATCAAATACCGACTCAACAGCTGCTTGGTCACGCACATCCTCTTTAAAGAAAGCAGGGGCTCGCTTTGAAATAGTCTTTAATCGGCTGATTACTTCAATATGACTATTACTAAGGTTATCCAGAACCGCCACATCATGTCCCGCATCGAGCAGTGCCGAACAGGTATGTGAACCGATGTATCCCGCACCTCCGGTAACTAAAACCCGCATAGCATACTCTGTATATAGTACCGAAAAACATTGAGGTCCATTCGGTTATTCGTCTTCCAATAGGCGGAGTTCATGCTACCTCTCTATTTTACAAAACACATGGAAGACGATTTCTCTGGGAATCTCTTTTTTTCAGTCGTTGACATCCCCAACATTATTAGAAATATCTCTATTGGGAACAAATAACGCGCATGAATAATTGGATTTATTAATAAAGTAAAAGTAAGGGCAATAATAGAAGACATCAATATTCGTTCACCTTGAGCGCTATAAATCTTAATTGATAAAAAAGCCCTGACAATATTTTTTCCCAATAAAACCAAAATCAATATAACACCGACATCCTTCAGCTTATACAGGTCAACATTTCCATCGGAATCAATAAACGACAATGAACCTAGCTGATCATAAATCCATTGGGCAACCTTCAATGGAGAAAAAAAGAGGTTGCCTATGTAATAGTCTATATTCATATCTAAAACAAACTTAACGAATCCCGAGTGAGCATATATATTCGCATCACCTTCAATAGATTGAATTGATATTAATACCGCCCCAACAGCAGAGATAATATAAGCATAAAGTAATCTCCATCTATAATTGCCTGCATTGTGAATAAAATAAAGAAACAAAGAAAATATCAATAACTGCTGTCTCATCAAAAATGCAAGCACAGTAACAACAATCAATAGCAGTCTTTTGTTCATCAAAACAAGGTATGTTATCCACAAAACAAAGAACAAAGTCGGAGCTTCTTTGTTAATGAGTTGCGAGTAATAAATCAATTGTGGATTAAGAAAAAACAAAAAAGAATATTTTTCTGGTAATTTTGCGACTATCAATATTTTGCATACGAAATAGTAGCTAAGAACGAAGAGTACATTATTAACAATGAATGCGATTGCATCATAATCAATAGGTATCAACTCTCCAAGAGAATGATAAAAGAATGAAATCCAGAAATTCTGGTACAAAATATAAACCATCCAATCCCCTTTTGTAATAATTTCTGAAAAGTGGGGAAAGTAACTT
>Ga0208566_1000278_pt1 | contig 36673 bp, 29 predicted proteins | sample PL_2010_150m_FD_184159 | JGI IMG/M metagenome (GOLD analysis project Ga0208566, IMG submission 184159) | Freshwater microbial communities from Powell Lake, British Columbia, Canada to study Microbial Dark Matter (Phase II) - PL_2010_150m... | ecosystem: Environmental > Aquatic > Freshwater >...
GGATTGCTTGTAAAACTGGGGTATGTGGTTCATGCGGTTTCCGGAGGTGAAGAAGCGGTGGAATATCTCAAGGGGAATAAGGCAGATATTCTTGTTTTGGACATGATTATGGAGCCGGGGATCGATGGTCTGGCGACCTATCAAAGGGTTCTGGCAATCAACCCGAAGCAGAAAGCGATTATCGTCAGCGGGTTCTCGCAGACCGATCGTGTCAGCGAGGCTCAGAGACTGGGAGCCGGCGCCTATGTCAAGAAACCCTATACGCTGGAAAAGATCGGCGTGGCTATTCGGGATGAACTGGATAAAGGATAGATAACAGAATACTCAACAGTACAAACGGGATGTGCGCCACGAGGCTGCACAGGAGATGAGGGTAGGTCCCTCGAAGCCGGCTTGCAGGAGCTGGCTTCAAACCACCCTAAGCTGCGATGATAAGGGAGAGATGAATCTGCTGCTTCTCCAGGATATCCGGCCTGTAGACCTTCTCCGGCCACTCCGCCTCGAACATCCATCCGTTCAAATCGATCCATTCGCAGCCGGCAGCGCCTCCGCGAAATGGCACGCCGCGAAGTGGTGGTGGTTCACCTCGCGGAGCGGCGGCTCGTCCCGCATGCAAACCTCCTTCGTGTAGAGGCAGCGCGTGTGGAAGCGGCAGCCCGGCGGCGGGGCGATCGGGCTGGGGACATCCCCCGTCAAAATCACGCGCGTCTTTTTTCTCCGCGGGTCCGGGATGGGGGCGGCCGAGAGCAGCGCCTGGGAGTATGGGTGGAACGGGATCCGGTAGAGGGTCTCGGAGTCGGTCAGTTCCACGAGCTTTCCCAGGTACATCACGGCCACGCGGTCGCTGATGTGCTCCACGACGCTCAGGTCGTGGGAGATGAACAGGTAGGTCAGGCCAAATTCCTTCTGGAGGTCCTGGAGTAAGTTGATCACCTGCCCCCGGATCGAGACGTCGAGGGCGGAGACCGCCTCGTCGCAGATGATCAGCTTCGGGTTCAGGGCCAGAGCCCGTGCGACGCCGATCCGCTGGCGCTGGCCGCCGGAGAACTGGTGCGGGTAGCGCCGCATGTGCTCTCTCTTCAGCCCCACGACCCCCAGCAGTTCGAGGACCCGGGCCTCACGCTGCTGCCGGTCCGTCATGCCGTGGACGAAGAGCGGCTCCCCGACGATGTGGGCGACGTTCTTGCGGGGGTTGAGTGAAGAGAAGGGGTCCTGGAAGATGATCTGCATCTCCCGGCGGAGCGCCCGCATCTTTTCCGCGTCATAGCCGAGGATGCTCTCGCCCCGGAAGAGGATGTCGCCGCTGGTCGGCTCCTCCAGGCGGAGGATGACCCTTCCGAGGGTCGATTTGCCGCAGCCCGACTCCCCGACGAGGCCGAGCGTCTCGCCGGGGAGGATCCCCAGGCTGACCCCATCCACCGCCTTCACGGAGGCGATGCGGCGCAGGAAGATCCCACCGGTGACCGGGTAGTATTTCACGACGTCCTGGACCTCCAACAGCGGTTCCCTGTTTTTTCCGTTTCCGTTATCCATATTTGTGACACCGAACGAGATGGCCGTTGCCGAAGCCCACCATGGGCGGCGCGACCCGGTCGCATGGCTCAAAAACATCCATACAGCGGTCATGAAAAAGGCAACCCGCCCCGAGACTGAAGAGCGACGGGACGACGCCGGGGATCGTGCAGAGCCGCCGCTGCCTCTTCCCGATCCCAAGGACCGGGATCGAGCTCATCAGGCCGACCGTGTAGGGGTGCTTCGGGTCGGCGAAGAGGGTCTCCACATCCGCCACCTCCATGATCTTCCCCGCGTACATGACCGCGACCTTCTGGGCCATCTCGGCGATCACCCCGAGGTCGTGGGTGATGAAGAGGATCGAGGCGCCGGTCTCCGCCTTGAGCTGGTTCATCAGTTCGAGGATCTGGGCCTGGATCGTCACGTCGAGCGCCGTGGTCGGCTCGTCGGCAATCATCAACCTGGGATTGCAGGCGAGGGCCATCGCGATCATCACACGCTGGCGCATCCCGCCGCTCATCTGGTGTGGGTAGTCGTTGATGCGCGACTCGGGGGCCGGGATGCGCACCAGGCGGAAGGCCTCGATCACCCGAGAGCGCGCCTCGCGGGCGGAGAGCTTTTCGTGGAGCGTGATCACCTCGGAGACCTGGTCGCCCACCGGGAATACGGGGTTCAGCGAGGTCATCGGCTCCTGGAAGATCATCGAGATCGACTTTCCCCGGATCCTCCTCATCTCCGACTCCCGGAGCTTCAGGATGTCGACCCCCTCGAAGAGGATCTCCCCCCCGGCGATCCGGCCCGGCGGGATCGGGATGAGGCGCATCACGGACGACGCGGTCACGCTTTTCCCGCAGGCGGACTCCCCGACGAGCCCCAGGGTCTCGCCCGCTTCGATCGATATGCTCACGTCGTCGACCGCCTTCAGGACGCCGCCGCGGACGTCGAAGAAGGTCTTGAGATTCCGGATTTCGAGCAGGGGAGCGGGTGTCGTCATGTCAGTCCCTCAGCCGCGGGTCCAGCGCGTCGCGCAGACCGTCGCCGAAGAGGTTGAAGCCCAGAACGGCGAAGAGGATTGCGATCCCGGGAAGCGTCATCACCCACCAGGCGCGCAGGATGAGTTGCCGCCCCTGGGCGATCATCGCCCCCCACTCCGACATGGGGGGCTGGGCCCCGAGCCCGAGAAAGCTCAAGCCCGCCGCGTCGAGGATCGCCGCGCCGAAGCCGAGGCTCGCCTGGACGATGATCGGGGCCAGGCAGTTCGGGAGGATCGCATTGAAGATGATCCGCCGATTCCCCGCCCCCACCGCCCGCGCCGCCGTCACGTAGTCTTTCCCATACTCCTCCATGACCGCCGCCCGGACGATCCGGGCGAAGCGGGGGATGTTGATGATCCCGATCGCCATCATCGCGTTCCGGAGCCCCGGCCCCAGGTAGGCGACGATCACGATCGCCAGCAGAATGTGCGGGAAGGCGAGGATGATGTCCATGATCCGCATGATCAGGCTGTCCGGCCACCCTTTGTAATAGCCGGCGATGGCGCCCAGAAACGATCCGACGAGGAAGGCGATCCCCACGCTCACGACGCCGAGGGTCAGCGACACCCTTGCCCCGTAGATCATCCGCGTCAGCAGGTCCCGGCCCATGTCGTCCGTCCCCAGCGGATTCTTCACCGCGCCGCCCTCGGCCCAGGCGGGCGGCTTGAGCTGGTCGTAGAGGGCGTTCTCGTTCGGGTCGTACGGGGTGATGAGCGGCGCCAGGATCGCGGCCAGCGTGAAAAAGAGGATAATGATGAGTCCGACGACGCCGGTTTTGTTCTTCAGGAACTTTTCGAGCTGGTCGAAGATGGGGTGGCGCTCTTCGGGGTTTCTTGCCCTGCGGGGACACCTTGCGGCAAGGTGCCTCCATCCTGTTTTGGCGGGCGCGGTTTCGTTCACGGTCTACCTCACGCTGATCCTTGGGTTGATGATCGCATAGAGCAAATCGACCACGAGGTTGACCAGCACAAAGGTGGTCGCCACCAGCAGCGTCCCCCCCTGGATGACCATATAGTCCCGCTTTACGACCCCGTCGAAGAGCCATTTTCCGACGCCGGGCCAGGCGAAGACCGTCTCCGTCAGGATCGCCCCGCCCATCAGGATTCCAAACTGGAGGCCGACGACGGTGACGACCGGGATGAGGCCGTTTCTAAGCGCGTGCTTCATGACGATCTTGAACTCGCTCAACCCCTTCGCCCGGGCCGTCTTGATGTAATCCTGCCGGAACACCTCAAGCATGGAGGAGCGGGTCATCCGCGCCACGATGGCAAGCGGAATCGTGCTGAGCGCAAAAGCCGGAAGGGCAAGGTGGCTGAGCGCGTCCCAGAAGGCCTCCCCGTTCCCGGTGAGAATGGCGTCCAGAAGATAGAAATTGGTGATCACCTCAAGATTCGTATCGATGCCCAGCCGCCCGGACATCGGGAACCAGCCGAGGGTCAGCGAGAAGACGAGCATCAGCACCAGCGCCAGCCAGAAGACGGGCATGCTGACGCCGATCAGGGAACCCACCATGCTGATGTAGTCGAACCAGGAGTACTGCCGGGTCGCCGAGATCAGCCCGAGGATGATCCCGAAGAAACTGCTGATCAGCATGGCGGCCACGGCCAGTTCAATGGTTGCCGGGAACCGCTCCTTGATCTCCGTGGAGACCTTCTCCCGGGTCCAGATCGTCTCCCCCAGGTCAAGTTGGACGATCCGCTTGAGGAACAGGCCGTATTGGACATGAAGAGGCTCCTTCAGGCCGAGATACTCCCGCATAGCGTCCAGCGATTCCTGCGTCGCCCGCTCGCCCAAGAGAAGCTCCGCCGGATCGCCGGGCGTGATCGCCAGCATCAGGAAGATGACGACGGTCACCCCGAGCAGGGTCGGGATGACCGCCAGGATCCGCCGAATGATGAACCCGATCATGAGACACCTGTTTCCCCTCGGGATATCCGGGGACATGACCTGAATTCGCAAGAATTCAGGATCGTGTCCCCAGGATATCCATGTCCCCGGATATCCTTAACTTTACTGCATCCACACGCTCTTCATGCGGACCGAGTTTGTGGGGTGGAGCTTGAAGTTCTGGACCTTCTTCAATTCCGGAGAAACCACGATCGAGTGGGCGATCGGAAGGACCGGGCATTCGTCGTACATGATCTGCTGCGCCTTCTTGTAAATCTCGGCGCGCTTGCCCTGGTCAACGGTCGTCCTTCCCTCATCCATCAGCTTGTGGAAGGCCTCGTTTTGCCACTGGGTGCGGACGGCGGCGGATTCCATGCCGTCAAACAGAACGGCCAGGAAGTTGTCCGGATCGCCGTTGTCCCCCGTCCAGCCGAGCTGGAAAAGATCCATGTCCTGGGGCTGATCCCTCTGGCGTTTCAGATAGGTTCCCCAGTCGTAGCTGACGATCCGGGCAACAATGCCGATCTTCCCCAGGTCGCCGATCATCGCCACACCGACCTTCAACCCTTCCGGATTGTAGGGTCGGGCCACCGGCATCGACCAGAGGGTGATCTCCGGAAACCCCTTTCCATCGGGATAGCCCGCCTCGGCCAAATACTTCTTGGCCAGCGCGACGTCATACGCATATCCGGGAACATCCTTGTTGTATCCCCACATCGTCGGCGGGATGCAGTTTTTGGCCACTTCGCCCATCCCCTGGTAGATCTTGTCGACGATCGCCTTGCGGTTGATCGCATGGGCCACGGCCAGGCGTAGATTGAGATTCTTCCAGAGTTCCTTCTTGTGGTTGAACCCGAGATAGCCGATGTTCATCCCCTGCTGGCTGATGATCTGGAGCTTTGGATCCTTCTTCGCCATCTCGATATCGGCGGGGTTCGGAAAATCCATCATGGTGATGTTGCCCGCCTTAAGCTCCAGGAAGCGGACCGAATTCTCCGGTATAACCCGGAAGACCATCTTGTCCAGGTAGGGCCCCTTGGCCTTGTCCCAGTACTCCTTGTTCGCCTCCAGGTTGATCCGGTCGTCTTTCACCCACTTGACGAACTTGAACGGGCCCGTACCGACCGGATTGCGGACGAAGGCCTTCGGGTCCTTGATGAAGGCGGTTGGACTGATGATGTCCGCAAAGTCCATCCCCATGTTGGCGATGAAGGGCGCCTGAACCTTCTTGAGTTTGAAAACGACGGTGTACTCATCGGTCGCCTCGATGGCGTCAACCGTGTCGTCCATCCCCATCGAAACCCAGTACTCGGGAGGACGTTCCTGCTTGGGAATCTCCCACCCCTTGCCGGAAAACTTCACGTTGCGGTTCTTCATCATCCGGCCGATGGAGAAGACGACCGCGTCGGCGTTGAAGGCGGTCCCGTCGTGAAACTTCACCCCCTTGCGGAGCTTGAAGGTGTAGGTCAGGCCGTCGGGGCTGATCTCCCACGAGGTCGCAAGGCCCGGTTCGAGGGCCGTCGATTCGTCCTTGTAGAAGACGAGCGCCTCGAGAATGTTGTCGCAGATCATGAAGGAGTTGCCGTCCGTCTCATAGGCCGGATCCAGCCCGACGCTGTCGCCGCCCCGCCCGTAAACCAGCGTACCGCCCTTCTTCGGTGTCACCGCAGCCTCTTTCTTCGGTTCCGCCGCGGGCGTCCCGCCCTTCTTCGGGGTCGCCGCAAGCGCGATACCCACACCCAAAAACACGAAGATGCATACCAGAATAACAAACTTTTTCATCATCTTATCTCTCCTCCTCTCTCACATTACCTCCGATTTCGATCTGAATGTTCCCGCAAAACGTCTGCCAAACTTGATGAACTCGTAACAAGTCGTTCATTTGTGGTATCGTTCTCATCTTATCCGTTGCGAAAGAGCGTTCCCGCCTCGTACCGCCGCCAGGCGGCAATCAGGGAGAGGGCCAACAGGACGCTCCGCTGGCAGAGGCTCTTCCGGATCACATATTCCCGATCGCTGTGGTCGTGCGCCCCGAGCGGACCGAGACCATCGATCACGGGCGTCCCGGCCTCCGCGATGGTGTTGGCATCCGAGACCCCCCCGCGAAATTCAGCGTCCACTTGAATTCCCATTTTTACGGCCTCTCCGGCAATCACGGCGCAGAGGGCCTTGTTCCCCTCTGTCGCTTCCATAAACGGAGTCCGGCTTACGACCTCGACCGCCAGCTCCATCCCCGCTGCCCGAAACCTTTCCATCAGCGTGTCCAAATGGGATTGGAAGAAGGAGAGCCCTTCGGCGTTCGGGAAGCGGACATCGACCGCCGCCCACGCCTCTTCGGGGACGCTGTTCGGGACGATGCCGCCCGCCGCCTGGCCGACATTCACCGAGACGCCGGCGAAGCAACCATTAAGCCCCTCCAACCCGATAATGGCTTGTGCCAGGTCCAGGATGGCGCTCTTCTTCCCCTCCACGACTCTGGCGGCGTGCCCCGCCTGGCCGCGGGCGGTGAGCTTCAAACCCAGCCGCCCCTTCCGCCCGGTCACGACCTCGCCCTTCTTCCCCCCGCATTCGAGGACGAAGGCCATGGCGGCGCGGCCGGCCTCGGCCCGAAAGAGGGAACGGGAGACGGGCGAGCCGACCTCCTCCTCGGAATTGAAGAGCCAGGTTATGGGCAGCTCCTTCAGAAATCCCAGGGCATCGAGGGCCTTCAACGCGAAGATCCCGACGATGAGGCCGCCCTTCATGTCGATGACGCCCGGGCCGTAAAAGCGCTCCTCATCCATCCGCCACCCGTTGAAGGATGAATCCTCGGGGAAGATCGTATCCATGTGGCCCGCCAGCAGTATCCGGCGGTCGTCGCCACCCGCGGCCGTGGAGGCTATCAGCATTTCGCCGAAGTTATCCTGTGGGAGGACCCGCCGCTCCAACGACAGCGGATCGAGCAGATCGTAGACGGCCCGACAAACCTTATCCACGCCGGCCTTGTTGTAGGTTCCGCTCGGGATCAGAACCAGCCTCTTCAGGGCTTCGCGCATCGCCGCTTCCTGGTCCCGGAGGCAGGCCGTCAGGTTTTTCAGCAAATCGTCCATTTTGGCGCTTCGTTCTCCCGGCAGAAATCAAATTGAAAGATTTTAAATATTACAGGTTTCAAGAGGTTCTCCCTCTCCCCGTCGTGCGGGATGGAAGCCCTGGACCGTCTGGGTCTGAAACGAGAGCGGAAAGATGTTGTTACCGGCGGCAGTGTAAAAGGGAAAGCAAGGGGGTGTCAAGGTTTTCTTTTTCAGAAGAGCAGAAGACCGATCAAGCCCGTGATGACCCAGCGGAAGAAATGGATGACCGGGTCGAGGGCGCCCAGGTACAAAAGCCCGATGATGACGAAGAACCCGTAAGGTTCCAGGCGGGCCAGTGCGTATCCTGCCCGCTCCGGAAGGAATCCCATGAGGATCTTCGATCCGTCGAGCGGCGGAATGGGGATGAGGTTGAACGAGGCGAGCATGATGTTGATCTGCGCAAGAAAATAGAGCAGCCGCCCGATCGATTCCGAAGACAACGGAGAGAGCAGGCGGAGCAGCAGGACGGCCGCAAAGGCGAACAGAAGGTTGGCGATTATCCCCGCGGAAGAGACCAAGATGAGCCCCATGCGGGTGTTCCGGATCAGGCTCATATTGACCGGAACGGGTTTGGCCCACCCGAAACCGAAGATGAACAGCATCGCCGTGCCGATGGGATCGAGATGCTTGAGCGGATTGAGCGTCAACCGGCCCATATATTTGGCCGTGGGATCCCCCATCAGGGAAGCGACCCAGCCGTGGGCCAGTTCGTGGATGATGATGGAATAGAGCAGCGGGATCGCCAGCAGAAGAAATGTCAGCGGATCCTGGATCAGAAGATTGAGCAGTCCCATTTTCCCCCTCTTGGAGCGACTTTTACTTTTAAAAAGCGGTTTTACGCTACCACACAATAGTGTGGCTGCGCCAGATGAAAAGAGGTTTAGAGACAATAATCGCTTGACAAATAAAATGGTCCCTGTTCAGATTTTTTCTCAAACAGGGGGATCGAAGAGATGATCGGAAAGGAACGAGAACGGAACAATCCGGGAGAGGTCGTTTTTCAGGTCCGGGACCTCACGAAAATATATGCAATGGGGGAGGTTCAGGTTCATGCGCTGCGCGGGGTGAATCTGGAACTCTACTCCGGCGAACTGGTCGTGCTTCTCGGACCTTCGGGAAGCGGAAAGTCGACGTTGCTGAACATCCTCGGCGGCCTGGACACGGCCACCGGAGGCGATGTCGCTTACCGGGGCAAAACCCTGACGAATGCCGATGAGCGGGAGCTGACCGCGTATCGCCGTTTCCATGTCGGGTTTGTTTTTCAGTTTTACAACCTGATCCCCAGCCTTACCGCGCGGGAAAACGTGGCGGTGGTGACGGAGATCGCACAAAATCCAATGACGCCCGAAGATGCCCTGAAGCTTGTCGGCTTGACCGAGCGACTCGACCATTTCCCCGCCCAACTCTCCGGCGGCGAACAGCAGCGCGTGGCGATCGCCCGCGCCATTTCAAAAAATCCGGAAGTGCTTCTCTGCGACGAACCCACGGGGGCCCTCGATTCCAAAACGGGGATCGTGGTCCTCGAAGCGCTGGAGAAGATCAATCGCGAATTGGGGACCGCAACGGCGATCATCACCCACAACGCGGACATCGCCGGAATGGCCGACCGCGTCATTCATTTGAGCAACGGCAGAATTACGGACATCAAGGCAAACGCGGTGAAGAAAGCGCCGGGCGAACTTCAATGGTGAGCCAGATAAAGGCCCTCAACCGAAAACTCTGGCGGGATCTGTTCGTAGAGAAAGTAACGGCGGAGGATCTTCGACCACCCTGTATTTGAAGCTACCCTTCATCCCTCCCTATTCCCAGCTCACTTCTCAACGGACCGAGGTCAACAAAGGGTTCACCGGCCTTCTTCTTCCTGGCTTCTCTGTTTTCCAGGTCCTTGATGAGGTCGAGGACTTTCTCCCGCCCCGCTTTTGTCGCCACGGCTTCCCGGGGGGTCTTGCCTCCGAGGAGCGGAATCTCTTTATCGAGCCAGGCGGATATATGCCTCTGCATCATGGAGGCCAGCATGGCCCGGGCCTCCTCATTCTTTAAGGGCTTTGCCGTTTCGCCTTTTCCTTCGTGCCGTTCCATGGCCACGCGGATGTCTTCAAACTCATCAACGCGATGAAGGATGGACCCCCGCAACAGATCGAGAAGCCTTTTCTTACCCCTTTCGAGCCGTTCCCGGGACATACATTCGAGGATCAGCCTGTCGGTATGGAGGTTGACGGTGCCGAGGACCGTAAATGTCATCATCCCGGAGGGATGGACGATGCTGGATGTGGTGATCATTCCCTTTTCGTCTGACCCGGGACCCATCTCCCATTCCTTGGAAGGGCCTCTTTTCAGCCACGAGAAGCTCACGCCCCCGGAGGGGATTTCCTCCTCATCGGCGAAATCGTACTCCCCGGAAAGGAGCTTCTGGGCACGCCCGCAATCGGACACCGTGAAGTGGGCCTTCGAAGAGATGATCCTGTGCCTCTCTTCGGTGAGCAGCACGGGTGGCTCTTCTACGACCTCATCGAAGAAACGGCCGATCAGGAAGGCGTTCTCCTTCAGGAAGGCGGGCCAGTCCGCCCGTCCCGTGTCGGCCTCGAACGACCGGCGCGTGTTGTCCAGGTAGGCCTTCAGGGCTTCGAGCCTCATCCGCGGTATCGTCTGCCCGTTTCCTCCAAACCTGCACACGCCGTCCATTCGGTAGACCCTCACCTGAACGAGGTCCCATTTGACGGCCATGTAGGACGCGGAGACCTCCTCCACGTCCATCGTTTCGCCGGTAAAGACATCCCGGATCGTCAGGCCCTCCCCTTCCCGGACATCCTGCACCTCGTAGATGGACAAGCAGCTTTTCATGAGGGATTCGGCGAGGCGTTTCTCATCCGCGGACAGAGTGCTCAGCCGCCGGTCGCAGAAGCCCTGTAAGATTGTTTTGCCGTCTGCCGTGCGGTAGTCGTTGATGAACCAATCGTGGAATTGGCCTTTGTCTTCGGAGGCCCTCTCCGGCAGCATGATGGGCTCCCGGGGTTCGATATTCCAGAATATGCCCGTAGCCTTCAGGAAGTCCTTGCGGGATGTCTCCCGTTCGGTATAGCGGGAAAGGCTTTCCCGGAGGCGCCGGAAAACCGGATCGGGTGCGGGCGGTTTGCGGAGCCCCGGTGCGTCAGGTGCGGTCCCCTGCCCGGATTCCTTGAGGAGGCAGCACTTCTTGTATTTCTTCCCGCTTCCGCAGGGACACGGGTGGTTCCGGCCGACCTCCTGTCGCGCGGGGATCGGTGCTTCCACTCCGGGGCGCTGCTCAACCGGATGGGTGAGCCCCCTCCCGAGCCGTCCCGAGACCATCATGAGCATGTCGAGGAGGCTTTCCTTGAATTGATCGAGATCGGCCCTGACCCGATAGTAATGTCCCCGGTCCATGATCTCCGCGGCCTTGCTGTAATGGGAAAAGGCGGTTTCAAGATCGCCCTTCTCAAGGGCGTATTCACCGAGGCTGACGTGGCCCTCCACCGCCAGGGGGTCGTTCTTGATCGCCCGCTCGTACAAGGGCACGGAATCCTCTCTCCGCTTGATCTGCCGGAGGGCATTGCCGAACCCGATGAGGAGTTCGGGGCTCTCCGGGTTCTTTCTCAGCTTCTTCTCATACTTGTCGACCAGATCCCGGAGAGGAATCTCCTTCCCAAAGGTCGAAATCGATCTTATGGGGACGACTGTCATTTCATCCCGGTCCATTTTGGCGGTTTCGGGATCAAGCGTGAGCAGCGCCAACCGGGCGGTAACCGCGAACATTCCCTCACTGGCGACCTCATAGTGGTCGAGTGCCCCGCATTTCTTGCAGACGATGTGGTCCTCTATCACCATGTCTTTGGCGCCGACGGCCACGAGGACCTTGTCAACCGTGTAATGATAGACGTTCCGGCAGGAGCGGCACTTAAGAGGGATTTCCAGGGGTTCCCTCAGGAAGGCTCCCATGTCCTCCTTCTCCATCGCGCCCTGCAAGCGCTTCTCTCTTTCTTCTCGGAGCCCCATTTCCCGTTTGATGCGCTTGAGTTCGGGGTCTGCCGTGCCGTTGATGAGGCACAAGAGGCAAAAGGTTTCGCCCTCGGCTTGTTCTCCCTCTCTCAGCTCGACCTTGAGGGCGGGAATGAACCTATTGTCCCCGATGAGCGCCACGGCGTCCAGAAGCCATTCCTTATACCCGCCCCATAACAGCGACCAGTGGACCAGGATGAGATCGACCGCCTCCTCCGTCGGAAGGTTCTCCAGTATCTGCAAGGCCAGGGGTATTCTGACCGGATCGTTCTTCTCGAAAAAGGGGCGTAGAAGGGGGATGGAAAGGGGCCCCAGCTTACCTACGGCCTCGGCGACATCATCCTCGAACCCGTTGCCGTCGAAGTCCACCGCGAGCAGTTCCCGGGCCAGCCCTTCGTCGATGAACCTGCCCGCGAACCGGATGAGTCTCCCGTTCGCCTGGGCGAAAGGGAACTGGCCCACCCGGCGCACGGTCTCGCACGCCAGGCTCTTCACCTCCGCCCTTTTGGCCAGGAGATCCATGATCGCATCATCCTGGGGCGCATCGGGCCTCTCCTCGAAGAAGAGCTCAAGCGCCGTTTCGGCGTCGATGGTCTCCGGATTCATCGCGATGAGTGACTTGGACTCCGCGAGGAAGGCAAGAACAATGACGGCAATCCCGGCCACGGTCTCCCTCTGCGTCGCGGTGGCCTCCGCGGCGGTTGCCTTTAGGGCGGCCAGGGCGGCGCAATGAAAGAACGGGACATCCCTTCCCGCCTGCCAGCGGAGCCAGGCCTCCTCGCCGCGTTCCAGCCTTTTCGCCTGCTGGATCGCCAGGGCGGTCCTTTCCGCCTCTTCCAGGATTTCGTTGAATCTCCGCTTTTTCAGGAGCTTTTCGATGGCATTCCCGGCGTGCTCGCATCCGGTTCGGGCCAGGAGGGCCAGGGCCGCCTCCACCTCGCCGGCGAGGACCTTGGAGGCTTTCCCCATGCCGGACTTGCCGGCGATGGCATCGACCGGGCACCATGCCCCGGCGCGGTTCAAGATCACGGCCAGGAGCGCCGGGACGCAGCCGCCCGCGCCGCCGTGATAGGCAAAGAGGAGCAGTTTTCCGATGTCCGTGCCCGCCTCGATGTTTGCGTTGAAAAACGCGCCGGCAGCCATCTCCTTGAAGTTGCCGAACGAGTCGAGATGGCGCAGGGCGTCCTCCACATACCGTTGCGACTCGTCCATTCCGAGGAGGGCGACATTCATTAACACCACGGCGAAGTCGGCCGGATCGGCCCCGGGTATCCGGGTATGCTTGTCCCGCACGGCATCGAGGAGCCTGTCGTCTTTCATCAAAGCCAGCGCATGGGCAAGGTGTTTCGCGGCAATGCCCGAGCTTTTCCTGAAGGCGGCAAGCAGGGCATCGGCGTAGTTCCTGTCGGGATCATCGCAAAAAGCGGCGGCGGCTTTCGCCGCCACCGATCTGTTCCGGTCGTTCAGGAGGCCGGCAATCAGCGGTGCCGCCTCTTTCGGGTAGAGGCGGCGCACCCGGCCGGCCGCCCAGCCTTTCACTCCCGGGTCTTTATGGTCGCACAATCGGGTGAGTTTTTCGAAGCTCCACAAAAAAGCCGTCATCTGTTCCTCCTCCCATGGGCCTGTCATAAGCCGCCAGGAATGCACTCTCGTCCGGACCTTTCCTTTTGACGAAAGCGTGGGTGGCATCCTATGCCAAAAGCGGAGAAGGATCAACGCCGAAATGTTCCCCGGCGGCATATCGGCCTCCTTTTCTTCCCATTCCCCGCGGGAGACAATAATCGCTTGACAAATAAAATGGTCCCTGTTCAGATTTTCTCTCCAACAGGAGAGAGAAGGGATGATCAGAGAGGCAGGGGAATGGTGAGTTAGATGAAGGCTCTCAACCGAAAACTCTGGCGGGATCTGTGGCGCATGAAAGGCCAGGTTTTTGCCATTACGCTGGTCGTGGTCAGCGGGGTCGCGACCTTCATCATGTTCATCAGCACGATGGATTCCCTCTCGCTCACCCGGGACCGGTTTTATCGGGATTACCATTTTGCCGATGTGTTTGTGAATCTGAAGCGGGCGCCGGAAAGCCTGAAGGAGAAGATTCAAAATGTTTCCGGCGTCCATCTGGTCGAGACGCGCGTTTCCGCCTATGTCAAACTGGACATCAAAGGCTTTCCCGAGCCGGTGACCGCCCGAATCATTTCCATTCCCGATGACGGCAAGCCTCTTCTGAATCGGCTCTATATCAAGAAAGGCCGATTGGCCGACCCGGCGAAGGACAACGAAGTGGTGATCAATGAAAACTTCGCCCAGGCGCACGGCCTCGATCCGGGCGATCGATTTGCGGCCGTCATCCATGGAAAATGGAAGGAGCTTACGATTACCGGCATTGCCCTTTCTCCGGAGTTTGTGCTGATCATGCGACCGGAGGCGATGAGCCCGGATTTCAAGCACTACGGCATCCTCTGGATGGGCCGCAAGGCGCTGGGCAAATCCTATGAGATGGATGGGGCGTTTAACGATGTCGTACTGACCCTCTATCCGGAGGCCAACGTGAGCGACGTCCTTGACGGGATCGACCGTGTCGTCGAGCGGTACGGCGGGTACGGCGCCTACGCCCGCAAGGACCAGATATCCCATCGGCTTCTGAATGAGGAGTTCCGGCAACTCCAGACGAGCTCGAAAATATTTCCCACCATTTTCATCTGCGTGGCCGCCTTTCTGCTCAATGTGGTCATGAGCCGGACGATCAATACGCAGCGCGAGCAGATCGCCGCGCTGAAGGCCTTCGGCTACACGAATCTTGATGTGGGCATCCATTACACGAAGCTGGTGGTTCTGATCATATCCGCCGGTCTGGCCGGAGGAATCGCGGCAGGCGTCTGGTTTGGAAAAATGCTGGGCGGAATTTACATGGAGGTATACCGTTTCCCGCACCTGCTTTATACGTTGCATCCCGGCGTGATCGTCGCGGCGCTCCTCATCAGCATCGCCTCGGCCCTGGTCGGCACCCTGCATTCGCTGTGGAGAGCAGCCAAACAGCCGCCCGCCGAGGCGATGAGGCCCGAACCCCCCGCGCAGTACCGGGTCACGCTGATTGAAAAGACGGGCATCGGCCGCCGGCTCACGCAGCCATCGCGGATTATCGCACGGAATATAGAGCGAAAACCGGTGAGGACGTTTCTTTCCATCATTGGAATCGCCGTCGCCTGCGCCACGATGATTTCCAGCGGATTTTTCAAGGATGCCGTCGCTTTTATGGTGAATGTCCAATTTGTCCTTTCCCAGAAGGAAGACATGAAGGTCGCGTTCACCGAGCCGACCTCCCGCAGGGCGCTCTATGAGCTCAAGGAACTTCCGGGCGTTCGGCACGCAGAAACCTATCGAACGGTCCCGGTAAGATTCAGAGTCGGCAAGCGCAGTTACAAGACGGCGATCAACGGGATAGAACCGGAAAGCCGGTTGCACCTTTTGCTGGATACCCATCTCAACGCGATATCTCTGCCGCCTTCCGGGATCGTGCTGAACGATTATCTGGGGAAATTTCTCGGCGTCAAGGCCGGCGACCTGTTGACGGTCGAGGTTCTCGAAGGGGCGAAACCGGTCCGTCAGGTGCCGGTCGTTGCGTTGGTCAAGCTCTATCTGGGGGTGATGGGGTACATGGATGTAACGGCGCTCAACCGTTTGATGAGGGAGGGTGATGCCATCTCGGGCGCTTATCTGGTGACCGATCCGCTGTACAGCGGGAGGCTCTACCGGAATTTTATCGACATGCCGAGGGTTTCCGGAACCGTGCTGCGGCGAAACGAAATCCGCAATTTTCACGATGTGCAGGCCAAAGGGATGCTCTTTTTCACCTTCATCGCTACCCTGATGGCCTGCTCCATCTCGTTCGGCGTCGTCTACAACAGCGCAAGAATCGCGTTGTCGGAACGAAGCCGGGAACTCTCCAGCCTCCGGGTGCTCGGTTACACGCGAGGTGAAATTTCCTACATTCTTCTGGGCGAACTGGGACTCATCACGCTGATCGCCATTCCGTTGGGCTTTTTCATCGGATACTGGCTCTGCGCCTACATTGCGCAGGCGCTGGCATCCGATCTTTTCCGGGTGCCGCTGGTGATCGAGACAAAGACCTACGCACTCGCGGCGGCGGTCGTTCTTGCATCGGCCACCGTATCCGGGCTGATTGTGCGCCATAAACTGGATCATTTGGATCTTGTAGAGGTATTAAAAACCAGGGAGTAGACGGATGAAAACCGCAACACGCAGAACACTGTTGGTCATCGGAGTTATTTTGGTTGTTGTCGTGGCAACGATTTACGGATTTCTCCCGAAAGCGGTGGAGGTCGATCTTGTTGCCGTCTCACGGGGCCCGCTCCAGGTCACGATCGAAGAAGAGGGCCGTACCCGCCTGAAAGAACGATTTGTCGTCTCGGCGCCGACCGCCGGGTATATGCGGCGGATCGACTTAAAGGTAGGAGATCCGGTGCGAAAGGGGCAGACCGTGGTTTCTCTGGAGCCGCTGCGATCGCAGCCCCTTGATCCGAGAAGCCGTGCGGAAGCCGAGACGACCGTCTTTGCGGCGCAGGCCGGGCTTAACGCGGCGATCGAAAAGGAGCGTGCGGCGGCGGCCGATGCCGACTACATGGAGAAACGGCTGGAACGGATTGCGAATCTCTACTCGAAACGATATGTTGCGCAAGATCAACGGGATCAGACGGCCTCCGAGGCCAAAAAGGTGCGGGCGGTTCAACTCTCCGCCAAAGCCGCCATCGATGTATCGCGCTCTGAGCTTGAGCGGGTAAAAACCGTGCTGAAGAACTTTCCCCCCGGCGGGATAGCCGAGAAAGCCAATACCGTGAACGTTTCGTCTCCGGTCAGCGGCGCCGTGATCAAAATCTATCGTGAAAGCGAAGGCGCCGTTCATGTCGGCGAACCCCTGCTGGAGATCGGCGACTCAAAAAATCTCGAAGTCCGCGTAGAGCTCCTCTCTTCCGATGCGGTCAAGATTAAAAAAGGAGGCGTGGTTTTGTTCAAACGCTGGGGGGGTGAGGGCACGTTAACAGGAGTGGTGCGGATTGTCGAGCCGGCCGGATTTACCAAGGTGTCGAGTCTGGGCGTGGAGGAGCAAAGGGTGCTGGTCATTGCGGAGTTCACCTCGCCCCCGGAAACATGGCGTCTCCTCGGTGACGGTTATCGCCTGGAGGCGCATTTTGTGGTCTGGGAAGGCAAGGACATTCTGCAAATCCCCGCCAGCGGTCTTTTCCGTTCGGGAAACGAATGGGCCGTGTTTGTTGAGGATAACGAAAAGGCGCGGCAGCGGACGGTTGAGGTTGGTCAGAGAAACGGCTTGACGGCAGAGATTGTTTCCGGACTCCAGCAGAAGGAAAGGGTGGTTGCCCATCCCGATGATTCCATCAAGAACGGCACGCCCATCCGGTCGAGGAGATAACACTCAGAAAAGGATAGACATGCGGGACCAATTGTATTATGGACCGAATGTAATTTATTCCATCACCGAAAGTCATGCGAGGCCAGGATGAGATTCGACATTGCCAAGAGTGGAAGCGGACTTGTTTACGAGATCCGTCATATCGTGAATGTAGCCAACCAGTTGAAAAAGTCGGGCGTGGAGGTGGTCTGGGAGAACATCGGCGATCCCGTTCAGAAGGGGGAAAAGGTCCCCGAATGGATGCGGGAGGTCCTCGCCGACCTGCTGCACGAAGATTGCACATACGGCTATTCCCCGACGAAGGGAATGGACGCGACCCGTGAATTCCTCGCGGAAAAGGTCAACCGCCGCGGCAAAAAGCAGATCACGCCGGAAGATATCATCTTCTTCAACGGCCTCGGCGACGCCATCGCCCGCGCCTACAGCGCGATCCGCCTCGACGTGCGGATCATCATGCCGGAGCCGACCTACTCCACGCACCTGCTCGCGGAGGTCCACCATGCCTCCTTCCCGCCGAACACCTACCGGATGAACCCTTACTGCGACTGGTCTCCGGACATCAACGAACTGGAGCGGAAGGTGAAGAGCCACAAGGCGATCGTCGGCATCCTCGTCATCAACCCGGACAACCCCACCGGCTACGTCTATCCCGAGGAGACGCTCATCCGGATTGTCGACATCGCCCGCCGCTACGACCTCTTTCTGATCTTTGATGAGACCTACCACAACATCGTCTACAACGGGAAAAAGACGGTTCCGCTGTCGGACATCATCGGCGAGGTCCCGGGGATCTCCATGAAGGGAATCTCCAAGGAATTCCCCTGGCCCGGTTCCCGCTGCGGCTGGATGGAGATCTACAACGCCGACAAGGACGAAATCTTCGCCCGTTATATCGATGCGATCCTGACCCAGAAGATGTCGGAGGTCTGCTCGACGACCCTTCCGCAGATGGCGATCCCAAGGATCATGACCCACCCGCAGTATCAGCCCTACCTGCAGGAGAGGCTCCGCCACTATGAAAAGCTCTCCAACATCGCCTACGGGGTCCTCAAGGACCTCCCCTATGTGATGGTGAACCGGACCTGCGGCGCATTCTACATGACGGTGGTCTTCAACGAGGCGGTCCTCAACAACCGCCAGCGCCTGCCGATTTCGCAAGAGAATGTCCGGACCTACATCGAAAGCCTGGTTGCGGAACCGATCGAATTCGACAAACGCTTCGTCTATTATCTCCTCGGCGCCACCGGGATCTGCGTGATCCCGCTGACCTCCTTCTTCACCGACCTGCCCGGTTTCCGGATGACGCTGCTCGAACGGGACGAGGCGAAGTTCGAACATGTCGTCCGGACCCTTGGCGAGAAGATCGTCCAGTACGTCGAATCGACGCGTTGATCCCGGAGGGGAAGAGATCGTTCATTGAAGGTGACGAGGAGTTCTTTAGGATCAATTCCGTTTTCGCACTTCATGCGTTTTATCCCTCTGCCTGCTTTGCCTTTCTGGCTGCCCTTGCTGCAACCAGCTTATCCCCCAGGCCCCTATCCAGGGCCATCTGACGTCTCTTCGCAACATATTCCGTGGCTGCCAATGGCCGATCCTTTGGGATATTAAATTGCTTTCTGTATTGACCGGGTTTCAAATTGTGAGCCGCAGTCAGATGACGTTTCAGGGTTGTCAAACCCTTCTTCCCGCAAATCATGCAGGCAACCTGATCCGGCTTGAATGCCTCTTCAATGGTCAGGGCGGGCGCCGGAGGGATAGCAGGCTTCTCCTCGGTCATTGCTTCGACAGTTTCCTGCGCTTTTTTACCTCGCTTCCTGGGTTCCTGGTCTGAAATTTCAATTTTACCTTTTTGAAGTGTCTGTAGCGTTACAAAAACCGCCTTGAGTTCCTCCAGCAGTTCCTCCGGCGACATTTCTGTTGCGGATGCATGGGCGATAACGATGTCCGCGGTTAAATCGATTAAATCTGTAGTCATGGTGTGAGTCCTCCCGGTTGGTTTGTATTGGTCATGCTTTTTTTGATTATTAAGGCATTTTTCCGATCGAGGCAAGACAAATGTGGGTTGACTCCGTCGGTCGATTCCGAGAAGGATCTCCATCCTCATGAACGGCAATTCCATTGCTGCGCCTCTGTTCTCCGATGATCACGAAGCCCGCTTTTTCTCCAGGATCATCTCCATGAGGGCGTCGACGCGGGTTTGAAACTGGGCCATCGAGAACTTCTCGGCATCCATATGGTCGCCGTCGAACATGACGCTGGGCACGGAGAGTTCCTCAGCAAGGACCCGCCCGATGTCCATCTGTCCCATCGAGATGGGCCTGCAGCTCCGGTTTGAATGGAGAATGGCCCCGTCGATCTTGTAGTCCCGGACGGCTTTGGTGATCAGCTCGATCCGCTTGTTCAGCGAAACGCAGGAGACCAGCGGATAGGAGACGAGGGACTTGTAGGCGATGCTCTCCAGCGGCTCATCCGGATTGAGTCTCAGCGACCAGGCGGAGGTATACGTTTCCGCCACCACCACCGCATCCCACTTCTCGAAGTAGTTGAAGAGCTGCATATTGTACCAGAGCGGGATGTTGTCCCAGAAGAGCCGTATCTTCTCATGGGGGATCACGCCTTCGCCCCGTGCCACCTTCTCCTTGACCTCCCGCAGGACATCTTTCAGAAAATTCACGGCGATCTCGGTCCCGTGCCGGGTCACCATCACAAACATGATGCCGATCTCCGCAGCGGAAAACGGGGAGGGGACCGTCGACCGCAAGGCCATGATCTCGTCCCAGAGCCGGCACGCCTCATTCGTATGGAGGACGGCCTGCCGCAGTTTATCGATATCGAATTTCAGGCCTGTCTCATCCTCCAGGAAACGGATCAGCCGCTTGATCTGGGCCACCCCATACGCGATATGACGTTTTTCGATCTTCTCCATGGCCACCTGCGGAAGGTCGGCTCGGAAAACCGGGACTTTGAAGTGGTCACACATCACCTGGAAGGCCTTCATGGTCGGGATGCAGCCGGCCCCGAAGGAGATCAGGAAGTCGGGCGCCGGAAGGCCGTTCAGCGGCTGGTTCTCCTCGTCGATTCCGTCCAGCGCATAACCCACGTTGTTCCGGAAATAGCCGCAGAGATCCCCCGAAAACCCCCTTTGGGCCGCATACTCGAAGTTCTTTCGGCTGGTGCCGATGGCGGCGCAGAGGGGCGCCCAGTTTTCCGGGAAGACCGGGGTGATCCCCATCGCGTAGAAAAGCTCGATCAGGCCGTTCATCGGCGGGATCCAGATGACGGGGCGCCCCTCGGCCTTGACCCTGTGCCCTTCCGCATAGAAATCGGTGATGATCTGCCTGAGGGCCGTGTTCGCCTGGAGCCGCTTCCGGGTTTTCTTCTGTTCCATCATCCCGCCTCCAGCATTTCAAAAAAACCTTCCAGCCGCGTCTGAATCTGTCCGCTCAGCCCCTCCCCCTCCAATTCCAGTTGCACCTGGGGGATCCCTTTTTCCGTTAGCGCTTTTTTCAGGAAAGGATGATCCGCCAGATGGGGTTCGCAGAACTTCTGGTGCATGAAGATGACGGCGTTCACGTCAAAGTCGGAGATGGTCTCCCGAATATACCCCTTCCTTGCGGGAAAATCGGCCCGCGAACTGCAGGGTGGGCGATCGAGATAATAGTGGGCCAGTGCCGACAGCGGATCTTCCCGCTGCAAAATCTTCTGCTGCACCAGTCGGTATCCGAGGCAGGTGTCATCCACAACGATGTCTCCCCCGAGCTCTTCGATCCGCGCCAGGATATCCGGATCGGAGACGACGCTGCCGGAGATCATGATCCGGTGCTTCCCGTTTTTCCGGGGGGCCAACGGTTTGATATTCGACAGGTACCCGTCGAAAAAGGGGGCAACGATTTCGATCGGCAACACCTGCAGCGCCAGATTCATCTGATACAAATCCAGATAGCGGACGGTCGCGCCGTTTCGGTTTGCCTGGTAGATCGCACCGATGCGCTCCCTGGCCGCTTCATAGAGGTTGATCGATTCCTGAAGTCTCTCGACCGAGAACCGTTTTCTTGTATAATCCTCAAGGGCCGCAATCAGCGCCTCGAATTCCGCGATGCAGTACGCGACGGCCTCATCCGTGTTCATGTAGGGCGGGCTCAGCAGGAAGGAGAAGGCCGGTTTCAGATTGCGGCACCAGATGTTGAACAACCCGCACGTCGCGTCACAGGTGTAGGAGTGGATCACCCCATCCAGAAAATCATAGTCACCGGCCAGACCCATCGCCATGATATTCCTCGCCGGGGGGCAGATGTAGGTCGGCAGCAGCGTGTCTGCCCGTTCATGGCCCTTGCCATCGCCCCAAAGTCGGACCGGCAGGATATCGAAGGCATGCAGAATCTCGACGGGAACATAAGAGCATAGCGTTCCAAATACGAGACGCCCGTTTTTCTCTTTCTCCTCCCGCGCGATTTCCTTGTGACGGTGAACCAGATCTTTTAATTCCCGGTTCATTTTGTCTCTTTCCGCAGGACCTTCTTGTCGATCTTGCCCACGACGGTGAGGGGCAATTCCTTTCGGATGTCGATATACTTCGGCACCTCGTAGGGAGAAAGCTTTTCCCGGGCCATCTTCAGGATATCGGCCTTCAGCGCCTCCTGGTCGCCGGAGGCGAAGTCCGGCTTGAGGGTGATAACCGCCTTGACGTGTTCCGAGCCGGGACGCTCGGGATTGGGAAGACCGATGATCGCGATCATGTCGATCGCCGGATGCTCCACCATGACCTCCTCCACCTTCTTGGAAAAGACCTTGAAGCCGCCCACGATGAGCATGTCCTTGGTCCGGTCGACGATCCTCAGGTAGCCTGCCTCGTCCTGGACGGCCACGTCGCCGGTATGGAGATAGCCGTCGGTATCGAAGACCTGCCGGGTCTCATCCGGCTTGTTGTAATAGCCGGCCATGACTTGCGGCCCCTTGACGCAGATCTCTCCCGGCTCGCCCACCGCCACCCTCTGGCCCGTCCCGGGGTCGACCAGTCGGATGTCGGTATTGAGCAGCGGAAGCCCGATGGAACCCAGCTTCCGCTCTCTCTTGTCGGGGTTCATCGTGGTCAGCGGCGATGTCTCGGTCATTCCGTACACCTCCAGGAGCTTCCCTTTGCCGACGATCTTCTCCAACTCCCGCTGGGACTCCTCGGGGAAGGGGGCGGCGGCGGAGAAGCAGGCCAGCAGGCCGGAGTGGTCCAGCTCCTTGAATCGGGGATTGGCGATCAGCATCTGGTAGAGCGAAGGCACGTTCACCAGGGCCGTCGGCCTGTACTTGGCTATCTCCTTGCAGATGTGGTCGGTATCCCGGGGATTGGGGATCAAGATCTGCGTCCAGCCCAGGTAGATGCAGTTTGCGTTGAAGAAGAGCCCGGCGATGTGGAAGAACGGAAATCCCGAGAGGGCCAACCCTTTTCCTTCCTCCCAGCTCAGCCAGACCTGGACGATCAGGAGATCGGAGACGGCGTTACGGTGGGTGAGCATGGCGCCTTTGGGGCTGCCGGTGGTCCCGCCGGTGTACTGGATGTAGGCGATGTCGTCGGGGGTCACCTTTACATCGGGCGGTTCAGCGGAAAACTCCCCTCCCTTGATGACCTTGATCATGTCGACCACGGACCTTCCCGGCAGCGGGGTGACCTTCCCCTGGGGTATCTTTTTCAGAAGCCGGCCCAGGACCCTTTTGATCGCCGGAAGGAAGCCCCCCACGCTGGTTGTTGCCACGACCTTCAGGTCTGGAAGATCGTCAACGATTTTCGTGAGCCTTCCGGCGAAGATCGCATCGAGGGTCACGAGCCCGACGGCACGGGAATCCTTCAACTGGTATTTCATATCCTCGGCCGAAAGAAGCGGAGAAACGCCGGAAACGACGCACCCCGCCCTTAGGATCCCCAGCCAGGCGATCACGTATTCGGGGATGTTGGGGAGGTTGATGCCCACCACGTCGCCCTTCTTGAGCCCCTGCGCCAGCAGCATCTGGGCGAATCGGTTCGCGTAGCGATCCAGTTCGCCGAAGGTCACCTCCACGCCCATGAAGGCCAAGGCCGGCTTGGCGGGGAATTTCTTGAAGATAGGGGCGACCGCATCGACGTAAGACTTTTCCCAGCGGGCTGGGTCGATGTCGGTTAACCCCGGATCGTAGGATTTCGTCCAGAATCTCTCTTCGGCCATCATCATTTCTCCTTTCCAATCAGCAGGCTCCTTTTCCCAGGAGCGGGGATTTAAAAACCGTCCGACCTAAAAAACAATGAATCCGGTTTGTACTGTTGAATATGCCGTTCATCTTTTTCTATCCAGCTCTTTCCTTACGGCCAGCCCCAGTTTCTCTTTGATATAGGGCTTTCTCACGTAGGCGCCCGCACCGAGGCCTTCGGCGGTTTTCACCCGATCCGACTCCGAAAATCCGCTCACAATAATTGCCTTTTGTTGGGGATATATCTCAAGGATCTTCTTGTAGGTGTCCAGCCCATCCATGCCGGGGTCCATGATCATGTCCAGAACCATGAGATCAACCTCATGTTCTTTCAGGTACGCCACCGCGTCTTCCCCACTGGAAACGCTCGATACATTGTAATTCAGCGTCCGGAGCATACCGGCCGCCAGATCGCGCTGTTCTTTAACGTCATCCACCACCAGAATGGATTCGCCATTACCCGTGTATTCGGAAATGGCTACAGCAGCAGCTTCAACAGAGATGTCTTCCCGCGTCACCGGGAAATAAAGGGTAAAGGTGCTTCCTTTTCCCTCTTCACTCTGCACGTTGACGTAGCCGCTATGATCCTTCACCGTACCCCAGACCACCGCCAGCCCCAGGCCCGTGCCGCTTCTTCCCATGACCTTCTTCGTATAAAAAGGCTCAAAGATGCGCTTCAGATCGGCCTCATGGATGCCTTCCCCCGTATCGGATACGGAAAGGACAACATAGTCACCCGTCCGGATCTGGTCATAACCATGAATCGGCTTGTCCAGATACAGATTGCTTGTCGTGATTGTGACGAGGCCACCCTTCGCCATGGCCTCACTCGCATTGGAAACCAGATTGAATAGCGACTTGACGAGATGTACGGAAGAACCGGAGATGTTCGGCAGGTCCGGGTCAAGATCCGTTTTGATCTTTACAGAGGGATGGTGAAAGGATAAATTTGCGAACTCGGGCGACTTTTGACAATCGGCAATGATCTTGTTCAGGTTGAGAATGCTTCTGCCCGGGACGCCCCTTCTGGCCAGGGTCAGCAGATCGTCCACAATCGCGGCCGCCTTCAGGCCTCCGCTCATAACGTTCTCAAGACCATGCCTGAGGGGGCTTGACTTATCCACGCCATCAAGGAGTATTTCGGAATAGCCGACCACAACGCCCAGAACATTGTTGAGATCGTGGGCGACGCCGCCTGCCAGGGTTCCCAGGGACTCCATCTTCTCGGAACGATTCAGGCGCTCCTGCAGGCTGCGATTCTCCTCCTCCGCCAGCTTGTGCTCGGTGATGTCCTTCGCAACGACTGTGACCGAGGAGGTCGTTCCATTATTGTCCTTGACGGGACTCAATGTCCGGACAAAGTACCGGCCGTCTCTGGCACTTCTGTATTCGTCCTGGTGCGACTCGCTGGTTTCGAACACATGCTTTACGTGATTTTCGAATATAACTGCATCCTCAGCGGAGTGGAACTCACCGTGTTTCCTGCCCCTGACCTGCTCTGCAGGAAGACCGAATCTTGCCAAATGCCGTTCATTGACAAGCAGGAAACGGCAGTTCCGGTCCACCAGATACATCGAATCGGCGGTGGAGGCGAGCGAACGGTATTTCTCCTCCGATTCCCGCAACGCCTCCTTCCGTTGCCCCAAGGTTTCCAGCAGGCGATTGAAGCCACCGATCAGTTCACCGATTTCGTCCTGCCTGGTAATGGGCAAGGGTTGCGGGTGTTGGTTTGTATCCGACAAGGTGGCCAGTGTTTTCACGGCGGCAAGCATCGGTGAAAGTTGACGTCTCAGCATCCACCAGGTCAGACAGCTCGCCAGCAGGGTCAGGAAGATCGTGGCTAGCAGCATGCGCCGCTGCATGTCATGGATCGGAGCAAAGGCTTCTGCGGTAGGCAGTACGGCCACTATGTGCCAGGCTGACACAAGAATGTTCTTGGCCGAGGCCAGTTGTTCAACGCCAAGCGGGTTGACGTAAACTTGAGAACCCTCGTAGCCCTGAGTAAAACGGTCGATCGACGGGTTGATGCCGGGGGGAGGGAGCGCTTCCAAGATGCGGCTCTTATCCGAGGCGGTGATAATCCGCGCGTGCTGCGCGTCGATCACCAGATAGCCGCCTGTCTTGCCATAGTGGCCTTCCATAATCTTGTCCAGAAAACCGGGCTTGCCCAGGTCGATCACCCCCACCAAGGCACCGATGACCTTGCCATGAGGATCGCGAATCGGCACCGCCATGCCGACAATCGGCGCCCGCAGCGTCCTGCCCGTGTACGGCCGGCCGATTGTCGTTTTCCCCTCCTTGAGCGCGGCGGCTATGTGATCTCTGTCTATGTAATTGAGGCCGAGCCGTCCTGTCGAGAGAGGAACATCGGCAATCACCGTGCCATCAAGCCGGGTGACGAAAGTGCCACCGTTGAATAGAGTTTGAAAAATCGTGCGCTGTTCCAATAGTGCCTGCAGGGCCGCCTCATTACCCGGAATGGCCGGGCCAATTTTTTCGGAAATTTTTTCCAGCGCTCTCAACCGGTCGTTCAGCTCTTGATTGACCCCTGCGGCTATCAAAGAAACCGTCGAGAACTGCTGGTCGCCCAACAGGCGTTGCATATCTTCGCGCAGCATCCGGCCGGCGTAGAACGTCAGCGCCCAGATGCTGATCACGAAAATGGCCAGCGTGATGACAGTCACCCTTGTCTTGAGCGACCGCCACTGTAATATATTCAAGTTCATACGGATTTTCTCCTTCGAGTATGTTGCTCTACGGCAACAGATCCGACTTGATTAAAATAACTCGGAACTTTCCCATATTCCACCAAAACAGAGGAAGTATGAATTGTATATTCCGTGCTGTCCCAATTTCAGGTGCGATTGTACCCATCCATGGTCCATCCACCGAGGCGCTCCTCGTGAATTTTGAAGTCACTTCGGCGCGCCGAAGTGACTAAACACTATGATATCATTAACTATACTCCGTCAAGGCCGATCTTTTTGGGGAGGCCTTCGCGGCCTCCCCCATTCTAACCTATTTGGCTTTTACTTTCGCTTCCTTCGCCCGGAGCTTCAGATTGTTCTTTCGCCTTCGGCGCTTGCGGTCCAATTCCTTCTTCCGTTCGATCTTCTTGTGCTGGCTCATGATACCTCCCTGGAATATGCAAATACGAAAATAGGTGCTTAAGTCCCCCTATTCACCTGTCGCCCCATTTTTCAGGAGCGGATGATGTCCACCGGGTGGATCTGCGTCGCCTTGAACGAGGGGTAGATCCCCGCCACAATACCGGAGAGGGCGGAGGCGGCGAATGCGAGCAGGAGCCCCGGGATGGAAACAGTGACAGGATAGCCTAAAACTTTCGCAATGGCAAGGCTCATCAGGAAGCCGGCCGCCATGCCGATCATACCGCCGCTGACGGAGATGAAAGAGGACTCCATCAGGAACTGGAGGATGATGTCCCGCTTGCGCGAGCCGACGGCCCGCCGGATGCCGATCTCCACCCGCCGCTCGTTCACGATGAGGATCATGATCGACAGAATGCCGAGGGCGCCGATCAGGAAAGAGGCGGCCGCCGCGATCCTTCCCAGGACCGAAATCAGTCCCATGGCCTGGCTTTTAAGCGCCGTCACCTCCTTGAGATCGACGACGGTGAAGTCGTCCTTCATCTCCTTGCGTATCTTGTGCCGCGCCCGGAGCAGCGCCTCGATCTCCTTCCGCAGCGGGTCGATCGTCTCGGCGCTCACCGCCTGGACGTAGATGATGTTCACATTTTCCTTGTTCACGAAGTTCCGGAGAAAGGTTTTCAGCGGGACGAAGAGCTGGTTGTCCTGGTCGTTTCCCGCGACGTCCGCCCCCTTCTCCGCCATCACCCCGATGATCTGGCAGGGGACCCGCCAGATGAGGATCGTCTTCCCGACGGGGTTCTCCTCACCGAAGAGCTTTTCCGCCGTTGTGCGGCCGATCAGGGCGACCTTGCGCTGGAGACGGTCGTCCTCCTCCGTGATGGGGCTCCCCGCTGCGATCTCGAAATTCCGGACCTCGCCGAAATCCGGTGTGACGCCGTTCACCGCGATTGCCTTGAGGACCGTGTTCCCGCGTCTGACCGGGAAGGCCCTGAACCCGGACGGGGAGACCCTTGAAGCGGCCGGGAGGCTGTTTGCGATCGCCTCGGCGTCGCCCCGCGTCAGGGTCGTTGCCCGGCTGATCAGGGGGGTGTTCGGACCGTAACGACGGGTTTGGCCGCTCACGACGATGATCAGGTTGTTGCCGAGGTTTGCGATCTCCTGCTCCGTCTTCACCGCGAGCGAGTCGGAGAGGTTCCCGACGACGACAAGTGAGAAGGTTCCGAAGAAGACACCGAGTGTGGCGAGCGCTGTCCGGAGCTTGAAGTTCCCGAGGGAGCCCAGCGCGATCTTCAGGTTCAGAAAGGTCCGTTTCATTTCCAACGACTCCGCAAGTCGTAAAGGCCTTGCCCGCATTTGGGACGGCTTCGTAAAAAGGCCGCAGGCAAGGCGCGCGAATCCTGAGGAATGAGGCGTACTATTGCGTACGCCGCAACAAGCCTGCCCCTGCGAAAGCAGGGGAAGGGTGAAGCGCAACGCAGCATCCGGTCTTTTTGCGTAGCCGTCATGTCAGCTCCGGATCGCCTCGATGGGTTCAAGGTTGGCCGCGCGGGAGGCCGGCTGGAGGCCAAAGACGATCCCGACAATCCAGGAAAGGATGAGACCGATGGCGAACGCCTTCCAGGAGAAATGGATCGGGAATGCCTCGACGTATTGCAGGAGCGTGGAGGCGGCGATCCCCAGCAGGAATCCGCAGAGGCCGCCCGCCGTTGTTAACAGGAGCGCCTCCCCAAGGAACTGGAAGAGGATGTCATGCCGTTTCGCCCCGACGGAGCGCCGGATGCCGATCTCCCGCGTCCGCTCCCGGACGGAGAGGTGGAAGAGGTTCGCCAGCACGAAACCCGCAACGATCAGTGAAATGATGCCGACGATTCCCACGAAGACGACAAGCGACCCCGTCAGTGCGACCAGGAACTTGATGATGTCCTTCGAGGAGAAGACCTGAAAGTCGTTCGATTCCCCGTCGGGGATCCGGTGCTCGGCCCTGAGGAAGGTCTTGAGTTCCTCGACGCGGCGGTCGATGTTTTCCTGATCCTCGAAGCGGACCCGCAGTACCGCCACATACTTTGACTCGTTCTGGAGCTTTTTCATGACGGTTGTGATCGGCATGACCACCCGGTTATCGAGATTCCCGCCGCCCACCGAAGCGCCGCGCTCCAAGAGCACGCCGACGACCTGGACGGGGATCTGCCGCACCTGGATGAATTTTCCGACGGGGCTCTCCTCGCCGAAGAGCTCGCGCATCGTCTCGTGGCCGATCAGGGCGACATTTGCCGACCGCTTGAGATCCTCCTGCGTGAAATCGGACCCCTCGACCACGGGCCAGGTCCAGGCGAGGCTGTAGTCGCTCGACGAACCGACGACCTGGGTCTGGTAGCGGTTTCCCTTGTAGGAGACGATCACGTCCCGCACGCTGCTCATCGGGACGACCATGTAGGCCGTCCCGAAGGCGGAGCGGATCGCCTCGGCGTCCGTCAGCGTAAGGATCTTGTCCCGCCGGGCGATCCCCCGCGACTCCTCGGCGCCGCCGACGATCAGAACGGAGTCGGGGCCGAAGGTGGCTACGATATCGAAGGCCTTCTGATAGGCGCCTTCCGTGGTGGCGACGATGATCGTGATTGCCGAGATCCCGATAGCGATGCTGAGGATGCAGAAGAAGCTCCGGAGCTTCAGCGCGATGACCGCCTGGAAGGCCTGGGAAAAGATGTTAACCAGCCTTTGCATCGACGATGACCCCGTCTTTGATCTGAATGATCCGCTTCGCAGAGGCGGCGATCGCCGGATCGTGGGTGACCACGATCACGGTCTTGCCCCGTTCGTTCATTTTCGCGAGCAGATTCATGATCTCCGCGGCCGTCTTGCTGTCCAGTTGGCCGGTCGGTTCGTCGGCGAGGAGAAGTTCCGGATCGTTCATCATCGCCCGGCAGATGGCAACCCGCTGCTGCTCTCCCCCGGAGAGGCGGTTCGGCCGGAAGCGCATCCGCGCCTCCAGGCCGATCAGGCGGAGCAGTTCGACGGCCCTCTCCCTGGCGTCATCCATCGCCTTTTCCCGGTAGAGCGTCGGCAAAAGGACGTTCTCGAGGACCGTGGCGTAGGGGAGAAGGTAGAAGCTCTGGAAGACGAAGCCGATGTGCGCGTTCCGGAGCACCGAGAGATCGTCGTCCTGAAGCCCCAGCACCTCCCGGCCGGCGAGCAGATAGCGTCCCGAGGTGGGGACGTCGAGGCAGCCGATCAGGTTCATCAACGTCGATTTTCCGGAGCCGGAGGTTCCCATGATTGCGGCGAACTCCCCATGCGTGATCTCAAGGTCGATTCCCTTGAGGACCTCTACGGCGTCGTCTCCCATCCGGAAGGTTTTCCGGACATCTTCCATCCGACACAGGGGGGTCATGGCCGCTTCCCGTTTGCGCTTTTCTTTGCCTCGACCTCCGGGGCGGTGGGCAGGACGAGCTTCGTGGCAAGCTCCGTCCCCTCCGGGACGCCGGAGAGGATCTCCGTCCGGTCCTCACCGCGGATGCCGAGTTTCAGCTCCGCCTTCTCCACTTTTCCCGGCCCCTGGACCACACGGTAGGCGATCTGGCGCCCCTTCTCGAATTTTATCGCCGCGTTCGGGACCGTCAGGACGCCGCTCTTTTCAATGGTTACGATCTTGACATGGGTGGTCATCTCCGGCCGGAGGAAGCGGGCGTCCTCCGGGGAGACCTTCAGCGTGGAGAGGTAATAGACGATGTTCTCCTTGACGACCGGCTGGGGGTTGATCTTCTCGATCGTGCCGGTGAAGGTCCGCTCCGGGTAGGTGTCCACCGTGTATTCGACCTTCTGGCCAACCTTCGCCCGGCCGATGTCCGTCTCGTCGATATAAATCCACATCTCCAGGCGTGTCGGGTCGAGGACCGTGACGAGGTTTGCCACCTGGAGGCCGGCGACGATCGTCTCCCCCTCCTGCGCGGTGACGTCGGAGATGATCCCGGGGATGGTGGAGTAGATACGGGTGTAGGTGAGGCGGATCTCCTGCTGCTGCAACTGCGCCCGGTTCTCTTGGATGGTCGCGGCGGTGATCTTCTGCTGCGACGAGAATTCATCCCGCAGGCGCTTCAGGATCGCCTCCGCCGCCTGAAACAGGCTTTCCGCCTTGTCCACCGAATCCTTCGTCGTGTACTCCTTCTTGATCAGCGTCTTTTCCCGTTCGAAGGTAAGGCGGGCGTAGGTGAAATTCGCCTCCGCCTCCCGGATCTTCTCGGGGTAGGTCAAATTGATCTGGGCAAGCGTGCTCTCCGCGACCTGGAGCGCGGCCTTCTGCTGGTCGATCGTCTTTTGCGTCTCCCGGTCGTCGATCTGGGCGATCAGTTGCCCGGCCTTGACCCGGTCGCCGACCTTGACGTGCATTTTATCGACCTTTCCCGTCGCCCGGGCGCCGATCTTCACGACCGCCCCGACCTGGGATTTAATGATGCCGGTCTCGACGAGGACGCCCCGGATATCCCCCTTCTCCGCGCGGCCCGTCTCCAGGACGCGGATCTCCGGTTTCTTGAAAAACTTCTTGTAGGCGTATCCTCCACCCACGATATGGGCGACGACGAGGAGTGCGATCACGATTATTTTCTTCTTCACTGTTCCTCCATTCTAATTAATGCCGGTGATCTTCTCCAGAAGCGCCCGGGCGAGAACGGCGTTCATCCGCGCGGTGGTGAGCTGTTCCCGCGCATTGGCGAGCAGACTCTCCGCCTGGACGAGCGAGAGGATATCCCCCTTGCCGGCCTTGTACTCCCCGAAGGCCTGTTCGTAGTTCTGCTCCGCCCGGCGGAGCTGTTCGGCGGCGACGGCCTCGTTCCGGACGGCCGTGACCAGATCCTCCCACCCCTTCCGGCAGTCGAGGAGGAGCTGGCGCTTCAGCTCCCGGATGTTCTCCTCGGATATGGAAACCTCGATCCGGGCGGATTTCGTCCGGTAGAATTTCCCCAGTTCGAAGAGGTTCCAGCCGGCGGTGACGCCGGCGCTCCGATCCTCGAGCGTCTGGTTGCCGAAGGTTCCCGCATCGCTGCGGCCATACGAGAGGTTTGCCGAGACCGTCGGATAGAAATCGCTCCGGGCGAGCGAACGGTTGCTTTCGGTCTTCTTCCGAGCGATCTCGGCCTGGCGGATCTCCGGCCGTCCGAGGACGGCTTCGGAGAGGGGTTTCAGCTCCGGAACGGCGCCGCTCGTGTCGAGGTTTCCCTCCGTACCCCCTTCGGTTTCGTCGGGGCGGCCGATCAGCGAGTAGAGCTCGGAGAGCGCTTTCCGAAGATTTCCCTCCGCCTGGACCACGTTGAAACGGGCCTGTTCAAGGCGGACCGAGGCCTGGAGGACCTCGGAGAGTCGCGCCGCGCCGAGAGACCGCCGCCCTTCGGCGACCTCGTGATCCTTCCGGGCGTCTTCCAACTGGATTTTCCGCTGCTCCAGGACCTCCCGGCCGGCCACCGCGGTGTAGAAGGCGACTTTCACCCGGTAATCCAGTTCGAGAAGGTTCTTCCGGAGCTCTTCCCGATCCGTTTCGAGGTTGAACCCGGCGATGTCCCGAGAGGCGCGGCGTTTGCCGTCGAAGAGGCGGTAGGAGAGGGTGACGTCGTAACCGGTGGAACTGTACGCGTTCCGATCCCCGTTGTGGCGTTCATGGGCGGCGGAGGCGTCCAGGCTGGGGAGATAAGGGCCGAATGTCGCCACGTAGAGGGCGTCCGCGGATTCGACTTTTTTCTTCGCCGCCTGGTAAGAGGGGAGGTTTTCCCGCGCCTGCGCCAGGGCTTCCTGGAGCGTCACGGCCGAAGCCGACCCGGCCAGTGCGGGCGCCAGGCCCAGGATGAAACCGATCATGGCCGCTTTTTTAAACATGACCTTCTCCTATATTGTAAAATTTCAGCGGCATCATATCTTAAAAAAGTCAAATATTCACTGGAAAGATGCGGGGGGAGAAGGCGCCTCTTGCCGGCGCGATCGCCCCTTGTCTAAACAGGCCGGTTGTTATAAAGAGGAGTTTATCAATCGGTCACAGATGAGGAGGCTTTGAAGATGAGCGAACAAGCGATAGCAGAAGAGCAGTGCATCAACACGATCCGTTTTCTGGCGGCGGACGCCATCGAAAAGGCGAAATCCGGCCACCCCGGCATGCCGATGGGGGCGGCGGCTGCGGCTTTCACCCTCTGGACGCGGCATCTGAAGCACAATCCAGCCGATCCGCTCTGGCCCGACCGGGACCGCTTTGTTCTGTCGGCCGGGCATGCCTCGATGCTCCTCTATGCCCTCCTTTATCTCTCCGGATACGACCTCACCCTCAACGACCTGAAGGCCTTTCGCCAGTGGGGGAGCAAAACACCCGGCCATCCGGAGCGCCGGCATCCCGCCGGGACGGAGATGACGACGGGCCCCCTTGGCCAGGGGCTGGGCGCGGCAGTCGGGATGGCGATCGCGGAGGCCCACCTCGCGGCCCGGTTCAACCGGCCCGGACATACGGTCGTGGATCACCGAACCTATGTTTTTGCAAGCGACGGCGATCTGATGGAGGGGCTCTCCGCGGAGGCCTGCGCGCTTGCCGGACACCTCGGCCTGGGGAAGCTGACCCTTCTGTACGATGACAACCGGATCTCCCTTTCGGGGAGCACGTTGCTCTGTTTTACCGAAGATATCGACAAGCGGTTCGCCGCTTCCGGCTGGCAGGTGATTGATGTCGAAGACGGGAACGACACGGCGGCGGTCGACCGGGCGCTCGTGGCAGCGGAGGCCGAGGCGGTGAGGCCCTCGCTCATTCGTCTCCATACGACCATCGGCTTCGGCGCCCCGGAGAAGCAGAATACCAGCGGGGTGCACGGTTCGCCGCTCGGAGCGGAGGAGCTGAAGGCGGCCAAGGAGAACCTCGGCTGGCCGGTTGATCCCCCGTTCTTTGTTCCGGAGGAGGCCCTCCGTTTTTTCCGTGCGGCCGCGACCGAAAGCGCGAAAAAACAGGAAGCCTGGAGGGAAACCTTCCGGCGCTACGCGGCCGCATGTCCGGACGCGGCCGCCGAGTTCGAGCGGGTCATGAGAGGAGACCTCCCCGTCGGCTGGGAGGCGGTGCTTCCCGTTTACGGCCCGGGGACGAAAGAGGTGGCGACGCGCAAGACGTCGGAGTCCGTCCTCCAGGCTCTCGGGACGGTGGTCCCGGAACTGATGGGCGGCGCCGCCGATCTGAACCCTTCCACCTTTTCGTGGCTCAAGGGGATGGGCGATTTCCAGAAGCCGGGAGAATCACCTGCCTGCCGCGAAGGGGCATGCGGCGGGGATTGGGGTTACGGTGGCCGGAACATCCATTTCGGCGTCCGGGAGCACGCGATGGCGGCGATCGCGGGCGGGATGGCGATGCACGGGGGGATCATCCCATTCACAGGGACTTTTTTCACGTTTGCCGACTACATGCGGCCGTCGATTCGCCTGGCCGCGCTGATGGGACTTCACGTGATCTACATCTTCAGCCATGACAGCATCGGCGTCGGCGAGGACGGGCCGACCCACCAGCCCATTGAGCACCTGATGAGCCTGCGGGCGATCCCCAACCTGACGGTCATCCGTCCGGCCGACGCCAACGAGACGGTCGAGGCTTGGCGTATGGCCGTCGAAAACGGAGAGGGGCCGACCGCGCTGATCTTCACCCGCCAGAACCTGCCCGTCGCGGACCGTTCGACGTTCGGTCCGGCGGAAGGTCTCCGGAAGGGGGGATACATCTTCTGGGAGTCGGCCGCGGCGAGACCGGATGGGGAGGGTGGCAACGGCAAACCCCGCCCGCTGCAGCAGACCGTCGCGACGCCGGAAGCCGGGTTGCCGGAGGCGATCCTGATCGGGACCGGTTCGGAGCTCCATCTCGCCCTCGCGGCAGGGAAAACGCTTGCCGCGGATGGAATCCGCGTCCGTGTCGTTTCACTGCCGAGTTGGGAGCTCTTCGACCGTCAGCCTCAGGCCTACCGGGATCGGATTCTTCTACCCGGCGTCCGCGCAAGGGTCGCCGTCGAGGCGGGGATCCGCCTGGGGTGGGAGCATTACGTCGGTTTGGACGGGGCCGTCGTGGGGATCGACCGTTTCGGCGCCAGCGCCCCATACCAGATCCTTTACGAGAAATTCGGGATTACCGCCGAAGCGGTCGCGGCGGCGGCGCGACCGCTGCTCGGAAGATAATTAACTTCCCCTTCAACGGGAGGGGAAGTACCGGGTGTGGGGTAAAGATAATGATCGGTTATTCAGGTAAATCTGAAATGGTGTTGAAAAATACGGATAATTCCTCTACTATGCTCGATATTGGAGAAACGTCCCCCGACGCCTCTCCAATGGGCTTCATGTGAAGGAGGGACAAATGGGACAGACTATCGAAGTTTCGATCGACAACCACGGTGGCATTCTATTGCCCCAAGAGCTGAAGAACCGCCTTGGCCTGTTGCCGGGAATGACCATGGTCGTTGAAGAGGACGATGAGGAGAGGGTTTGCCTGCGGGTGCGGACAGAGTCGCCGGAGCTGGTCGACAAACAGGGCATCATCGTCGTCAGGGCCGAATCATCGGAAGATTTGACAAACGTAACCCGGCACGCGCGCGACCGCCGCGTATCGGATCTGCTGCATAGGTCCGACCGATGAAAGTTCTCCTGGACACATCCGTCACAAAACTATTAAACGGGAATTCCAACTTTACCCTGAAGACCCTCCTGAAAGTGGCGGATGCCTTGGATTTGAAATTCAACGTCTCCTTCAGCACCGCAAAGCCCATCAACAATCCGGTGCTTGTTCATCCATTTACCGACAACATGATCAAGGGTCGAGAGGACCGGTCCTATCATCCCATTGCGGGCAGGAATCCCCTTCACTCCTGAAGCGCTATTATCGCTTACGCGACATATACGGGTATACAACAGGCCTCGAATCCATGATCCACTGAGCCGCCTTGCCAATTCCTGAACCGTCATCGAAATCATCTAACATCCGGTGGCCATAAATCCTCCCGCTTCACTCGTGTTTCAATGACGTCAGTAGAGACGCCAAATGGTTTTGCCAATTGCGGGCTTATGCGCGATAGCACTGCATAGGGATCACCTTTCAGATATTCCAGCATGTTATTACGCTTCAGTGTTTCAACGGATTTCTCAATTTCGTGAATAAGGTCTTCTCGAGGAACGAGAAGACGGCCGGCAAACTCGTTTGCCTGGTATTCAAAACTTCTGTATTCCACGTCGGGCATTCCTTGGAGGATTTCTTTCCATTCTTCGGCTGATTCGAATTTGAATGATGCATACATGTCCTTGTGAAGAAAGAAGTGGCCGAGTTCATGGGCAAATGAAAATCTCATCCGGTGAGCGAACTTTTCATCCATATACCGATCGTAATCGACGACGATCCCCATCAAGTCAGATTTGAGATAGGCTTCCATATCTGTCAACTGTACGAGGCATTTCATCGGTTCAATGTCAAGCCTCAAACTGAATTCGACGATAGCTTCAACATTGACGGGCAATCTCCCTTCCGGCCAATATTGATTGCGAATATCCTTTGCACATTGCCAAATATCCGCAAATGGAAGTCTATTGCACCTGAACTCGGCCTGATTCAAAGCCTAGTCCTCCTTTTTGATCAGTTCTATAAGCCTTTCCAATTCCTCCGCTGTCGGTTTGTCGCTCCTGACCGTCCTGAAAAACAAAGGCAACGCATTTACGATCCTTCTGTCCATTGCGATATCCTCGGGGAGCATCTGCGCCCCAATGCGGGACAGATCCTTCATCGCCTGCCATTCATCCGACCCCTGCTCGATGCCGATCAAATCTCCGATGCGCCTCAGTTTCTCTTCATCCTGGGGTGGTGAGAGAAGCCCTCTCTCAACCTTGCTCCAGTTGCTGGCATCCAAATCGAGCGCCTGGCAGAATTTTCTTAGAGTGATGTCTCTGGCGATTCTCCTCTCCTTGACAAATTCACCAAACATCTTCCCTCCCCCTTTCTATTCCCTCCTTTACACATTTCTTTCTCCTTTTCTCCCATCGCTGTGGTTTATTATTTACCACGTGGTATAAATAATACCACACCGGGCGGATGTCAAGGTTTATTCTCAGTTAGTTCCGAAGCACTGTCTCTATATCGCGCACAACCTCCGAAAACCGGCCGTTGAATTTTCTGTCTATCTCATCGCGGTTGCCGACGATACGTTCGTAAATTGGGGTGGCAAAAATATCATCCACAGTAATCTCTTTCCTGATTTCCATATTGGCGGCAAAGATTTCCTTTAACACCGATTTTCGCGGAGCAATTTGACATAAGATTTTCGTCGGCTCTTCATGGAGTCAGCTAAAAATAATGTAATAAAGAACACATGTTACAGC
>Ga0208566_1000280_pt1 | contig 36590 bp, 37 predicted proteins | sample PL_2010_150m_FD_184159 | JGI IMG/M metagenome (GOLD analysis project Ga0208566, IMG submission 184159) | Freshwater microbial communities from Powell Lake, British Columbia, Canada to study Microbial Dark Matter (Phase II) - PL_2010_150m... | ecosystem: Environmental > Aquatic > Freshwater >...
AGGCGGGAAGGAATGTGCCCGGCCGCGCGTCGTACGGATCGTTCCCGCAGATCGAAAACGGCGTGGGACTGGTCCGCCGGTTCCTGGACGAGGCGTCTTCCCTGTTCAGGAGGAGACGCTGGCCGGGGGGCGCCGACGGGGGCACCGTGGCGACAGGCCGTTCTGCTTCTCCCCTTGTCGCCGGATTTCTTGAGGAATTCTCCTCAAGGGCGGGGGCGCGGTTCTTCGCGGTGCCGGTCGTCAACCGGCTGATGGGGGAAAGCGTCACCGTCACCGGGCTGCTCGGGGGAAACGACATCGCGGACGCCGTGGGGGGGGATCTCCGCGGAACGCTCTACATCCCCTCGGTCACCCTTCGCGACGCGGGGGACCTGTTCCTCGACGGGATCTCCCCGGGAGAGCTTTCCCGGCGGACCGGCGCGCGCGTCACCCTCTTCGAGCCGACCCCCAGGGGGTTCCTCGAGGCCGTCTATCCACGGAACCGTCCGGAATATCATTGACATTTCCATCCACAGCCGGTAAGTTTATTGATCCTGATCGGAGGGATGGGCGATTAGCTCAGATGGTTAGAGTACCTGCTTGACATGCAGGGGGTCACTGGTTCAAGTCCAGTATCGCCCACCATTTCTCCCCCCCGAACGGCGCGCACCGCGTACGGCACCTCAACCTGCCGGCAGTGCGCGGAGATTTGTTTTTTTTTGACGGAAATCCGCCGGGAGTCTGCGCAGGAATGACGTTGCTCGAGTTGGCCAGGAAGGAAGGGAAGGCGAAGGTCGCCATCGCCGCCAGGGTGGACGGCGTGGTGACGGATCTCGCGCGCCCGCTTCCCGACGGTGCGAAGGTCGAGTGGGTCCTTCCGTCCGACCCGGACGGCGTGGAGGTCCTCCGCCACAGCACGGCCCACGTCATGGCCGCCGCCGTAAAGGAACTCTTCCCGGAGGCGTTGATCACGATCGGTCCGGCCATCGAGAACGGGTTCTACTACGACTTCGACGTCGAGACGCCGTTCACCCCGGAGGACCTCGTCCGGATCGAGGAACGGATGCGCGAGATCGTCAAGGCCGATCACCCGTTCGTTCGCGAAGAGGCGACGAAGGGGCAGGCGCGCGTCCTGTTCCCCGGAGAGCCGTACAAGGAGGAACTGCTCGCCGACATCCCCGACGAGACGGTTTCCCTCTACCGGATGGGAAATTTCCTCGACCTGTGCCGGGGGCCGCACGTGCCGGGAACCGCGCGGGTGGGCGCGTTCCACCTGATGAATACCGCCGGGGCGTACTGGCGCGGCGATTCGAAGAACAAGATGCTCACCCGTATCTACGGGATCGCCTTCGCGTCGAAAAAGGAGCTCGACGAGCACCTGCGGATCCTCGAGGAGATCAAGAAGCGGGACCACCGGAAGATCGGCCGGGAGCTCGACCTGTTCAGCGTGACGGACGAAATCGGGCCGGGGCTCATCCTCTGGCACCCGAAGGGATCGGTCGTCCGCAGGGTCATGGAGGATTTCTGGCGGGAGGAGCACGCGAAGGCGGGGTACGACCTGGTCTTCTCGCCGCACATCGCGCGCCTCGACCTTTGGCGGATCAGCGGGCACACGGATTTCTACCGGCAGGCGATGTTCTCCCCGATCGACGTCGAGGGGCAGGAGTACCAGCTGAAGCCGATGAACTGCCCGTTCCACATACAGATCTACAAGTCCCGCATGCGTTCGTACCGCGACCTGCCGATCCGCTACGCGGAGCTGGGCACGGTGTACCGGTACGAGCCGTCCGGAACGCTGCACGGGCTGCTTCGGGTTCGCGGCTTCACCCAGGACGACGCGCACCTGTTCCTGCGCCCCGACCAGCTCGACGACGAGATCTTCACCCTCCTCGACTTCACGCTCTTCGTGCTGCGGGCGTTCGGGTTCGAGCGGTACGACATCTACCTTTCCACCCGCCCGGAGAAATACGCGGGGTCGCTCGAGCACTGGGACCTCGCCGAGAGCGCCCTCCGGAAAGCCCTCGAGCGGAAAGGGATCCCCTTCGAGGTCGACCCGGGGGAAGGGGTGTTCTACGGGCCGAAGATCGACATCAAGATCAAGGACATGCTCGGGCGCTCCTGGCAATGCTCCACGATCCAGGTCGACTTCAACAATCCCGAGCGGTTCGACGCGACCTACGTCGCCGACGACGGCGCGCCGCGCCGCGCGATCATGATCCACCGCGCGCTGATGGGGTCGCTGGAACGGTTCTTCGGGGTCCTGGTGGAACATTACGCGGGCGCTTTCCCGGTATGGCTCGCCCCGGTGCAGGCCGATGTCGTCCCGGTAACGGAGAAGCAGAACGCGTTCGCGGGCGAGGTCGTCGCGATGCTCCGCGCGGGCGGGTTCCGCTCGGAAGGCGATTTCCGCAACGAAAAGCTCGGATACAAGATCCGCGAGTCCCAGATGAACAAGGTCCCGTACGCGCTCGTCGTCGGCGAGCGGGAGGCGGAAGTGAAAATGGTATCCCCGCGCCGGCGCGGAGGGGAGCAGCTTCCCCCCATGCCGGTCGAGGCGTTCATCGAACGTCTTCGCGGGGAATCGGTCAACCGGACGGAGTGAGGGTCTGAACAGGCCCTAAAGGAGGACGTCATCGCCAAGGAATCCAGAATCAACGAACAGATCACGGTACCGGAAGTCCGACTCGTGGGCCCCGAAGGGGAGCAGTTGGGTGTACTGAACACGTCGGAGGCGCTCCAGCGCGCGAGGTCCCAGGATCTCGACCTGGTCGAAGTGGCCCCCATGGCCGCGCCTCCGGTCTGCCGGATCATGGATTTCGGCAAGTTCAAGTACATCACGAGCAAGCGCGAGCAGGAGGCGAGGAAGAAGCAGACCGTCATCCAGGTCAAGGAGATCAAGGTCCGGCCGAAGACGGAAGAGCACGACCTGAACACGAAACTGAAACATATCCGCCGCTTCCTGGAGGAGGGCGACAAGGTCAAGGTGACCGTCCGGTTCCGCGGGCGGGAACTCGCCTACGCCTCGCAGAGCGGCTTCGAGGTACTGAAGCACATCGTGGAGTCGATCGCCGACGTCGCGAAGGTGGAGTCCGCTCCGAAGATGGAAGGGAAGACGATGATGGCCATCGTCTCCCCCACGATGCATAAAAAGAAGCCCATGGGCGGCGGCGACAAACCGGCGGCCACGACGCCGGCGGCTCCGAAAACCGCGACACCAGCGGCACCGAAAGCCGCGCCGCAAGCGACGACCGCGCCACCGGCGCAGAAACTGGAGGGATAGGTCATGCCGAAGATGAAGTCGAACCGGGGCGCGAGCAAGCGGTTTCGCGCGACGGGGGCGGGCGGGATCAAGCGCGCCAAGTCCGGGAAGAGCCACATCCTGACGTCGAAGGACCGGAAGCGGAAGCGCGCGCTGCGCAAGTCGGCCCTGGTCCACCACACCAACGAGAAGTCGATCCGCCGCCTGCTTCCGTACCTTTAACAGATAGCTGGAAACGCAGACCAACAGCGAAGAACAAGATAGAAGGGAAACGACATGCCTCGCGTAAAAAGAGCCGTACATTCGCACAAGAAGCGCCGCGCGATCCTCAAGCGCGCCAAGGGGTTCCGCGGCGGCCACGGAAACCTGCTGCGCTCCGCCAAGGAAGCGGTCGCGCGCGCCCTGCGGTATGCGTACCGCGACCGGCGGAACGTCAAGCGGGAGTTCCGGGCCCTCTGGATCGTCCGCGTGAACGCCGCCGCCCGCGAGCACGGGCTCTCCTACAGCCAGTTTCTGTTCGGGTTGAAAAAGGCGGGCGTCGAGGTCGACCGGAAGATCCTGGCGGACCTCGCCGTCAACGATCCCGCCGGGTTCCGCGCCATCGCCGAACGATCCAAAGCCGCCCTGGCGTAACGGGGAGGTCCTGGGCTTGCCCGGCACCTCCGAGCAGATCACGCGCCTCCTCGAAGAGGGGATGGCGGCCATCGCGTCCGCCCGCAGCGAGAGCGATCTCCTCGACGCGAAAGGCCGCTTCTTCGGGAAGAAAGGGGCCGTCTCCGCGATCCTGAAGGGCGTTGCCTCCCTTCCCATGGAGGAGCGCAAGGCGGTCGGGGAACTTGCGAACCGCGCGCGCGCGGAACTCGAGTCCGCGTTCGACGCCCGACTCGCGGGGATCCGCGACCAGGAAAGGCGTCGAAGCGAGGGGCGGGAACGGATCGACGTCACCCTGCCCGGAAGGGCGCCGATGCCGGGTCACCGGCATCCCGTCTCGCAGACGATGTCGGACGTCCTCGCCGCCTTCCGTCGCCTCGGCTTCTCCGTCCAGTGCGGACCGGACGTCGAGACGGATTACTACAACTTCGAGGCGCTCAACTTCCCCCCGGAGCACCCGGCGCGCGACATGCAGGACACGTTCTACATCGAATCCGGCGCGGGCGATCTCGTCCTGCGCACCCACACCTCGCCGGTCCAGATCCGGACGATGGAGCGGATGAAGCCTCCGGTCCGGATCGTCGCGCCCGGAACGGTCTACCGGTCCGACTCCGACATCACCCACTCCCCGATGTTCCACCAGGTGGAGGGACTCGCGGTCGACCGGGACATCACCATGGCCGACCTCAAGGGCCTGCTCACCGAGTTCTGCCGGATGACCTTCGGCCCCGCGACGCCGGTCCGGTTCCGCCCGAGCTACTTCCCGTTCACCGAGCCGTCCGCCGAGATGGATATCCAGTGCGTCCTTTGCGGGGGGTCCGGGTGCCGGGTGTGCAAGGATTCGGGGTGGCTCGAGATCCTCGGCGCGGGAATGGTCGATCCCACGGTCTTCGGCTTCGTCGGGTACGACCCCGAGGAGTACGCCGGCTTCGCGTTCGGCATGGGCATCGAGCGGATCGCGATGCTGCGCCACGGGATCTCGGACATCCGCCTCCTGTTCGAGAACGACATCCGTTTTCTCTCGCAGTTCTGACGCCGGGTCTGGAAGGAAAGCGTTCCCTTGAAGATACCGTATTCCTGGCTGAAGGAATTCATCGACACGCGTCTCTCCCCGTCGCAGGCGCAGGAAGCGCTTACGATGGCGGGAGTGGAAGTCTCCTCCTGCCGGTTCCTCGGGGAGGGGTTCGATTCGGTCGTCACCGCCCGGATCCTCGAGATGCGCCCGCATCCGGACGCGGACCGGCTATCCCTGTGCAAGGTGACCGACGGCTCGACCACCTTCGGGATCGTCTGCGGGGCGAAGAACATGAAGGCCGGGGACGCGGTCGCGCTGGCGAAGATCGGCGCGCGGCTTCCCAACGGCGTGGAGATCAAGAAGGCGAAGATCCGCGGGCAGGCATCCGAGGGGATGCTCTGCTCGGAGCAGGAGCTGAAGCTCGCCGAGTCGTCCCCGGGGATCATGATCCTTCCGGAAGACACGGCGCCCGGAAAGCCGCTTGCCGACGCGCTCGGGCTTTCCGACTGGCTCCTCGAGGTCGAGATCACGCCGAACCGGGGCGACTGCCTCAGCGTGCTCGGCGTGGCGCGGGAGATCGCCTCCATCACCGGGGAGAAGGTCGTTCTTCCCGACGTATCCTTTCCGGAAACGGGGGAGCCGATCGCGAACCTGGTGCGGGTCGACGTCTCCGACCCGGACCTGTGCCCGCGGTACACCGCCCGGGCGATCACCGGCGTGACCATCGCCCCGTCCCCGGACTGGATGCGGCGGCGCCTCACCCTGTGCGGGATCCGCCCGATCAACAACATCGTCGATATCACGAACTACCTGCTGCTCGAAGTGGGCCAGCCGATGCACGCCTTCGACCTCGACCGGTTGCGCGGAGGCAGGATCGACGTGCGCGCGCCGAAAGAACCGCTGACCTTCACGACCCTCGACGGGTCGGAGCGGACGATCGAAGCCGGGACGCTCCTCATCCGTGACGGGGAGGGGCCGGTGGCCGTGGCCGGGGTGATGGGCGGGGCCAACAGCGAGGTCGTCGACGGGACGACGCGCGTCGTCTTCGAGAGCGCGCACTTCTCGCCGCCCTCGATCCGCCGGACGGCGAAGCGGCTGGGATTGTCGAGCGAATCGTCGTACCGGTTCGAGCGGGGAGTCGACCCGGCGGGAACCGTCTACGCCGCGGACCGGGCGGTGTCGCTCCTTTCCCGCTTCGCGACCCTGTCCGTCGCGAAGGGGTTGATCGACGTCGGCGCGGGGAACGTGAAGCCGAAAACAGTGCCGTTCCGTCCGGAACGCGCGACCCGGATCATGGGGAGGGCGTACCCACCCGAAGCGTGCCGGGAGATCTTCGCCCGCCTCGGGTTCCCGGTCGCGGACCAGGGAGCGGGAAGATGGGCCGTCACGGTCCCCACGCACCGGTTCGACATCGAGCGGGAGATCGACCTGGTCGAGGAGGTCGCCCGGCTGTCCGGGTACGACTCGATCCCCACGACGTATCCCGAATCGAAGGCCCCGGAATTTTCCGGGGACGACCGGTTCGTCGACATCCAGGAGCGGGCCTTCGACTTCCTCCGCGGACGCGGGTTTTCACAAGCGGTGAACTTCTCCTTCGTCGGCGGTCGCACATGGGAGCGGATGGGGGCGTTCCTCGGGTTCGATCCCGCGGACGCGGTCCGCGTCGTGAACCCGATCTCGGACGATACGACCCTGATGCGCCCGCACCTGCTGACCGGGCTCCTGTCGAACGCGGCGGACAACGTTCGGCGTTTCATCGACGACGTGCGGCTCTACGAGGGGGGAAAGGCTTTCGGGAAATCGTACGTCGAGGGACAATTCGAGGAAGCCCGGCTCGGCGTGATCCTCTGCGGGAAGCGGCTTCCGGGCGACTGGTCCGGGGCGGACGCACCCGCGGACTTTTTCGACATGAAAGGGGTCGTGGAACCGCTGCTGCTGCACCTTTGCGCATCCCCGGTACATGTCGTCCCCACGCGGCTCCGGCCGTTTTTCGAGGAAGGGAAGGCGGCGGACATCCTGCGGGACGGCGAGGTCGTCGCCTGGTTCGGGGCGATCCGCAAGGAGTTGCTCGAGGAATACGCCCTCGCAGGGCCCGTCTTCTACGGGGAGATCCGTCTTGCGAAGGCGACCGCGGCGGCGGCGCTCCCGGGTCGATACGCGCCGCTGCCGAAATTTCCTCCGGTTTTCAGGGACGTGGCGTGCGTCTTCCCGTTCGGGGTGCCTGTCGGCGACGTTCTCGCGATGGTTCGCGAGGTTTCCCCCGAGGTCGTGGAGGCCGGCGTTTTCGACATCTTTACCGGGGAAAAGATCGGGGACGGGAACAAGAGCGTCGGGATCCGGGTGAAACTGCAACCCCTTGACAGAACCTTGACGGAACCGGAAGTCCATAGTATACATAGCAAGATCGTAAATCTATTAGAGAATCGGTTCGGCGGCAAGATTCGGACCTCTTGAAGACCCATTAGGAGGCGACATGACGAAAGCGGACCTGGTCGAGATCGTATACGAAAAAATCGGTGGTCTCTCAAAGAAGGAATCGCAGGACATCGTGGAGAAGATCTTCGAGACGATGAAGGCCAGTCTCAAGGCGGGCGACAAGATCAAGATTTCCGGCTTCGGAAATTTCACCCTGCGCGATAAGCGCCCGAGAAAGGGACGCAATCCGCAGACCGGCGACGACATCGAAATCTCCGCGCGCCGCGTGCTGACGTTCCGTCCGAGCCAGATCCTGAAATCCCACATCAACGAACCGCCAAAGCCGTCCTGAGGCACCCACGGAAGGCGTGACCGCTACCCAGATACCTGACAAGTTTCATTTCAAGATCGGCGAGGTCAGCCGAATCTTGGGAGTGAAGCCTTACGTTCTGCGTTTCTGGGAAACCGAGTTCCGAATCACTCCCGCGAAGAATCGATCCCAGCACCGGGTGTACAAGCGACAGGAAGTCGAGACGCTGCTGGAGATCAAGCGTCTCCTCTACGAAGAGCGGTTCACCATCGAAGGGGCCCGGGTGAAGTTGAAGGAACAGGTGAAGGATCGCCAGAAGCAACTGAAGCTCGACCTCCTCGAAAACCCGTACAGGGCGACGCTGCGGCAGGTCAGGAAAGACCTCGCGAGAATAAAAGCGATACTTAAATAATCAGGCATCAAATAACTGCAATATTACGATATATTACCGCGTCGCAACTTTCTTCTGGAGACCGGATTGACAATGGAGCGGGGCGATCGTCCCTGGGGATATTACCTGGTCCTGCACGAGGACGCCGGGTACAAGGTGAAGCAGTTCGTCGTGAAGCCGGGGAGTCGCCTGAGCCTTCAACGGCATCGGCGCCGGGCGGAACTTTGGCAGGTGGTCCGCGGCGAGGCGGTCGTGACGTGCGGCAAGGAGATCGTCCGGCTCCTTCCGGGAGGTTCGATCGAAATCCCCCTGGGCGCCCTGCATCGTGTCGAAAGCGTCGGTAAGGAAAACCTCGTCGTCATCGAGGTGCAGATGGGGGAATACGTGGGGGAGGACGACATCGAGCGGTTCGAGGACGACTACGGCCGGGCCGAGGCGGAATCCGCGGTGACCGGGCCGAAAATGAAGTGACAACATCCCCCTCGTCCGGTACTATAAATCCTTCACGGATCGGGACGTAGCGCAGCCTGGTAGCGCACTTGCATGGGGTGCAAGGGGTCGCTGGTTCGAGTCCAGTCGTCCCGACCAGTAAACACGAGGGGTTACGAGACACGCTCTCGTAGCCCCTTTTTCCTTGAATAAAAACGGAGGCTCCATTGGGTGACAACGGGTACGTGATTCTCGTTTCAAACGACGACGGTGTACGTTCCGAGGGGATCGAGGCGCTTGCCGCCGCCTTGAAGGAACTTGGCAGCGTGTACGTGGTCGCCCCCGACCGGGAGCGAAGCGCGTCCAGCCACTCGCTGTCGCTCTCCCACCCGTTGCGGGTGGAGAAGGTCTCTCCCCGTGTCTACTCCGTCGACGGCACGCCAACCGACTGCGTCAACCTCGGCGTGAACGGCATCCTGCGGGGAAAGAAGATCGACCTGGTCGTCTCCGGGATCAACAAGGGAGCGAACCTCGGCGACGATATCACCTACTCCGGAACCGTCTCCGCCGCGATGGAGGGAACGCTGATGGGGATTCCTTCCATCGCCGTCTCTCTGGTCACCCGCACCCGGTTCCGGTTCGACACCGCCGCCGCGATAGCGGTGGACGTGGCGCAAAAAGTGCTGAAGCGGGGCTTGCCGGACGACACGCTGCTGAACGTCAACGTGCCCAACGCGGCGCGCGAGGATATCAACGGCGTCCGGGTCACGCGGATGGGGAAACGGGTCTACGGCGACATGATCGTGGAGAAGCGGGACCCCAGGGGAAAGAAGTATTACTGGATCGGCGGCGACAACCTGAACAGCGAGGATGTCCCGGGTTCCGATCTCGAGGCGATCGAGGACGGGTACATCTCGGTGACTCCGATCCACCTGGACCTGACGAATTACTCCGCCCTGCGGGCCTTGCGGAAATGGACCTGGTGACAGGCGACGTCCTCCGCCGCCGCATGGTGGAGGAGCAGATCCGCCGCCGCGGAATCCGCGATGCGCGCGTACTTTCGGCGATGGAAACGGTACCGCGGCATCTATTCCTCCCGAAAGAGCTCCGCCAACGCGCGTACGCGGACGAACCGCTTCCCATCGGGGAGGGGCAGACGATCTCCCAGCCGTACATCGTCGCCGAGATGACGGCTGCATTGCGCCTTTCGGGGACGGAGAGGGTCCTCGAGATCGGGACCGGTTCGGGATACCAGACGGCGATCCTCGCGCGCCTCTGCCGCGAAGTCGTGACGATCGAGCGGTTCGAGTCCCTCTCCGCCGACGCGCGGGCGCTCCTCACGACGATGGACGCCCGGAACGTGACGTTCGTCGTCGGGGACGGTTCGCTCGGGTCTCCCGGCCACGCGCCGTTCGACCGCATCCTCTCCGCCGCGGCGTCGCCGTCCGTCCCCGCGCCCTGGATCTCCCAGTTGTCGGAGTGCGGCATCATCGTCCTGCCGGTGGGGGGCCGATACGAGCAGGAGCTGACCCGCGTCACACGCATCGGAGACCGCACCGAAACCGAGGCTTTCGGCGCATGCCGCTTCGTTCCCCTTGTCGGTACGCACGGGTTCCAGCGTTGATCGGCAGCCGCTGGATCGCCGCCATCCTTTTCGCCGCGCTGGTTTCCGGATGCGGGACCGCCTCGCGACACCGCCTCCGGGAGGACCGGCTCGAGCGGATCCGGCTTCTTCCTCCGGTCGCGGGGAACGTGTCCTCCGGGTTCGGAAAACGGGCCGGGGGGGTACATGAGGGGATCGACATCCTCGCTCCTGCCGGGGCGAAGGTCCTTGCCGCTTCACGGGGCCTCGTGGAATACGCGGGCAGGATGCGCGGCTACGGGAACGCCGTCATCCTCGACCATGGGGACGGGATCACGACGCTGTACGGACATCTGGCGGCGATTCGTGTACAATCCGGCGAAACCGTGGCGGCAGGGGGTGTCATCGGCACCGTAGGAAGGAGCGGGAACGCCACCACCTGGCACCTTCACTTCGAGTTGCAGATCGACGGGGAGGCCGTGGACCCGGTCCCGTATCTGAATCGTTAAGGGGAGAGCATATGCCGACCAACGAGCTGAAAAAGCGGATCCGCAACGTCCCCGACTTCCCGAAGAAGGGGATCCAGTTCAAGGACATCACGACGCTCCTGTCCGACCCGGCCTCGTTCCAGCAGGCGATCGACCTGATGGCGCACCGCCACTTCGCGAAGGGGATCGACGCGGTCGTGGGGATCGAGGCGCGCGGCTTCGTGATGGGAGCGGCGATGGCGTATAAACTGGGGACAGGAGTCCTGCTCGTGCGGAAGGCCGGCAAATTGCCGCACAAGACGGTCGCGGCCTCCTACAACCTCGAGTACGGGAAGGACCGCCTCGAGATCCACGAGGACTCCATCCGTCCCGGGATGAGGGTCATCGTGGCGGACGACGTGCTGGCCACGGGCGGGACCGTCGCCGCGGTCATCGGGCTGCTGAAAAAGCTCGGGGCCGATGTTGTAGAATGTTGCTTCCTCGCGGAGCTCACCGATCTGCGCGGCCGCGAGCAGTTGAAAGGACAGAAGGTATTCTCTCTGCTTCAGTTCGAGGAATAAGGCGGAAGTCGAGGGACGTGCCCCCGTAGCTCAGGTGGATAGAGCAGAGGTTTCCTAAACCTTTGGCCGGGTGTTCGAGTCACCCCGGGGGCGCCAGCTTCTTCACCCGCTCGAGGTATCTGTCGACGTCCCGCCGCCGGAATCTCCACTGGTTTCCGCTCTTGAATCCTTTCAGGTGCCCGCGACGCGCCATGTCGTTCACGACATCGGGACTCAGATCGAGGAGGATCGCGAGGTCGCGCGTCTTGAGGATGCTCTGTTTGGCCTCGACGTTCATGGGGCCCCTCCTCAATGCGGCAGGACAAATTTGAGTTCAAAATAACATACCGTTATATTCATGTAAACAGATATTTTTCGTACGGGGAAACATATATAATCGTTCTATTCCAGAAGTTTATCCGAATATCGGGGATTTCCGCATGAGAGTCTTTCTCTATTCCGCGATCGGAATTCCTCTGCTGATCGCAGACGCCGTACTTCTCTGGACCCTCCCGGTGCGGATGGCGAACCTCCTTACGATGACCCAGGGACTGATCCTTCTTTCCGGAACGCTCGCATACCCGTGTCTGCATTTCCTTCTTCGGAAACCCGAGAGGATGTATCTCTGGGGCCACGAGTTCACGCATCTCCTTGTCGCGAAACTCTTCCTCCGGCACGTCCACGGTTTCCACATCACGTCCCGCTCCGGAGGGAAGGTCGTGATCGACCGGACGAACGTGGCGATCGACCTCGCTCCGTACGCGCTTCCGTTCTACAACATCGTCGCGCTCCTTCCTATGGCGCTGATCCCCGGGGAGGGGCCTTACGCGAGGAAGATCTACCTTGGCGCGGCGGCGTTCCTGTTTTCGATGCACCTCTCCTTTTCCGCGGAAGGGTTCATCGAGGGGCAGCCGGACGTGCGGCGCAGCGGCCGGATCTTCTCCCTTGCGGTCGTCCTGCTCCTGCTGATGCTCTGGACGCCGATCCTTGCGGCCCCGGGGACCCATGGCGGATTTTCCGGCTTGCCCGTCTTTTACCGGGAATGGATCCACAACGGGATGAAGGCGGTTTTTTCCCTTTCGGAGTTCGTCCGCTCTCTTCTCGGGCGACGTTTCCTGTAAACTGATCCAATGATGAAAACGGAAGGAAAGCGCACCCGGCCGGGGGATATATTCCTGCTTGCCATCCTCCTGGCGAACCTGGTCTGCGGAGTCGGCCTCATCGGCGCGTTGCGGGCGGACCTTTCGAAGGACCTGGTCGCGACCGAAAGCACACTCGCCTCCTCGAAGATCAGCGCCTACCTGTGGGGAAAAGTCCTCCGCTTCACCTCGGCGGTGGCGGAGAGGAGGGGAGGGGAGACCGCGTCCTCCAAAGGGAATGTCGATGCCTTGACCGTCGCCGGCGATCTGCCCGCGGAAGGGAACTTCCAGCGGATCCGATACGGGACAGGTGAGTCCCTTTCCGTATTCATCGGTGCGCCCCGGTATCTTCCGAACCAGGTGCACGTTCTCCCGCTCGCGGTCCTCGTCCCCGGAGGGACGGGGCAGGTTCCGCATTATGTGACAGGAACGATTTCCCTCGCGGACGTGGACCGGTACCTCGGTGACCTTCGGCAAAGAGGGATCCATTGCCGGATCGTCGATCCGGAAGGGAACACCCTGTTCGGTGGAAGCGCGGAGTTCCCGGGCCGCCGCGATTCCGCATCCCGGTTCGAGGGGGAGGCGCCGCTGATGGGCGGAGCGCTTTCCAGGGAGTGGGCCCTGCAGACGTACATTCCGAAAGCGGGCTCCCGCCTGCCGTTCCTTCCACAGGCGATCCTCGCGACGTTCTTCCTCCTGAACATGGGAACGCTGGTCTTCCTTCGTCAGCGCTTCATCCTTCCGGCGGAGGCGGCGTTGGAGGCGGTGTCGGAAACCGTGGTCGCGCAAGGCGAGATTCTTCCCCCACATGCCGCCCCGGGGTATATCGCCGGGGCCGTCAACAGTCTTCTGTCGCGTTTCCGTCTGGAGCGGGAAGAGGAAAACCGGTCGGTCCGGGAGAGCACCGAGCGGCGACTCCGGGAGGTCTCCGAGTCCCAAAAGAACCTGCTGTCGCACCACCGGCTCACCAAGAAGATGCTCCAGTCGCGCCAGGCCGACGAAGTCTTCGAGGTCCTCCTCTCCGGGGTCACGGAAGGGTACGGTTTTTCGGGGGCGTTGATCGGGAGGGTCTCCACCGACGGGTACCTCGTGTTCCATGGGGAAACCGATCCCGTCTCGGGAAGCCCCCTGCGGATCCCGCTGTGGAATCCCGGCTCGCTGCTGGCGCGGACGTTCTGGTCCGGGAACCTGTTCCACGCATTCCCCCGGGAACTGACGCATCTTCCCGAGGAGGCGTCGATTCTCGGTTCCTTTCCCGTTCTCTGCCTTCCGGTCATGAGAAACCTCCAGGCTCGTAATGTTGAGGCGAAACATTCCAAGGACCGGACCTGCTCCAACTACCACTCCGAGAATCTGAAGTGCTGGTTGAGGAACATCCCGCAGGAGTTCTTCACAGGGGAGGGGGATCCCGACGTTCATCGGGAAACGATCCTCGCCTGTCTCGAATGCGAGATTTTCCCGTCTTCCGCCCTTCTCGTGGTCCGTAGCATCGAGAACGGAAAAATGGTGAATCGGGATAACGCCGTTCCCATTTCAAGCCTCGCGTCGGAAGCGGGTCATGCTCTCGAAGTTGTTTCTCTCTACGACGACATGAAGATAATGGCGGTAACCGATGGATTAACAGGTATTTTTAATCATCGTGAATTCTATCAGTCGTTGCGGAGGGAACTCGAGCGTGCCCGCAGGTACCGGCACACCCTCTCCTTGCTCATGATCGACGTGGACGATTTCAAGCAGTTCAACGACCGGTTCGGTCATCCTGCCGGCGACTTCGCGCTTCGGAAAATCGCGGACCTTCTCCGAAAATGCGCCCGGACCACGGATATCCTTGCCCGGTACGGGGGAGAGGAGTTCGCGGTCATTCTCCCCGAGTCGACCCCTGGCGGGGCCCTGATGGTCGCCGAGAGGATCAAGTCGGAAGTAGGCGCTCATAACTTCATCCATAACATGGAAGATCCGGTGCATCTCACTGTGAGTATAGGTATTTACAGCTCAATAAACGGGGACGTCACCGAAGACCAGATCGTCTCTTTCGCAGACGAGGCTTCCTACACCGCCAAGAAGGCCGGCAAAAATCAGGTCGTCGTGAAGGCGCCTGCCTGATGGGCCCTACGAGGGATTTCGAGCACCGTTTCAAGGCGGCGGTTGAGAAAAACTTCGACCAGAGCGCCGATGCCTACGATCATTTCGAGGATCGGCACCATCTTTTCGAGACACTCTCGAATCGACAACTCGAACTGATCGAACCGTCGAGGCCGGAGAGAATCCTGGATGTCGGCTGCGGGACCGGAATTTCGACGCTCGCGCTCCATCAAGCCATGCCCGGCCAATCGCCGAATATCTACGCGATCGACATCAGCGAACGGATGCTCCTGCGGGCAAGAGAACGTTGCAAGGAGTTGCCCGGGGTCTATTTCATCCGGGGGGATGCGGAAAACCTTGCGACGTATTTCAACGACTCGTTTGACGCCATTTTTTACACGGCATCGATATTTCTATTACCCGGATTTGCCGAATCGTTGCGGCAGGCGTGCAACCTCCTTGTCCCGGGAGGAGTACTTTCGATCAGTTATTACGCGGGCCTGTTCGACGAAACCGGGAACGACGCCATCCGGAAGGCGTTCCCGGACCAGAAGTATCAGTACGGCGCGGTTCCGATCGGGGACCTGGTTGCCTGCCTGGAATCGTTGCCGGGGACGCGTACCACCCGGATCGATTACCGGTTCGAGATCAGCCACGAATTCCTTTTCGACTTCCTTTCGATTCCCGCGCAATCCTCGGGACTTTTCCCGAAGATCCCGTACCTGGAACGGATCCCGAAAGTCCGCGATTTCTGCGATCTCCTTGCGAAGAGGGTGGAGCCGATTTTCATGGGATGGGAGTTCCTGATCGCGCGGAAGCGGTGATCCTTCCCGTCCCTCGATGATTTGACATAATATACATTACCGGACACTACAAAAAGTACATCATATAATAATCATCTTGAGGTATGAATGTTTCCAAAGGAATATAAGTACATCATAGGAACTGGCTTCATCCTTTTTGGATTTTTTTCCTTAAAATTCACTGAGTACCAACATCCGATTTACGGTTACATTAATTTAGGCAAATATCATGCATATATAGGAATTGCCTCCGTAATGCTCGGGGTCTTTTATATTGCTCATACCAGGAGCAATAACCGGAAATAATATCAGGCCTGCCACATCCTTTCAGAGAAGTCCTTTCCTGGAAGCTCCGCCGAAAACGTCCCGTAGATCGGCCACCGCTCCCCGAACGATTCGGCGATCTGGATCATCACGAAGAATTCGATTCGTTCGTCGTCTCTGCAATCGAGCGCGTCGAATGGAATCGCCAACTCCAGAACCTTCCCGTAGGCGGCGCGGACTTCTGCGGATACCGTGGTCGAATCTTGCGGGGACATCGGTCTCTCCCCGGACTCCCCGATTTTTACGAAGGAATGGCTAAAACGCTTGCTCAAAGGGTCCATGATGGAATTGAATTTCAACGATTTCTGCTGGAACAGAATCTCGAGTTCGATTTCGTTCAAATTCTCGACCGCAACGTTGTCGAGGTCGAATCGCAGAAAGATTTCATCCACACTGAAACCGTAATAGAAACAGGACAATAGCAGGTGGCCGGCACGGTGCATCGTGCCGAACCCAGGCGACGGAACAACCCTCCTCGCTGAATTCCATTCAAAATAAGAGGTCACCTCGCCGTCGATCCGGGGCTGGATGTAGGATCTCGGTGCGGGGATCACATTCTTTTCCTGCTCGATCCTGTCGGATCTAATTATTGGAATATCTACGGAATCCGGTGGTATTACTCCCATTTCCTTATATGCAGCTTTTATATTATTCCGAAAAAGACGGTCGAACTCCGGGCCGTGAGGCGTGAAATGGTCGTCACCATACCACCAGCACCAATCGGACCCTTCCGCGACCATGAGGTATTCTCTCGCCTTTTGGAGAGAAGAAGGATCTACGGCCGCTTCCGTACCGGATGCCTTTTCTTTCGAATCGAGGAGAGTCCGGGCTCGCGATAGCATCTCCCAAGCAGCGTGGTCCTCCTGGTGACCGATCCAGATATTGAATGTACCGTCGATCCAGGACCCCGTCGGAATGGAGGGAAGTTCCCGAACCTCGCTGATCCCCTCGAGGGCGTCAGATAAAGTAACAAATTCGATATTTGGCCTTAACTGTTCGAGTTTACTTAATAATAAATCAAGAAACAATACGCCGGAGTCGTGAAAATATTCCCAGGCGTTTTCTCCGTCGAGGATGACCGGGATGACGAACTCATTGTCGGAATTGCCTGATGCTACGGTTGCCAAACGATTATAAATACGCTTGATGTTATGTACAAAATTATCCGCAGCATCGTGCGCATCCCAACGGGAATATTCGAAACCGATCAGGTCGGACAGATGATGATCCCGGAAAAAAACCGGAATCGACCCGCTCTTTGTCACCGCCGCGTACGGGCGATAAAACCAGTCCGGTTCGATGGGTGTTCCTTCCGGATCCCTCTTCACGTTTTTCCCGAATGCGCGCGCAAGGAGAATTTCGTCGGTAGCGGCCCACCGGAAGCCGGTCTCGCATGCCATCTCGAGTGTCGCGGGACTGATCGAACCTTCCGAGGGCCACAACCCGACCGGATCCGCCCCGAACAGGTTATGGAACACTCCCCTTCCCCGTTCCAATTGGGTTCTGGCATCCGCCGGCCAGGAAAATGGAAGACCGGGAAGCGCAGCCCCGGGAAGGGCGTCGAGCGCGGATCGGTTGTCGATGAGAAGCGGCAGTATCGGGTGATACATCGGGGAGGAGGAAAGTTCGCCGCCGTCCTTCCGGGACAGCTTCCGGTACTCATCGATGACCCGCGCCATCACTTCGATCTGGTGATCCAGGACGTAATGCTTCTCACGCTCCGTGTACCCGCTTCCTTTTCGCCAAAGACGGGAGAGTTCCGGATCCTCCTCGCGAAACAGCGGATGGAACCAGGTCAGGTTGAACAGGGTGGCGAGATCGGTGTACTCCGAGGCTCCGTACCCGCCGGGGCCGCCGTTGTTCCTCGACAGGGAGCGAAGCGCAGCTTCGTGGCGGCGAAACAGGTCGGCGTAGCGCGGCTGCGGAAGGATCATCGTGGGAGCGTACGCGGAGAAGAAGTTCCGAAGGAGGAACTCGTTCTCCTCCTTCGTCAGATCGAGGGCGTTCTTGCGGGATACCGACAGAAATACGTCATCCGCGCCGTTTTCCACATAATCGCGTACCTGGACGAGCAGTGAAGGAACGAGGTTCACCGTGTGCCGTACGCCCGGGTGTCGGCGGAAAATCACCGGGAGCGCCGCGTAATCCTTGATCGCGTGAAGCCGGACCCATGGAAGGATATAGGATCCCGATTCCGGGTCCTTGTAATACGGTTGATGCATGTGCCAGAGGAAACATACCCGAAGCTTCATCCGTGCGATGCCCCCGGGAGGTGGTTACTCCGACTGCGCCAGCCGGATTTCGACCAGATCCCGAAGGGGGGTTTCCGGGGTTTCCTTGAGGATGAGGCGGTACAGCGCCATCGCCTCGGCTTTTTTCCCGGCGAGTCCAAGGACGCGCGCCTCGCCCATTCTTGCCTGGGTCTTCATGTTCACTTCGGCTACCGCAGCGGAGTCGCGGTACGCCGCGGCCGCGGCGGGAAAGTCCCCCTTCGCCTCGAGGGATGTCGCGACTCCCTCCCGAAGGATATATCTCATGATTCCGGCCTCTTTCCCGGTGGCGATTCCCGCCCGGAAATGCGTGATGGCGAGATCGTACTTCCCGCGAAAGAAGGCGATGTTTCCGAGGTAGTACTGCGCGTACACCGTGGCACGCGTGTTCGGATACGTGCTTACGTGTACCTGGAGAAACTGCTCGACGGCCGCCAGTTGCGACGGGTCCGCCGCGTAAGGCGCCTGCAACAGCTGCTGCGCACGGTCCAGGACCGGCCACAGGTCCCGGGCGGACTTGTTCTCCTCCCACTGGAGGTACGCCCGGGTGCCGAGCACGAGCGCGAGGACGGCGACGACGCCGATCGCCCCCGCGACGAATTTCGTTCGATTTTCCTTGCACCAGGCGACGGCTCGCCCGAACGTGGAAATGAATTCGTCGGGACTCTTCAGGTCCCGACGGCTGAAGCCGGTCTTCTCCGCCATCTTCGCTTTCTCTCCTTGGTTGACCGATGATTTCGCATTGTATACCAGATATGTCGGGGGATGGGTCAAACGTTCAGGTGGCATCCCCCTCCAGGAACTGCCGGATGACCGCGGCGAGGGAGTCACGGATCTCCTCCGCGGTGATCTGTTCCATCGCGCGGATTTTCAGCGCGCAGCCGAGCCGCTCCACCCGGTTGCGGAAGAGTCGAAGTGTGTTCTCTCCGAGGCCGAAGTCCGGGAAGGAATTCCCCATGACGGCCAGAACCACCCGGGCGGAGACGCCGCGGGTGTAGTCCGATATCGCCATGAGGCTCTCGAGCGCCCCCGACATCTCGTCCTTCAGGAAGACGACGATTCCCAACGGAGAGGGCGCGAGATTGTACCAGAGCGGGGAAAGGACGCGCAGGTACGGAAAAGCGTAGAGTCGGACCGAGCATTTCTCCCCAACCCGCAGGCGCCCGAACATGCCGGAGGGGATACCCTCTTTCCGTCGAAGCGAAAAAAACACGTTGTCGACCTCGAAGTCCCGGAATTTCCCGAGAGCGATCAGCAATCCCTCGAGGAGCGAAGGGTCGGGGAGGAAAAAGACGATCTGCCCCGATGCCGCCCCCACCCCGGATCCGTTGTCCTCGAGCCGGGTTCGAAGGCGGGCCAGGTCCCCGGAGGGGAGAAATTCGCTTTTCGAGGGACGCGCGTCGAAATTCCCGAATCGCAGGGCTCCACGATCCCTGAGCCCGATCATGGCTTCGTAGACAACAAGGTCGGGGAAACCGCAGTTGTCGACGATCTCCTCCACCGTGGCGCAGAACTCGGCCAGCAGGAGGATTTCGCGGATCACGCCTCCGGCAGCGGCAATCTCGAGAGCCTCCGGGATCGCCGCTACGGCGTCGGTCGACAGGGGAAGGGTGTCCCCGAGCCTGCGGAGTTCGTCGTCGTGCCGCATCCCCTCGAGGATCGCATGTTGGCTCGGCGTAAAGATGGTCCGGCGGACGCCGACCTTTCCCGGGAGGAACCGGAATTTTCCCTCCTTGAGCGGAATGAGGCGGAACAGGGCCTTTTCCCCGGTGATGTTCCTGGTAACGGCGGAGATGATCTCTCCCCGCTCTATGTATACCGACCCGGAGAGGTGGTCCGTTTCGACCTGCAGGATCCCGTTCTTCCGGTTCATCGCAAGCATCTGCCACAGGTCGGGCAGGAAGATCTGGCTCAGGTTGCCGCTGATCTCGGAATCCCCTGTCAGGGCTTCGGAGAGCGGGTCCTGGTAGAGGACGCGCTGGATGCGCAGGAGGATCTCTTCCTCGTGGAACGGCTTGCGGATGAATTCGTCCACCCCTTGTCGAAACCCCGACACGGATTCCTCCCGGTCGCTGAGGAAAAAGACCGGCATTGAGCGCGTGTTCGGATTGGTCCGCAGGATCTGGACCAGTCGTTCCGGCGGGAGAATCGGCACCGAAAGGTCCAGAAGGAGGATATCCGGTTTTCGCTGAAGCGTCTCCGCAAGCGCCTTGCTCCCGTCCGCCGCCTCGATGATCTCAAGACCCTTCTCCCGAAGATACGCCGACAGCGCCTGTCGGGACTTGTCGGAGGGGTCGGCGATCAGGACCCGCTTTATCCCTGGAGTCGTGGTCATCTAGAAATTCCCCTGGAGCTGGTACATCTCCTTGGCCTTCTCGACCATCGTCTCCACCAGCGACTCGTCGGCCGTATTGAACCCTTCCACCTCGCTCTCCCGGGCGGAGCAGAAAAATCCGTATGCGCCGCCCTCTTTCAGATACAAAACGAACTCCCGGTCTTTCAGCTGCTCATCCTCCGCCGCGACATACATCAGGTTCTTCGAGTCGAACCGCGTGCTGCCCGACTGGCCGACGACGTAGACGTTCCTGTGCAGCGTGACGGAAGGCTTGAAGGAGAGGAAGATCTGCTTGTAGATCTCGGGGGTCGGCCCGGCGGCGATTACGAGACCACGCTCCTCGGGGGTCGCGGCCACATCCTGGGCCACCGCTTCGAGGATCCGCAGCCAGGTTTCGCGAGGGACGGAGAAGTGGGCGTTCCGTCCGAGGTCCTTGCGGAAACGCAGGAAGTACGGCACATCCTCTCCCTTTCTGAGGAGGTCATAGTTCTCGCGTTTCCCGACAAGGATCTCGAAGGCGTCCCAGAAGGGCCGTTCGAGGAGACGCATCCGATGCAGCGGGCTCTTCTGCTGACGCGCGAATTTCTCCTCGGCGACCCGCAGCAGTTCGGCGAATTCCCGGCCGTCCCGCGGAGAGGTCGCTGACATGAAGAACGGCTGAAGGAAAAACTCCGTCCCGAGGAACTGTATCCTGCACTTATCCTTTACGGCTTTCCGTAGCCTTCGAACGGCGAGCAAGGCTCCGAAGGAGTCGGTCTCGGGAAGGACGATGCAGAACCGGTTCCCCTCCTCGCGCGCGACGAGGTCCGAATCCCGCACCGCACGACGGAGCGTGTTGACCAACGACGTCAGCGCTCCCACGACGATGCTTTCCCGCATCTGCTCCATGAGGAAGGAGTAATTCTCGACGACGAGGAATACGACGGAGAGCGGCCGGTGGAATCTGGACGCCTTGTATCGCTCCTTCTCGAAATAGTCGGCGAGGAATGCCGCGGAGTAGGCGCCGGTCTCCGGGTCCCGCAAGGAAACCTTCTCGATCCGCCCGAGGCGATCGACCGTGTTCAGGGCCCCGGTGGCGTAATCGGCGATGATCCGGGCCATGTGCATCTCCCGTTCGCCGAATGGCTTCCCGTCGCTCCGCTCCCCCAGCTTCACGAGGCCGATGGGATTCCCCTGATGAAGGAGCGGAACGAACAGGTCCGACCCGCTGCGGACGCCCCTCTCCCCGCCCGTGGGGAGGAGAAACGGGTCTCCTTTCCAGACCTCCTCCGCGGTGTCCGAGCGCGAAAGGAAGAAACGGGACCCCTCCCGGTCGATCCCGATCGCGCCGCGCACGGAAGCGATCAGCATCTCGTCCGGGTCGGAGGACGAAACGAGCCAGACGACGCAGCTCGCCCCCCCGAGGGTGTTGACGAACGTCTCCGTCACCTGCGCCAGCAATTTCTCCCCGTCCTGCGTAGCCATCATCTCCAGGCATTGCTGGTACATGGATGCCATCGAGTAGTACTCGAGGCTTTCCGCAAGGAGACGGTCGGCCACCGGGCCATCCGGCCCCCCGTGGGAGGGGGAACCCCAGATGACCCATCGCGCCACCTCGTGCACCGGCGGTTCATCGCGGTACAGGAACAGGGGGCCTCCGTATCGATTCGCGTCGGACAGGACGCGGATCATGCGGGTCCGCGCGGACTCCACCGGGGCGACGATCGCGGCGTAGAGGGAGAGGTCGAGGGTTTCGAGGTCCTCCTTCGCGGAATCGCGGAAGTCGAACTCGACGGCGTGATCGAGGAGGTTGAGATGTAATTCCCTGCCGGGGGAGGACCGCTCCTCGATAATCAGTATCCGGGAGGTTTTCATCGTTGACGGAGTGGCTACATCTTGTACTTGCTGAACTGTTCGGGGTCCATCTTCTCGAGAAGTTCCGTCCATTTGTCCTTGTCACCGCCTTCGGCCGACGCTGTGGCGGAGATGGAGGATTGGGCAAGAACCGTATCCGATATCAGGATGCGCGCTCCGCAGCGAAGGGCGAGCGCGATCGCGTCGCTGGGACGCGCGTCCACGGATATGTTCTCCCCGTTTGCTTCGATGTGAAGTAGGGCGAAGTACGTGCTCTCGCGGATCTCCGCGATCTCGATGCTCCGGAGTCGCGTCCCGGCGGCATGGAGGATCGACTTCATGAGGTCATGCGTCATCGGACGCGGCAGTTCCGTTCCTTCGAGCGCCAGCGCGATCGCGTTGGCTTCGAGCAGGCCGATCCAGATAGGGACGACGCTGCCGGACTCGGGTTCCCGAAGAACCACGATCGGGGATTTCGTGACGGGGTCGACCGTGACGCCGGCCACTGTAACCTCTTTAGGCATTGGCGGACCTCTCTTCCCCGACGAGGGAGTGGGTTCCCGCGCCGGTAACGAGGACGGACCGGAGGGCCCCATCGATGTTTCCGGGGGTGAAGTTCACCGTCTTGTTGCAGGCGGTTCGGCCGCAACGCATCCCCGGGTCTCTCGCGCTTGCGCCTTCCACGAGAACCAAGACCTCCCGTCCGACCTGCGCGGTGAGGCGCTCCCTTGTATGCATCGCCTGAAGCTCCTGCAGGCGCCTCAGGCGATCGGCCGCCTCTTGCGGGTCGACCTTCTCCTTCATCTCCGACGCCCGGGTTCCGGGGCGGGGTGAAAAGCGGAACGAGAACGAGGAGTCGAAACGGACTTCCCCCATGACGGAAAGGGTCTCACGGAAATCGTCCTCCGTCTCCCCAGGGAAGCCGACGATGAAGTCGGAAGAGAAAGCGATGCCCGGGCGAAGATGCCGCAGCGCGCCGACCTTGGCGAGATATTCCCCCCGCGTGTACCCTCTTCCCATGGCTTCAAGAACACGGTCGGAACCGGATTGCAGCGGGAGGTGGACGTGCGGGCAAAGGGTTTCGATCTCATCGAAGAGCCGGATCGTCCGGTCGTCCAGGTCCCTCGGATGCGAGGTGATGAACCGGATCCGCTTGATCTGCTCGACCGCGGAGATCCGTCGCAGAAGTTCCGGAAACGGGATCTCCCCTTCCTTCTTCCCGTAGGAGTTGACGTTCTGTCCCAGCAGGACGACTTCCACCACTCCCCGTCCGGCGAGAGCGCGGACTTCGGAGAGGATATCCCCGGCCGGCCGGCTCACCTCCCTCCCCCGAACCAGGGGGACGACGCAGTAGGCGCAGAAATTGTCGCATCCCTGCATGATGGCGACCATCGCCGATACCGCGCCGGCGGGAAGGTGCGGAACGACGTCCCAGTGCGTCATCTCCTCATCCATCCCGAGGGCCAGCGTCGGGAGGCGGCGCTCCGCCCTCCGGACCATCTCGGGAAGGGTCCCGATATTGTGGGTTCCGAAGACGATGTCGACGTGGGGGGCCCGCTTCCGGACCTCCTCCCCGTCCTGCTGGGCGAGACAGCCCCCGACTCCGACGAGCCTCCCCGGGCGGCGCTGTTTCCAGCGACGCAACGTCCCGAGATCGCTATAGATCTTCTGGTCGGCCTTTTCACGGATGCTGCAGGTGTTGAGAAGGACGAGGTCCGCCTCCTCGAGGGAAGGGGCGGCAAGGTAATCGGCCGAGGACATGAGCGTGAGCATCCTCGCCGAGTCCACGGCGTTCATCTGGCATCCGAACGTCTTGATGAAGACACTTCGCTGCATGGAACCAGATTATACCACCCGCCCGATCAGGCGCTCGCGGACATCTTTTCGCCGCGGATGATGAAGCGGTCGGGGTCGATCTCCTCGCGCAGCACGCGAAGTTCGTCGTCCGTCGGCGGCGGGATCTCGCCGATCTCGGGGGCCAGGAGCGGCCGGAACGCCATGTCTTTGACGACCTCCTCGACCGAAATCCCGCGGAGGACCGAGAGGAGGGTCATCTCCCGGGTCTCCTTGTCGAATCCGAACAGCGCCTTCGAGGTGACCACGCGGTGGGGACCCGTGCCGCGGGGCAGCCCCGCCTTCTCGCGGCCCCCCGGGCCATCGAGGTATCCGGGGGAGGAGATGAAATCGACCTTGGGGACAAACCGGCGCCCTTCGTGCTTGATGACGATGATCGTCTTCCAGCAGTGCGAGGCGACCTGGTTTCCGCCTCCGCTCCCGGCGAATCTGCGCGTGGGGCTGGCAAAGGTGCCGCCGAGGTAGGTCGAGTTGATGTTCCCGTACGGGTCGACCTGGAGCGCTCCGAGCATTCCGTAATCCATGTAGCCCGTGGCGGAGTATGAGAAGGCCCAGTTCATGTTGAGCCACTGGAGCGATCGGTACGTGTTCTGCGGCCCCCCCATCGTTCCCCGGACGAAGGGCAGGACGGATTGCGGCCCGATCGCCCCGAACTCGAACAACTGGGTCACGTTGGGGACGTACAGTTTCTGTGCCAGCATGGCGACCACTTGCGGGATCCCCCACCCGACGAAAATCGTCTTGCCGTCCTCGATGAGACGGGCGCCCTGGGCGATCATGAACTCCGTGTCGGTGAATTCGATCGTGCGCATTTACCAACCCCCTCACCGGGCATGGGACACACCTTCCCGCAGTGGGAGGACACTCCTTCCCTCCACCCGGGGTTGAACCAGGAATGTCCCCCCCTGGCATGTATGTCCCCTGAAAGCGCCTGCACCTTACAGGACATCTCGCCTGCCGTACCAACGACCGTTAACGGTAGCCCTCCACTATTGTGGCGCGGCGGCGCAGTTCCCGCATCCGTTTCGCCCCGACCCGCCGGTCGAGAAATTCGTCGTGGTCGCCGACCGAGTAGATGTTCTCCTCGAGATATATCCCCATCTGTTCGTCCGTGCGGATGGCGTTCAGCCGGTCGACGTGCTCGAGATCGATCTCGTACCGGGCGGGCATCGCGCCGGGATACGCGCCGAAGGGGGCGTGGACCACCGCGTCGACGAGGAAATACGGGACCGTGGTCCGCATCGGATCCTTCCGGAACTCGTCGGTTTCGACGATTTCCTCGGCCGAGACGATGACGCGGAAGGAGGCGAGCGCCGCCTCGAGGGCGAACAGGTTCGTCCCGAAGATCCTCGCGTTTCCCAGCACGTCCGCCTGGTGGACGTGGAGGAACGCGACATCGGGGTTCAATGCGGGAACGAGGCAGACCGGATCCCCCGTGTACGGATCCGTGATCGTCTTCGCCGCCGAGACTTTCATGTTGTCGGAGCCGAGCATGTCCCTGGTGGGAAGGAACGGCACTCCGCGAGCGCCGGCGAGGATCCGGAGGGCAAGCCCTCCGTTTGTCCATTCGTACGCCTTGACGCGCCCGTCGCAGACCGCCTGGCCGATATAATTTCCGTACCCGAGAAAACCGACGTCGATCCGGGTGGCGCACCCGGCCCCCACCAGCAGGGGAGACTCGTGAAGCGTGAATTCGGCCCCGATCCAGAGCTCCTTCTTCCGTTGCCGGATCACCTCCCGGATCAACGATTGCGGGCCGCGGGTGAGACTTGAGAAATCGTATACGATGTAATCCCCGTCCGACACGAACGTGGCCACCGCCTCTTTCGCGGTGACCAGTTTCGGGACGGGGCTTCTGCCTTTCCGATCGCGGACATGTTCACGGAAATCGTCCGGGTGGGTGAAGCGGTACTCCACTCCCCCCTCCGTCCGGATTCGATCGGGCGTCATCGGGGGCTCCCTTTTCCCTTGATCGGCTTCTTCTTTCCTCCGTTCAGGAAATGGAACGCGAAGCTGTGATTGACCACCTTTTCCGAAATGGAGTAGGGATCCTTCCGCTTGTTCGCCATGTCGGCGAGGAGTGGATCGAGGAGACCGTGGGCGTCGAGATCCGACACGGCTTTTTCGATCAGGCGGGTCTTCAGGATCTCCACCAGCTCGACCCGCGCCTTTTCACGGCGATACCGGGAGAGGTTTCCCTCCTGGAAGATGTATTCCCGGTGCCGGTCGACGGCTTTCAGGAGTTCCACCGTTCCATCGTCGGTCGCCGCGACGGCGGAGAGGACGGGAGGCTTCCACTCGCCCTCCATGAAACTGGTCATCGATACCATCGTCTCGATCTCGCGCTTCGCCTTGTCGGCCCCGTCCCGGTCCGATTTGTTGATGACGAAGATGTCGGCGATCTCGAGAATCCCCGCCTTGATCGCCTGGATGTCGTCTCCCAGCCCCGGGACGACGAGAACGAGGTTGGTGTGCGCCACCTTGACGACCTCCACCTCGTCCTGGCCCACGCCGACCGTCTCGATGATGATGATGTCTTTCCCCATCGCGTCCATGACGTTCACGATGTCGATGGTGGAACGGGAAAGACCCCCCAGGTGCCCCCGGGTGGCGAGGCTCTTGATGAACACGCCCTCGTCGAGCGTGTGTTCCTGCATCCGGATCCGGTCGCCGAGGATGGCGCCGCCGGAATAAGGGCTCGTCGGGTCGATCGCGACGACGCCGACCGACTTCCCTCGTTTCCGCAGATGCTTGGTGATCCGGTTGACGAGGGTCGATTTTCCGGAGCCCGGAGCCCCCGTTACCCCGAGGATGTAGGCGTGCCCCGTATGCCGGTACAGATGCTTCAGGGTGCGGATCGCCGCCGGGATCTCGTCGTCGAGGTCCCGCATCAGGCGCGCCGCGGCCCGGGTGTTTCCGGCGAGGATCTCCTTTCCGGCGGCGTTCACGACGGTCAATGGCTCCGGATCAGGTCGCGGGCGATGATGATCCGCTGGATCTCGGAGGTCCCTTCGCCGATCTCGCACAGTTTCGCGTCCCGCATGAACCGCTCCGCCGGATACTCCTGCGTGTACCCGTACCCTCCGAACACCTGGACCGCCTTGATCGTCGCCCGCATCGCCGCCTCGGATGCGAACAGTTTGGCCATCGCCGCCTCGCGGGTGTAAGGGCGGCCGGCGTCCTTGAGGGAAGCCGCCCGGAAGGTCATCAACTCCGCGGCCTCGAGCTCGGTTCCCATGTCCGCGAACATCCACTGGATCGCCTGGAACTCCGCAACCGCGCGCCCGAACTGCACGCGCTCCTTCGAATAGGCCAGCGCCGCGCGCATCGCCCCGAGGCCGATTCCCACCGAGAGGGCGGCGATCGAGATCCGCCCCCCGGCGAGGTTTTTCATCGTGTCCCGGAATCCGGAGTCGACCTGCCCCACCACGGCGTCCGGACCCACCTCGAGATCCTCGAAGACCAGTTCGGCGGTGTCGGAGGAGCGCATCCCGAGCTTGTGGAGCTTTCTCCCGACCGAGAGTCCCTTCGTTCCGGCGGGAAAGACGAATGCTGTGACGCCGTCCTTCCCCTTCCCCCGGTCCGTAACGGCAAGAACTACGTACACACCGGCGACGTTTCCCTGGGTGATGAACATCTTGCTCCCGTTGATCACCCAGCGGTCCTTCTTCCACTCGGCCTTCGTCCGCATCCCGAGGGAGTCGGAACCGGAGCCGGCCTCGGTGAGGGCCCAGGCCCCGAGAGCTCTTCCCGACGCCAGTTCGGGAAGGTAGGTCCGTTTCACGGTTTCCGACCCGAATCCGAGGATGTGGGCGGTGCAGAGGGAGTTGTGGGACGCCACCGTCAAGCCGAGCGAGCCGTCCCCCTTCGAAATCTCTTCCACCGCGACGGCGTAGCTGACCATGTCCATCCCGGACCCGCCGTACTCCTCGGGGACCATCGCCCCGAGGATGCCGAGCTCGCCGAGTTTCGCGACCGTTTCCCGGGGGAATTCCGCCGAGGCATCCCACTCCCCCGCCTTCGGCCGGACCTCCTTCGCGACGAACGTCCGCAGCATGTCCCGCAGCGCCTGCTGCTCGTCGTTCAGGACGAACTCCATCCCGCTACTCCGAGGGCACGAAATAGACATCGGTCGGTTTCAGTTGGGAATTCCGGCGGAACTTCGCCTTCACCTTCATTCCGATACGGATATCTTCGGGACCCACCGGTCCGATCAGACGGGAAAGGAAGAGCGTGTCGACTCCCTCGAACTCCACGAGAATGAGGTGGAACGGGGTCTCCTTCAGGAATTCTTCCCCACCGAAATAACAGGTGGTGAAGGTGTGAACCCGCCCCGACTGGGGGATTTCGACCCACTTGGTCTCCCGGCCGCATTGCGCGCACGCCAGCCGGGGAGTCGCATACGTGTATTTGCACTTCCCGCACATCGTCCCGAGGAGCTTCCCGTTCGAAAGCCCCGCGAAAAACGGCGAGTCCTGTCCGTAAGAGTGGATGTAATCGATGTGGTACGGCTGCTTGATGACGATCGGGGACATCCCCTTCAGGGCCTTCAGGTCGGCCGGCAACGGAATGTTGAAGACCGTGGTCCCGGTCATCAATTCCTCGACCTTCTTCGATTCCGCCGGTGGGTTCGTCGGATTCTTCCTCGCCATGGTCACCACCCCCGTTCCATGATCGACACGGTGACGTAGGTCCCCGTCCCCGCGTGGCTGTGGATCAGTCCGCGATCGGCTTTCTTCAGTTGAAGCTCCCCGTTGCCGTAATGCTTCTTGATGCTCCCCTGGATCTGCCAGAAGGCGAAGACGGCCTGCATGAGTCCCGTCGCCCCCACCGGGTGACCGCAGGCGATCAGCCCGCCCGACGGGTTCACCGGAAGCGTACCCTTCATCGGGAGCTTCATCCCGTAGTCGATCTGCGGCATGAAGGGGCACCCCGCCTCCACGAACTTCCCGCCGTCGCCGTACTTGCACAGGGCGAGGTCCTCGTACGTCTGGATTTCCGAGGAGGTGTAGGCGTCGTGGAGTTCGATGAAGTCGAGCTGCTTCAGCGGGTCCGTGATCCCCGCCATCTTGTACGCCTGGAGCCCCGCGCTCCGTCCCGCCCGGAAGGAGTGGACGCCGGGATATTTCAGGTTCCGGTAGTCGCTCTTCTTCTCGTTCGGGGCGAGGATCACTTCGCCGTGCGGCCGGTCCGCCATGCGCATCATGTCGGTGCCCGTCCCGACGCCGGTGATCTTCACGGGGTGGTCCGTGAGCTTGAAAGCCGTCTCCTCGTCGGCGAGGATGCAGGTTGCGGCGCCGTCGGACATCACGCAGATGTCGAGAAGGGTCAGCGGGTAGGCGACCATCGTGGAGTTGCGCACGTCGGCAATGGTCAACTTCCGGCGTTTCTGGGCGTACGGGTTTCCGTAGGCGTTCATATGGTTCTTCACCGACACCATCGCGAGCTGTTCGACCGTGGTCCCGAATTCGTGCATGTGCCGGTTCACCATCATCGCGTAGTACCCGGAGTAGAATCCGCCCACCGGGTAGTCGAAGTTCACGTCGGACGCCAGCGCGATGAACTCGTTCCCTTTCCACGTCGGGACGTGGGACATCGTCTCGAACCCGAAGGCCACGCAGACGTTCATGCGCCCCGAGGCGACCGCTTCCCATCCCGCCTGGAAACAGAGACCGCCGGTGGCGCCGCCGCCCTCGACCCGCTTGTTCGGCTTCGGGCAAAGGCCCAGGTAGTCGGTCGCCATGATCCCCGCCATGAGCTGGCGGGTAAAGTGGTCGGAGAAGTAGGAGACCACCGACCCGTCGATCCTGGAGTGTTTGAGCTTCGGGACGTCGTTCATCGCGTAGTCGAACGACTCCTTGACGATCTTCTGGAACGTCGCGTCCGGGCGGGCCTTCGCGAATTTGCTCACTCCGCCGGAAACCATGTAGACCGGTCTCACGTTCGATCCCCCTTTTCGGATGGAATCCCGTTCCCTTCGCGCCGGTCCCGCCGCATCATTTGCGCGGCCGGATCCGTTCGTTCACGTAGTCGACGATCTGCTGGATCGGGGTCCCCGGCGTGAACACCCGGTCCACCCCCTTCTTCAGGAGCTTCGGGATGTCGTCGTCCGGAATGATCCCGCCGCCGAAGAGCACCACGTCGCCCATCTTCTTCTCGCGGAGCAGCTGGAGGATCCGAGGAAAGAGGTAATTGTGCGCCCCGGAGAGGATCGATAGGCCGATGCCGTCGACGTCCTCCTGCGCCGCCGCGCTCACGATCATTTCGGGCGTCTGGTGCAGGCCCGTGTAGATGACCTCCACGCCGGCGTCCCGAAGGGCACGCGCGATGATCTTCGCCCCACGGTCGTGACCGTCGAGTCCCGGTTTCCCGACGAGGACACGGATTTTCCGGGCCGCCTTCTTCGGCGGTGCCGTCACGCTTTTTCCCTTTGCCGTCGCCATCGTCCCTCCTCTTCCTTGATCTTTCGCTTTCAGAACATCGCCGGATCGGTATACACGCCCATGGTCTCCCGGAGAGTGTCGCACATCTCGCCGAGGGTGACATACTCGCGCGCCGCGTCCACCAGGAGGGGCATCAGGTTCACGTCCGGGGCGAGGGATCCTTCCTTCAGCGCGGACAGGCACGCACGCGCCTTTTTCGCGTCCCGCATCCGCCGGACTTCCTTCGTCCGCGCGACTTGCCGCTTCTCCACCCGGTCGTCGATCTTCAGCAGCGGGATCGGGGTCCCCTCTTCCGACCGATACGCGTTGAGTCCGACGATCCGCTTCTTTCCCGCGTCGACCAGCCGCTGGAAATGGAAGGCCGCGTCGGCCACCTCCCGTTGAGGATACCCCTGTTTGATCGCGGCCACCATACCGCCCATCTCGTCGATCTTCCGGATATATTCCATCGCCTTCTCTTCCATCACATTGGTCAGCTGTTCCACGAAGAACGATCCGCCCAGAGGGTCGATCGTGTTCGCGACGCCGGACTCCTCGGCGATGATCTGCTGGGTCCGCAGCGCGACGGTCACGGCCTGTTCGGTGGGAAGCGCCATCGTCTCGTCCATCGAGTTGGTGTGGAGCGACTGCGTCCCGCCAAGGACCCCCGAAAGAGCCTGCAGGGCGACCCGCACCACGTTGTTCATCGGCTGCTGCGCGGTGAGCGTGCACCCGGCCGTCTGGGTGTGGAACCGGAGCTTCCACGAATTCTCGTCCTTCGCGTGGAACCGCTCCCGCATGATGCGCGCCCACATCCGGCGCGCCGCCCGGTACTTCGCGATCTCCTCGAAAAAGTCCATGTGGGCGTTGAAGAAGTACGATAGCCGCGGGGCGAATTTGTCCACGGGGATTCCCGCGTCGATACCGGCCTGCACATAGGCGATCCCGTCGGCGATCGTGAAAGCCAGCTCCTGGACCGCCGTGGAACCCGCTTCCCTGATGTGGTACCCGCTGATGCTGATCGTGTTCCATCTCGGAACGTTGTCGGCGCAGTAGGCGAGGATGTCGGTGATGATCCGCATCGACGGCTCCGGAGGGAAGATCCAGGAGTGCTGGGCGATGTACTCCTTGAGGATGTCGTTCTGGATCGTTCCGCCGACCTTGTGGAAGGGAACCCCCTGCTTTTCCGCGACCGCGAGGTACATGGCGAAGATCATCGCCGCCGGTCCGTTGATCGTCATCGAAGTGGTTACCTTGTCCAGCGGTATCCCGTCGAAAAGGATCTCCATGTCCTTAAGAGAATCGACGGCGACTCCGCACATCCCGACCTCTCCCCTGGCGCGGGGAGAGTCGGAGTCGTATCCCATGAGCGTCGGGAAGTGGAACGCCGTGGAAAGTCCGGTCTGCCCCTGGGAGAGGAGGAACTTGAACCGCGCGTTCGTATCCTCCGCCGACCCGAATCCGGCGAATTGGCGCATCGTCCACAGCCGGCCCCGGTACATCGTGGGCTGCACTCCCCGGGTGTACGGGTACTGCCCGGGATAGCCGAGGTCCTCTTCGTATTCGAAGTTCGAAAGGGGATCGGGGGTGTACAGGATGTCGATCTCCTCGTCGGAAACCGTGGAGAACCGGTCGAGACGCGGTTGCGATTTCCGAAGACCCGGCGCCAACTCCTCGTCATGCCACTTCTTCCGGCGGGCAGCTATCCCTGCGAGCTTTTTCCTGTCGTACATGTTGCCCTCCGTTTTTCCTACGGCGAGGGTACCCCAGCAGCGCGAAGCTCGTGCTGGGGCGGCTCCTCTACCTTTCCACGCCGACGCGGGCGTCAACGCCCTTCGCGTAATAGTGCCGGATCTCCCGCATCTCGGTGACGAGATCCGCCGCCTCGATGATTTCCGGCGGGGCACCGCGCCCGGTGAGGATGAGTTCCATCCCGTCGGGCTTCCCCTTGATCGCCTCGAGGACCTCCCCCACGGGGAGAAGCCCGAAATCCATCGCGCAGTTGATCTCGTCGAGAACCACGATATCCGCCTTCCGGCCGGAAATGATCCCGCTTGCGAGCTTCCAGCCTTCCTGGGCAAGACGGACATCCTCGGGGTCCGGGTCCTTCCGGTTCACGAAGGTGTCGCGCCCCGCCTGGTGGATCTCGACGTAGGGGGCGAGCATCCGTACCCCCGCGAGTTCGCCGTAATCGATCCAGCCCTTCATGAACTGGATGATGACCGTCTTCAGCCCGTGGCCCGCGGCGCGAACCGCCAGGCCGAGGGATGCGGTGGTCTTCCCCTTTCCGCTCCCGGTGTAGACCTGGACGTACCCTTTTCCGATCGTTCCGCCGCTCATGTCGCCCCTACCCGCAGAGAGCCCGCGAGATCACAAGGCGCTGGATCTCGGAGGTCCCCTCGTAGATTGTCGTCACCCGGATGTCGCGCAGATGACGCTCCATCGGATAATCCCGGATGTAGCCGTACCCGCCCAACACCTGCAACGCGGCGTGGCACGCGCGGTTTCCCGCTTCCGAGGCGAAAAGCTTCGCCATCGAGGCCTCTTTCGTGTACCGGAGACCCTTCTCCTTCAGGGACGCGGCCCGGTACGCCAGCAACTGCGCGGCGTCGAGCTCGGTCGCGGCGTCCGCGAGCTTCCACTGGATCGCCTGGAATTCGCCGATCGCCTGTCCGAACTGACGCCGGTCCCTGGCGTACTCCGTTGCCGTGGAAAGCGCCGACCGTGCGATCCCGATCGCCTGCGACGCGATGCCGACCCGCCCGCCGTCGAGCGCCGAGAGCGCGATCATCAACCCTTCCCCGGGGGCGCCCAGCATCGACGATTTCGGCACCCGGCACTCCTCGAAGGCAAGGGAGACGGTGTCGGACCCCTTGATGCCCAGCTTGTGTTCGCTCTTTCCGACGGAGAACCCCGGAGTACCCGGCTCGACGAGAAACGCGCTGATCTTCCGGGGCGACTTCCGCGTGAGCGCCATGACGATGGTGACGCAGGCGTTGGCGCCGTTCGTGATGAACACCTTCGAGCCGTCGAGGACGTACCCGTCGCCGTCTTCCCGGGCGAACGTCGAAAGCCCCCCCGCGTCGGAACCGGCGCCGGGCTCGGTGAGGGCGAACGCCCCGGCGCCCTTGCCGCCGGATAGCATCGGGAGGAAGCGACTCCGCTGCGCGTCGGTGCCGAAACGGAAGATCGCCTCGCCTGTCATGTTGGTGACCGCCATCCCCACGGCCGTCGAGGCGCACCCCCGCGCGACTTCCCTCAGCGCGATGGCATAGGAAACGGGGCCCGCCTCCGATCCCCCGAACGACGTCGGGTACAGCATCCCGAGCAGCCCCAGTTCCGCCAGTCGCCGGTGGTTCTCCGCCGGATACCGGCTCTCCTCGTCGACCTGCGCGGCGCGCGGGGCGAACTCCTTCCGTGCCAGGGTGCGGACCATCTCCTCGACCTGCATCTGCTCGTCGGTGAGGCGAAAATCCATCCCCCGCCCTATCCCTTCAGAAGCGCGGCGGAGATCACCAGGCGCTGGATTTCGGAGGTTCCCTCGTAGAGCTCCGTGATCTTCGCGTCGCGGAAGTGTCGTTCCGCCGGGTACTCGTTGATGTACCCGTACCCTCCATGGATCTGCACGCCCTTCACCGCCGCCCGCATCGCAACCTCCGACGCGTACAACTTCGCCATCGAAGACTCCTTCGAGTGGCGCATCTTGCGGTCCTTCATCCAGGCGGCCCTCCAGGTGAGCAGACGCGCGGCGTCGATCTCCGTGGCGATGTCCGCAAGCATCCACTGGATCGCCTGGAAATCGCAGATCGCCTGGCCGAACTGTTTCCGGTCCTTCGAGTAGAGGAGAGCGTCCTCGAAGGAAGCGCGCGCGATCCCGATCGCCTGGGCGGCGATCCCGATCCGCCCCCCGTCGAGAGTGTGCATCGCGACCTTGAAGCCGTCCCCCTCGTTTCCCAGCCGGTTCTTCGCGGGAACGCGGACATCCTCGAAGATGATCGAAGAGGTGGCCGACGCCCGGATCCCCATCTTCTTCTCGTGCTTCCCGAGCGAGACGCCCTTCCATTTCATGTCGACGACGAACGCGGTGATTCCCTTGTGGCCCTTCGCCTTTTCGGTCATCGTGAAAAGGACGCAGGTGTCCGCCTGCGGGGCGTTCGTGATGAAGTTCTTGGTGCCGTTGACGACGTAGGAATCGCCGTCCCGGACCGCAGTGGTTTTCTGGGAACCGGCGTCGGAGCCGGCGCCGGGCTCCGTGAGCCCGAAGCAGCCGAGCGTCTTCCCGGAGGCCATCGGAACGAGGTATTCCCGCTTGACCTCTTCGGAACCGAACTTGAGGATCGGGTCGCATGCGAGCGAATTGTTTACCGACATGATGACGCCGGTGGAGGCGCACGCGCGGGAGATCTCCTCCATGGCGATCGCGTAGCAGACGTTGTCCATCCCCGCGCCGCCGTACTCCTCGGGGATGGCGATCCCCATGAAGCCGAGCTCGGCCATCTGGCGGATCAGCTCCTCGGGGAAGCGGCTGTTTTCATCCAGTTCGGCCGCCTTCGGCAGCACCTCTTTCCGGGCGAAATCCCTCGCCGTATCCTGAATCATCCGCTGCTCTTCGGTCAGATCGAACACCATCGTTTCGTCTCCCTGGCTGTTGAATGCGGGGCGACTACCCCCGGGATCACTTCCCGGTGAAGTTCGCCTTCCGCTTTTCAAGGAACGCGGCGATCCCTTCTTCCCTGTCGGCGGTGGAGAAACCGGCCGCGAAGAGGCTCGCCTCGAGGGCGCACGCGTTGCCGAGATCAAGATCGAGCCCCCGGTTCATCGCCATCTTCGCCATGCGGACGGCGACCGGACCCCGGGAGAGGATCTTTCCGGCGATAGCCCTCGCCGCGTCCATCAGTTCCGCCGCCGGTACGACCTTGTTCACCAGGCCGATCTCGTACGCCCGCTGCGCGGAGATCATCTCCCCGGTAAGGACCAGTTCCTTCGCGAGGTTGCGCCCGACCAGGCGGGGCAAACGCTGCGTTCCGCCGTACCCCGGGATGATCCCGAGATTCACTTCCGGCTGGCCGAACCGGGCCGTCTCCGCCGCGATGAGGAGGTCGCACGCCATCGCCACTTCGCATCCACCCCCCAGCGCGAAGCCGTTGATCACGCCGATGACGGGCTGGGACATCGTCTCGATGAAACCGAGAACCCGCTGGCCCAGGAGGGAGAAATCGAAGGCCTCGAGCGTCGTGAACCCCTTCATCGCGGTGAGGTCGGCCCCCGCGATGAACGCCTTCTCCCCTGCGCCGGTCAGGAGGACCGCTCCCACGTCCGGGCGCAACGAGAGCTCTTCCATCGCGGCCCCGAGCTCCCGCACCGTCGCGGGGTTCAGGGCGTTCAGGGATTTCGGGCGATTGATCGTGACCGTCGCGATCCGTTCCGAAACGTCGACCAGCAAATTCTCGTAATTCATCGACTCCTCCTTATCCTTTTTCGTACGTGTAGAAGCCGCGGCCCGTCTTCTTCCCGAGGTACCCGGCGTCGACGTGCTTGCGCAGGAGCGGGCACGGGCGGTACTTCGAGTCTCCCAGTCCCTGCTGGAGGACGTTCATCACTTCCAGGCAGGTGTCGAGCCCGATCAGGTCGGCCAGCGCCAGGGGCCCCATCGGGTGGTTCGCGCCCATCTTCATGATCGCGTCGATGTCGGCGGCCTCCCCGACGCCTTCCATCAAGGCGTAGACCGCTTCGTTGATCATCGGCATGAGAATCCGGTTCGCGATGAAGCCTGGAAAGTCCTTCGAGGGAACCGGTTCCTTTCCAAGCGTACGGGCGAATGCCATCGTCGTTTCGAACGTTTCCGCCGACGTCTGAAGACCCGGGATCACCTCGACGAGCTTCATGAGAGGGACCGGATTCATGAAGTGCATCCCGATCACGCGCGCCGGACGTTTCGTCGCGGCGGCGATCTTCGTGATCGAGATGGAGGAGGTGTTGGTTGCCAGGATCCGCCCCGCAGGGACCATTTCGTCGAGCTTCCGGAAGAGGGAGAGCTTCAACTCTTCCCGCTCCGTCGCCGCCTCCACGACGAGATCGCAGGAGGCGAAGTCCGCGGGATCGGTCGTCGTCTGAAGTCCCGAGAACGCCTTCTCCTTCTCCTGTGCCGTCATCTTCTCCTTGCGGACGAGGATGTCGAGTCCCTTGCCGATTCCCGCGCGGGACCGGGCGAGGACCGCCTCGGAAACATCGCTCAGGAGAACCTGCAAGCCGCTCACAAGGGAGACTTGCGCGATCCCGCTCCCCATCTGTCCGGCTCCGAGGACGCCGACCTTCGATATGCCCATATTTTCCCCCGATATATATATTCTATTACGGGTAATTGAAACATAATCATTAAAGTAAACCTATAGCTTTTCTACCATGACCGCCACGGCTTCTCCCCCGCCGATGCAAAGGGAAGCCACTCCGTACCGCTCTCCCCTGTCGGC
>Ga0208566_1000282_pt1 | contig 36498 bp, 27 predicted proteins | sample PL_2010_150m_FD_184159 | JGI IMG/M metagenome (GOLD analysis project Ga0208566, IMG submission 184159) | Freshwater microbial communities from Powell Lake, British Columbia, Canada to study Microbial Dark Matter (Phase II) - PL_2010_150m... | ecosystem: Environmental > Aquatic > Freshwater >...
TCATCTACCGAAAGGTTGTGCACCTTCACTAGTTCGCTCTGATCGACCATCAATTCTTGGGATGCTAAATCTGCATGAATAACCGCCTGTGCGTTTCGCAGCACTGCGGCTTGCATCATGGCGTCAACAAAGAGCGGCACCAACTCAACTGCTCGTGAGCGCACAACGCAACACACATTGAGCGTGTTACAAACCTTGCGATCCAGCGAGTTCAATACAACTCTTGCAAACCATTGAGCATCGGCATGCTCTCCAGCAATCATCCATGCCCCGCCTGTGCCATGGAGGCTGACCGCGATACCGAATTGGCGAGCAACAGCACCCAGTTGCGATACTGCCTCGCCACTTCCCCGCGCAATGGCTAGTGAAACACGCTTGTCAGAAAAGAGAGCCCAGCCACTTGCGTGAGATCTTGACTCAACAAGACTTATGGCACCAAGTGGCAGACCACACGATTCGAGCGCTGGCACTACTGCGAGATTCATGATGGCCTGTGCAGTGCCAAGAGCATCGCTACCGATGCGAAACACACACGTGTTGCCAGACCTCAACACTCCTGTCGCATCTGCAAACACATTTGGCCGTCCTTCAAAAACAAACGCAACAACGCCCAATGAAGATTTAGTCGCCGAGACCGACCAGCCTTGGTGATCAATCGATTCCATCTCTGATCCGTCGACATGAGGAGTACCGCCCCATGTATGAAGCGCCGAGATCATGTCACTGCGCATTGCATCGGTCAGTATCAAGCGCGTGGTTGAGCGACTGCGCTGCATCGCAGATGCAACATCGTCTTCATTGCAAGATTTGATTTTGGCAAAGATTGCATCGTCTTCGAGTTTGTGTGCGAATGTATGAAAAAACTGAGAGATTTGCTCGCTCGAAACGCTCTTCAAGAGATCAAAAGCTAAAACACTCTGAGAGACAGCCTGAGTTGCCACGAGCAGATCGGCTTGTGGAACATGCAAGAGATGGCCTCCACTGAGGCCGATGATCAGGTCTCCTTCTCGATACTGATCAGCGATCCTTAAACCAACCGGATGCGGTACACCATCAATGAGAATGATGTCCGTTGCTTGAAGCGTGTGGTTCATTCGAGCACCTCTGAGATCAAAACGAGTCGACTTTGTTCGATAGACAAATGAGCAGCCTGTCCAATTGCAACCGAGATCAAACCTTCACGCAGCCCAACTTCGGCTTTTTGCCTATTACGAATCGCAGCCTGCATGAAGCGATGTTCCTTGAATGACGCACCGTGATGAAATCCTTGCACCACATCCTCTTCCAATTCGATTGGAAAATCTTGAAACGTCCCGTAACCGTTCTTTCGTTTGCCGATTCTGACAATTGATTCGGAAATCATCGCTTCAATCTTTCCCTTGTCGCCAACAACACAGATCTCTTGCTCGTTCTTTGAGGCTTCAGCAAACATGCAAAGATCCAGCATGCCGCGCACTCCATTTTCAAAATTGACAATGACATAAGCGTTATCTAAAATGTCTGGAGTACGGCCACCGTAATTTTCGGACAGATGATTGACATCTTGTGATCCGCTAGCCATCACCGACACTGGCGAGCTGTTGGCCAAAATGCACATCAGGTCAAAAAAGTGACAGCACTTCTCCACCAACGTGCCGCCCGTATTTGCATTGAAACGATTCCAGTCATCCACCTTTTCTAAGAATGGGTAGCGATGCTCCCTGATAGAAACCATTTGTACGTTTCCAATAGTGCCTTTGTCGATCTCTTGTTTTACGCGCGCCGTCGGTGCCATATATCGATACTCGAGGCCTACCCAAACGACCCGATCTTCAACTGTGGTAGCAGCCTCTATTTGTTCCAATTCCAGACACTCGGCGACGGTGATGCACAGAGGTTTCTCAATCAAGATGTGTTTTCCACTCTTCAGAACATCCTTCGCAATGTGAAAATGCGTGTGATTTGGTGTTGCGATCACCACCACATCGGCCTGACAGTGATTGAGCATCTCGACGTGATTTGCAAAATACCGAACACCTTCCATGCGATTTAATGCACGCCGTGCCTTTTCGAGGCTTGGGGTATGCGGATCACACACCGCAACGATCTGTACTTCTGGCATCTCTACCAAGTTACGGATGTGCTCTAAGCCCATCATTCCGCTACCGATGATTGCGTACTTCAATACTCGAGCATCTGCAATCGGCATGCATGTAATCGTAGAACGCTAATCTTGCAAATATGTCTATAGCCCCAATTTCCAATCCCGATTCAGATCAGATCTACTTCAAGCAACTACTCTCAGGCCGAGATTTCGCAACAGACAACCAACTTGCACAGCAAATGGTCAATTTTGTCTACCTCATTGGCGACAAATCGACCCGCGAGTGCATGATTGTCGACCCCGCGTATGCGGTTGAGGAGTTGCTGAGTGTTGCCGAGAAAGACGACATGAACGTCGTTGGAGCGCTCGCTACCCATTACCACCCAGATCATGTGGGTGGATCGATGATGGGTGCAAACATCGATGGCATTGCAACACTGCTCGACAAACTAGACATCCCTATCCATGTGCAGGAACTTGAAGCGCAATGGATCATGCGCACTACTGGTGTGTCAGCAAGTCACTTGCATCAGCATCAGCCGGGAGACACTGTCAAAGTAGGTGAGATTGAAATTTGTTTGGTGCATACACCTGGTCATACGCCCGGTAGCCAGTGCTTCTTGGTAGATAACCGACTCATTGCAGGAGACACACTGTTTCTTGAAGGTTGCGGACGAACTGACTTGCCTGGATCAGACCCAAGCCAAATGTTTGACAGTCTGCAAACGTTGGCCGCACTTCCAGATCAGACAGTCGTCTATCCAGGACACCGGTATTCGGATCCTTCTTCGCGGGCTCTTCCTGAAGTTCGCCAAACCAACTATGTTTTTAAGCCAAAAACCAAAGCCGATTGGCTGCAGTGGTTTAGCTAGCCAACAAATGCCGAGACAAGACTGCTCACACCACCAAGAGTTAAGAGCACCAACACCATCCTTTTAAAACGGACTGCGTCAATATATACACGCGCTCTCGTTCCAATAAACACGCCGAGCAACATCAGCGGAGTTGTGAGTAACGCAACACGCAGCTCATCGAGATGAATCTTGCCCGCCACAGCAAAAATAATGACGCTCGAAATGCCTGTCACCGAAAAAATGAGATTGAGAGTTGCACGTTGCACTTCCGGCATAAGTCTGCGCGCCTGCAACGTAAATACGATCGGCGGCCCATTGGTCGATGTCGCCATCAGCAATACTCCACTGAGCCACCCCATTGTCCAATCCAGCGATTTGTGGGCATGCTGAAGATCGCGACCCCGAGCAAGCATCCACACGCCAAAGAGCACCGCACATCCCAATAGCACCTTCATTACATCCTGATTTCCATATCGAAAAAGAGCGAGTCCGAAAGGAGCACCAAGACACGATGCGATGATAAATATCTTGGCGATCTCACGGTCGTGATGATGGCGCAATTGCCATGCCTGTCCAAAATTGCTGACAGTTCCTAGCAAGGTTGCGATAATCACGGCCTGATGTAAATCGATGAACAACACCATGACCGGCACAGCCAGGAGCGCAAACCCAAACCCTGCAGCAGCCTGGATCACCGAGGTGACCAAAATGATCACGGCAATGATCAACAAATGTTCTTGCGACATACAGTGCTTGATCCAATCAGTATCTAGGCAGTGACAATTGCGTCAAGGGCTAGCGCAAAGACCGCAGTGTGTTTGTCAACATCGGCCGCGCTATGAAATGGCGACATCAGAGCCATATTGTGAAATGGCGCGAGCAACACACCACGATTGAGACAAAAGAGATGCAAGAACGACTCCAGCATCGGATCAACTGCTGCTGCAGCCTGAGCGCCATCAACCGGAGGTGTGCAAAACCAGTACTCCGCGCGACAGCCCAACTGCTGTACATGCCAATCAAGATTTCGCTCGCTACAAACCTGTTCAACACCTTGCGTCCATCTTGTTGCCAACGGAATTGTTTGATCAAAATCCGCTTGGGTGAGTGCATGAGACAAGGTCGCCCTCATCGCACTCATTGCAAGAGCGCTTCCACTCAATGTTCCGCCAACTCCTGAAACATCCACATCGTGACCCGTCATAGCCGCCTCTAAGCGCGACGCAATGTCGCTGGTCATGCCATAGGCACCAACCGGAATGCCACCACCGATCGTCTTTCCGATGACCACAAAATCCGGGTCAATATTCCACAACTTGGTGCATCCGCCCGGTCCGGCACAGATTGTATGTGTCTCGTCAATCACAAGAAGCACATCAAATTTTCGAGTGAGGTTACGCACACCTTGTATGTAGCCATCTTGGGGAAGCACGATACCGATGTTTGTGAGTGCTGGCTCGATCAACACACATGCAACGTCACCGATTGCCAACACTCGCTCGAGTTCAGCCAAGTCATTAAATGGCACAACTCGCGTCGTGAGTGCAGGATCAACTTGCGGACCAATTGCTCCCGGTCGGCTGATCGTGTTGCCATCTGCGTTCCTAATCACGAGCGTCTCATCAACCGAACCGTGATAGCACCAGTCGTGCACAACAATTTTGGGGCGGCCTGTCAACATGCGAGCAAATCGGAGCACAAACCTATTTGCATCGGTGGCACTGATTGCAAATTGCCACTTTGCAACACCAAACCTTTGGGCAAGGTTTTGAGCAACCCACTGCGCATCGCTAGTTGGCAACATCGTTGTCAAACCAAGTTGTGCTTGTTGCGTCACTGCTTGGGCAACAGCATCTAATGCGTGACCTGTCATTGCGCCTGTATCGCCCAGACAAAAATCAACATATTCAATATCGTCCACGTCAACAAAACGAGCGCCGTGTGCTCTTTGTACGTGCAAAGGAAAACTTCCGGGCCAACGAGTCATCCACGGCATTGGCACCCCAGACAACAATGCTGTCTTGGCAGATTGGGCAAGGAGCATCGATTTCGGGTGAATGTCACAGAACAGTTGCTCTTCAGACTTCAGTGCGGCTGCAAGTTTGAGTCGATCAATCACACTGGCATTCTTACACGCCACAAACGTGAAACGGATTGTTTATGACGAAATCTCTACACTGAGAGAAGTGAATACGAACAACCCAATTGCTAGTGATTTTGATGACCTGCGCATCGACTCTGCACGATTGATGGACCGAATCATGAGCCTTGCCGAGGTCTCGCCTATCGCTGGTGGCGGCAACTGTCGACTCGCACTCACCGACGAAGATCGTGACGGACGTGATTTAGTGGTGTCGTGGATGCGAGACCTCAACATGGATGTCTCTATTGACGCAGTCGGAAACATCATTGCCTACTGGAATGTTGGTTCAGGCGCACCAGTAATGACAGGTAGCCATATCGACACTGTGCGCACAGGCGGCAAGTTCGATGGCAACTACGGCGTACTTGCTGGTCTGGAAGTTGTCGAAACCTGCCAACGCAATGGATACATTCCGTCTCGCCCATTAGCCGTTGGGATTTTCACCGACGAAGAAGGTGCGCGTTTCGCCCCCGACATGCTCGGGTCGCTCGTCTATGTCGGCGGCATGACCACCGAAGAGGCCCTCGACATCACTGCAATTGACGGACCACGCTTAGGCGATGAACTCGTTCGTATTGGTTACGCAGGATCAGCTCCATGCCCCGGCGTTGTTCCCCACAGTTTCGTTGAGTTACACATTGAGCAAGGCCCATTGCTCGAGGCAAACAATGTTCGCATCGGGGTGGTAACTGGCGTTCAGGGCATCTCATGGCAAGAAGTCACTGTTGTTGGACAGTCAAATCATGCAGGCACTACGCCAATGTCGTTGCGTCATGACCCCACCTATGTTGCAGCAGAAATCGCTGTCTTCTTGCGGCAGTTGAGCGCGCGTTTCGGTGGGCACCAAGTATGCACGGTCGGCAAAGTTGATGTTTTTCCAAACCTCATCAACGTTGTCGCTGCTCGTGTCACCCTCACTCTCGACGTGCGCAACACCGACGAAAAACTATTGCAACAAGCCGAACACGAAATTTCCGAATTCTTGACCCAAATTGCAAGAGCAGAGGGCGTCCAGATCACCACAAAGAAACTCGCCCGTTTTGAACCAGTTGATTTTGACCCACGCGTGATCGACATCGTTGAGTCAATTGCCAAACAACAAGGCAACACCACAAGACGCATGCCGTCAGGCGCTGGTCACGATGCCCAGATGCTTGCGCGGGTCTGCCCAACAGCGATGATTTTTGTGCCGAGCGTCAATGGCATCAGTCATAATCCTGCCGAACACACCGACACAGATGATTTAGTGGCAGGAGCAAATATTCTTTTACATACCATGCTGACCCTGTGCGCAACAGATCTCCAATGAAGCGGCTGAAGCGGATGAATATGAAAGTATTGAGCGCATGACGAGACTTCTTCATGTTGGTGCAGCACAACTTGGGCCAATTCAGCAATCAGATGACAGGGCTTCTGTCGTCATCCGTTTGATCGAACTTTTGCGCCAAGCCAAAGCAGCGAAGTGCGAACTTGTTGTGTTTCCAGAACTTGCACTCACAACGTTTTTCCCACGATGGTTCGTCGACGATATTGCTACAACAGATCATTGGTATGAAACCGAGATGCCTTCGGCTGTGACGCTGCCACTCTTCCTAGAGGCTAAACGACTCGAAATTGGTTTTTGTCTCGGCTATGCAGAACTCACACCACAGGGTGAACGATTTAATACTCAAATCTTGGTCGAGCGCGACGGTTCGGTCGTCGCCAAATATCGCAAAGTGCATATTCCTGGACACGAGACGAACGAGCCAGACCGACCATTTCAACATGCCGAGCGCTACTACTTCACACCCAGCGCCGAAGGGTTTGGTGTTTGGAAAGCATTTGGTGGGCGTATGGGCATGATGATCTGCAATGACCGGCGTTGGCCAGAGTCGTATCGAGTGATGGGATTACAGGGAGTCGAAATGATTCTCTGTGGCTACAACACCCCAATGCACTATGTACCAGATCCGACACAGGATGTGTTGCAAGGCTTTCACAACGCGCTTGTTATGCAAAGCGGTGCCTACCAAAACGGAACATTTGTAGTTGGTGTCGCCAAAGGTGGTGTGGAAGAAGGAGTCTTGGGCCTCTGCGACTCGAGCATCATCGCCCCATCGGGAGAAATTCTTGCCAAGACTGTCACTACTGGCGACGAGTTGGTCTCGGCTGTTTGTGATCTGGATTGGTGCAAACAGTACAAAGAAACCTTGTTTGACTTCGATAAATATCGTCGACCCGAGGTCTATGGCCGAATAACTGCACAACGTGGTGCGATTCTCGATTGATCCAGATCGCCACCCATTGCTTAACATTTTGTAAAGCAAATGCTGTAGCGTAAAACCCGTGACTGCTATGGACTTGGGCTCCCCAAACGACCTCCGTATCGCTTTCACTGTCAACGAAACTCCGGTGAGCGTGCGGGCAAACCACCCCCATCTATTGGCAGCACTGCGCGAAGAACTCGACATCACCTCGCCAAAGGATGGTTGTTCTCCGTCAGGCCAATGCGGGTGTTGCACTGTTTTGGTGAATGGCAAGGCAGTGGTCAGTTGTCAAACACCTCTGTCCAAAGTTGCGGGTGGAACAGTTACGACCCTTGAAGGCGTCGACGAAGAAGAACGCAGCCGCTACTCGCAAGCATTTGCTGCATGTGGCGGATTGCAGTGTGGTTTTTGTATTCCAGGCATTGTTGTGCGCGCCAAGGCTCAAGTTGACAAAAAGGGTGCTGCGCTGCAACGCAGCGATATGGCAAAGCATCTCGGCGCACATCTGTGTCGTTGCACTGGATACGTCAAAATTCTTGATGCGGTCTTGATGGTCGCGCGAGGTGAAGTGCCCGTTTTAGTACAACCAGGTGGTGTTGGTACTCGTACGGTCAAGTACGAAGCCCAAGCTCTTGCACTAGGCGATCGTGGCTACATCGACGACATCCGTATTCCTGGCATGCTGCATGCAGCACTTGTATTCACTCAACACACTCGCGCCGACGTCACTGCAATCGATGCAACTACTGCCCTACAGATGCCAGGTGTTCGTGCCGTGTTTACTGCAGCCGATATTCCGGGCGAACTCATGGTTGGCATCATCTATAAAGACTGGCCAGTGATAATTCCAGTTGGCGGTCGCACATCATATGCAGGCGACGTACTCGCCATCGTCGTTGCCGAAACCCGAGACGAGGCTCGAGCCGCGACTCAATTTGTCGACGTGCAGTACACCGTGCACACTCCACTCACCGATCCGGTTGCTGCAATGTCCAGTAGCGAGATTGCAGTCTGGAAAACTGACAACAACATCTTGAGCACGAGTCGATATAAACGAGGCGACACACAAATCGCTCTCAGTACGAGCGTGCATGTTGTTGAAGAAACTTTTGTGACGCAACGAATCGAACATGCTTTTTTAGAGCCAGAAAGCACCGTTGCAGTACCTTCCGATGACGGCAAATCATTGCACGTGTATTCGGGCGGCCAAGGTATTTGGGACGACCGAAATGACATTGCATCAGTGCTCAACCTCGACAATGCCCAAGTCACCGTCGAGTTGGTAACAAACGGCGGCGCGTTTGGTGGCAAAGAAGACATGAGCAATCAGGCCCATGCAGCCTTAAGCGCATGGCTGTTGCAACAACCAGTCAAGTGCACACTCTCGCGAGAGGAAAGTCTGTTGATGCATGCCAAGCGGCATCCCATCACCATGCAGTACAAAGCCTCGTGTGATGCAACCGGCAAACTCACCGCGCTACACGCGCGAGCGATTGGTGACTCTGGCGCGTACGCCAGTGTTGGAATGAAGGTTCTCGAGCGCATGGCTGGCCATGCAAGTGGTCCGTATGAAGTTCCTAATATCGATGTTGAAGCAATTGCCGTGCGCACCAACAACCCGGTGTGCGGTGCATTTCGCGGCTTCGGTGCAAACCAAGCGCAATTTGCAATGGAAGGAGTGATGGATCGACTGGCTGCAAAAGTTGGCATCGATGGGTGGACAATGCGTCAACGAAACGTCATCATGCCAGGACGGGTGTGGGGCCCAGGACAAATCATGGACGAAGGTTGCCTCGGTGCATCCGAGTGTCTCACAGCGATTAAGCCCGCATACGACGAAGCCCGAGCAGCAGGCAAAGCAATCGGCCTCGGACTTGGTCTCAAAAATAGTGGCCTCGGCAATGGGTTCAAAGAGATCAACCGAGCGGTTATCCGATTTAGAGAAGACGGACGCGTTGAAGTTCGTCACGGCTGGACAGAGATGGGCCAAGGTATCAACACCGTTGCATTGCAAGTTGCGGTGCACGAACTTGGCATAGATGGCAACCTCATCGATGTCATCGTTGACACCACTCGCGAACTCGGGCTTGGGCAAACAACCGGTTCACGCGGAACACTCATGGGTGCGGGCGCCGTCAAAGACGCATGCGATGTAGCCAAAGCCGCACATTGTGCTGTCGGTGTCGATCACGTTGGCGAATATCGCGTTGATTGGACAAACAAGCTCGGCGAACCAGGTGTCACAAATCCGATCATCCACTCCACCTTTGGCTATGCGGCGCAACTCGTCGTCATCGATCGTGAGACCAGCAAGATCGAGCTCGTTGTTGCTGCCCACGATGTTGGCAAGGCAGTCAACCCGCAACTCTGTGAAGGACAAATTCAGGGCAGCGTGCACATGGGTCTTGGCTACGCGCTCTCCGAAGACTTCCCAAGCGATCCCGAAACTGGCTTCCCCTTGAACAAAACGCTTCGGTCGCTCAAGATCTTGCGCGCTAAAGACATCCCGACAATCGAAGTTATTCTTGTCGAGTCACCACAGCCAAACTCTCCATACGGGATCAAGGGTGTTGGAGAAATCGGACTCGTGCCTACTGCGGGTGCTGTTGCTGCAGCCTTTTACGACCTCGACGGCACATGGCATACAACACTTCCGATGCTCAAATCAACAAGCGATTCAAACACCGACTCCGAGGATTAGATCTTCGTGCCAAACACCACTCGCGGGCTCGTGTGCGCGCACCACCACTTGTATTCATCATTGGCGCGCGGAATGCCGGCTCCGAAGCAAACTCCAACAGGTTTCATCGAAATACTTCAGCAAGTTTGGTGGAGACTCGATGCCGCATTGGATGCAGACATGATCTATTGGTCGGCCGCGCTCGGTGCTGTTGAGGCATTAATGAATGGCACTACCGCAATTGTTGACCATCACGAATCGCCAAACGCAATTGAGGGTTCGTTGTCGATTATCGCTCAAGCATGTGGTGATGTGGGTGTCCGCGTCAACACGTGTTACGGCATTTCCGATCGCTGGGACGATGTCGGCAATCTACATTCCAAGATCTCGCCATTGTCTCCGATGTCGAGTGCTGCAAAGCGCGGCCTTGCTGAGTGTGAGCGCTTTATAGCTGAAGGTGGAAACGGAATGGTGGGTGTGCACGCTGCATTTACGTGTGGCGATGAAACACTGAGCGCCGCGGCGCAACTCGCAGACAAATTGAATGTTGGAGTCCACATCCACGTTGCAGAGGGAGTAGATGATTCGCATGCCGGATCACGCCTCGCGCACTTGGCCAAAAGCAACTGGCTCTTAGTGCATGGAGTTCATCTCAATGAGCCCCTCAAAGGTCGCCTCGTGCACAACCCACGATCCAACATGAACAACCATGTTGGCTACGCCAAACCAACTACACAATCAAATACCATTCTGTTGGGCACAGACGGCATTGGAGCAGACATGCTTGAAGAAGCACGACTGGCTTATGCACGACTTCGTGAATTTGATATAGCTGAAACACCCGACACAGTTGCTCAGTGGCTGAGCAATGGATATCAACTTTTTCCAGAAGCGGCAAACGATACGGTGACGTGGAATTACGATCATGTTGAGAGCCCTTGGCATGTTGCATTTACTCCAGGAACTCGTGTTACCGATGTTGTGATTGATGACCAAGCAGTAATCCGCAACGGGTTGCCAACACGTGTCGACATCCAAGAGATCCGCGCCAAGGCACAAGAACAATCTGTACGACTATTTGAAAGGCTCAACTGATGTCTCAACCATCACATGCAATTAATCCACAAGCAATCAATCCGCTTACTGGTAAAGCACGAGTTGCCATCTACCTGCAGGATGCTCATCGCATTCGCGAGGGCATGGAATATGCGCAATACGCAGAGTCCAAAGGCTTCGAAGCAGTGTGGCAAGCAGAGAGTCGGCTCGTGCGCGAAGCAACGGTTCCCATGGCCGCATTTGCATCGGTGACCAAAACCATCAAGGTCGGTTCGGGTGTTGTTGACTGTTGGAGCCGCAACCCTGCCCGACTTGCAGCAACATTTTCAACTTTGGATGATCTCGCTCCTGGTCGCGTGATACTCGGTATCGGCGCATGGTGGGATCCATTGGCACAAAAAGTAGGCATCTCGCGCGCCAAGCCTTTGCGTGCAATGCGCGAGATCGTGCTCAATGTGCGAGCACTACTCAACAACGAAAATGTGACCTTCAATGGCGAGTTCGTCAAGTTTGATGGAATCGAATTGGATTATGTCTATCAAGATCGCCGTGCCAAAGATGTGCCAATTTATATTGGGGCAACCGGCATGCAAATGATGGAACTCACCGGAGAAATTGCGGATGGTGTTGTGCTCAACTATCTCGTCTCCCCCGATTACAACAGACAAGCAATCGAGGCGCTTACTGTTGGCGCCGACAAGGCTGGTCGCAAGATTGCCGACATTGACAGGCCTCAGTTGGTTGTGTGCAGCGTGCACGAAGACAGAAAGACCGCACTCAACATGGCACGCGAAATGGTGACGCAATACTTGGGTCAACAACCACACATCATGAAAGCATCTGGAGTGCCACAAAGCTTGCTCGACAAGGTTGGCGAAGTTCTGACATGGCCGGCCACACACGAGCAAGTAACTGCTGCTTCCAAGTTGGTGCCCGACGAGATCGTTCAGATGCTCACTGCAAGCGGCACACCTGCAGAAGCGCGTGCAAGTGTCAAGCACTACATCGACAACGGTGCAACATGCCCGATTTTGTATCCACTGGGTGACGTCAAAGCAATGATCGACACATTTGCAGATTGGGACGGCGTGAAGTGACCGTTGCTGTACCGCTGTCGCTTGCTGAGGCATTTGATGAACTCTCGCGCACACCAGATGCACGACTCATTCAAGGCGGCACCGACCTCATGGTTGAGATCAACTTCAATCATGTCAAACCCGCAAACGTGATTGCACTGCGGCGCATCAAAGAATTGCGCACATGGCACGTCAATAGCAACAACACCATCACTATTGGGTCCGGTGTTCCCTATCAAGAAATGGAAACGGGACAACTCAAAGAACTACTGCCGGCTCTCGCAGAAGCAGCACGCACAGTTGGCTCACCACAGATCCGTGCCGCAGGAACGCTTGGTGGAAATCTGGGTACCTGTTCACCAGCAGGCGACGGACTTCCCGTACTTTTTGCGCTCGACGCAATCGTGCACCTGCAAAGCCTCGAGTCATCGCGAGATCTCTCTATTCACGACTTCATGCTCGGCGTAAAGCGCAATGCCCGTACTGCAAACGAGATCATCACAGGGGTGACGGTGCCAGTCCTTGATGGTTGGCAGGGTTACGCAAAAGTTGGTGTACGAAACGCAATGGTGATATCCGTTGCTTCAGCTTGTCTTGCTGTTGACAAGAAAAGCAATTCTGTTCGCATCGCTCTCGGTGCTGTTGGCCCAACGATCATTCGCTGTCGAGATGCAGAATCTTGGCTTGTGCAGCAATTCGATCTCAGCATTGCGACAAGCATCGACCCAGCAATTGCTCTCGAATTTGGAAGACGAGTGGCCCTCGAATCAAAGCCCATCGATGATCATCGCTCCACTGCCGACTACCGTCGCCATGCCGTAGGGGTTCTTGCCAAACGACTCATCACGAGGGCATACCCTTCATGAACAACTCAATTGGAAATGAAATGTACACACTTCACATCAATGGCCAAGACCGCCCTGTCAAAGATGCATGGGTTGGCGAGAGTCTGCTCTACGTGTTGCGCGAACGTCTTGAGTTGCCCGGCGCCAAAGGAGCGTGCGAGCAGGGTGAATGTGGAAGTTGCACGGTAATAATGGACGGCGATGCTGTGTGTTCGTGTCTTGTGATGGCGGCGACTGCGGTAGGTGCCGACATCGTGACCGTTGAGGGTCTGATCGAGAACGATCCATCGATGGCAGTAACTGCCCAAACAATTACCAGTCAAATAACTGATGTGCAACAGGCATTCATCGAAGAAGGTGGCGTGCAATGCGGATTTTGCACACCTGGCCTCATCGTTGCAGTGCATCATTTACTCGAAAAGAATCCTGAACCAACGGAATTACAAGTCAAAGAATCAATCTCTGGCAACATCTGCCGTTGTACTGGATATGGTCGCATTTTTGCAGCTGTTGAAGCAGTCGTTCAAGTGCGTAAGGCGTCCCGATGAGCACAGTCAAACAAGACACGCGTCATCGCGACATACTTGGCACGAGCGCCCTTCGCCCAGACGGTGTAGCCAAAGTGACGGGCGCCTTTTCATTCTCATCCGACATGTGGGCAGAAAACATGCTGTGGGGTGCGACGCTACGTTCGCCTCATCCCTACGCACGCATTATTTCTATTGACACGACCGCGGCGCTGCTCATCAGTGGAGTCTCAGCAGTCATTACCGCCCAAGACGTTCCGGGCAAAGCAACATATGGTTTGATCTCTGCAGATCAGCCTGTGTTTGCATCCGACTTCGTTCGCTACATGGGCGAACCAATCGCCGCTGTTGCAGCCGACCATCCAGAGACCTGTCGTCGAGCTCTCGCGGCAATCATCGTCAACTACGAAGTACTCACGCCAGTTGTAGATCCAGAATTGGCAATGCTTGCAACAACCGAACAGATCCATCCCGACGGCAATCTCATTCGCCATCAACACATTCTCCACGGTGAAGCACACATCACAAGCGACATCACGGTTGAAGGCAACTACACGATCGGCATGCAAGACCAAGCTTTCCTGGGGCTCGAAGCCGCAATGGCATTCCCCGATTCGGGTGGCAATGGCGTCGAGTTGCACATTGCAACACAGTGGTTACACGAAGACCGTGGCCAAATAGCTGCGTGCCTCAACCTGCCAGAAGACAGTGTTCGTGTAGTACTTGGCGGCGTTGGTGGAGCCTTCGGGGCACGCGAAGACATCAGTTTGCAAGTGCACTGCTGTTTACTCGCGTTGCGCACTGGCAGACCAATCAAGATGCAGTACAGCCGCGAAGAAAGCTTTTTCGGACACGTGCATCGTCATCCCGCCAAAATCTGGATGAAACATCACGCAACAAAAGAAGGCAAGATCGTCAAGGTTGAATCGAGAATGGTATTTGACGGCGGTGCGTACACCAGCACATCACCTGCTGTGTTGATCAATGGCATCACCCATACCCAAGGGCCATACCAATGCGACAACGCTGTGGTCGATGGATATGCAGTACGCACCAACAATCCACCATGTGGTGCAATGCGTGGCTTTGGAGTTGTACAAGCCTGCTTCGCTCACGAAAGCCAGATGGACAAACTGGCCCACGCATGTGGACTCTCGCCCGTCGAAGTGCGACTCATCAACGCAATGCACACCGGCGACAAATTGATTACTGGTCAGGTCATGGAAAGCGTTGCACCCGTCGAGCGTTGCATCCGCGAGACTGATTTAATCCCACTACCTGCTCCCCTTGCACTCGATGCCAATGTGCTTGAGTTTCCTGGTGGCAGCGGTCGCACAGCAGACAGACACAATATTGTCCGTGGCATCGGTTGGGGTGTGTCAATGAAAAACCTTATGTACTCCGAGGGCTTCGACGACTATGCGACGGCACGGTGCACGTTGTCAAATGGCATTGCTTCACTCAAGTTTGCAACATCAGAAGTAGGCCAAGGTTTCGTTACTCTTGCTCCTCAGATCGCACGCAGTGTGCTGGGTGTCGATGATGTCGTGCTCGAAACTTCCGACACCCAAATAGGTTCCGCTGGCTCAACCTCGGCATCTCGACAAACATGGATGAGCGGTGGCGCTGTTGACGGAGCGTGCAGGTTGGTGCGCGAACGCCTCTTTGAACATGTTGGCAGGCTGCACAACATCGATCCAATCCGACTCATGATCGAACATACCGACGTGATCGACACCATCGGCACATTTCGCATCAGTGTTACTCAAGCAACTCAAGGCATCACGTTGTCCGAAACTTTTGAGCATCACCACCGCAAAACAGAAGACTTAGATGAAAACGGTCAGGGCAACTGCCACGTTGCTTTTGCCTTTGTCGCCCACCGTGCAGTTGTCGACGTGGATATTGAGCTCGGTCTCGTCAAAGTGGTACAAGTCGCTACCGCTCAAGACGTTGGTCGAGTGCTCAATCCACTCTCGGCACTTGGACAGCTTGAGGGTGGTATTGCCCAAGGCCTCGGCCTTGCCGTGATGGAGGAAATCATTCTGGATAACGGACGAGTCAAGAACCCAAGCTTCACCGACTATCTGTTGCCTACCGCGCTTGATGCTCCACACGTCGTTGCGATCATGATCGAAGAACCAGAACCCCAAGCGCCATTGGGCGCCAAAGGCATCGGCGAACCACCATGCATTTCAGTTACTCCCGCAATCGTCGCAGCTATTCGTGCTGCAACGGGTAAAGCACTTTCACGAGTGCCAGTACGTCCTCAAGATATCTGTTTGTAACCTATTTGGATTGAGGGCCTGCACCGATGAGTGCGAGAGTATGAACTGTGCCGATGGAGCCCGGTCGTGGAGACTGAGCTGGCACTGATGTGTCGACGAACTGAGGATCAACGAACACAACATCGAACGGCATGTTCTTTGTCAACTGTGTTGTTGACCTGCGAATCGACTTGTCTACAAACGAAATGACTACACCCTTTTCGCCAGCTCGGCCCGTACGGCCCGAACGGTGAATGTAGTCCTTCGGATCTTCTGGCAAGTCGAAGTGAACGACGACTGGTACGGCATCGATGTGAATTCCGCGGGCAGCGACATCGGTAGCTACCATCACCGTTGCTTTGCCACGACGAAATTGTTCGAGCGCACGTTCGCGTTGAGCCTGGCTGCGATTGCCGTGAATAACACATGTCTCGACACCCAATGACTCGAGATTGCCTGCCAAGCGATCTGAGCCATGCTTGGTGCGACAAAATACGATGGCGCGTTCGTAATGATTGGCGATTTCGGAAACCATGCGAGTGCGCTCGTCACGGTTGACGTTCCAAAACAAATGCTCGATCTCGCCACCATTTTCGGCAGCAGCAACTTGATGCTTTTTAGGATCACGCTGAAACTCGCGGATCAGGTTGTCGACATCGCCATCAAGAGTTGCCGAAAACAACAGTGTCTGACGCCCGCCTGGGATGGTGCGCATAATGCGTTTAACAGCTGGCATAAAGCCCATGTCGGCCATGCGGTCTGCTTCGTCGATCACCACGAGAGCAACAGCGCCCAAGTCAAGATCGCGACGCTTCATGAGGTCTTCCAAACGACCTGGCGTTGCAACGACGATGCTTGCTGCACGAGCAGCCTTTACTTGTGGTCCATAACCAGCACCACCATAAACAGCGGCAACTGTAATGCCGCCACCTGCGCACAACATCGCGACTTCTTTTGCTACCTGGGCAGCAAGCTCACGTGTTGGTACAAGTACCAAACCGTGAGGACGACCTGGCTTGGACTTCACAACTTTGACGGCCAACGCGATGCCAAATGCAAGCGTTTTGCCGGATCCAGTTGGTGCCTTGCCACAAATGTCTAGACCCATCAATGATTCTGGGATTGTTGCAGCCTGCACAGGAAATGGCTCTGCGATACCACGTTTTAATAGTCCTGCAACGATTCTCTCGGGTACGCCGAGCGCGGTCCAGCTCTTAGTCATGAAATTCTCCTCAAATACCTAGGGGGTTTATTTACGGTTGAGGCGAACTAGCGACCCAACACACGACGCAAATAGTCGTTTGTGAACACACCCTCGGGATCGAGACGGTTCCGAACTTCGATATAACGCTTCCATTCAGGATACAGGCGCTCAAGCTCAACTGCTGACTTGAAATGAATCTTTCCCCAGTGAGGTCGACCGTCGTAATCACTCATGATTGCTTCGACTTCTCGGAAATATAACTCATATTTCATACCCTTAAACACGTGTACCGCTATGTACGCATTGTCTCTACCACTGCCAGTTGAGAGTGGAATATCGTCGCCGGCCGTGAAGCGAACTTCTACTGGAAAGTTGAGCAACAACCCCTTTTCGTCCACCATTTTGCGCACACGGTTGAGCGCCTCTACTACTGCATCTCGCCTAATTGAGTACTCCATCTCATAAAAGCGCACAATGCGCTTGCTTGCAAATATTTGATGGCTTGCATTGACATATTCCGTTCTGCCAGTACTTGGTAGTGCCTTCGACAGACGAGGGATGAGATGTGGAAACAACCTGCCCACGTAGCAAAGAGCTCCAAATGCAATATTCTCCATAAACATCTTGTTGAACCAAGTCTTGAAATTCGAAGGTGGATCAGCAGGTAGTTGCGTAACATTGTTTCGCTTAGTGAGTGCCCACCCCGTATGCGGAATCCAGAAGAACTCGAAAAAATCATTTTCAGCGACATGCCGATCGAGATCTGCAAGCAACGCGTCTATACGCATTGGTTCTTCAACTGCCTGCAAGCGAAATGCCGGCACAATACGCAGAGTGATCGTGCTCAATATCCCAAGTGCGCCAAGACCAACTCTTCCACAGTGAAAAATCTCTGAGTTCTCTGTTGGACTACAGCTCAATACATCGCCATTTGCGACAACAATTCGAAATGCAGCGATCTGTGCTGCGAGTCCGGTTCGCAAAGCACCAGTTCCATGAGTCGATGTTGACAAGGCACCAGAAATAGTTTGGTAGGTCACATCTCCAAGGTTTGGCATGGCATAACCAGCATTAGCCAAAAATTTGTTGAGATCGCTGATCACGATCCCCGACTCGACCGTCACTTCTAACTTGTCGACATCAATTGAAAGCGCCTTGTTGTAGCGGGTCATCTTGACTAAATGATCTGGCGCAACAGCAATCGCGGTAAAGCTGTGCCCTGATCCAACCACCTTCACTCGTTGTCGCAGTGCATTTGCGTAACCAACGACTGCAACGATGTCTGTCTCGCACTCTGGTTCATGGACCTTGATCGGAAATGCGCGCTCATTGCCCGCCCAGTTTTTCCACATCATGATGCACCAACCGACTCACTAGACATGCTGGATTTTCTCAACATCACAACCACCAACAGCATCCCTGCAAGCACAGTTCCGATGTTGGACAACACGTGATAACCGACCGCTTTGCGAATAAATCCACTCGAAAAACCCGCGAGACCTCCACAAAAGCTCATCGTCAAATCTGCGGCCCCTTGCACCCGTACGCGAATTTTCTCGTCGATTGAATCAATCAGCAAACTAGAGCCTCCAATCAAACCGAAACTCCAGCCGACACCGAGCATCCACAATGCAGGAAACAATAGAACTGGTGAATCACCTGCGAGCGACGAAAGTACCGTTGCCCCCATCAGTACTAAAGCGCCAACCTGAATTGTCGTCATCCGTCCTTGTCGGTCGGCAAATCTTCCAACAAGTGGACTGAATGCATACATGCCAGCAATATGCAAAGAAATAATATAAGCGCTCACTGTTTCGTGATCGTGAATTTTGAGGTGTACTGGCGTCATCGTCATCACGGCAACCATTGCCATCTGAGAAATCACCATTGCGATCACTGCGATCTGCGCATCGCCAGACATTCGTATCGCCTTGATTGCGTCCGAAAAGAGCCGCGATGACGCTCCAACTTCAGTTTGTCGATTCAGTCTTCCTGCAACTTCGAGCGGATCAGGTCGCAAACGCAGTGTCGTATTGATCAAAGATGTCAGAAAGAATGCACCAGCAAAAATCCACGGACCGGTGTACTGGCCCCAGCCAAACCAATGCATACCCGCCTGCTCGGCCGGTCTGATCAGCAATGGGCCAAACACCGCACCAAACGTTGAGGCGAACAAAATGCGACTCATCGCTCGACCGCGTTCATTTGGCGTAGCCAAATCGGCTGCGGCGTAACGAGAAAGTAAATTTGAAGCTTGACCGTTTCCGAAGATGAATAGCCCGAACAAAAATATCCAGAGCGTTTTTGTCTCAGCGCCGTATCCCGCAATAAACCCACCAAAAATCGCGAGCAGATATCCAACCTGTAAACCGTTTCGCCTGCCACGAACATTCATCAAACGCGCAAGCATCTGCGACATAAAGGCCGTACCCATCGTCACCGTTGCCGATGCAACACCACCCCACGCTGTTGTCTGACCAAGGATGTCTTGAATGACGAACGCGCCAACCGTTACCGCAGCAGCAAGTGCGGCAGAGCCGGCAATCTGGCTCACAACCAAAACACGCAATGTTCGCCGCTGAATTGCCGCGATCTCGTGAGGTGTGTAGAGCGTAACTATCTCAAGATCGTAGGTGATAGTGCACCACAGACCGCAACCAAACTCTTGTGTCGAAGAGGGGACTTGAACCCCTACGCCCTTTCGAGCGCCAGCCCCTCAAGCTGGTGCGTCTGCCATTTCGCCACTCCGACGTGGTACTACCTAAAAACAACTATGCGAGAAGCAAACCCAATGCCACAACCGTAAACACCCACACGAGTGCGAACACCGTGGTGATGCGGTTGAGGTTGCGCTCTGCTGCAGCACTTCCCAATGCAGCAGAACCCCCACCACCAAACATGTCGCTGAGCCCGCCGCCGCGACCGCTGTGGAGCAACACTCCGACGATCATGGCGAGCATGGAAACCACGTTGACAACGATGGTGATGACTTTGATGAACTCTCTCACGGGCTAAATCCTACCGTTATTACTCTGGAAAATGGCAGGCCGAAAGTTGTCCTGTCGGGCGCACGACCAATTGTGGCTCAGAACTTGCGCACAATTCGGTCGCCTTCCAACAACGCGTTCTAAAACGACACCCAGTAGGTGGATTGACCGGCGAAGGAACATCTCCCTCCAACATGATTCGTGAACGCGATCGTTCGGTAGTTGGATTTGGAATAGGAACCGCAGAAAGCAATGCCTTCGTATAGGGATGCGTTGGGTGTTCGTAAATCGACTTCTTGTCGCCTATCTCCACGATCTTGCCGAGGTACATCACTGCCACGCGGTGAGCAATGTGGCGCACGACCGACAAATCGTGGGCAATAAATACATACGACATGCCAAGTCGCTTCTGCAAGTCGCCAAACAAATTGACAACACCTGCTTGAATACTCACATCGAGCGCTGAAACTGGCTCGTCAAGAACAATCAAAGCAGGGTCAAGTGCCAATGCACGAGCAATACCAACGCGCTGGCGTTGACCACCCGAAAATTCGTGGGGGAATCTTTTGGCGTGATCGGCAGCCAAACCCACTAACTCGAGGAGGCTTGCAACTTTGTCTTCGTGATTGCCTTCAATGCCTTGGACCACGAGTGGCTCGGCAATTGATGAACCAACAGTCATCTTGGGGTCGAGCGATGCGAATGGGTCTTGAAAGACGATCTGCATCTTTCGACGCACCTGACGCATCTCCTCAAAACTCAAACCATCGAGCGTTTGTCCTTGAAAGGAAATTGTTCCAGAGGTGATGTCGAGCAACTGCAGCACGCAACGACCAACGGTTGTCTTGCCAGAACCAGATTCGCCAACAATTCCAAGCGTTTGACCTTCGTCGACAGTGAAAGATACGTCAGACACCGCCTGCACGATGCGCTTGGTTTTGCGTATTCCGGTATTTGAGCGCAACTCAAAGTTCTTGACGAGATTGTCTACTTGCAAGAGAGGCTGATTCATGATAATCCCGTTCTCACAACAAGTTCTTCAGCACAGATACATGCTGTTTCCAGATCGGCAAAAGCTCGCAATGATGGCAAGGAAGCACGACATGCATCTATCGCGTGAGAGCAGCGTGGCGCAAAACCACAACCTGGCGGCGGCATCAACATGTTGGGAGGGAAACCTGTGATAGGTGTTAGTCGCTCTATGCCTTCATGCGGCAGTGATGCAAGCAAACCTCGCGTATACGGGTGGCTTGGGTGGTCAAACAGCGAATCGACACTGCCTTTTTCAACGTTACGCCCCGCATACATCACGTTTACCCTGTCAGCAACTCGTGCAATGACTCCAAGATCATGCGTGATCAAAACAACTGCGGTGCCAAACGCTTTCTGCACACGCTCAATTACTTCCAAGATTTGGGCTTGAACAGTCACATCCAAAGCTGTTGTTGGTTCGTCTGCGATCAAAACTTTTGGATGATTGGCAATTGCAATTGCAATGACAACGCGTTGTCGCATCCCACCCGAGAATTCGTGCGGATACTGGTGGGCTCGCTCTGCAGCCTGCGGAATACCAACTACGTCAAGTAGTTCGACTGCACGTAGAGCCGCTTGCTTGTCGCTCAAATTTCCTGAATGGGCTTTCAACATCTCGACAATTTGGTCACCAACGCGATGCACAGGATTGAGCGCCGACAACGGGTCTTGAAAGATCATCGACATCAGACCACCGCGCATGTTGCGCAACACTTTCGACGATGCACCAATCATTTCTTGGCCATTGAGCATCACTGAGCCACTTACTTTGGCTTGATGCGGCAACAAGCCCATCGCAGCAAGAAATGTCACCGACTTGCCCGAACCACTCTCGCCCACTACACCCATCATTTCACCGGCATGAACATCTAGGTCGACGCCACGAACTGCTTCTAGTGGGCCGAGCGGCGTGTTGAATGTGACGCGTAGATCGCGGATAGAAAGAACGAGTTCACTCATCATTCCCCCCTGTCAAGTCGAGGGTCGGTTGCATCGCGCAGCGCATCGCCAATGAAGTTGATGGCGAGCGAGATCAGCACCAATGCAAAACATGGAAACACCGCAATCCACCAATACCCGGTCTGAACCGCACCTTTTGCCGCACCGACCAAAATTCCAAGCGACGTCGCTCCGTCACCCGCTTGAGGACCATATCCAAAGAATGCCAAGGTCGATTCTGCGGTGATGGCGCCAACAACAGCAAACGACAGTGCAACCATGATTGGACCAATTGAGTTTGGCAAAAGATGTCGACGCACGATGTAGCGGCGTGTTGCGCCTACTGCCCGAGCAGCCTCAATAAATTCGCGTTCCTTGAGTGCCAATACTTGACCTCGCACAATTCGAGCTACACCCATCCATCCAAAAAACGAGAGCAAAAATACGATAAAACGAGCAGAGGATTTGTCGCCGATGATTGCCGTCAGCCACCCAATAGAACCAATCGTGTTTCTAATCACTAACAGCGCGACCAAAAACGGAAACGCGAGAAACAAATCGGTCACTCGCATCACGACGTCATCAAAGCGTCCGCCACGAAAACCAGCGACTGCGCCAACTACACAACCGACCAGCGTAGAAATAAGTGCACTAAACAATCCAATAATCAACGACACGCGGATGCCGTAGATCAATCGGCTGTACAAGTCACGACCAATATCATCGGTGCCAAACCACGCCAACTTTTGAGGGTGCAGAAACGTGTTGGGCGGCTTGCGCACCGATTCGTTGACACCATAGCGAGCGCTGATTGGAGCGAGTATGACGGCCAAAACCATAATTGCTAGCAATACACAACTACCAACGGCAGCCTTGTGCGACAAAAAGCGACGCATTGCCATGCGTTTAGGAGAGATTGTTGCAAACTCAGTCAAGACGGATCCTTGGATCTAGAAATGCATATGAAACATCAGCAACCAAGTTAAACATCAACGTAGATGCGACAACCAACACCATCCATGGCATCAGCAACGGAAAGTCACCATTGTTAAATGAATCCAAAAAGTAGAGACCCATGCCTGGGTAGGCAAAAATATTCTCGGAGATGATCAGTCCTCCAATGATTCCGCCTACGTCGAGAGCGGCAATCGTGACAACAGGTATGAGCGCATTACGCACGCCATGCCTTAACAGGACTTGTCGCTCGCTAATACCTTTAGAGCGTGCCGTGCGCATGTAATCCGAATTCAAGACATCCAACAACGACGAGCGCATGTAACGGCTATAGGTTGCAACCACCTGAATTGCAACAACCATCATTGGAAGCGCCATGTGCTTGAGCATGAGCACCAGATCAAACCCGGAATGCCCTGGTGGATATACGCCAGACGTCGGGAACAACGTCTTGCCAAACCACCGCGACCAGTACACAGCAAAAACCAACTGAAACAACACGGCAGTGATGTAGGGAGGGATAGATACACCGAGGAACGCACCCGTATTGACAGCGACGTCTCGTCGACTGCCAGGTTTGAGTGCAGCGAACATGCCCACAAATAATCCGATCGACACGCCAATCACTGTCGCAAAAGTTCCTAAGCGAATGGTATTTGCCATGGCGTCCTTGAGTGCTGGCCACACTTCGCGACTTCCCTTAATACTTCTGGGCCAATTAAATGTCACGAAGTTCTTCAACCATTGGAAATATCCAAATACATAGTTTGATGACAATCCGTTTACAGACTTGTATTGCGCAATCTTTACTTTTGTGGCACGAGGATTGGTGCGAAGATAACTCTGGAGCGGGTCTGTGCCCAAGCGAAGAGCTATGTAGACGAGGAATGTCACAAGCAGCAATGTGGGTAGGGCCCATGCCAACCGTCTCAGGATAAATCGCAACAAGCTCTCACCCCCTCGTCAATACCGATAATGATTCCAGAACGCAAAAGGTGCGCAGACCAAATCTAACCGATCTGGTCTGCGCACCCTAAATGCACTTTTCAATAATTTGCTGAAACTACAGCACCTCTACGGTTGCTTCGCCTGCAAGCAGGTTGGTAACTACATATTGACCATCATTGGTCGTTGTGTAGGCACCTGGGCTCACTGGGAATGCTGTGGTCCACACCATCCATGAAGAGTTTGCACACTCCGTGATTGGGTTCAAGCACTCTGGCCATTGCTCGGCACCGATAACGATTTGTCCATCGCCATCAACATCGGTCCACTGGTCGAAGTTCTTGAATGCCATGTAGTTATTCAAATCGCCTTCAATTGGTCCGCCCACCTTGTCGGTGCGCCAGAAGCCAGCCTTAGGGAATTGGAACAACGGCAACAAGATGTGGTCAGCAGCCATCAATTTGAGTGCCGACTTAATCATGTCTGCTCGCAAGGTTGCATCAACTTCAATATCTGCTGCGTGCAGCAAATCTGAAGCTTCTGCGTTGCACCATCCCGTACCGTTTTGACCGATGTTGCTATTGGCCTCAGTCGGAATGAAGTCACATGCAAACGAACTTGTTACGTATGCAGGGTCTGGTGGTGCAGTGGAGATGTACATTGCCATGTCGTAATCGAGTGCTGGCAATCGCTTCTGGAAGTAACAGGCTGCATCGCAGTTGTCTGCTCGCACATTGAATCCTGCTGCTTGTAGCAACGGAATCAAATAGGCCTGTGTGCTCTCGCGACGGGTGTTGCCCGTGTTGATGATCCAGCGGATTTTTGGAGCAGTCTTTCCTGCTTCTGCCCAGAAGCCATCGGCATCTTTCGCCCAACCGGCACCTTCAAGAAGCGCGACAGCACCTTCAGCATCGAAACTTCCTACAAACTCATCGCCGTTGCAATATGGTCCAGGAACAATCGGACCACACTGAAGAAGCGTTGCGCTATCAGAAATTGGAATGTAGATCTGTTCAAACAATGCATCACGATCGATTGACATCGAGAATGCTGTACGGAATGTTGGGTTAGCGAATGGTCCACACTTCATTTGGAAGTAGAACGCTTCGTAGTCTCCACCGTATTGCACTGATGTAGCAATGTTGTCTTGCTTCATCGCGTCAGCGAGTCCACCGAAATATTGTGGGAATACGAAGTCAACTTCGCCAGCCTTGATCGACGCAATTTCTGTGTCGCTGTCGGCCTTTGGAACCATGACAACTTTTGGTGTCGCGGCCTTGTCGGCACCCCAGTAGTTTTCGTTAGGAACATAAACGATTTGATCTTTGCTCCATGACTGCATCTTGTATGGACGACCAGAGTATGGCAACATGTCAGCAAAATCGCCAGAGATGTCAGCAGTGTTCTTCACTGCTGCAGCCTTGATCAATCCACTGAACAAACCACGCCATGGGGCGTACACAGACTTCAATGTGACGACAACTTGCTTGTCGCTCGTGCCAGCCTCAACCGTCGTGATCTGGTCGTAACCAGAAGTCGAGATTGATCCAGGTGTGTTCAGTGATGCATCAAACGTTGCCTGGAAATCGGCAACAGTGATTGGTGAACCATCTTCCCACACTGCTTCAGGAGCAATGTCGTACGTAACTTTCATGCCATTGCCAGTCGCAGCTGGTGCGGCGTAGTCGTATGACACGTCCGCACAATCTTCGATACCTGGATATGACACTGCGTCTGCGGCAGGTGCCTCAGACGAATCACTTGATGAACTACCGCCGCATGCTGCCACTACAAGTGACAACGTTGCGAAACCGGCAGCCAGCAAGCTGAGCTTGTTGGTTTTCTTCACTATCGACCTCCCCGTCGAATTAGGTGGGTTCCCCCATTGGTGTAAGGGCAAGTCGCCCCCACGAATGAGACAAGGGTAACACCGCTACGGGGTTCGATGCAGACGGAATTGCACGATTCGGGCAAATTCGGCCGAATCGAGGCTTGCCCCACCGACTAATGCCCCGTCAATATCGGGCTGGGCCATCAATTCGGCAATATTGGCTGCCTTCACACTGCCCCCATATTGCAAGCGAACCGATTGAGCTGCCTTGACACCACTCATTTCCAGCACTTGGGCCCGAATAGCGCCAATGACCGCTTGGGCATCCGATGAGGTGGCTGTGCGACCAGTGCCTATCGCCCAAATGGGTTCATACGCAATCACCATTGACTCAATCTGCTCCGACGACCTGCCGTCGAGCGCCGAGCGCACTTGGCCCATCACCTTCTGAGTAGTGAGACCTGCTTCGCGTTCGGCAAGTGTCTCGCCTACACAAACAATTGGTGTCATCTTGTATTTCTGAATCGCGGAAATCTTTTTCGCAACATCAGCATCTGTTTCACCAAAGAGTTCGCGCCGTTCACTATGCCCACAAATCACGTATTGGACATTCAACTTGCTTAAAAATGCTGGACTCACTTCGCCAGTGAATGCGCCCTTGTCGTCCCAATGGCAATGCTGTGCGCCAAGAGAGACTTTCAGCTCATCTGCATCGATCAATGTTTGAACGCTACGAATATCGGTGAATGGTGGGTGCACACTGACATCACAAGCCGCAAAATCTTCCTTAGTGAGTAAGTACGCAAGCTTTTGCAAGTACTGAATCGATTCGAAATGATTATGGTGCATTTTCCAATTGCCGCTCATCAACGGTTTACGAACTACATCATTTGACACGTGGTGCTCCTCGCAACGCTTCAAGACCAGGAAGGTCGCCTAACTCTAGATATTCGAGCGATGCGCCGCCACCTGTTGACACGTGATCTACTTCATCGTCGAGCTTGAACTGTGCAAGTGCTGCAGCAGAGTCTCCGCCGCCCACAACAGTAAACGCTTTAGTGTCAGCCATGGCTTGAGCGACTGTTCGTGTGCCGTTGGCAAACCTCGGATCTTCAAACATTCCCATTGGCCCATTCCAAAACACAGAGCGTGCTTCCATAATGATGTCGGTAAATGCTGCAGCAGAACCTGGCCCGATGTCGAGGCCCTTTGCACCGTTTGGCAAACGAATGCCATACGTCGCATACACACCATCAGCGTCGAGTCCCACAATGTCTTCGGGCAAATGAATCGGAACATTTCCGGCCAAAAGCTTTTTGCACACGTCAATGAGTTCTGGTTGACAGATTGAATCGCCGACCGAGTAACCCTGCGCAGCGAGAAATGTGAAACACATTCCGCCACCAATAACAAAGGCATCGACTCGTTCTTGCAACGCTTCAATCACACCAATCTTGTCGCTCACTTTTGCACCGCCCAACACGGCAACAAAGGGTCGCTTTGGTTTCTCGCGCAAGGTGCCAAGCACTTCGATCTCTCGCTGCAACAGTCGTCCAGCGGCCGATGGCAATGTTTTTGGTGGCCCGACTATTGATGCATGCGCACGATGTGTCGCCCCAAAAGCATCGTCAACATACAGATCAAATCCGGCAACCAACTGAGCAACAAAAGTTTCATCATTTGCTTCTTCGCCAGGATTGAAACGAAGGTTTTCCAAGAGCTCTACGCCTGGTGCGATCTCGGAAAGTCGCTGTCGTATGGGCGCCATCGAATATTTTGCCGATACAGCACCCTTTGGTCTCCCGAGATGACTCGCACAAACGACTGTTGCGCCACGCTCTGTTAAATAGTTAAGGGTCGGCAATGCTGATGTGATCCGAAAATCGTCAACGATGACTCGGGCATCATCGGGGCCAGACATTGGAACATTGAAGTCGGTACGAACAAGCACGCGCTTGCCACGTACGTCTCCTAAATCCTCCAAACGAGGCAACATTGACATCATTACGAACGCTTCGGTTCTAGTACAAATTACTTTGCAGAACCGACGTGGATCGTCAAGTCAACCAAACGATTTGAGTAACCCCATTCATTGTCATACCAACCAAGCACCTTGACAAGGGTTCCCATGCTCATCGTCAAGTCGCTATCGAACACGCAACTGTGTGGGTTGGTCACCACATCACTCGAAACGATCGGTGCATCTGTGTATTCGAGCACGCCCTTCAGTTCTCCATATGCTGCTTTCTTAAACGCAGCATTGATTTCGTCTTTCGTTGCAGTCTTCTTCAGCACCGCAACAAAGTCGGTGATCGAGCCGGTGGGTACAGGAACGCGTAACGATGTGCCATCCAATTTGCCCTTCATCGATTCGAGCACCAGTGCAGTAGCTCGTGCTGCACCCGTACCTGTAGGCGTAATGTTGATCGCTGCACCACGCGCTCTTCGCAGATCGCTGTGTGGACCATCAACTAGCTGCTGATCCCCCGTGTAGGCATGAACAGTTGTCATCAAACCCTGCTCAATACCAAAAGCGTCGTCGAGTACCTTGACCATCGGTACAAAACAATTGGTTGTACAACTGGCATTTGAAATGATCTTGTGTTTGGTGCGATCGAAATCTAGGTGATTCACTCCATAAACAAACGTTGCGTCTGCACCGTTCGATGGCGCAGAAACGATGACCAACGGAGCACCAGCATCTAGATGGGCAGCAGCCTTATCTCGGTCGGTGAAAAAACCTGTCGACTCGATGACTACGTCTACGCCGAGTGCCTTCCATGGAAGATCTTTAGGGTCACGAAACTGCAATACCTTCAAAACTTTGCCATCTACAGAAATGCCGTCTTCGACTGGAACAATCTCATTCGGAAGTATCCCGAGCACCGAGTCGTATTTCAGCAAATGCGCCATCGTCTTTATCGATCCGAGATCATTTACCGCAACGATCTCGATTGGTGCGCCCGCCGCATTCACTGCACGGAAAAAGTTGCGACCAATTCGTCCAAAACCATTAATGCCAACTCGTATAGGTGTCTGTTCCATAGCCACAGACTTTAGCCTGTGACGCGCCCGCCCTACCTGAACATGTCGCGGTGAGTTACCCGCGGACGTTGTCCCTGTAATGTCATCCAAGCACCAATGGCCTCTGTCACAGCGACAGAACGGTGACGTCCACCTGTGCATCCAATAGCAATAGTCAAGTAGCTCTTTCCTTCTGCTTGGTATGCGGGCAAGAGAAACTCGAGCAAACCCTGCACTTTCGACAAAAACTCCTGGGCTAAAGGTTGATCGACGGTAAACGCTTTTACTGCTTCGTCAAGTCCAGAGAGTTCTCGTAGTTGATCTTCCCAATGTGGGTTGGGCAAGAAGCGCACATCAAACACCAGGTCAACGTCGAGCGGTATGCCGTGCTTAAAACCAAACGAAACGATCGACAATTGCATCACGTCCCTATCGCCTGTTGGCGCGAAGAGCTCGACAATTTGCGTTTTCAATTGATGAATATTGAGGCCCGAAGTGTCGATTACCAAATCGGCAGCACCTTTAACAGTTTCAAGCAACGAACGCTCTTCATGAATAGCTTCTTCAACGCTCGAAAATCGGCTGGCCAACGGATGTTTGCGCTTGGTTGCACCGTACCTTCGCACCAGTTCTGGCGTTGATGCGTCAAGAAACAAAACACGAACACGATGTCCCGCATCTCGGAGTCGATGAACGATGACTACCGCATCAGTTTGATGAGTAGCAGAGCCAACGACCAAGGCAAGTTGAGATTGTTCACCTGTTGCGGCAAGCTCGACGACCTTGTCAATGAGAGCAATGGGCATGTTGTCGACAACGAACCATCCAAGGTCTTCGAGGTCATCAGCGGCCTGAGAACGACCAGCACCAGAGAGACCTGCAATTAAGAGGATGTCAGCCACTGATAATCAGGCTACCGAAAGCGGGGCCAGTTCAAGATTGATGCAAGGCTCAAGATTGATGCAAGGCATCGAATACTGCCTGCACCACCACCTCTGGAAGTCCTGATTGTGACCTCAATTCCTCGATACTCACCTTCTGCAACGACTGAACACTGCCAAATACTTGCATGAGTTTTTCTTTACGCGCCGCACCAAGTCCGGCAATGCCGTCAAGTCCACTGACCTTCATTCGCTTGCCTCGCAATTGACGGTGAAACGAGTTGGCAAACCGATGAGCCTCATCGCGAATCACCTGCAACATGAAGAGCGCTTCGCTACCCCGAGGCACATCTATCGGATTGCTTAAGCCAGGAATAAACACTTCTTCAAGCCGCTTAGCAAGCGATGCAACAGGAATCTCATGCTCAAGTCCCAACTCGCGAACAACATCAACTGCAACTCCAAGTTGCCCCTTGCCTCCGTCGACCAATAGAAGTTGCGGCGGATACGCAAATTTCCCAGGCGTCCTGCCTCGCTCCGACACCGGCAAGTCACGATCCTTTTTGTACGCGCTTAGCCTGCGCATCAACACTTCGCGCATTGCTGCGTAATCGTCATTTCCGGGAACGTCTTTAATTTTAAAACGCCTGTATTCCGACTTTGCCGGCAAGCCATCTTCGAGCACAACCATTGAGCCCACATAATCAGTTCCGTGCAGGTGGGCCATGTCATAACACTCGATCCTGAGCGGAAATTGCGACAGTTGTAAGAGGCGTTGCAAATCGTTGAGTGCCAGTGTGCGACTGTGCTGGTCGGCAGACCTCTTGAGTCTGTGGCGTCCAAGTTCGCGGGTGGCATTGAGAGTAACGGTCTCTTGCAGCTCCTTTTTATCTCCACGCATTGGTACGCGCACGCTGACTTGAGTACCTCGTGTATCACTCAACCATTTCTCAATCGCACCAACACTCTCAGGCAACACTGGAACGAGCACGTGTTTGGGAATACCAAGTGCTGGTTCATCGCCATAGATGTTTTCGAGAATTCTATCCAACAGCAATTCTTGACTGGCATCTTCAACTTTGTCTAATACAAAACCATTACGACCGATTACTCGCCCTTTACGAACAAAAAAGATCTGCACTGACGCTGTGATCTCATCTTGGGAAATACCGATGACATCCATATCGTCTTCTTGCACTCCAACCATCTGTTGATTTTCGAGCACTTGATGTATTGCGGTGAGTCTGTCGCGAATTTTTGCTGCGCGTTCAAAATCAGTTGCCTGAGAGGCTTCAATCATCTCGTGTTCCATCTTGCGCACAATTTCCGAATTATCGCCATCTAAGAACTTCATGAGTCCGTCAACATGACGCTTGTATTGTTCTTGAGAGACTTCACCAACACACGGCCCGCAACATTTTTCGATGTGAAAAAGTAGACAAGGTCGTCCAAGTCGTTCATGTTGTTTAAACTTTGAAGTGGCGCAGGTTCGTACCGGAAACGTGCGCAGCAATAGCTCGAGTGTGTCTCTTATAGCGCCAGGGTGAACGTACGGACCAAAATAGCGAACGCCTTTGCGTCTTTTACCCCTAAACATCATCGCTCGAGGCCACTCTTCATCGGTGGTTATCGCCATAAACGGAAAACTCTTATCGTCTTGCAGGCGAATGTTGAATCTTGGCTTGTGTTCTTTGATCAATGCGTATTCGAGTAGCAATGCTTCAACTTCGTTGCGTACTTCGATCCACTCCAATTTGTCGGCAAAACTCATCATGCTCGCGGTGCGCGGGTGGAGTGTTGTGGGATCTGCAAAATAACTTGAAACTCGCGACCGCAAATTATTTGCTTTGCCTACGTAGATGACTCTTCCTTGCGCGTCACGAAACTGATACGAGCCTGGCGTGTCGGGGATTATTCCGCTCGGTCGTTGCATACTACGTAACCGCTCTGGCTACTTCGCCGACGCTTTTGCTACTGGCTTTTTTGTAGGTGTACGACTCAACAAAGGCGCCAAAAACTTGCCGGTATAACTGCCCTTCACTTTGGCAACCGTCTCTGGTGTACCTTCTGCGACAAGTTGTCCACCACCGTCTCCACCCTCTGGGCCCAAGTCGATCAACCAATCTGCAGTCTTGATGACATCCAAGTTGTGTTCGATCACCAAAACGGTATTGCCCTGATCAACCAAGCGAGCCAATACGGTGAGCAAGCGTCGCACGTCTTCAAAGTGCAAACCAGTAGTGGGCTCGTCCAACAGATAGATCGTGTGTCCTGTACTTCTCTTTGCCAATTCGGCTGCCAACTTGACGCGTTGAGCCTCACCGCCCGAAAGTGTTGGAGCCGATTGACCCAAGCGCACATAGCCAAGACCAACGTCAACAAGTGTTTCCATGTGCCGCGAAATGCGAGGTTGCTTAGCAAAAAACTCAACGGCCTCAGAAATAGGCATGTTCAACACATCCGAAATATTCTTTCCTTTAAACGTGATGTCGAGAGTGTCGCGGTTGTAGCGGGCACCTTTACATACTTCACACGGCACATACACATCGGGTAAAAAGTGCATCTCTATCTTGATGGTTCCATCACCCGCACATGCTTCGCATCGGCCACCAGGCACATTGAAACTAAAACGTCCTGGCATGTAGCCGCGCACCTTTGCTTCGGGTGTCGTGCTAAATAATTTGCGAATGTCGTCGAAGACGCCTGTATATGTTGCGGGGTTCGAACGTGGTGTTCTACCAATGGGTGATTGATCCATGTCGATCACTTTGTCAAGGTGCTGCACGCCGTCGACAGCCGTATGTTTGCCAGGCGCATCCTTTGATTTGTAAATCTTCTGCATCAACGACGGCAGCAAAATGTCGCGAATCAGACTGCTCTTACCGCTGCCCGACACTCCGGTTACAGCAACAAAACATCCGAGCGGAATTTTGACACTCAAATTTTTCAGATTGTGTTGACGGGCGCCCCGTATGGTCAACCATTCTTTGTTGGGTGCACGACGCTCGAGTGGTACCGCGATCGAACGTTTGCCACTCAGGTACTGACCGGTTATCGACGCCTTGACAGAATTGACGCCTGCGACTGGCCCGCTGTACACCACTTGACCACCATGTTCACCAGCACCAGGCCCAATGTCAACAAGCCAATCGCTTGCCTTAATGGTGTCTTCGTCATGCTCTACAACAATGACGGTGTTACCAAGATCGCGCAAACGCATCAAGGTCTCAATCAATTTGTGGTTATCGCGTTGGTGTAGCCCGATGGATGGTTCGTCCAATACATACAGTGTTCCTACGAGGCCAGAACCAATTTGGCTCGCCAATCGAATTCGCTGAGCCTCACCACCGGCAAGAGTGCCTGCAGCCCGCGAAAGCGTCAAGTAGTCAAGACCTACATCGAGCAAGAAACTGAGTCGCGCGTTGATCTCTTTGGTCACACGCTCTGCAATCATCTTGTCTCGCTCACCTAGTACGAGCTTTGATAAAAACAAAGCAGACTTGGCGATCGACATGTCGCACACTGCACTGATGTGCTCGCCATTTACTAAGACTGCCAACGATTGGGGCTTGAGTCGCGCACCCTTGCATGCCTTGCATGGCACTTCACGCATGTAGCTTTCAAACTGTTCGCGTTGGTTGTCGCTTTCGGCAGACTCATGACGGCGCTTGATCCACGGCACGACACCTTCATATGCAGTTGAGTATTCGCGAACACGGCCATATCGATTTTTATACTTCACCATCAGTGCATCACCTGCACCATTCATCACAATCGCTTTTTGTTTGTCAGTCAATTTTGACCACTTGCGATTCATGTCAATACCAAATTCGTCGGCGACAGCCTCAAGCATGCGGGTGAAGTACTGCGTATGAGCCGATCTCCACGGAGCAATTGCACCCTGATTGATTGCCAACTCTGCATCGGGCACGACCAACTCGGGGTCGACTTCATATCGAGTGCCAAGCCCAAGGCAGGTTTCGCATGCACCGAATGGTGAGTTGAACGAAAAGTTGCGTGGTGCTAGCTCTTCGTAGCTGTCTCCACACTTCGGGCAACCCAGGTGCTGACTAAACGTGATGACCTCTCCATCAATATCAATTTCAGCGACTCCGTCGGCAAGCCGTAAAGCCGTCTCGAGACTGTCGGTAAGTCGTCGTGCAATTCCTGCCTTGCGCACAAGTCGGTCAACCACGATCTCGATCGTGTGATTCTCGTAACGCCCGAGCTTTTGGTCAGACTTTAAGAATTCGGCGATCTCTACAACTTCGCCGTCTATGCGTGCGCGAGAAAAACCCTGCGAAGACAAATCCGACAACAGCGATTCATACTCACCCTTTCGACCTCGAATGACTGGTGCCAGAATTTGAAAGCGAGTTCCCTCAGGTAGTTCCAAAATACGATCGACAATCTGTTGCGGGGTTTGGCGCTGCAACTTGGTGCCGTCATTTGCACAATGCTGCACACCTATGCGTGCCCATAAGAGTCTCAAATAGTCGTATACCTCGGTGATGGTTCCGACTGTCGAACGCGGGTTTCGTGAAGCCGACTTCTGATCGATGGAAATCGCAGGAGACAATCCTTCGATGATGTCAACATCTGGCTTATCCATCTGACCAAGAAACTGGCGTGCGTATGAACTCAAACTTTCTACATAACGACGCTGACCCTCGGCATAAATTGTGTCAAATGCAAGGCTCGACTTTCCAGACCCGGAAAGACCGGTAAACACCACAAGTTGATCACGTGGCAAATCGACGCTCACGTTTTTGAGGTTGTGCTCACGAGCACCCCTCACCGAAATATGACCAGCGTTATGGACGGCTTTTTTGCGAGTAGACATCGTAGAGCAGACTACAAGTCAGCTACTTTGCGTCGCGCAGTTCGCGCTTCAATTCTTTAACTTCATCTCGTAGACGAGCGGCATATTCAAATTTCATCTCGGAAGCAGCGAGTGACATCTCTTCCTCTAGGGTCAAAATAAGCGCTTCAAGTTCCTGCTGCGGCAACGACTTGAGTTCATTGAGAACCTTGTCACGCTCACGATTCTTTCGGTCTCCGAGCTTTGGAACCTTGTTGGCCTCGTTGGGTCTGAGAACCGACAGAATATCTCCCACTGCTTTGCGGATGGTTTGCGGGTCAATTCCATGTTCCAAGTTGTAGGCAATCTGCTTTTCGCGACGACGACTCGTCTCGTCGATTGCTTTGTCCATGGCAGCAGTTCGATTATCGGCATACATAACAACTTGGCCATTGACGTTTCTTGCGGCGCGTCCAATCATTTGAATGAGCGAAGTTTGACTGCGCAAAAAACCTGCTTTGTCAGCATCCAAAATCGCAACGAGCGACACTTCAGGCAAGTCGAGACCTTCGCGGAGCAGATTGATCCCTACCAATACATCAAACTCGCCAAGGCGCAGAGCGCGCAAAATCTCGATTCGTTGCACAGTGTCGATATTGGAATGCAAGTAGCGAACTTTGAGACCTTGTTCGATCAAGTACTCACTTAAGTCTTCGGCCATCTTCTTGGTCAGAGTCGTGATCAAGACTCGGTCTCCATTGGCTACTCGTCCATTGACCATCTCGATGATGTCGTCGATTTGACCCTTCGTCGGTCGCACAATGACTTCAGGATCGATCAAACCTGTCGGTCGCACAATCTGTTCAACAATCTGGCTGCTGATGCCCAACTCAAATGGCGCAGGTGTCGCAGACAGAAAAACACACTGATTAATACGCTCCATGGTTTCTTCAAAACGAAGAGGCCTGTTGTCTGCTGCAGATGGCAACCTAAAACCGTGCTCGATGAGCGTTGCCTTGCGATTTTGATCCCCCGCATACTGTCCGTGCAATTGCGGAATCGAAACATGACTCTCGTCCATCACCATCAGAAAATCATCGGGAAAATAATCGAGCAGCGTAAACGGTGGTTCTCCGTGAACCCTGCCATCTATATGCATCGAATAGTTTTCGATGCCATTGCAATACCCAACTTCCGCCATCATCTCTAGGTCGTATTGCGTGCGTTGTCGCAGACGTTGGGCTTCCAACAATTTGCCTTCGTTCTCAAATTGCTTGAGTCGTGGCTGCAACTCTGATTCAATCTGAAGCATTGCGCGCTGCATTCGCTCGTGGCCTGCTACATAGTGAGTTGCAGGAAAAACCATTGTCTGCTTGAGGTCTTGTAATGTCTCGCCTGTCACTGGGTCGACGATCGTAATTCGTTCTACCGTGTCACCAAACATTTCAAACCGCGTGACCGTTTCGTCATATGCAGGATGCACTTCAATGGTGTCTCCGCGTACGCGGAAATTGCCCCGGCCAAGTGTGAGATCGTTGCGGTCGTATTGCAAGTCGACAAGACGCTTCAAAATGCTGCGCTGGTCGTAGTCGACCCCCACATGCAACTCCAACAAGTTTCCCCGATATTCGTCAGGGTCTCCCATTCCATAAATACAACTCACAGAGGCAACAACAATTGTGTCCCGACGAGTCAACAGCGCTGCTGTTGCCGAGTGACGCAGGCGATCGATTTCGTCATTGATCGCAGAATCCTTCTCGATAAATGTGTCGCTCGACGGAATGTACGCCTCGGGTTGGTAATAGTCGTAGTAACTCACGAAATACTCAACACGATTCTTTGGGAAAAACTCCTTCATCTCTTGGGCCAACTGCGCAGCAAGGCTCTTGTTTGGCGCCAAAATCAATGTCGGTTTTTGCACTGCCTCAATCGTCCACGCCATTGTTGCCGACTTGCCCGAGCCGGTAATGCCAAGGAGTGTTTGAAAACGGTCGCCTCGATGGATGCCCTTGGCCAACGCTGCGATGGCGGCAGGCTGATCTCCGGCAGGCTTGAAATCCGACACAACTTCAAACCGATGAGCAACATTCTCGTCCAGAACGTCGACATTTTTTGTCACG
>Ga0208566_1000283_pt1 | contig 36476 bp, 30 predicted proteins | sample PL_2010_150m_FD_184159 | JGI IMG/M metagenome (GOLD analysis project Ga0208566, IMG submission 184159) | Freshwater microbial communities from Powell Lake, British Columbia, Canada to study Microbial Dark Matter (Phase II) - PL_2010_150m... | ecosystem: Environmental > Aquatic > Freshwater >...
AACCAGAGCAGTGCCGGACTGGGCGCGGCCTGCATCAACAGAAGTGCGATGTAGCACAGTACGAAACCGGCGTTGCCCACGGTCCAGACCCACTCGCGGCCGATGCGATCGGAAATGTGACCGAGCGCGATTTGTCCGGGGATCGCCGCAAAACTGACGAAGCCCAGCGCCCACGCGGCGTACATCGGCGCGAATCCGGACTCGATCAGATACTTGGTCTGGTGCACCTGCACCGCGTACCACGCGTACAGGCCGAAAAAATAGCCGGCGGCGATCCACCAGAAACGCGCCGTACGCATGGCGCGCGCCAGCGTCCAGTCGATCGACGTCCAGGCATGGTCGACGATGTTGGCATGCGGTTTCGCCGCCGCCGAGGAAGCCGGTGCGACGCCATCACCGTCCGGACCCGTGCCCAGATCCTCGGGCCGGCGCCGGATGAGCAAATTGAGCGGTGCCAGCAGAACGAACACCAGGATGCCCATGCCGGTGCAGGCGGCGCGCCAGCCTGCCTGCTCGATCAGCGACTGCAGCCAGGGGAGCAGCACGATGGAGCCGATGCCGACACCGGAGAACGCGATGCTCATTGCCAGGCCCCTGCGGCGCACGAACCAGTTCGGCAGGTGCAGCGCCTGGCCGGTGAAACCCAGGGCCACGCTGCCCGCGCCTACAAGTACGCCGAGCGTGAGATACAGATGCCAGGGCTGGCTCACCTGCGCCGCCAGCAGCATGCCGACACCCATGATGCCCACGCCTGCTTCGAGCACCACCAGCGGTCCATGGCGGTCCATCAACCGGCCGAGCAGCGGGCTCAGAACCGCCGAGATGAAAAAACCGAACGAAAACGCGCCGGCAGTCACGCCACGCTCCCAGCCGAACTCCTGAAGTATCGGCGGGAACAGCAGCGAAAACGCGGTGCGCGCGTTGACCCCGACGCCCATGGTGACGAAGGCCACCGCCACCATGGCCCAGCCATAAAAAAAAGGAAAGCGCGGGGCTTTCACCGGATTACCCTGCTCGTTGGCTCGGTGGTGCCGAGGCAAGCGTGGAGCCCGGCGGTGCAATGTGAATTCCAGCATTCATGCGTGAAGTGTAATCGAAGTCCGCAACTCGCTCTGATTCCCGTCGCAGGCGGTGCTCGAGAAATTCATCGCACTGCCGAATTGCGACGCGCAGGCGAATGGTTGCATAATCTGCCATCGCTTCGTCGAAGCGTCCAGCGAGACTCTCATGCGCCCAGGTTTGATCCTTGCCCTTACGTTAATTTGTATTTCAGCGACGGCCGCTGAAAGACCGGAAGACCGGTGGAATCTCGCCGATCTCTATCCGTCCGTCGCCGCCTGGAATGCCGACGCGGCGCTACTGGATGCAAGGATCAAGGATTTTACCGACTGTCGCGGCCACCTCGGTGACTCGGCCCAGCGGTTCCGGGCCTGCCTCGATCTGGGTTCGGAACTTCGCCGGCGCTACGCGCGCCTCCAGGTATATGCCGGAGAATTGCACGCCGAAGACACCGGAGCGTCCTCCAGCCTCGAACTGAAGCAGCGCGCCGACCTGCTAGGCAACCGCTTCAGTCAGGCGAGCTCGTTCCTGCGCCCCGAGGTGCTGCGCCTTGGCGCGGCCGAGGTCGGCCGCCTGATAGCGCAGGAGCCGGCACTGAAACAGTATCGCCATTCCCTCGACGACATACTGCGGGCTGCGCCGCATACGCTCGATGCGTCAGGCGAGGCGCTGATCGCCACGTTTAGTCTGGCGACCGATGCTGCCGGCTCGGTCTACACCACTTTGTCCAACGCCGATCTTCCCTGGCCCACGGTGACGCTGTCTGACGGAAAGGCAGTACACCTCGATCAGGCGGCCTACACGCGTTACCGTGCGGTGCCGAATCGCGCCGACCGCAAGCTGGTATTCGACGCCTTCTGGGGAAAATGGAAAGAGTTCGAGCGCACCTTTGGCGTCACGTTTTACGAATCGCTCAAATCCGACACCGCGTATTCCAGGGTGCGCCACTATCCGGATACCCGCGCGCGCGCGCTCGATCGAAACAAGGTGCCCGCCGCGGTCTACGACACGCTGATAAGGGAGACCAGCGCCAGCCTGCCGACCCTGCATCGTTACTTCAGGCTGCGCGGCCGGATGCTCGGCGTGGCGGACATGCGCTACTACGATATCTACCCGCCGCTGGTCGGCGGCGATTTCAAGTTTCCGATAGACGCCAGCAACAAAATCATGCTGGACGCAGTGAAGCCGCTGGGGGATGCCTACGTTGCCGCGGTCGAAAAGGGACTGAAGGAGCGCTGGATGGACGTGCACCCGCGTCCGCGCAAACTTTCCGGCGCTCACATGGCCGGCGCCGCCTACGACGTGCATCCCTACCTGCTGCTCAACCACAACGACGATTACGAATCGCTGTCCACGCTGCTGCACGAGTGGGGCCATGCAATTCATAGCGACCTGTCGAACCGCGCGCAACCCTATCCGACATCGGGTTATGCCATCTTCATCGCAGAAATCGCCTCGACCATGAACGAGGCACTGCTGCTGGACCATATGCTGAAAATTGCGAAGACCGACGACGAGCGTCTGCTTTATCTGGGTTCTGCGCTGGAGAATCTGCGTGCGACATTCTTCCGGCAGACGATGTTCGCCGAGTTCGAGCAGGAAGTTCACGCCAGGGTCGACCGCGGCGAATCTCTGACCGGCGTGACGGCAACGAAGATTTACGGCGACATCCTGCGCCGCTATCACGGCGACAAGGAAGGCGTGGTGAATATCGACGACCTCTACACCGTCGAGTGGGCCTACATTCCGCATTTCTACAGGTCGTTTTACGTATTCCAGTACGCCACGTCGATCGCCGCGAGTTCGTTGTTCGCTGAAGCAATTCTGAACGGCGAGGCCGGTGCGCGCGATCGCTACCTCGACTTGCTGCGCGCGGGCAATTCGGACTATCCCTACGAGATGGTGAAAAGCGCCGGTGTCGACCTCGCCTCTCCCGCGCCTTACCGCGCGGTGGTGAAGCGCATGAACAGGATCATGGACGATATGGAAGCAATTCTGGCGGGACGCAAACGCTGAATCTTCCGCGGTGGCGCAGAGGTACGCCCGCCGATCTGGTCTGAATTGGCCTTCAGGACCAACTGCGTCGAATTCCGGCAACGGCGATCGGTCTAGTAGTCATAGCCGTAGCCATAGGTCGTTGTTGTAGTGCTTGATAGCGTAGTCGTGGTCGATGCCGTGGTCGCGGTAGTGGTAGTGGGCGGCGCCGAGGTCGAACTCGGGCTGACCGGAACATTGACCCAGAATCCCAGCGCGGGATCCAGCGTCTTCGCGCCGAAATCGAGATACTCCTTGCTTGCCACATAGCTCGAGAGCGTCGACGCGGCATCGAGGACGGGCGCGTAGAAGTACCAGTTCGCTAGGCTCGCGTCCCATGCCCACAACGACGTAATGTTGGGCGGAATCTCCCCGGCCGCCGGAGCGGGGAGACTGAGAGCCTGGTCGAACTGGCGCGGCGTCTTGCCGTCGCCGGTGGCGATCAGATTCCATCCGGCGATAAGCGTCGATCGGTGGGAAGACGAGGCAATCGGAGCCGCCGCGGGTAGGGCTGAGATGAAGGCAGTTTTCGCGTTCAGCCAGAAACCGTCGCCGGCATTGATCGCGGTCAGTACTTCGTAGCCCTTGCTGGCGGCGTAGTCGGCAAGGGCCTGTCCCAGCAAGGACGGCGCGTAAAAGGCCCATTTTGCGCTGCTGGCAATCCACTTCCACACGGTATTCACTCTGGTCGTGTCGGCGAACGCCGTGGCCGCATTCAGCGACCCGGTCGAACTGTTGCCGGCAAGATTCCAGCCGGGAGTGAAACTGAGCGCGGCAGGCGCAAGGATCGTCCCGCTGGCGCCGGTAAAATTCTTCGGAGAGTTGACACCGATGGTTCCGTTGCGGCTCAGCGACTGGACGCCGTCGGTCGGCAGCGCGCCATAGGTCATGCTGTCGACGCTGGCGAAATTCAAGGTGCCGCCGCTGGTAAACAGAAAACCGGCGGGAATGACGTAATCGGGCGCGATGATTCCAAGGTTGGCGAATCCCTGTGTCGCGATCAGGACCGAAGTATTGGCCGTCGCGGTACTCGGCAGATTGGCGGGAAAGGTGAAGCTATGGTTTGCGGCGCCCTGAGTGACGCTGATTGCATGCCCGGCCCAGAAACTTTCCCCGTCGGACGCATCCACGGTCATCTTGATGAACTGAACCGAACCATCAGCATTGGAAAAGAGCTCGCTGATTCGATATAGATGGAAGGATGCCAGCGCATTGCCTGCACAGGCAACTCCGAGGGCGTAGACCGCCATCGCGGCAACCAATCTGCGGATCATGGGCGGCCTCCAGAACTGGTCAATCGATGCCCGCTGGACCCTGTTGTACGTGCAACGATCGGCAGTCCAAGTCGCAGGCGTTCGCACTGTATACACCCTGACACCCCTTTCTATTCCTGTCGCGGTGCAGACAATCTACTGCCGCCCGTCTGATTGCAACGATTCTTGCCGCTGGGCTGAACCGGTCCGCTCGCCTTTGACATTCCGACCCGCGTCCCGCGGTTTCTTCATCGGTCTGCGCATTAATTCACGCCGCCGTCATGCCGCCTGCCCAATAATTGGTCAATGGGAGAATTTTCGACATTACATCTGCGACGTTTGGGCGGCTGCGTTTGGCATTCGTCATCCGGGTCCCGCGTCGACCCGATCGAACGAGATGTAAATTGCCGAGGTCGGACGCGATGGTGATGACCACCAGTCAGTGGAACAAGGCAGACAGACGCGAGAGTGCGCGCGTTGGTCTGGAACTCCGGCTGGCCCTCGTCTATCCTCAGCGTGAAGGCCGTCCGGCACGGCCGATGTTCCATGGGAAGACCCACGATATAGGTCTGTCGGGCCTGTCGATGGTCGTCGACTACAACATTTTTCAGGAAGGCGAAGTCGCCGTTGTGCTCGCTTTGCCGCCCACGCATGCCGGCGCGTCGCGACGCGCGGTAACGTGCGCGGCCGAGATGAGTTATGCGATACATTCTTCCAAACTCGACGCGTACAAGATCGGCCTTCGGTTCCGTGAATTCAGAGGAAACGGCAGGGAATTGCTCGATGCAGTTCTGCGCCAGACGCGAAAACAGGAACGCAGGGTCGGCGCACACGCCGCAAGCACGCGCTCCAGGGGAAGTCGGGCCGGTGACAGCCAGCCGCGCGGCTGGTAGCGAGAAGTTCAGCTCGCTCAATCGTCAGCGGCGTCGTCGAGTCGCCGCTTCAGTCGGGCCACCTCGGACTCGAGTTCGTCCAGCCGCTGTTCGAGCCGATCCAGGCGTCCGCCCCCCGCGTTCGCTCCCTCGGCGTCGCCGGCGCCGGTCGCGCGCATGTCGCGTTCTGCAGCGACAGCGAGCTCGCCGCTGAACAGGTGGGCGAATCTCGCTTCGCGTTTGCCTGGTTCGCGCGCGAGGCGCACCACGTAAGGGCCGTCTTCGCGCGTGGCGAGCGCGTCGAGGACCGCCTCGATCTCAGTCACGTCGCCGAACGGACACATCCGGCCCGCCCGGCTGCGCAACTCGCCGGGGGTCTGCGGCCCGCGCAAAAACAGTTCGCACACCACGCTAAGTTCCTGCGGTGAAAACTTGAGTGTGCCGAAGTTCGTATTGCAAAACAGATGCTGGTACTTGGGAACGCGGTTGCCATAGCCGCTTTGCTGGCTGATCAGGCGTTGCCGGGACAGTTGATCGACGAGCTGCTGCACCTCCGCCTCGTCGAGCGCCAGCACCGGGTCGCGGTTGCTCTTCTGGTTGCAGGCGTTGGTGAGCGCGTTCAACGACAGCGGATAATGCTCCGGTGTGGTGATTTCCTTTTCGATCAGACAGCCGATGACGCGGGTTTCATGTAGCGAGAGCACTGGATTCATTTGAGCGACCTGATGACAAGAGGTAGAGTTATGCGCGAGCTGTCCGGATTCTCGGAAGGGACAAAACGGCGCGACCGGCCTATCCTGCAAATGATAGGCGAAAGCGTTGCACGGTGCCATGTCGCCGGGCCTGCACCTGCGCCGGGTTCTGCGCTAGCATTTGCGTTGTCGCTTTAGCACACAATGAGCAAGAAGGAAGCCATCATGACCGATCTGTCCGATCTCGGCTCGTCCGCGTTCTGGCGCGTCAATCCGAAGGATTCCGATCCGCAGGAGACGCGCGAATGGCTGGAGGCGTTCGACGCACTGGTCGAGACCGAGGGCCGCGAACGCGCCACCTACCTGCTGCGCCGGCTGCTCGATCACGCGCGCAAACGCCGGGTGCAGTTGCCGCCGGTGCTCAATACACCCTATCGCAACAGCGTCGGCCTCGCCGACCAGCCGCAATTTCCCGGCAATCTCGAGGTCGAACAGCGCCTGTCCTCGATCGTGCGCTGGAATGCGCTGGCGATGGTAGTGCGCGCCAATCGCGCGCATCCCGAACTCGGTGGTCATATCGCCAGCTACGCCTCGGCAGCCGACCTGTTCGAAGTCGGTTTCAATCATTTCTTTCGCGCCGGACCGGCGGGCGAGAAAAAGGGCGCGGACGGCGGGGACTTGATCTATTTTCAGCCGCACTCGGCCACCGGCGTCTATTCGCGCGCATTCCTCGAAGGGCGCCTGAGCGAGACACAGCTCGCGCATTACCGGCGCGAGACCGGCGACGCCACTGGTGCTGAAATTGCGGCGGGTGCCACCACTTTGTCGCACCGCGGGCCGGGCCTGTCGTCCTATCCGCACCCCTGGCTGATGCCGGATTTCTGGCAGTTCCCCACCGGCTCCATGGGCCTGGGACCGATCCAGGCGATCTATCAGGCGCGGTTCATGAAATACCTGGCCGGCCGCGGCATTCTCGATACGGCGGGGCGCAAGGTGTGGGCGTTCGCCGGCGACGGCGAGATGGACGAACCCGAGTCGCTCGCCGGATTGTCGCTGGCCGCGCGCGAGGGACTGGACAATTTGATCGTAGTGGTCAACTGCAATCTGCAGCGGCTGGACGGTCCGGTGCGCGGCAACGGTTCGGTGATCCAGGAGCTCGAAGGCCTGTATGCGGGCGCCGGCTGGAATGTGGTGAAACTGCTGTGGGGTTCTGACTGGGACGCGCTGTTTGCGCGCGACGACGACGGCATCCTGCTGCAGCGCCTGCATGAAACAGTGGACGGCGAATTCCAGACCTACGCTGCCACCGACGGCCGATTCAACCGCGAGCATTTCTTCAACAAGTACCCGGAGCTGCAGGCGCTGGTCGCGCATATGTCGGACGAGGACATCGACCGCCTGCGCCGCGGCGGCCATGATCCGGTAAAAATCTACGCCGCGTATCACACCGCCATGCAGCACCGCGGCCAGCCCACGGTGATCCTGGCCCAGACCAAAAAGGGCTATGGCATGGGCCACTGGGGCCAGGGCAAGATGGGCACGCATCAGCAGAAAAAACTCGACCTCGAGGCGCTGCGCGCCTTTCGTGAGCGCTTCGCGCTGCCGCTGTCGGACGAGGCGTTGGAGCAGGTGCGCTTTTACAAGCCGCCGGCCGACGCGCCGGAGATGAAGTACCTGCACGCGCGGCGCCAGGCGCTGGGTGGTTTTCTGCCGGCGCGCTCCGGCGTTGCGCCGAAACTCGAGGTGCCGGCGCTGTCGCAGTACGCCAAAATACTCGAGGGTTCGAACGCGCGCGAGCAATCCACCACCATGGCGTTCGTGCAGATTCTGGCGCAGTTGTTGAAGGACGCAGTACTGGGCAGGCGCATCGTGCCCATCGTCGCCGACGAGGCGCGCACCTTCGGCATGCAGACCCTGTTCCGTCTGGTCGGCATCTATTCCGCCCTGGGTCAGTTATACGAGCCCGAGGATCACGACGAACTGCTCTATTACAAGGAGGCGAAAGACGGCCAGATTCTGGAAGAGGGCATCAACGAGGCCGGCGCGCTGTCTTCATGGATCGCCGCGGCGACCAGTTACAGTGCGCACGGCACGCCGATGCTGCCGTTCTATGCTTTTTATTCGATGTTCGGCTTTCAGCGCGTCGGCGATCTGATCTGGGCGGCGGCTGATTCGCGCTCGCGCGGATTTCTTATCGGCGCCACCGCCGGCCGCACCACGCTTGCCGGCGAAGGCCTGCAACACCAGGACGGGACCAGCCACCTCATCGCTTCCACGGTGCAGAACTGCGTCGCCTACGACCCCTGCTATGGCTACGAACTTGCGGTGATCCTGCACGACGGCATGCGCCGCATGCTCGAAGAGCAGGAGGACGTGTTCTACTACGTCACGGTAATGAACGAGAACTACGCGCAACCGCCGCTGCCGCAGGGCGCGGAGGAGGGGATCAGGCGCGGCATGTACCTGCTGCGCCCGTCGCGGCAGGCTGGCGCCGGCGAGGAGACTCTGGCGAAGAAGCCGTCTCCGCGTGTTCAACTTCTGGGCTCGGGCACGATACTGCGCGAAGCACTCGCGGCGGCAGACATCCTGGAGCAGGAGTACGACATTGCAGCCGATGTCTGGAGCGTCACCAGCTTCACCGAGCTGCGCCGCGACGGTCTGGCGTGTGAACGCTGGAACGGCGAACATCCGGGTGAAGCGCGCCAAAGCTGGGTCGAGCACTGTCTCGGCGGCACCACTGGCCCGGTGGTTGCGGCCAGCGATTATGTACGCGCCGTACCGGATCTGATCCGCGCCTGGGTACCGGGCAAATACCTGGCGCTGGGCACCGACGGCTTCGGCCGCAGCGACACGCGCGCCGCGCTGAGAAGTTATTTCGGCGTCGATGCGCAGAGCATAGCGCGGGCGGCGGTTCGCGCCGCCGCGTAGCCAGCCGCATAGCGCCGCTATCGTCACCTTCGCGCCATCGGCGCGGATTGCTCCCGGGGGGCCTGTTTTTTCAGCGGGCGAGTGCGTTCTCGGCGTCGATCCGGTCCCTGACCGGGCGCAGGTAAACGCCCTGTTTCACCAGCGCGGCCTGCAGCTCGGCCACATCGACCGCGCGTGGCGCGACGCCGCGGTTCGCCGCAAGCGCGGCGCCCACGCCCGCCGCCTGGCCGGTAATCCAGCACTGTGGAATTTCGCGCAGGAAGCCATGCGAATTCGCGTCGCAGGCGATGTGCCGCCCGCAGGCGAGCAGGCCGTCGAGTGTCTGCGGCACCAGGCTGCCGTAGGGAATCGAAATGTTGGGGAACTTCGGCGACACGCTCGGCGTCACGCCGATCTCATCGTTGTACACCCTGGCCGTCGGCCATTGTTCGCGCGTCACTCGGGCGACGCCAGCGAGCCGCCGGCTGTGGCGCACGCCGAGCTGCGGCGCGGAAAGCATGAGGAATGCGGCGTCGAATCCGGGCGCATTGGCGCGGTAGAAATCGAGGTGTTCGGCCATCAGGCGGTGCGAGCGGACTTCGACTTCGGTCTGGTCGTCGACGTCGAGCGCCGAAAATCCGGATTGCCGCGGACCCATGAACAGCGCCACGTCGTTGCGCCAGGATACGAACGGCCGCTCGAACAGGCGCAGCTTCTCGCGTCCGAGCGCCATGAACTGAGAGAACTGTTCCGGCTGGCCGGACCTGAACTCGATCCAGCGCGCCATGTCGACGCCGCCGAACAGCCACGCCGTGTTCATGCAGTGGTGGATGTCGTTGCCCTCGATGTTCGACTCGAATGCGGCGCCGGCGCGCGCGAACATGTCGCCGTCGCCCGTCGCGTCCACCACAACTTTCGCCAATATCGCCTGGCGGCCCGCCTTCGATTCGAAAATTGCGCCGCGCACCGCGCCGCTCTCGACGATCGGCGTTGCCGCCCACGTATGGAAGGCAAGGTGCACCTTGCTCTCCAGCACCAGTTCCTGCGACAGGAGCTTCAGCCGCTCCGGATCGATGGTCGGCGACCAAGTGACTACGCCGTGGTAGGCGGCGGTGCGCTGCGACCAGTAGGCGGCGCGCGCGGGATCGCGCGAGCCCCATTCCGTGCGGGCGGGTCCCGCTACTGCATCCGGCGGCAATCGTTCGAACAGTTCCTGCGCGAAGCCGCGGATGACGTCGCGGCCTTCCCAGTCTGACATGCGGTCGATCCAAATCACCAGGCCCCCGGTTGAAAGTCCGCCGAGGTGGTTGTAGCGCTCGAGCAGGATCACGTCCGCACCGAGCCGGCCTGCGGCCACCGCAGCCGCAGTGCCCGAGGGTCCGCCGCCGACCACCAGCACGTCGCATTTTCGGTAGATCGGAATGTCGCGCCCCGGTTCGCGGTAGCTGCCCAGATCGGGCTTCGCGCTGCGCGTACGCTCGATGTCGAATTGATCGACATTGAACATATCCGAGACGAAAATGCGCTCGTCGCCGGGTTCCGTGATCTTCATGGTTGTGTTCGCAGGCCTGTGCTGATTCGAATCGATAGCCGCGCTTATTCGGGCTGGATCCCGGCGTCCTTGACCCATTTCGCCCATTTCGCCAGTTCGGCCTGCAGGAAGCCACCGAACTCCTCCGGCGTTCCCGTGCCCATGACTTCCAGACCGATGTTGTTCAGACGCTCGCGCACTTCGGGGCGTGCGAGAACTGCGCGCAGATCGGCGTTCAGCCGGTTGACGATGTCTTTGGGCGTTCCGGCTGGCGCCAGCACCCCGTTCCAGGACGTAAGAGAAAAACCCGGCAGAGTTTCGCTCATCGCCGGCAAGTCGGGCAGCAGCGGGGTGCGCTTGGCGCTGGCTGCGAGCGCGCGCATCCTGCCGCTCTTGATGTGCGGCAGTCCGGTGCCGAAATCGATGAAATAGAATTGCGTCTGTCCGCTGATGAGATCGGTCGCCGCCTGCGGGCTGGATTTGTAGGCCACGGCCACCGCATCGATGCCGGACATCACGCGTAACGTTTCGCCAGCGACCTGAGCCGTGCTCGAGGCGTAAGGGAATGAGAGCTTTCCCGGATTGGCTTTGGCATAGGCGATCAGTTCGGCCGTGGTCTTCACCGGGACGGCATTGTTCACCACCAGCACGAACGGCACTTCGCCCACCAACAGGATGGGCGAGAAATCCTTGATCGGATCGTAGGGTAGTTTCTTGAACATGGACGGGTTGGCCGAATGGCTGGTGTTGGTGGTCATGAATAACGTATATCCGTCAGGCAGGGCCCTGGCCACGAACTCGGCGGCGATCTGGCCGCTCGCGCCGGGTTTGGGGTCGACGATCACCGGCTGGCCTATGCGCTCGATCAATGCCTGCGCCACCACGCGCGCGATGGTGTCGGTAGCGCTGCCCGCGGCAAACGGAACTACCAGCCTTACCGGCTTGTTCGGATACTGTGCCTGTGCGGCAAAAGCGATGACGGATGAAATCAACAACAGGGCGAGACGCGAGACCGTTTTCATGCGAACTCCTGATTGGTCGAAATGCGTGGACGGTGGCGTTTTCTTGTTCGCTCACCCCTTGATTGTATTGCCGGGGTTTTCACCGTAGGGCGGAGAATAGATCACCAGCACCCGCGCAGGCGCGTCGCTGGTCACGGTAAACGTGTGGCGCGTGTCCGCCGGAAAAAAACAGCAGTCGCCGGGTAGCAGCTCGCGCGTTTCGCCGCCGACCTCGGCCAGCGCGCGGCCTTCGAGCAGGTAACAGACCTGCTCGATGCCGGGGTGACGGTGCGGCAGCGCGCCTTTGCCTTTCTCGATCACGCCAAGCACCACCTCGACCGCGGTCGCGCCTACGGTTTCGGGGCCAATCAGGCGATAGTTGGTGGTGCCGGTGTGGTTGGCAGGGTGATAGGGGGCGACCGAGCCTTGATTGACGAAATAGTTGCGGACGGAGTTCTGCTCGGTCATGGCGGTCTCGGCGTTTGGTTTCGTGCATTCTAGCCGGTTGATCCAGATCAAACGCAAGATGAGACTAAGCCATTGACTTGTCTTATAATTACCTAATCCGGAATCGGAAGGGATGCCGCTTGGCCGGTGCCCCTCGATGCCGCTGCCTGAACTAATGGAAATTTGATGCAGCTCTACGCCCTCGGCCTGAATCACAACACCGCTCCGCTCGCGATCCGCGAGCAGATGGTGTTTCACGCCGAAAAACTGCAGGCGGCGCTGCGCGAACTGACTCAGACCAAGCCCGTGGGCGAGGCGGCGATACTCTCGACCTGCAACCGCACCGAACTGTACTGTTCATCGACCGAGCCGCACGAGGCGCTGCACTGGCTGGCCGACTACCAGCGGGTGAAGCCGCAGGATCTGAAGCCCTACCTTTACACCCTGCCGAAGGAACAGGCGGTGCGCCACGCATTTCGCGTCGCCTCGGGCCTGGAGTCCATGGTACTGGGCGAGCCGCAGATCCTGGGGCAGATGAAGGAGGCGGTGCGTCAGGCCGAATCGGCGGGAACGCTCGGCACGCTGTTGCACAAATTGTTTCAGCGCTCGTTCGCGGTGGCCAAAGAGGTGCGCACCAACACTCAGATAGGCGCCAACGTGGTGTCGATGGCGGCGGCGTCAGTCAAATTGGCGGCGCGTATTTTCCCCAGCCTGAAGGAACAGAAGATCCTGTTCATCGGCGCGGGTGAAATGATCGAACTGTGTGCCACCCACTTCGCCGCGCAGCAGCCGCGCGCACTTACGGTGGCGAGCCGCACGCTGGAGCGGGCGCGGGTGCTGGCGCACCGTTTCAATGGCCAGGCGATCGAACTGCGCGACCTCGCCGATCAATTGCACGAGTACGACATCGTGGTGTCCTGCACCGCAAGCTCGCTGCCCATCCTCGGCAAGGGGACGGTGGAACGGGCGATCAAGGCACGCCGCCACCGGCCGATGTTCATGGTGGACCTGGCCGTGCCGCGCGACATCGAACCCGAAGTCGCGGAAATGGACGACGTGTTCCTCTACACCGTGGACGACCTGGGGCAGATGGTCAAAACCGGTGTCGATGCGCGCCAGACCGCGGTGGCGCAGGCCGAGGCCATCATCGAAACCAGCGTCGGCAGTTTTTTGCACTGGTTGTCGTCGCGCGACCTGGTGCCGACCATACGCGCGTTGCGCAGCCACGCCGAAGAAGCGCGCGGCGAGGAAGTGCAGCGCGCACTGAAGCTGCTGGCACGCGGCGACGATCCGAAGCTGGTGCTGGAAGCGCTGTCGCACGGACTCACCAACAAACTGATTCACGCGCCCACCCAGGCGCTGAACGACGCCACTGCGGATGAGCGCGCCCGGCTCACCGAGCTGGTGTCCCGCCTGTACCAGATCCGCAGCCCGCGCTAGCTGGCCGCGGAGCTGCCGGCTATGCCATGAAGTCCTCTATTGCCTCGAAACTGGAGCAGCTCGCGCTGCGCCTTGGCGAACTCACCCGTCTTTTATCCAGCGAAGACGTCGCGCGCGACATGGACAGCTATCGCAAGCTCACGCGCGAGCATGCCGAACTCACACCGGTGGTGGCGCTGTACCAGTCGTTCAAGCGCGCCGAAGCCGACGCGCAAACGGCGCAGGAAATGCTCGCCGATGCGCAGATGAAGGCGTTTGCCGAAATCGAGATGCGCGAGGCGAAAGAGCGTATGGCAACGCTCGAAGCCGAGCTGCAAAAGCTGTTGCTTCCCAAGGACCCCGACGACGAGCGCAATACCTTCCTCGAGATTCGCGCCGGCACCGGTGGTGATGAGTCGGCGCTGTTCGCGGGCGACCTGTTCCGCATGTACGCGCGGTTTGCCGAGCGCAACCGCTGGCAGGTGGAGGTGATTTCGGAGAGCACGTCGGAGATCGGCGGCTACAAGGAGGTGATCGCCAAGATCATCGGCCAGGGCGTGTTTTCCAAGCTCAAATTCGAATCCGGCGGCCATCGGGTGCAGCGCGTGCCTGCTACCGAGACCCAGGGGCGCATCCACACGTCAGCCTGCACCGTAGCGGTGATGCCGGAAGCCGATGAAATCAACGACGTGGTGATCAATCCGGCGGAGATCCGCATCGACACCTTTCGCGCTTCCGGGGCCGGCGGGCAGCACATCAACAAGACTGATTCGGCGGTGCGCGTGACGCACCTGCCTACCGGCATCGTGGTCGAATGCCAGGATGGTCGCTCGCAGCACAAAAACAAGGCGCAGGCGCTGTCTGTGCTGGCGGCGCGCATCAAGGATAAACAACTGCGCGAGCAGGCGGCGAAACAGGCGGCGACGCGAAAAAGCCTGATCGGCTCGGGCGACCGTTCCGAACGCATTCGCACCTACAATTTCCCCCAGGGGCGGGTCACCGATCACCGCATCAATCTCACGCTGTACAAGATCCAGAGCATCATGGAAGGCGACCTGTCCGAGCTGACCGGCGCGCTGGTTGCCGAGCACCAGGCCGAGCAGCTCGCCGCCCTGGGCGACGAAGCTGCTGGCCAGCCTTGACCCTGTCGCAACTCCTTCGGCAAAGCGGCCTGCCACTGCTGGAAGCGCGCATGTTGCTCGAACGGGTGCTGGAACAATCACGCGCCTGGTTGATCGCGCATGCCGACGAAGACGCAAGCGCCGAGGCGGTGCTGGCATTTGAGGCTTTGGCTGCGCGTCGTGTCAAAGGCGAGCCCATCGCCTACATACTCGGCGAACGCGAATTCTACGGCCTAAAATTTAGGGTGACGCAGGCGGTGTTGATCCCGCGTCCTGAAACCGAACTGCTGGTGGAGCTCGCGCTGGCGCGCATCCCGGCGGACACATCCGCGCGCGTGCTCGACCTGGGCACGGGCAGCGGTGCCATTGCCGTCGCGCTGGCGAAAGAGCGGCCGCTGGCGCGCGTGACCGCGGTCGACGTGGATTATGGTGCGCTGTCGGTCGCGCGCGCGAACACCGCCCGCCACAAGGTCAGCGTGAGATTCTTTTGTGGTAACTGGTTCGGCGCGCTGCCCGGCGAATCCTTCGATCTGATCGTCTCCAATCCGCCTTACGTCGCCACCGACGACCCGCACCTGGGCATGGGCGACGTCGGCTTTGAGCCGCAGCGCGCTCTGGTGGGTGGTGCCGACGGTCTCGACTGCATTCGGGCGATCGTCGCAACCGCGAAGGCGCACTTGCTTCCAGGCGCGTGGCTGTTGTTCGAGCACGGCTATGACCAGGCGGAAGCCTGTTGCGCGCTCCTCGCGGCGCAGGAATACGTCGAAGTACAATCCTGGCCCGATCTCGCCGGCATCCCGCGTGTGAGCGGCGGGCGCATCGCGGGAATGACATAGAATAGCGCCCGCGATCTTTGCGATCCGAAACGGAGTATTCCGACATGACCGACGACAGCCCTGCGCCGAAACCGCGCAACACCCTGCAGCCCGGTGTGACGCCGCTAGCCCAGGCAAAGCAGCTCAGCGGCCTGGAATTCATGCGCGGAATGATGGAAGGCAAATTTCCGCCTCCCCCGATAGCTGCTGCGCTCAAGTTCGAGTTGGTCGAGGTCGAGGCGGGCCGCGCGTGCTTTGAGGGCGTTCCCGAATTTGCTTTCTATAATCCGATAGGTGTTGTGCATGGCGGCTACGCGGCCACGCTGCTTGATTCCTGCATGGGCTGCGCGGTGCACGCTTCGCTGTCCGTCGGACAGGCGTACACCACACTCGAATTCAAGGTCAACTTCGTGCGGGCGATAACCGACAAGACCGGTCGCGTGCGCGCCGAGGGACGGGTGATTCATCCGGGCAATCGCGCAGCTACCGCCGAAGGCCACCTATACGACGCCCAGGGAAAATTGCTCGCGCACGGGACCACGACCTGCCTGATTTTTCAGATTTAAGGGCGGGCTCCGAGTGGCGCGGACTGGCTTGACCAGAGTCGGTCGGACCGGTAGAATCTATACCTGAGGAAATCACTCAAGTATTCGCAAAGGAATCGAAATGGACGCGCAGGAATTGATCAAACAACAGGTTTCAGGCCACCCGGTGGTTCTTTACATGAAGGGCTCGCCGCAGGCACCGCAATGCGGTTTTTCCGCCAACGCGATCGCCATGCTCAATGCCTGCGGCGCGAAAGACGTATTCACCGTGGACGTGTTGTCGAATCCCGAGATCCGCCAGGGCATCAAGACCTACGCCAACTGGCCGACCATACCTCAGCTCTACGTCAAGGGCGAATTCGTCGGTGGTTCCGACATCATGGGCGAGATGTACCAGTCGGGCGAGCTGCAGAAGCTGTTGGGCGCCTGAGGCGCCGTCCGCGATCCCGCAAATCCGCGGATACTGCACCTAGTTCACGCTAGGGAGCGCCAATGGACTACGCGGCCATCGCAGTCGCCATCGGCTTCGCCGTGTTCTGGTATCGCGGCGCCGAAACGGAGAAGCTGTCGCCTCTCCTGTGGGTAGGGCCGTCCGTTGGAGTCTCCGCAGCCATCATCGGCCTCGGCGGCGGCGCGATTGCCGCGCTGATTGGCCAAGCGGTCCTGTTTGTCGCCATCACCCTGTATCGCGCGTTCGTGGTCAAGGACCAAGACGATACGTAGTGTGGCAGCGGGCGTGCGCTTCCCGGTGTGATTCCAACCAATTGTTCCTGCCCCGGTCCCGCCATTCGGGGAACACCGGAGACCATGCTGTTCCCGGGCGAGGCCGCGCAGTTGGGCACCTGACGAATGTCAATATCCCCGCGGTTCGTGTGCCAAGAACGCAGGCATCAGTGTACCGATGTTTGCGATGCTTTACTGAAGATGAGGGTAGGTCCCTCGGAGTCGGCTTGCAGGAGCAGGCTTCAAACCACCTCAAGCTGCGGGGGTTAAGAGTCCTCGTGGTGAGCGTTGAGGAAAAGGCGGAGCAAGACTCTGTCAGGTGAGGGTCAAAGAGACGAACGCAAGTGAACCGCTGATGACGTGCCGAAAGGATATTAAGCGATGTCAAAACCGGAGGGGAGCCGTGCTCCGGGACAAGGGTTGGGCGAGACCTGTTTACGGTCCAACTGGCATCCGGCATAAAGGCGGCGTGACTTTGACGCAGGCTTTGGTAAGGAACTTGGGAACCTGTCGTCCCGATGCGAAGGGAGAAATCCAAGCGGATGGACTCCGTGAGGGTGAGAGTACCGATGCGGGGCACAGGGGCGGAGGCGTTCGTAGTAGGGATGAAGGTCTTGTAATGAGACTGGACCGAAGGGGCGCCATTGTCTGGCTCTACCGCGCTGGCAACCCGCAAGGGGAGGACTGGCGTGGATAGGGCAAAGTCGTTTTGTATTTCCAAGCGTGAGGTGTGGGAGGCGTATAAGCAGGTGAAAGCCAAGCGCGGCGCGGCGGGGGTGGATGGGCAATCGATCGAGGAATTCGAAGCGGATGTGGGAAATAATCTGTATCGAATCTGGAATCGGATGTCCTCCGGCAGCTACCTTGCTTCGCCGGTGCTGCGGGTAGACATACCGAAAGCCGATGGGGGAACGAGGCCGTTGGGTATACCAACGGTGTCGGACCGCATTGCGCAAACGGTGGTCAAGCGTTATCTGGAAAGGATCGTCGAACCGATGTTTCACGACGATTCCTATGGATACCGACCCGGACGTTCGGCGCATCAGGCCTTGGCGCGGGCTCGGCAGCGATGCTGGGACTACGACTGGGTGCTGGACCTCGATATCAAGGGCTTCTTCAATAATATTGATTGGGAGCTGTTGATGCGGGCGGTGCGCCGTCACACGGACTGTGCATGGGTGCTGTTGTACATCGAGCGCTGGCTGAAGGCGTCGGTGCGCATGCCCGATGGCAGTCTGGTGATGCCGGACAAAGGAACGCCTCAAGGGGCGGTCATCAGTCCGGTGCTGGCAAATTTATTCCTGCACTATGCGTTCGACCGGTGGATGCAAGAGCACCATCCGGAGGTGCCGTTCGAGCGTTACGCCGACGATGTCATCTGTCACTGCAAGAGTGAGGCGCAAGCAAGGCTGCTCAAGCAGGGACTGGAGGCGCGGCTGGCGCAATGCAAGCTGGAACTGCATCCGGTCAAGACGAAGATCGTGTACTGCAAAGATGCCAATCGGCAAGCAGACTACCCGCAGTACCGGTTCGACTTCCTCGGCTATACGTTTCGGCCGCGGAGTTCTCGGAACCGGCGGGGGAAACTGTTTGTGAGCTTCACTCCGGCGGTGAGTGACTCAGCGGCCCGGGCGATGCGTCAGATGATGCGCCGTCGTGGGTGGTTGCGTCGCTACGACCTGGAGCTTACGGCTTTGGCGGAATTGACGCGCCCGATCTTGCTTGGTTGGATACGGTACTACGGGCGGTTTAATCTCACCGCGCTGAAACACGCGCTACGTACCGTGGATGAATCCCTGGTACGGTGGGCGCAACGGAAGTACAAACACCTCAAGGCCCGGCGCGAGGGCGCATGGCAATGGCTAACGGGAGTCCAAACCCGTCAACCGGCGCTATTCCCCCACTGGCCCCTGGGTGTTACGACTGGACGATAAGAGCCGGATGAATCGAGAGATTCACGTCCGGATCCGTGAGGGCGTGGAGGTGCGACTCCTCTGCGCTACTCGACTTTCTGCTATTCCTAGCGCCATCATGACCGCATACGTCGAGATCGAACGAGAAGAACCTCACGTGGCGCTCGCCGAGGCGGAGGCCACCCGAAAACTTCTTGAAGACGCCCTGGCCAAGGCCGAAGCCGCACTGGTCAATACGCTGGCAGATACCTACAAGCTTGATGCGAACCGGGTCGAGGCCGCCGCCAAGCTCGACAAGGCGCGCGCCCGTTGCCGCCAGTTACATGCTGCTCTCGCCGAATCGAACCTTCACGAATCAATAACGCGATCGCGTGAACGTATGGCCAACCCGATCAAGCAATCTGACGCACTCGAAGAACGAGAGGCTGCCGCGAACGCGCTTTCGCTACCGCCAGGTGAGCCGTCCGTCGGCAGCAAGAACGCGCGGCCCGAGCCGCGGCGGCGAAAATCAATTCACCGACCCAGGATTGAATTCCCCGAGCTGGAACCTTTACCTCAAGTACCGCGCACAAGGCCCTATCTGCTACGGCAGACCATAGGCTTCCTGTCTCTGGTATTGGCGTACCTTGCATACTTCCATATTGACGTTCAACTTCAGATCCTGAATCTGCCGTCGGTATTTCCCTGATCGCCGCTTGACCGATTACCTGAGCAACCTCCACAAGTAGGCATACTGAAGAGCGGTCACATGGGCGCGCTGCCTGCTTGTTGTGCCGGAGCCATGGCCGCCTTCCATATTCTCGAAGTAATAGACCGGATGTTCCATCGCCTGCATTTTCGCGACCATTTTCCTGGCATGCGCCGGATGCACTCGGTCATCGCGCGTATTGGTCCAGTAGAACGCCTCCGGGTAGGAAACGTCCTTGCGCAGCAATTCATAGGGCGACCAGGTCTTGATGAAAGCCCAATCCTCCGGCTTGTCAGGGTCGCCATACTCCGCCATCCAGCTGGCTCCGGCCAGCAATTTGTTGAATCGTTTCATGTCCGACAGCGGCACCTGCGCAACCACGGCCTTGAACAACTCGGGACGCAGGGTAAACGCCCCACCGACCAGCAGTCCACCCTGCGACCCGCCCATGATTCCGAGATGGTCCTTTGAGCTTATGTGACGCGCTTGCAGATCTTCGGCAACGGCAATGAAGTCGTCGAAATTCTTCATGTGCGCATGGCCCTGCGCCGCCTGATGCCATTTCGGCCCGAACTCTCCACCGCCACGTATGTTGGCCACCACGTACACCCCGCCGCGTTCGATCCAGGCGGCGCCCATGGCGGGGTAATAGCCCGGCAGTAGACTGATTTCGAATCCGCCGTATCCGTATAGCAGTGTTGGCGCGTTTCCATCGGCGACAAAGTCTCTGGGCGTTACCAGAGAGTAGGGAATTTTTGTGCCGTCGCGGGAAACGGCTTCCAATTGCTCAACCTTGACGCCCGTGGTATCGAAAAATTTCGGCGTCGACTTCAGCATTCCGGTTTTCCCGGCGTCATCGAGGTACAAGGAGGTCGGCGTGAGGTAATCGGTGTAGGTGTAGCTCACCAGATCCCGCTCGCGATCGATTGCATTCAACTCGGCGCTCCCCTTGCCCGGCAGCTGAATTTCGTTTCGTGACCATCCGTTGCTTGAATGGGTCAGGCGGTAAAGGCGCGATGTGACGTTGTCCATGGTGAGCAGCATCAGTCGCTTTCCCGTGCTTGCGACGGCGCCAAACGAAACCCTTTCACCGGGCTCGAACAGGTTTTCAAACGCACGCGACCCGGCGAGAAACTTATCGAGCCCAATGGCGATGAGCGCCCCCTGCAGGTAGGTCTTTTCGCCCGCCGTCCAATCGCTGCGCAGGGTAAGAAGCAACTGATCCTTGAATATTCCCGCCAATGTGGCGTCCTGCGGGATATCCAGTCGCACCAATCGGCCGTCGAGGCGAAGATAGGTTTCGCTTTTCCAGAACGCAATCGTTCGCGTAACCAGATCATAAGTTCGACCTTCCACCGAATCACGCAGCGTTGTCGCGTTGACTGATACGTCGGTCGACTGTCCCTCAAAGATCGTGCGGGCCGTCGAAAGCGGTCTGCCGCGCCGCCAGATTCTAACTGTGCGTGCATACCCCGACGTTGTCAGCGAGTCCGGGCCGAAGTCGGTGGCAACCCATAGCGAGTTTGCATCAAGCCAGTCGATGTCTGATTTGGCCTCGCGAACCATGAAACCGCCTTCCACGAACCTTCGCGATTTGGTGTCGAACTCCCTGACCTCCACCGCGTCGCTGCCGCCACGCGACAAGCTTACGAGGCAGAGCCGATAGCTCGGCTCCAGACATTTTGCACCGTGCCAGGCCCAGGGTTTGCCTTCGGTTTTGGCCAGGCGATCGATGTCGATGACTACTTCCCACTTCGGCTTGTCCTTGCGATAGGAATCGAGCCTCGTTCTGCGCCAGACTCCTCGTTGATGCTCGGCATCCTGCCAGTAGTTGTAGATGTAATCATGGTGAAACGTGAAGTATGGAATCCGGTCCTTGCTCTCAAGAATCTCGAGCACACGCTTGTGAATGGGTTGATAGACGCTGACGGATTCAAGTTCCCTGGTCGTCCGCGCGTTTTGCGCTTTGGCCCAGTCAATCGATCGCGCACCATCGATTTCCTCGAGCCAGAGAAAAGGGTCGATTTCCTCCGCAACTGCAGGTCTCGCCAGCAGAATGCCCGCGAGGCAAAGCAATAACATTCGAATCATGGCTGTCCTTCTTGTGGCAATGCGGCTACTGCGCGCAAATACGGCACCGCTGGCCGACTTTTGACGATCGGATACTGGGCCGATTTACCGATAGTTATCAGACGCCGATCAACCGTGTGTTGGAAAGCGACAGGCGTTCGACCAGTATCGCCATGAAGGCGCGGTCGAATTTGTGGCGGCAGACGTCGGATGCGCGATCGAGGTCGTCGTTGCGTATGGTGATCACGCGCGACTCGGAGAGGCAGACGACGTCGGCGCTGCGCACGCTGCCATTCTCCCTCGAGATATAGGCCATTTCGCCGAAGCATTCGCCGGCGTTGAGTATGTTGAGCAGCTTGCCCTGTTTGATCACCTTGACTTCGCCTGAGGCGAGCAGGCAGAAGAAATCGCCGGTCTGCCCCTCGAACATCAGTGCCTTGCCCGGCTTGGCATATTCCCAGCCGCTGATGCGCATCACCTCCCACAACTCGGCGTCGCCGAAATGGGAGAAGAACGGCAGGTCGCGCAGGATATTGAATTTCTCGCTGTCGGCGAACGCTTCCTTCTTCTGCACCGCCTGTTCGCTGCTGATGATGGCTGCGAGATCGTCGGAGAACTCATCCCAATCCGGGTAGCGCTGTTCCAGTTCCTTCTGCATGGCCCTGCGCACGATCTGCTCGACAGCCGGTGAGATCTCCGGACGCAGGCTGGCCGGCGGCGGCGGTTCCACATTGGTGATCTGGTACATCATGCTGAAGTTGTTGGTTGCCTGAAACGGCAACTGCCCGGTGAGCAACTGGTACATCACCACGCCGAGCGAGTAGATATCGGTTTGCAGCGTAAGCGGATGCTCCTTGATCTGTTGCGGCGACATATAGGCGGGGGAGCCGATGCCGCTGATCTGGGTACTCATGCTGGTCGCGACTAGGGCCGAGCCGAAATCGGAAATCTTGATATCGGTCTCGCCGTGCAGCAGGATGTTGGCCGGCTTGATGTCGCGGTGGATGACGCCGGCGCGGTTGGCGAAATCCAGGGCGCGGGTGCATTTGAAAATGATTTCGACGATTTTGTCTATCGGCTCCAGCGCATCCGCGTTGCAATGCGGCTCCAGCGTGCCGCCGTCGACATATTCCATCACCACGTAGCTGATGCCTTCGTCCACCACCGCGTCGAAAATCTGCACGATATGCGGATGGGACAGTTTCCCTGCGAGCGAAGCCTCGGTGATGAACAGTTTTCTGAAAAGCTTGCGGTTCTCGACGTCGGTGAGCGAGTCCGGAAACACCACCTTGATCGCCACTTCGCGGTTGGCAAAGGGATCGTGGCACAGATAGACTTCGCTGGTGGCGCCTTCTCCCAGCTTCCTGGTGACCTTGTACTTGCCGATTGTTTCCATCGGACCCTATTTCAGGCTTTTGCGCGCGCGCCTTGCCGCGGCGCGAACGCGCCTGGGCGCGGTGCCGCCGGCGTGGTCGCGGCTGGCGAGCGATCCCTCCAGGGTCAATACCTTGAATACGTCGGTGCCGACGAGCGGCGAAAAGCTGCGCAATTCGGCCAGGCCGAGCGCGGCGAGGTCGCAGCCGCGTGCGTCTGCGGCGCGCACCGCGCGCGCTACCGCTTCGTGCGCATCGCGAAACGGCAGACCCTTCTTCGTCAGGTAATCGGCGAGGTCTGTCGCGGTCGCATGGCCCTCGAGCGCCGCCGCGCGCATCGCGCCGGCGTCGACTTCGATGCCGGCCACCAGCTCTGCAAATATTGCCAAGGTGTCGTCCAGCGTGTCGACAGTGTCGAACAGCGGTTCCTTGTCCTCCTGGTTGTCCTTGTTGTAGGCGAGCGGCTGCGCTTTCATCAGCATCAGCAGCGCCATCAGGTGGCCGGTCACGCGGCCGCTCTTCCCGCGCGCGAGCTCGGGCACATCCGGATTTTTCTTCTGCGGCATGATGGACGAGCCGGTGCAGAAGCGGTCGGGCAGGCGGATGAAGCCGTAGCGCGGGCTCATCCACAGCACCAGTTCCTCCGACAGGCGCGAGATATGGGTCATGACGAGCGCAGCCGCGGCGCAGAACTCGATGGCGAAGTCGCGGTCCGACACCGCGTCGAGCGAATTCTCGCACAGGCCGTCGAAGCCCAGCTCTTTCGCCACCATGTCGCGATCGATCGGATAGGAAGTGCCGGCAAGTGCCGCGGCGCCTAGCGGCAGGCGGTTTGCGCGCTTGCGGCAATCGCCGAGCCGTTCGCGATCGCGGGCGAACATCTCGAAATACGCCATCAGGTGGTGGCCGAAGGTCACCGGCTGCGCCACCTGCAGATGGGTGAAGCCGGGCATCACCGTGGCTGCGTGACGTTCGGCCAGATCGACCAGGCTCGTCTGCAGCGCGACCAGGCGGACGCCGATGGCGTCGATCGCGTCGCGCAGCCACAGGCGCACGTCGGTCGCCACCTGGTCGTTGCGCGAGCGCGCCGTGTGCAGGCGCTTGCCGGCGTCGCCGGCGAGCGCAGTGAGGCGGCGTTCGATGTTGAGGTGCACGTCCTCGGCCGCGAGCGACCATTTGAACTTGCCGCCGCGCAATTCCGCCAGGATGGTGCGCATGCCCGATTCGATCGCTGCGAGGTCGCGTTTGGAGATCACCGCGCAGGCGGTGAGCATGCGCGCATGCGCGAGCGAGGCTCGAACGTCGTGCTCGGCCAGGCGCTGGTCGAACGAGACCGAAGCCGTATAGCGTTGCACCCGCTCCGCCACCGGTTCGGCAAAGCGTCCCGACCAAGTGGCAGCAGCAGGTGGTGTTTTCTTGGTGTTCTTGCTCATTGCGATGAATGCAGTCAGAATCGAAAAAGGGCGGGCGCACACGCGCCATTTAACCTACGCTATTCAATAATTTACCTGTGCCAAGTATAGAACAAAACGCTGCCCACGACGCCTGGCCGGTTTTTCTCCATCTGGCTGTCCCAGTGTGCCGCGCACCGTCTTGCAGGATGCACCTATGAGCGACGTGCTGCGCGTGGTGCTGGTTGACGACGAGGTGCCGGCGCGCGCGCGCCTGAGGGAGTTGATCACCGATTGCGCGCCGCAGATCCCGGCAACGGTCGTGGGCGAAGCCGGCAATGGCAAGGAGGCGCTGGAGCTGCTCGCTTCGGTCAGCGCGGATGTGTTGCTGGTGGATATCCGCATGCCGCAGATGAGCGGCATCGAGTTTGCGCGCCACGCGCAACTGCTTGAGCCGCCGCCGGCGATCATTTTCGTCACCGCTTACGATGCCTATGCAATCAAGGCGTTCGAGCTGCGCGCGCTCGACTATCTGCTGAAGCCGGTGCGCCGGGCGCGTTTGCTGGCAGCGCTCGCGCGCGCGCGCGATATGGCCTCCCCCGGGCGCGAGGCGCTACGGGGACTGGAGTCCGCGCCGCGCCGGCATTTGTCCGTGCCCGAACGCGGGCGTATCAGTCTGGTGCCGGTAACCGACATTCTTTATCTCAAGGCGGAATTGAAGTACGTCACCATCCACACCGCTGAACGCGAATATCTGCTGGAGGAATCGCTCACCCATCTGGAACAGGAGTTTGCCGAGTCGTTCGTGCGTATCCATCGCAACTGCCTGGCGGCGAAGTCGCGTATCCGCGGCTTCGAAAAAGCGGAAATGCAGGAAGGCGAGCAAGGCTGGGTGGTGCTGCTCGAGGGCTGCGCCGAGAAACTTGCCGTGAGCCGGCGCCAGTGGCCGTTGGTGAAAGGACTGGTCACGGACTAATGCGGACGACTGCGGATAAGCTCAGAATTCGTATTCGACCTGCAACCGAAGCGTATTGTCCGGTGATGCTTTCGAGGTGGCCAACAGCCACGCGGCGTTGTACTTGATCGCCGTTCCCCCTGCAACTGGAAACTTGCCGAATACCGCCGGACCGGCACGATGGAGCCTGTCACGCTCTGGGGCCCACTGATTCCACTTTCCCATTTCACCGAAACCCTGCAGGCCGAATTCAAACTCCCGCCGCCAGCGGTACTTGGCCTGCCACTGGTATAGGAATTGAGTATCGCTGAGTCCCTCGACGCGGTAGCTGCGTTTGAACAGCGCATTGGCGTTGAGCTGAATCCTGCCAAAATCGGTCTCGAACAGCGGGCCCCACTTCATCTCCCAACCTTCGGCGTGGTCGCGCGGTCGTTCAAGTTCCACGAGGAAGCCGACATTGATAGGATATCTTCCGGTTTCAGTGATCTGGAATTTGTTTTCCCACTCGATAGCGTCGTGCTTGACGCCCTCGTTGTTTTCCCGCTTGTACTTCAGGTAAATCTCGGTAAACCACCATTCCTTTGCACCATAGCCGAAGCCGATGCTGGCGGCGGATTCGCGCGGGTCGCGGCTTTTGCGCGCACTGCCGGACTTGAAGTCGATTTCCTTTTCGCCGTAATCGACGCTTGGGGTGTAGACATAGTCGGAGGGGCCGGCATGGACATGCGGCGGGACCAGCAACAGCCCCGCGATCAACAGTGGCGCATGGTATTTCATTGAATTTCCTTCGGGTTGGTTGACAGTTTCGCGATGACAATTCATGCATACAAATGATAATCATTCGCAATAAGGAAGTCAACAGAAATCCACTTCTCCACCTGCAGAAGGTAAGTAAGCGATGAGGCCGACCGCACTTCCAGTGAGATACGGGCCCGGAGCCTTTTGGCGCAGTAGCAGGAACTCGCGGGGTTTCAACGGGCAACGAGAACCCCGTCGACAGAGTTAGCTGCGCGTGCTCTCGTCAGCCAGGCGCGCTACCGGGATTCGAGGAATTTTCAGCGCGTGCGGCGCAGCTGCGCCAGCGCGGTGTCGATGCGCTGATCGAGGAAATAGCCGTAATAATCGGCGCCACGAAAGCCCAGAATCGGCTCGGCCAGCGTGTCCCCGCGCGGACCCAGCATCATCACCGTCGGCATCATGTTCACGCGCATCCGGCGCGAAAAATCAGCGTGAGTAGTCTTGTGACCGGCGAAATCCACCATGGCGGCGCTGCTGTCGGTCCCGACCTCGCGCATGATGACCTTCTCCTGGTATTCTGGATTGCGCTGCATCGGCAGCAGGAATTCCTGCCGCGCGCGTTCGCAATATGAACATCCGGCCTCGGAAAAGAGCAACAGCAGCGGAACGCGTCGCTCGGCCGCGACGCGCGCGTCGGCTGCCAGATCGCCAGCCGGCACCATTTGCGCGCACGCAGGCGCAAAAACGAATAGCAGCGCGAGCCATGCTAAAATCCAGCGCGTCGGCACCCTGCGTGCGGCCATGGTCAACATTCCGTTTTGAGTCATCCCGATCGTATCGTCATCGCCACGCGTCAAAGCCGTCTCGCGCTGTGGCAGGCCGAGCATGTACGCGACCGGCTGCGCGCATTATATCCAGAATGCCGGGTGGAATTGCTCGCGCTGTCGACGCGCGGCGATGAAATCCTCGATACTTCGCTCGCAAAAATCGGCGGCAAGGGCTTGTTCGTGAAGGAGCTTGAGCTGGCGCTGGCCGAGGGTCGCGCCGATCTGGCCGTGCACTCGGCCAAGGATGTGCCGATGGAATTGCCCGCCGGCTTTGCCTTGGGCGCGATCCTCGAGCGCGAAGACCCGCGCGACGCTTTCATTTCCAATAGTTTTGTCGGGCTGGACGCATTGCCCGCGGGTGCCGTAGTCGGCACCTCCAGCCTGCGGCGCGAAGCCCAGCTGCGCAGCCGTTACCCGCAGTTGTCGGTCGCCAGTTTGCGCGGCAATCTGGACACGCGCCTGGCCAAGCTCGATCGGGGCGAGCACGACGCCATTATTCTCGCCGCGGCCGGCCTGAAGCGGCTGGGCCTCGCGTCGCGCATCAGTTCGCTGCTGTCGCTGGAACAAAGCCTGCCCGCTGCGGGACAGGGCGCCCTCGCGATCGAATACCGCGCCGAGCGCGGCGATATCGCCGCGTGCCTCGCCGCGCTTAATCACCGCGCCAGCGAGCTTGCGGTGCGGGCCGAGCGCGCGGTGAGCCGTGCGCTCGGCGGCAGCTGCCAGCTGCCGCTCGCCGCCTACGCCAGCGTCAGTGGCGCGACGATCGACTTGCGCGGTCTGGTGGCCAATCCGGATGGAAAGAGCATGATCAGGTCGGCGGTTTCCGGTCCCAGCGGCACCCCCGAGGAACTGGGCGCGCGTCTCGCCAACGAATTGCGCGCGCAAGGCGCCGACCGCATCCTCGCCGCGCTGCTATGACCGCGGGTGCGCTCGCCGGGCGCCGCGTCGTTGTGACGCGGCCCGCCGGCCAGACTGCGCATCTGGCCGCGCTGATACGCGCCGCCGGCGGCGAGCCGCTGCTGTTTCCCGCGCTTGAGATACTCGACGCCAGCGATTTGCAGCCGGCGCACCGGTTGATCGAGCATCTGGACGAATTCGATCTGGCCATCTTCATCAGCGCCAATGCAGTGACGAAAGCGCTGGCTCTGGTTCGCACCCGGCGCGGGTGGCCGCCGGCATTGCGCGTCGCCACCGTTGGCCGCGGCAGCGAGCGCGAACTGCTGCGCCAGGGTTTTGCCGAGGTGATTGCGCCGAGCGAACGATTCGACAGTGAAGGCCTGCTCGATCTGCCGCAGCTCGAACGGGTGCAAGGCAAGCGCATCGTGATTTTCCGCGGCGAAGGCGGACGCGAACTGCTCGGCGAATCGCTCGCTGCGCGCGGTGCCGCGGTCGAATACGCCGAATGTTATCGTCGCGGCCGGCCGCAGATCGATCCTGCACCATTGCTTGCACAGTGCGCGCGGCGCGAACTCGATGCGTTCACCGTGACATCGAGCGAGGGGCTGGCCAACCTGAAGCAAATGCTGGGCGAGGCCGGTTGGCCATGCCTGAGCAACACGCCGCTGTTCGCGCCGCACGAGCGCATCGCCGCCGCGGCACGTGCGCTCGGAGTGAAGGCGGTAGTGCAGACCGACGCAGGCGACGAAGGCCTGATCGCCGGACTGACTGTTTTTTTTGCTAAAGTGTGATATTCGAAGTCTGACTCGGATACTCATGAACGAAAGCGCCACCGACCCGGCCCAGCCGATTCCCGAGCCCACCCCGGAGCCCGCTCCGCCAGCGCAGCAGGAGACGGGCGGCCGCGGAGCGCGCGAGTCGGCGTCTTCGACTGGCGGCTGGCGCCTGGTGCTGACGCTGGTGTTGCTGGCTGCCCTTGCCGTGGTCGGCTGGCAGTGGTACGACAACCGCAACCGCATCGAATCCCTGCGCACGGAACTGGCACAGCGCCTGCGCTCGAGTGACAGTGCGGCAGACGAAAGCCGGGCGCTGGCGAAACAGGCGCTGGAGAGCGCGCGCGAGGCGCAAGGCAAGTTGAGCGTGCTGGAAAACAAGATCGCCGAGTCGCAGAGCCAGCAGATGGCGCTGGAGGCCTTGTACCAGGAGTTGTCGCGCAGCCGCGACGAATGGGCGCTGGCCGAGATCGAGCAGATGCTCACCCTGGCGTCGCAGCAGCTGCAGCTCGCCGGCAACGTGCAGGCGGCATTGCTGGCGCTGCGCACCGCCGAGGGGCGTCTGGCGCGTACCGACAGGCCGCAGTTCCTGGGGCTGCGGCGCGTGCTCAACCGCGACATCGAACGTCTGAAAGCCGCGCCCAGTCTGGACATTACGGGCATGGCGCTGCGTCTGGACCAGCTGATTGCCAGTGTCGATACCCTGCCGCTGCATTTCGACGAGCGTTCGCTGGCGGCGCCCAGACAGGGCGCGGCCGTCGCCCCGAGCGGAAGCTGGCCGCGCGTGCTGGCCGAAATATGGAATGAAATAAAACAGCTCGTCAGCATCCGCGTCACCGATCAGCCCGACGCAGCGCTGTTGTTGCCGGCCCAGTCTTACTTTCTGCGGCAGAATCTGCAGCTGCGCCTGCTCGACGCGCGGCAGGCGCTGCTCGCGCGCGATCCGGTGCGCTTCCGCAGCGACCTGGAGACCGCGCGGGCCTGGGTCGCGCGCTATTACGATACGCGCGCCAAATCCACCAGCGCCGCGCTTAACAGCCTGAAGCAGCTCGCGGCCAGCAGCATCAATGTCGAGCTGCCGGCCATCGACGACAGTCTGGCGGCAGTGCGCAATTTCAAGGTGTCGCGCGAAAAGGCTGCGCGGTGAGCGCGAGCGGGGGCGTCTGAGGTGCGCGGGCTTTTGTGGGTACTGGCGGTATTTGCCCTGGCAGTGGGGCTGTCGCTCGCGGCGCATCTGAACGACGGTTATGCCATTTTCGTTTTTCCGCCTTATCGCGCCGAGCTATCGCTCAACCTGGCCATCCTGCTGTTGCTCAGCGGCTTCGTGCTCGGCTACCTGCTGCTGCGCATGGTCACGCATACCCTGCGTCTGCCGCTGTACGTGCGCGATTTCCGCTCGCGCCGGCGCGATCTGAAAGGGCGCGCGGCGCTGTTTGCCGCGTTGCAGGCCATGTTCGAAGGGCGTTACGCCCGCGCCGAAAAATCGGCCGGCAAGGCGTACAAACTGGGGCAGGCGCCGGCCCTGAGCGCCCTGATCGCGGCGCGCGCAGCGGGCGAAATGCGCGAGATCGAGCGGCGCGATGAGTGGCTCAATCGCGCCGACAATCAGGACACGGACGCGCGCCAGGCCCGGCTGGCGGTGCAGGCGAGCCTGCTGCTCGACGAACGCCGCTACGATGAAGCGCTCGCCCTGTTGCGCGAGTTGTCTGCGGGCGAACCCAAACGCATTGCAACCCAGCGCATGCTGATGAAAGCGCACCAGCGCCTCGGGCATTGGGACGAGGTGCGGCGCCTGGCCACGTCCCTGGCCAAACGCGGCGCGCTCGACGACGCGGCGGCAACGCAGCTGCGCATCACCGCCCAGGTCGAAGCCCTGCGCCAGCAGGCGGGCGACGCATCGGGGCTTGCCGCGTGCTGGCAGCAAACCGAGGACCGGCTCGACGAGCGTGTGGCGCGTACCGCGGCGCGCTTGTTCATCGACAGCGGCGACTGCCGCCGCGCGCACGAGATCGTCGAGGCGGCGCTGGAAGCCGAATGGAGCGAGGCGCTGATATTGCTCTACGGCGAATGTACGGGCGCCGATCTCCTGGCGCAGATTGAGCGCGCGGAAAAATGGCTGAAGGCGCGGCCGCGCGAACGCGCGCTGCTGTTGACGCTGGGGCGCTTTTGCCTGCAGCAGGAACTGTGGGGCAAGGCGCAAAGCTACCTCGAGGCGAGCCTGTCCGAGGAACCGAGCCGCAGCGCGCACATCGCGCTGGCACAACTGTTCGAGCGCATCGGCAAGTCAGAGGATGCCAACCGGCACTATCGCGCCAGTGCCGATGCAAAACTGCGTTTATAGCGCAAAGCAGACGAAAAAGTTTGCCGTAGATTTCCGTCATTCTTGAAGCGGTCCCGGCGACCAGGCGCCTGCCGACAGCCGCAAGGCGCGTCAAACGTAGCCACTCCGGTCAGTAGCCCGGGGCCATGCCGTGGTTCGCGACGCCTGCAGGCGACTCGCGCCGGAATCCGGCGATTTCGTCGCATCGCACTTGGCCCTGCGGCCGCGACTCATTAGGATGCCCTCATGCAAACACGAAACCCCGAGGCCGAGATGAACGTGGTTACCCTGAAGCATATCGGCAAGACCTATCACCTTGATGCGGTAGATGTCCCCGCCCTGATCGACATCGACCTGGAAATCCGGCCCAACTGTTTCACCGTGATTTCCGGGCCGTCGGGCAGCGGCAAGACCACGCTGCTCAACCTGATCGGCTGCATCGACCAGCCCGATAGCGGCGAAGTCATCGTCGCCGGCGAGGCGGTGCAGACCTTGTCCGACGACGCGCTGTCCGATTTCCGCGCGCGCCACATCGGTTTCATTTTTCAGAACTTCAATTTGCTTCCGGTCCTGACCGTGCGCGAGAACGTCGAATATCCGCTGTTGCTCGCGCGCGTACCGGCGGCGGAGCGAAAAGCGCGCGTGGCCGCCTTGATCGAAGCGGTGGGGCTCTCCGACAAGGCGGGCAATTTTCCCGGCGAGCTTTCCGGCGGGCAGCGCCAGCGCGTCGCCATCGCGCGCGCGCTCGCACCCTCGCCGAATCTGGTGCTCGCTGACGAGCCGACCGCGAACCTGGACAGCCACACCGGCGCGGCCATCATTGCACTGATGCGCGAGATGCAGCGCGAGCATCATGTGACCTTCGTCTTTTCATCGCACGATCCCAAGGTGCTGGCCGAAGCGGACGACGCGGTGATGATCCGCGACGGTCGCATCGAGAACATCGAACGGCGCGAGCAGCGCGGGGAGGAGGCGACATGAGAACGGTTTCGCTTGCCCTGCGCAACCTGCTGCGTAACCGCCGCCGCTCGATTACGACCCTGCTCGCCATGGTCATCGGCGCGGTCACCATCCTGGTGTTCGGCGGTTACAGCCGCAACATCACGCTCAGCCTGCAGACCAGCTACGTCATGCGCGGCGGCCACCTGCAGATCCAGCGCCAGGACTATTTTCTCTATGGCAGCGGCAATCCCGCCGCCTATGGCATCAGTGATTATCAGAAGGTGATCGACGTCGTCGCACGCGACCCGGTGCTCGCGCCGATGCTGACCGCGGTGACGCCGACGATTTCGCTCGGCGGCATCGCCGGCAATTTTGCCGCGGGCGTGTCGCGCACCGTCATCGGCGCCGGTGTCGTCGTCGCCGATCGAAACCGCATGCGCGGCTGGAACGATTACGGTCTGCCGATGAATATTCCGCCCTCGGCGCTGACCGGAAGCGCGGCGGACGCGGTGGTCATCGGCAACGGCGTCGCGCGGGTACTGGAATTGTGCGAGCCGCTCGGCGTTCCAAACTGTAAGAAGCACGCGCAAGCCGAGGCGGAAGCGGGGGTGGCCGCACCGGCCGACATCACCGCGCTGGCGGCGCTGGAGTCACGGCCGGCCGCGACCGCGGGCGAAGCTCGCATCGAAATCCTCGCGGCCAATGTGCACGGCGCCCCCAATGTCGCCTCGTTGCGCGTGGTCAAGGCCGAACGCCAGGGCTTCAAGGAGCTCGACGACATGTACGTCGGCATGCACCTGGCGCAGGCGCAGCGCCTGCTCTACGGCGGAGAAAAACCCCAGGCAACCGCGGTCGTGCTGCAGCTCGCGCACACGCGCCAGATACCGGCAGCGAAGGCGCGCCTCGCCGAACTGCTTGCGTCCACGCTGAAAGGCCAGCCGTTGGAAGTGCAGGACTTCGAAGCGCTCAATCCCTTCTACGGCCAGGCGGTGGGCATGTTCGCGGCGATCTTCGGCTTCATGGCGGTGCTGATCGGCGCGATCGTGCTGTTCACGGTCGGCAATACCATGAGCATGGCGGTGATCGAGCGCACCGCCGAAATCGGCACCCTGCGCGCCATGGGTCTGCGCCGCTCGGGAATCCGCCGGCTGTTCATGGTCGAGGCCATGCTGCTCGGCGTGATCGGCGCCGTAGCCGGAGTCGCGGCTGCGCTGTGCGTGGCCTGGCTGGTGAACCACGCCGGTCTCACCTGGGTGCCGCCGGGGCAGGCCGATCCGGTGCCTTTGACCGTGCGCGTCTGGGGCGAGACCGCGATGATGATCGGCAGCGCGGCCCTGTTGGCGGTGGTCGCGGTGATATCAGCCTGGTGGCCGGCGCGCCGCGCCGCGCGCATGCGCATCGTCGATGCATTGCGCCACGTTTAGGGAAAGGGGACAGGAATGAAATTCGTACAACTGATGGCCGCCGCGGTGTTGTTCGCTTCAACCGGCGCTGCGGGCGCCGCGCCGAGCGCACAGGCGATCCTCGCCGAAAGCGACGCCATCCGCAATCCGGGGAAGCCGTTCGCGCTCACCGTGTCGCTGGTGGAATACCGCAACGCGAAGCAGGCCGGCAGCAATACGCTCAGGGTCTACTCCAAAGCCGACACCGAGAGCGGGCAGTTCCGCAGTCTGATCCGCTTCGTCGCGCCGGCGCGCGACGCCAACAAGCTGATGCTCAAGAACGGAAACGATCTGTGGTTCTTCGACCCGTCCTCCAAGGCGAGCATTCGCCTGTCGCCGCAGCAGCGGCTCCTCGGGCAGGCGGCCAACGGCGACGTGGTCACGGTCAATCTGGCCAAGGACTACCGGGCGCAACTGGTGGCCGAAGAAAATGTCGCCGACGGCGATCGCCAAACGCGGCGCAGCTACAAGCTGGCGCTGGCCGCGGTGTCCGCCGAGGTCACCTACCACCACATCGAAATGTGGCTGGATGCCGGCAACAGCCGCCCGATCAAGTCGCGCTTCTTTACCGAGAGCGGGCAGCTGCTGAAGACTGCGTACTACCGCCGCTACCAGGCGCAGCTGGGGGTGGAGCGGCCGACCGAAACGGTGATCATCGACGGGCTCGATCCGAATTGGGTCACGGTGATGCGTTTTGACGAGTATGCCTGGCGCGACGTGCCTGATCTGTGGCTGCAGCGCGACTACCTGCCGCGCTTCAAGCCCGAATAGCGCGTGCGCTCCCCGGTCCTCGTTCTGTTGCTGGTGCTCGCGACGGCGCCGGCGCGCGCTGCGGATGCGGATGCGGATGCTGCGGCGCTGTCGCTCGCCGATCAAACGACGAGCACGGCGGAACAAAGCGGCGACTGGCGTGTGTACCTGGAAACGGCCGCGCGCGAGGCGCGCCGCCAGGGTGCAGGTCTGGCGCTGCATGGCGCGCGCCTGTCGCTCGATGCCCGCTTCGACAAGACGTTTGCTCCGGGCTGGCGCGCGGTGTTTGCTGACCGCCTGGACATGAACCGGATGGACGGCGCCTCGGGCAATCGGGAGATCAACACGCTGAAAGAAGCCTATGTGAGCTGGCAGGCGCGGCCGGACCGGATCGCGGATCTCGGACGCATCAACGTGCGCAACGGCGTCGCATTCGGCTACAACCCGACGGATTATTTTCGCGCCGGCGCACTGCGCTCGGTGGTATCGCTCGACCCTGCGAGCTTGCGCGAAAACCGACTTGGCAGCGGCATGCTGCGCGGACAAACATTGTGGGAAGGTGGATCGTTGACCGCGTTGTATTCGCCCAAGCTCGCCGACCAGCCCAGCGACAACGCCTACAGCGCTGACTTTGGCGCCAGCAACCCGCGCGCGCGCTGGCTGCTGGCGTACAGCGACAAACTGTCGGCCGGACTCAGTCCCCAGTGGCTGTTGTCCGGTGGCGCCGGACAGTCGCCGCAACTGGGGCTGAATGTGACCGCTTTGCCCAACGACGCCACGGTGGCCTACTTCGAATGGTCGGGCGGGCGTTCCGCTTCGCTCGCGGCGCAGGCGCTGATGCGTCCGGACGACGCGGCGTTTCGTTCGCGCCTGTCGAGCGGACTCACCTATACGACGACGGGCAACGTCTCGCTCAGCGCCGAGTACGAATACAACGGCGCGGCGCTGGACGACGCGGGCTGGAACGCGCTGCGGCGCGGATCTCCGTTGGCCTACGGCGTGTATCGCGGGTTTGCAGGCAATCTCCAGGACCCGGCAACCAGGCACAGCGTGTTCCTCCATGCTTCGTGGCAGGACGCGCTGATCAAGCAGCTCGATCTCACCGCCATGGTTCGCTATACCGTCGCCGACCACAGCCGCCTACAATGGCTGGAGGCGCGCTACCACTGGAGCCGCGTGGATGTCGCGCTGCAAACGCAGCTCAATACCGGTCCGCCCGGCAGCACCTACGGCGCAGCGTCGGAGCGGCGGTCGTGGCAGGCATTGCTCAGGTATTACTTCTGAGCGCGCGACGTCGAATCGCCTTTTTATTTGAAACTGAACGTATAGAACGCGTCCAGCGCGCTTTCACTCCCGGTCTGCGTGCGAATCGACAGTCGCGGCGTCAGCGTGTAGTTGATCTTCACCAGTTGCGTCGCCGCCGCGAGTCCCTGCTCGAAGCTCAGGTAGGCGCGCGAGGACAGGCGCTTGCCCAGAGTCAGGACGGTGCTCTCCAGGCCGCCCGAGCCCGAGACGGCGAATTCGTCCAGTCCGGCGGCGTGGGCAATGCGGCTTTGCAGCGTGATTGATTCTCCGCGCGCGAGCAATGCGCCTGCCGCGCTCTGCAGGACCCCCAGGTCGGTCTTGTTCGCGCCGTCCATGCCGCGGCCCAGAATCAGCCAGGAGAGCTTCTCGCTGTCCGGCACGAACGGATTCGAAATCAAGCTGATTTGGGGCGCGCGCGCTGTGCCGCGGATGGCCACCCCCGCCTCCACGGCCTGTTGCTTGCGCATTGCTACGATGTCCAGTCCCGGATCGTCGAGCGGTCCGGCGAAATTGAGAATGCCGCGCTCGATTGCCAGGCGCTGCCCGTAGGCCGAGTAGCCGCCCTGCGCAACGCGTATGCTTCCGGACGCACGCGCCGGCGCGCCGCCCGCCGCGTGCACTTTGATCACTCCGGCAAGACGCGCATCCACGCCTCTTCCCTTCAGGCTGAACTGCTCGCCCAGGTCGAGGCCGAGTTCGATCTCGGTCGCGAGCGGCGTATCCTTCAATTCCGCCTTGCCGTCCCGACCCAGAACCACCACATCCGCGCTGAGCGTCGGCCCGTCCGACTCCGGCAGAACGATCTCGCCGCGATCGGCTTTTAGCGCACCGGTGGCGCGCACGCGCTGTTTCTCCAGCGTGATATCGGCATTTCCGCTGAGCACCAGAAGGCGGTCCAGGCGCTTCAGCAGTTCGAGTTTGTCCGCCTTGAGCGCAAGGTGCGCTCGCGCACCGTCCGGCGCCCATGCCAGCGTACCGCTGCCCTCGAGCGTGCCCTCGCCGCCGCGCAGCGAGATGCGCTCGAGCAGCAACGCGTTGTCGTCTTTCAGAATGGCGTGGAGGCTGCCGTTATTCAGGTAGACACCCTGCTCGGGGTACTCAATCCTCAGCCCGACAGCGTCGATGCTGCCGCTCAGCTGCGGCCGGGCCACCGTACCCAGTCCCGCGATTTGTCCCTTGACGCTGCCATCGAGCACCATTTTTTCGCTGATCAGGGGCGCCGCCCAGGCGAGCGAAGGCAGGTCCAACTTCGCATCGAACGACAGCGCGGAAGCACCGGGCAGTCCGATCGCCTCGCCCTGACGTGCGAGCGTCGTGCGCAAACGCGCTGATACAGTGCCCGGCACGGCGCCTGCCGCATCCAGCCGCGCGGCCAGCCGGTCATTCACCACCGTCGCCGATAGCGCCAGGCGGCTGAGGCCCAGTTCCGTCGCCGGCTCGGACAGCACCTTCAGGTCGCCTCGTTCCCGCTGCAGCGCGAACTCGCCGTTGATCGAGTCGGTCGCGGCGAGCTTCCACGATCCGCCAAAGGCGAGCGTGCTGGATAAAGCGGACGGCCGATCGAGCAACCCGAGCAGGGTGCCCGAATCTATTCCAGACAGTGTGCCGGCGCTGAACAGACCGCCGCCGCGCCGCGCGAGTTCGTCGATACGTACCGTGCCGCGCGCGAATTT
>Ga0208566_1000284_pt1 | contig 36350 bp, 33 predicted proteins | sample PL_2010_150m_FD_184159 | JGI IMG/M metagenome (GOLD analysis project Ga0208566, IMG submission 184159) | Freshwater microbial communities from Powell Lake, British Columbia, Canada to study Microbial Dark Matter (Phase II) - PL_2010_150m... | ecosystem: Environmental > Aquatic > Freshwater >...
GGTGATCCGCTTCCGCAACCCCAAGGGCATCGATTTCCCTTATCTGCTGAACATGGTCCACGACTCCTTCATGTCGCGGCCGAACATCATCGTGGTGCCCGGCGGCAAGATGGAACTGGCGATGCAGTTGATCTTCACTCCTTTGCTGCTGCGCCTGAAAGAAAACCGCCATCGTATTTGAGGAAGATGGCGCGGAGCGGGCCAGCACATCCCCTCACCGCGCTCCGTACCTATCCAAATAAGTAGCCAAACCCACCCGGTTTCGCCGATAATCGACGGCTCCCGCCGGGTCAGACCGACCGAGGAACTCTTATGTCCACTTCAACAAGCAGAGACCCAACCACCCCCGTGTTCAACCAGCTCACCGGCGCCATCCGCGCCCTGGCCATGGATGCGGTCCAGAAGGCCAATTCCGGCCATCCGGGCGCCCCCATGGGCATGGCCGAGATCGCCGAAGTCCTGTGGAACCACCACCTGCGCCACAACCCGGGCAACCCCAAGTGGGCCGACCGCGACCGTTTCGTGCTGTCCAACGGCCACGGCTCGATGCTGCTCTACGCGCTGCTGCACCTGACCGGCTATGACCTGTCGATCGACGACCTGAAGCAGTTCCGCCAACTCCACAGCAAGACCCCCGGCCACCCCGAGTACGGCTATGCGGCGGGGGTCGAAACCACCACCGGACCGCTCGGCCAGGGCATCAGCAATGCCGTCGGCATGGCCATGGCGGAGAAGTTGCTGGCCAACGAGTTCAACCGTCCCAGCCATGACATCGTGGACCATTACACCTATGCCTTCCTCGGCGACGGCTGCCTGATGGAAGGCGTTTCCCACGAGGCGTGCGCGCTGGCCGGCACCTGGGGACTGTCCAAGCTGATCGCTTTCTGGGACGACAACGGCATCTCCATCGACGGCCGTGTCGAGGGCTGGTTCACCGACGACACCCCGAAGCGCTTCGAAGCCTATGGCTGGCAGGTGATCGCCAACGTCAACGGCCACGACCCGCAGGCACTGCAAGCCGCTATCGCGGCCGCCAAGGCGGGCAAGCAGCGCCCGACCCTGATTTGCTGCAAGACGGTGATCGGCGCCGGCAGCCCCAACAAGGCCGGCAGCCATGAGGTGCACGGCGCGCCGCTGGGCGATGCGGAGGTCGCCGCGGTCCGCACCAGGATCGGCTGGAACTTTCCCCCCTTCGAGATCCCGCAGGAGGTCTATAAGGCTTGGGACGCCAAGGAAAAAGGCGCTGCCCGGGAAGCCGAGTGGAACCGCAAATTCGCACAATATGCCCAGGCTTATCCGCAACTCGCCGACGAGTTCCAGCGGCGCATGGCCAACGAGTTGCCCGCCGGCTGGTCGCAGCATGTGCAGCAAGCCATCGCCGCGGTGAATGCCAAGGCCGAGACGGTCGCCACCCGCAAGGCCTCGCAGATCGCCATCAACGCGCTGGCGCCGGCGCTGCCGGAGTTCGTCGGCGGCTCGGCCGACCTGACCGGCTCCAACCTCACCAACTGGGCCGGCTGCAAGACCGTCAGCGGCCAGAGTGCTGGCAACTACATTTCCTACGGGGTGCGCGAGTTCGGCATGTGCGCCATCATGAACGGCATGGCCCTGCACGGCGGCATCCTGCCCTTCGGCGGCACCTTCCTGATGTTCTCCGACTACGCCCGCAATGCCTTGCGCATGGCAGCGCTGATGAAGCAGCGGGTGATCTATGTGTTCACCCACGATTCGATCGGTCTCGGCGAGGACGGACCAACCCATCAACCGGTCGAGCAGACGGCGACCCTGCGCATGATTCCCAACATGGACGTATGGCGCCCCTGCGACACGGTCGAAACCCTGGTCGCCTGGACCCAGGCCGTCGAAAAGACCAGCGGGCCGAGTTCCCTGTGCCTGTCGCGCCAGAACCTGCCCTTCGTTTCCCGCGATGCGGCGACCATCGCCAGCATCGCCAAAGGTGGCTATATCCTTTCCGAAGCCAGGAACGGCAAGCCCAGGGCCATCATCATCGCCACCGGCTCGGAAGTGGATCTGGCCCTCAAGGCCCAAGCCGCGCTGGCCGACGAAATTCCGTTGCGCGTCGTGTCGATGCCCAGCACCAACGTATTCGATCGCCAGGATCCGGGCTATAAAGACAGTGTGCTGCCCAAGGGACCGCCGCGCGTCGCCGTGGAAGCCGGCGTCAGGGACGGCTGGTACAAGTATGTGGGCGCCGCCGACAGCGGACACGGCGCCGTCATCGGTCTCGACCGCTTCGGCGAATCCGCCCCGGCCGGCCAGTTGTTCAAGGAGTTTGGTTTCACCGTCGAGAACGTAATCACCGCGGTGAAATCGGTATTGTAATTTTTCTGGAGAAATGACATGGCAATCAAAGTCGGCATCAATGGATTTGGCCGCATCGGGCGCATGGTGCTGCGCGCGGCGGTGCAGGACTTCCCGGACATCGAGATCGTCGGTATCAACGATCTGCTCGAACCCGACTACCTGGCGTACATGCTGAGCTACGACTCGGTGCATGGCCGCTTCAAGGGCAAGGTCGCGGTCGACGGTAACACCCTCAGCGTCAACGGCAAGAAGATCCGCCTGACCGCAGTCAAGGATCCCGCCGAACTGAAATGGAACGAAATCGGCGCCGACATCGTCATCGAGTCCACCGGACTGTTTCTCACCAAGGAAACCGCCGCCAAGCACATCGCCGCCGGCGCCAAGAAAGTAATCCTGTCGGCGCCCTCCAAGGACGACACGCCGATGTATGTGTTCGGCGTAAATGACAAGACCTACGCCGGCCAGACGATTATTTCAAACGCGTCGTGTACCACCAACTGCCTGGCCCCTGTTGCCAAGGTGCTGAACGACAACTGGGGCATCAAGCGTGGCCTGATGACCACCGTGCATGCCGCCACCGCCACCCAGAAGACCGTCGACGGCCCCTCCAACAAGGACTGGCGCGGCGGCCGCGGCATCCTCGAGAACATCATCCCGTCCTCGACCGGCGCCGCCAAGGCGGTGGGCGTGGTCATTCCCGAGTTGAACAAGAAGCTCACCGGCATGTCCTTCCGCGTCCCGACCTCCGACGTCTCGGTGGTTGACCTGGTGGTGGAACTCAACAAGCCGGCCACCTACGCCGAAATCTGCGCCGCCATGAAGGCCGCGTCCGAGGGTTCCATGAAGGGCGTGCTCGGTTACACCACGGAGAAAGTCGTGTCCACCGATTTCCGCGACGAGCCCTGCACCTCGGTGTTCGACGCCGACGCCGGCATCGCCCTGGACAGCACCTTCGTCAAGGTGGTCGCGTGGTACGACAACGAGTGGGGCTACTCCTGCAAGGTTCTGGAGATGGTCCGGGTGATGGCCAAGTAATTTCCCCCATAGGTGCAGCCATGCAATTCAAGCGTCTCACCGATCTTGATCTCAAGGGCAAGCGCGTCTTCATCCGCGCCGACCTGAACGTCCCGCAGGACGATGCCGGCAACATCACCGAGGACACGCGCATCCGCGCCTCGGTACCGGCCATCGAATTCGCGCTGAAGGCCGGCGCGGCGGTGATGGTCACCTCGCACCTCGGCCGTCCGACCGAGGGCCAATTCAAGCCGGAGGATACCCTCGCACCCGTCGCCAGGCGCATGTCCGAACTGCTCGGCCGCGAAGTGAAGCTCGTCGCCGACTGGGTGGACGGCGGAAGTTGGCAAAATCAGCTCGCACCGGGTGAAGTGGTCATGCTGGAAAATTGTCGCATCAACAAGGGCGAGAAGAAGAACAGCGACGAACTGGCGCAGAAGATGGCCAAGCTGTGCGACGTCTTCGCCAACGACGCCTTTGGCACCGCCCATCGCGCCGAAGCCACCACCTACGGCATTGCCAAATTCGCCCCCGTCGCTTGCGCCGGACCGCTGCTTGCCGCCGAACTCGACGCGCTCGGCAAGGCCTTGCACGCTCCGCAGCGGCCGCTGGTGGCGATCGTCGCCGGCTCGAAGGTGTCGACCAAGCTGACCATCCTTGAAGCGCTCTCCGACAAGGTGGACCAGTTGATCGTCGGCGGCGGCATCGCCAACACCTTTCTCCTCGCTGCCGGCAAGAACATCGGCAAGTCGCTCGCCGAGCCGGACCTGGTCGAGGACGCCAGGAGGGTTATGCACAAGGTCAAGGTGCCATTGCCCACCGACGTGGTGTGCGCCAAGGAATTCTCCGCCAACGCCGCGGCCACGGTGAAGAGCGTCGATGCGGTTAGCGACGACGACCTGATCCTCGATGTCGGTCCGGATACCGCGCGGGCTTTGGCCGCTGTGGCCGCCCAAGCCGGCACCATTGTCTGGAACGGCCCGGTCGGGGTATTCGAGTTCGCCGCCTTCAGCAACGGCACCGAAACCCTGGCGCGCGCCATCGCCGCCTCCAAGGCGTTTTCCATCGCCGGCGGCGGCGATACCCTGGCCGCCATCGCCAAATACGGCATCACCCGCGACATCAGTTATATTTCCACCGGCGGCGGCGCCTTCCTCGAATTCCTGGAAGGCAAGACCTTGCCGGCGGTCGAGATTCTTGAGCAACGCGCCAACAGTTAGTACCCTAAACCCAAATTCGGGCACTGGTACCCTAAACCCAAATTCGGGCACTGGTACCCTAAACCCAAATTCGGGCACTAGTACCCCAAACCCAAGTACGGGCACTGGCACCGAATCAAGCTTTACTCTCCGCACCAACACTAGGAGTCGCCATGCGCAACACCAAGATAGTCGCTACGCTGGGCCCAGCCTCCAGCGACGAAGCGGTACTGCGGCGGATGGTGCTGGCGGGCGTGGATGTGGTCCGCCTGAATTTTTCGCATGGCACGGCGGACGACCACCGCGCCCGGGTCGCCCTGTTGCGCGCCATCACCCGCGATAGCGGCCGCACCGTGGGCATCATGGCGGACCTGCAAGGCCCAAAGATCCGCGTCGGCAAGTTCGAGCTCGGCAAGGTCGAGCTCGCCGCCGGCGATACTTTCATCCTCGACGTGACCTGCAAGCTGGGCAACCAGGAGCGGGTCGGGCTCGACTATCCGGAACTGATCGACGACATCGACGTGGGCGCGGTGCTGCTGCTCGACGACGGGCGCATCGTGCTCGACGTGACCGAGCTGCAGAGCCAGTCGGTCATCACCACGGTGCGCACGGGCGGCACCCTGTCCAACAACAAAGGCATCAACCGCCAGGGCGGTGGCCTGACGGCACCGGCGCTAACCAGCAAGGACCGGCTGGACATCCGCACCGCCGCGGAGATCGGCGTGGATTTCGTCGCGGTGTCGTTTCCCAAGACCGGCGAGGACATGCGCCAGGCCAGGAAGCTCCTGCAGCGCGCCAACTGCAATGCGCTGCTGGTCGCCAAGATCGAGCGCGCCGAAGCCATCGATGCGCTGGTCGACATCATCGAAGCCTCCGATGCCGTAATGGTGGCGCGCGGCGATCTGGCGGTGGAAGTCGGCGATGCCGCTGTGCCGGCCTTGCAGAAGCGCATCATCCGCACCGCCCGCGCCCACAACAAACTGACCATCACCGCCACACAGATGATGGAATCGATGATTTCCAGCCCGGTGCCGACTCGCGCCGAGGTTTCCGACGTGGCCAATGCGGTGCTGGACGGCACCGACGCGGTGATGCTCTCGGCCGAAACCGCTTCGGGAAAATATCCGGTGGAAACCATCGAGTCGATGGCACGCATCTGCCTGGAAGCCGAGAAGTCGGCCGAGGTGACCCTCGATAACGATTTCCTCGACCGGGTGTTCACCCGCATCGACCAGTCGATCGCCATGGCGGCGATCTGGACCGCACACCACCTTAAGGTCAAGGCCATCGCGGCGATGACTCAGTCCGGCTCCACGGCGCTGTGGATGAGCCGACTCGATTCCGGCGTGCCGATTTATGCGTTGACTCCGGAGATCAGCTCCCGCTACCGGATGAGCCTGTACCGCGACGTCTTCCCGCTGCTGATGAAGCAGAACCACACCGATCGCGACGAACTGCTGTGGGAGGCCGAACAGCTATTGATCGAAAAGGGCGCCGTGGTGCCGGGCGACCTGATCGTGCTCACCATCGGCGAACCGATCGGTTCGGCGGGTGGCACCAATGCCTTGAAGATCGTCCGCGTCGGCGATCATCCCAACCCTAATGCGGTCCTGCCAAGATGAATCGGGAGAACTCCGTGGCGACCGCAGGACCAAATGTACGAACAAGGGGAGAACTCCCCTTGTTTATCCCCCGAGCACGAACAAGGGGGCGAGCCCCCTTGTAAATCCCCCAAGAACAGCTATCGAACTATTTACCCATTCGCCCAGGAGACCATCATGCCCCTCGTATCCATGCGCCAACTGCTCGACCATGCCGCCGAAAATGGCTACGGACTGCCGGCCTTCAATGTCAATAATCTGGAGCAAATCCAGGCCGTCATGGAAGCCGCCCAGGAGGCCAACAGCCCGGTGATCCTCCAGGGCTCGGCCGGCGCCCGCAAGTACGCTGGCGAGCCCTACCTGCGCCACCTCATCGAGGCCGCCATCGAGACCCATCCCGACATTCCCATCGTCATGCACCAGGACCATGGCGCCAGTCCATCCATCTGCATCCAGTCGATGCGCTCGGGCTTTTCGAGCGTGATGATGGACGGCTCGCTGAAAGAAGACGCGAAAACGCCTTCCTCCTTCGACTACAACGTCCATGTCAGCAAGCACGTGGTGGACATTGCCCACGCCATCGGCGTCTCCGTCGAGGGCGAGCTGGGTTGCCTCGGCTCGCTGGAAACCGGCATGGGCGAGAAAGAAGACGGCCACGGCGCGGAAGGCGCGCTGTCGCAGGACCAGTTGCTCACCGATCCCGACGAGGCGGCGGATTTCGTCAAGGCCACCAGCGTCGATGCGCTCGCCATCGCCATCGGCACCTCGCACGGGGCCTACAAGTTCACCCGCCCGCCAACGGGAGCCGTGCTGCGCATTGACCGCATCAAGGAAATCCACGCCCGCATTCCCAACACCCATCTGGTGATGCACGGGTCCTCCTCGGTGCCGCAGGACTGGCTCAAGATCATCAATCAATACGGCGGCGCCATGGGCGAAACCTACGGCGTGCCGGTCTCGGAAATCGTTGAGGGCATCAAGCACGGCGTGCGCAAGGTCAACATCGACACCGACTTGCGCATGGCCGCGACCGGCGCGATTCGCAAATACCTGGCGGAGAACCCCAAGGACTTCGATCCGCGCAAATATCTCGGCGTCGCCCGCAAGGCCATGAAAGAAATTTGCAAGGCACGCTACGAAGCCTTCGGCTGCGCCGGGATGGCCGGCAAGATCAAGCCCTTCAGCATGGATAGGATGGCCGAGCGCTACAAGAAAGGCGAACTCAATCCGGTGGTCCACTAAATCCGAGCTTGGCAACCCCATGAGTCCGGACCCCTTGTACGTATCCTCGATCACCAGCCTGCCGCTCATCGGGCGCGGCAAGGTCCGCGATATCTATGCCGTGAATGATGGCAAGCTGCTGATCGTGACCAGCGACCGCTTGTCGGCATTCGACGTGATCCTGCCGGATCCGATTCCCGGCAAGGGCGAAGTCCTTACCGCCGTGGCCGACTTCTGGTTCGGCAAACTGGCCCACATCATCCCCAACCAACTGACCGGCATCGACCCGGAATCGGTGGTCAAGGGCGAAGTGGAGCGCGCCCAGGTGCGCGGCCGCAGCCTGGTGGTGAAACGCCTCAAGCCGCTGCCGATCGAAGCCGTGGCGCGCGGCTACCTGATCGGTTCTGGCTGGAAGGACTACCAGGAGACCGGCGCCATCTGCGGCATCCAGCTGCCGCCCGGCTTGCGCCAGGCGGAGCAACTGCCGCAAGCCTTGTTCACTCCGGCGACCAAGGCCGAGGCCGGCGCCCATGACGAAAACATCGACTTCGCCAGCGTCGAAAGAATGATCGGCGCCGAACTGGCCGTTCAGGTCCGCGACGCGACCCTGCGCCTCTATCGCGAAGCGGCGGCCCATGCCCGGGTGCGCGGCATCATCATTGCCGACACCAAGTTCGAATTCGGCCAGGATGCCGAAGGGCGGCTTTACCTGATCGATGAAGTGCTGACGCCCGACTCGTCGCGCTTCTGGCCGGTCGACCAGTACCAGGTGGGCATCAGCCCGCCCAGCTTCGACAAGCAGTTTGTGCGCGATTATCTGGAAACGCTGGACTGGAACAAGCGGGCGCCGGCGCCCAAGCTGCCGGCCGAGATTCTCGCCAAGACCGCCGCCAAGTACCGCGAGGCGCTGACCAGACTGACTGGCCAGGCCTGATTTGGCCCGCCTCGGGAGGGTCGCCAGGGACACTCCGGCACGGCCCAAAATCTGCAAGGTTACGAACAAGGGGAGACTTCCCCTTGTTTATCCCCCGACAACCGATGCTCCGCAATTGCGCGCTCGAACAACGACAGTTCTTTGGTACCCATGACGATGAATCCCCTTCTCGATTTCTCCGGCCTGCCGCGCTTCGATGCGATCACGCCCGAACATGTCGCACCGGCCATACAGGCCTTGCTTGCCGAGAATCGTGCGCTGGTGGAAGCGCTCGCCGCCCCGGCAACGCCCGCCACCTGGAACGGTTTTGTCGCGCCGCTGACCGATGGCGGCGAGCGCCTCAGCCGCGCCTGGGGCATTGTCGGCCACCTGCACGCGGTCAATGACATTCCGCCCTGGCGCGAAGCCTACAACGCCCTGCTGCCCGAGGTCACGCGCTTCTATTCCGAAATTGGCCAGAACCTGGCCCTGTTCGCCAAGTTCAAGGCATTGCGGGAAAGCCCCGACTATGCCGCGCTGAATGCCACCCAGCGCCGGATCGTAGACAACGACATCCGCGACTTCCGGCTGTCCGGGGCCGAACTGGCGGAGGACCAGAAGCCGCGCTTCCAGGCCATCCAGGAGGAGCTTGCGGCACTCGGCGCAAAGTTTTCCGAGAACCTGCTCGATGCCACCAACGCCTACGGCGAATATTTCGAGGACCAGAGCCTGCTCGCCGGCATCCCCGAGGATGCGCGCCAGACGGCGCGCGAAGCGGCGCAGAAGGAAGGCAAGCCCGGCTGGAAATTCACCCTGCACGCGCCCTCCTACCAGCCGGTGATGCAATACGCCGACGACCGTGCGCTGCGCGCCCGAATGTACCGTGCCTATGCGACCCGCGCCTCGGAACTCGGGGACAGTTCTTTAGACAACTCGTCGCTGATCGCCAGGACTCTCGCATTGCGCGACGAGGAAGCCCGGATGCTCCGCTACGCGAATTTCGCCGAAGTCTCGCTGGTGCCGAAGATGGCCGACTCGCCGCGGCAGGTCGCCGCCTTCCTGCGCGAGATGGCTGCAAAGGCGCGCCCTTTCGCCGAGCAGGACATCGCCGAACTGCGCGACTTCGGGCGCGACCAGTTGGGCCTGGTGGGCCTGGAAAGCTGGGACCTGGCCTGGGCCTCGGAAAAACTCAAGCAGGCGCGTTACGCTTTCTCCGATGAGGAAGTGAAGCGCTACCTGCCGGAACCGCAGGTCCTGGCAGGCCTGTTTCGCATCATCGAAACTCTGTTCGGCGTGCACCTCGAGCCGGACACCGCGCCGGCCTGGCATGCCGATGTGCGCTTCTTCCGCATCGTCAGGAACGGCGCACTGATCGGCCAGTTCTACTTCGACCTGTATGCCCGCGATGAAAAGAACGGCGGCGCCTGGATGGACGAGGCGATCACCCGGCGCCGCGTGGCAAAGCCGGGTGGGACGAGTGCCCCGGAGGGTATCCAGACCCCGGTGGCCTACCTCAACTGCAATTTCTCGGGACCGGTCGGTGGCAAGCCGGCCTGTTTCACTCACGACGAAGTCATCACCCTGTTCCATGAGTGCGGCCACGGCCTGCACCACCTGCTGAGCCAGGTGGACGAGTTGCCGGTCTCGGGCATCCACGGCGTCGAATGGGACGCCGTCGAATTGCCGAGCCAGTTCATGGAGAATTTCTGCTGGGAATGGGGCGTGCTCTCGGCCATGACCAGGCATGTCGACACCGAGCAACCCTTGCCACGCGCGCTGTTCGACAAGATGCTGGCGGCCAAGAACTTCCAGAGCGGCATGCAGACCTTGCGCCAGGTGGAGCTGGGGCTGTTCGACCTGCTGCTGCACTCCGAACTGGAACCCGACGGCAATGTGCTCGAACTGCTGGCCGAAGTCCGGCGCGAGGTGGCGGTGGTCACGCCACCCGACTGGGCGCGCCTGCCGCACGGTTTCTCGCACATCTTCGCCGGCGGATACGCGGCCGGTTACTATAGCTACAAATGGGCCGAAGTCCTTTCAGCCGACGCCTTTGCGGCCTTCGAGGAAGGCGCAGGTTCCTCCGGCAACGTCCTCGACCCGCTCATCGGCGAAAGATTCTGGCGCGAGATTCTCGCCGTCGGCGGCTCTCGCCCAGCGCTCGATTCGTTCCGCGCCTTCCGCGGACGCGAGCCGAGCATCGATGCGTTACTGCGCCACAATGGTATGATTTCCCGTCATGCGGACATTGACACCAATCGCCCTGCTCGCGCGTAGCGCCGTGCTAGCCGCCCTGTGCCTCTCCACCCTGGCGGCACAGGCGCAGGCCACTTACCGCTGGGTCGGCAAGGACGGCAAAGTACATTACTCCGACCAACCGCCACCGCCCGCTGAAATCAAGGAAGTCCAGAGGAAGAAGCTCGGCCCCGCCAATGTCGTCGGCACCAGCGGTCCGGGTTACGACGCCCAGGTCGCGGCCAAGAAATCCCCGCTGACCCTCTACACCAGCGCCAACTGCATCCAGAACTGCAAGATCGCCCGCGACTTTCTCAACCGGCGCGGCGCCACGTTTGCCGAAAAGGAAATCAAAACGCAGGAAGATGCGGACGATTTCAGGAAAGCCACCGGCATCGAGGAACTGAGCGTGCCGGTGCTGCAGGCGGGGAGCAAATCGGAAAAGGGCTACGAGGAAAATGCCTGGAGCGCCCTGCTCGATGCGGCCGGCTATCCGCGCGGCCAGGACAAGACGCCGCCCCGTTAAGAAAGGTCGTTGCGGCTCAACTCTTCGCGCAGCAGGGCCGGCAATTCGCGTTCGAGCAGCCGGGGGTCGCCCGAATTCAACTCCACCAGACGCCGCAGATGGGTGATGCTGTCGAGGCTGAGATTGTCGCAACGCACACCCATCTTGGTCCCTTCCAGATGGGCGACCGTCGCATGCATCTGGATAGACACGCCCCGGCCGAGATCGAGACGCAACTGGCATTTCGCCCCGAGCACGCCGGGCCAGTCTTCCGACATGTTCAGCAAGGCACCCTTGAGTGATATGTCCGACAACTCGCCCTTCCACGTTCCGATGGCATCGACCAGATGCACCACGGAATGAAACGGGGCGCGAAAGAAGGACCGATGCTCAGTGGTGGCTTTCATCTGGGATCGTGTGCCTCACTGGCTTCGGGCTGGAAAAATCATAACCGCTGAAGCAAGCTTTCAGCGGACAGACGACGCTCTTGCGGCAGTGGTGTTCGGCGGCGCATTCGCGGTGGGTCTGGTCCAGCAGCACCATTTCCTTGCATACCGGGCAGTAATCGATGGGGGAATCGAACATGGCAGCAACCTCACCCTTGCTTCGCTGAAACGGATGATTTGATTATAGCTTGCAGGCGGAGTTGGTGCGTTATGATCCCGAATCCTTCAACCGCCCTCAAGGAGGCCGCTTGATACTCGCCACCTGGAACGTCAACTCCCTCAAGGTCAGGCTGCCGCAGGTGCTCGACTGGCTGGCAGCGCAGCGCCCGGACATTCTGTGCCTGCAGGAACTGAAGCTGGAGGACAAGGTCTTCCCGCTGGCGGCGATCGAGGCCGCCGGATATCACGCCGCCTTCAGCGGGCAGAAAACCTACAACGGCGTCGCCATCCTGTCCCACGGGGATCCGCTGGACGTCCAGCGCGGCATCGCCGGCTTCGAGGACCCACAGCAGCGGGTCATCAGTGCCAGCATCTCCGACCCGTCCGCCCCGGCAAGCCCGCTGCGCATCGTCTGCGCCTATTTCCCCAACGGCCAGGACATCGATTCCGACAAGTACCAGTACAAGTTGCGCTGGCTTTCCGCATTGACCGGATGGTTGCGCGGCGAGCTGGAGAAATATCCGCGCCTGGTGCTGCTGGGCGACTACAACATCGCCCCGGAGGACCGCGACGTGCATGATCCGGCCTCCTGGAAGGACCAGGTTCTGTGCAGCGAACCGGAACGCGCCGCTTTCCGCGGCCTGATCGAACTCGGCCTCCACGACGCCTTCCGGCGCTTCGAGCAGGCGGATAAGAGCTACAGTTGGTGGGATTACCGGATGATGGCCTTCCGGCGCAACATGGGCCTGCGCATCGACCATATCCTGCTGTCGACGGCGCTGGCGGACCGCTGCACCGCCAGCAGCATCGACAAGGCGCCTAGAAAACTGGAGCGTCCATCCGATCACGCCCCGGTGATGGCTGTATTGAACTCGCCGATCAATTAGGAATGCACCCTTGCAACCTGGAGAGAGTCACCACATGGAATCCACGCGCGATTTTTTCGTCCGCCTGAACCGCGACTATCTGAAGGTCCACAAGACCAAGGAAGACTTGTTCTGGGACACCTACATGGCGGTCAGCGATGACCATGCCGGCTTTGCCGAGGCCGAGCAGGCGTTCAAAGGCTTCATTGCGGATCCCGGCCGGCTGGCCGAAGTGCGCGCCCATCTCGCCGAACTGGAAAAAGCACCCGAGAGCGAGGAAAAGCATGACCTCCAGCATGGCCTAAAAGGATGGCAGGCGGTGTTCGAGTGCAACATCATCGACAACGACGACGCCCGCCGCCACATGCACGACCTGATCGAGCAGGAATCGGCGCTGTTTGGCAAGCGCCGCGAATACGTCATGACCCATGTAAATGAGCAAGGCCAGCGCGAGGAAGCCTCGCTCGGCACGCTCAGCACCAACATGGGCACCAATCCGGATGAAGCCGCGCGCAAGAGCTCGCACGACGCGCTGCTGGGTCTGGAGCGCTGGGTGCTGGACAACGGCTTTCTCGCCATCGTCAGGAAGCGCAACGAGCTGGCGCAATCGCTCGGCCATGCCGACTATTTCGACTACAAGGTGCGCAAGAACGAACGGATGAGCGCCGCCGAGTTGTTCGGCATCCTTGACGACTTCGAGGTGCGCACCCGCAAAGCCAACCAGCGTACCCTGGCGAAACTGGCCGCCGAGAAGGGCGCGAATGCGCTCAAGCCCCACAACCTGCGCTACCACATGAGCGGCGACGTGACGCGCCAGCTCGACCCCTACCTGCCGTTTGCCAAGGGCCTGCAACGCTGGCTGGAAAGTTTCCGGCGCCTGGGAATCCGCTACCGTGGCGCCCTCCTGCAACTCGACTTGCTGGAGCGCAAGGGCAAGTACCAGAACGGTTTCTGCCACGGTCCCATTCCCGCCCACTACGGCGAACAGGGCCGCTGGGTGGCGGGGCAGATCAACTTCACCGCGGAAGCCAAGCCGGACCAGGTCGGCAGCGGCGCCCGCGCCATCACCACGCTGTTCCACGAAGGCGGTCACGCCGCGCACTTTGCCAACGTCACCCAGAATTCACCCTGCTTTTCGCAGGAATATCCGCCCACCTCGATGGCCTATGCGGAAACCCAGTCGATGTTCTGCGACAGCCTGCTCGACGATGCCGACTGGCTCAAGCGTTATGCCGGCAACAGTGCCGGCGAGGCGGTGCCGGACGAGTTGATCCGACTCAAGATCGCCACCACCCAGCCTTTTTCGGCCTATGCCGAGCGCTCGCTGCTGGTCGTCCCTTTTTTCGAGTCAGCGCTCTACCGGATGCCGGATGCCGAGCGCAACGCGGCGTCGGTGCTGGCGCTGGCGCGCGATTGCGAGCAGCGCATCCTCGGCGTGGCGGTGGCGCCGCGACCCCTGCTGGCGATTCCGCACTTGCTCAACCAGGAGTCGGCGGCGTCCTACCATGGCTACCTGCTGGCCAACATGGCGGTGTACCAGACCCGCGCCTACTTCCAGAAGAAGTTCGGCTACCTCACCGACAACCCGGCCATCGGCCCGCTGCTGGCGCAGCACTACTGGGCGCCGGGGAACAGCGTGAGCCACGACGCAACCCTGCGCAGCCTGACCAGCGAGGGATTCACCGCACGCTACCTCGCCGACGCCTGCAACCAGTCGGTGGATGAAGCCTGGGAGGAGGCGCAGCAGCTTATCACCGCCGCCGCGCAACGCGACTACCTAGCGGCCGATCACCAGCCAGCGCCGGATGCGCTGGACGCCCGGATCCGCATCGTTCACGGTGCCGAAATCCTCGCCGACAACAGCACCTCGGACGCGGCGATGTGCCGGCAGTTCGAAGACTGGGTGGGCCGGCATTACGGCTAGACCTCATTTCCCGAACGGATGCTCGAATGACAGATAGAACAGGAGCCCATACTTGCCAGCAGACCGACCGACGCCGATCGGTATGGAAATCCCCGGGACGATCTGAAGTCCGGAGCTGTAATTGCTGGCGAAGCGAACGCCTGGATTGATGAAGAAAGTTCTTTCCCGAATCTTGCTGCCGTCCGCCTGAACGACATCTGAAGTTGTTCCCGCCGCTTCAAGCATCAGGTTGAAACCCTCGGTGGAGAGGTGAATGAGGCTTGCGCCATAGTTGTATCCTTGCGTCCCCGCCTTTGCACCACCGGGCTCCTTGCTGTTCGGCAGGTAAGTCGCGCCAATGTTCCAGTGAGTCACGAATTTGTCGGACAATTCCACGCTCAAAGGGATATTGGTCTGGATGCCAAATGAACCCGTTCCGTGGCCTTTCCTGTAGTCGCCCGAGGGCAGGATGAAGGAGAATCGGGGGGCAAGTGCGACGCGATCCTTCAGGATGGCCTGATAACGATAATTGAGAACAATATCGCCGATGCCGCTGGCGTTTGAAGGGTCGGTCAGCCGCACCATCGGGACGGTATAAGAAAGTTGATGCGTCTCGTCCGGTACCGGCCATTCCTGGGTAAATGAATACGCCCAATCCTTGGACTTTCTCATGTACATGAAGCTCTGGATATGCTGAACAACCCCTGCTTCTTGATTGTAGGCTTCCTCCAGCAGAAACGAATTGTCCTGGATCTTCTTCGACTCTTCAGCAAATCCATCTAACGCCAGAGCCAGGGCCAGCGCCCCGGCAAATCCTTGGATCCACATCATATCCCCCGTCGGAAATCGCCAGTGAGCTTGGCTTGAAATTATCTCATGTCAGTCGAATCGCGTGTTCTGCGGCAAGGCAAGAGTGCCCGGAAGCAATGCATGATCGCCAAGACCTTCGGCGCGGCAACGTGCTCAGCTCGCGGCGCAAATCGATCGGGGATGGTAACATCAGCTTCACACGTTCCTGGCTGGAGCGCGAGGGGATTGCCCTGGTCTCGTCCGACTTCGGCGGTCGCTGGGCACGCCAGTTGGTTTTCCAATTGGAGCCGATCGGACAGGCTCTTGAGGAGGACATGCTAGTGTCAAGGGAAATCGTGTGCCTCCAATAGAGGCGCCGCGTTGGCGGGTACTCAGGGTCTGGCTGCTGCTGGTGCTGCTGGTCGCCCTCATTCTGGGCATCTGGCTGCTGCAGTCCAACCCCGCCGCGCCCACTCCGGCCAACCTGCTGAGCGATGAGGAGCGCGCCTGGCTGAGCCAGCATGCGGTGTTGCGGCTGGCGCCGGACCCCAACTTTCCGCCGATCGAATACTTCGACGAGAACGGACGCTATCGCGGCTTGATCGCCGACTACTATCCGTTGCTCGAAGCCCGCCTCGGCATCCGCTTTCAGGTCGTCCGGGCGGCCAGCTGGGACGAGGTGCTCGCCAAGGCCAAACGGCGTGAAGTCGATATCCTCGGCGCGGCGCAGCAGACCCCGGCGCGCCGCGAGTATTTGAATTTCAGCCCGCCCATCATCGACATTCCCAATGTCATCATCGTGCCCAGGGAGACCGATGGCGTCGTGGACTTTTCCAGACTTTCGGGCAAGAAGCTCGCCATCACCCGGGGCAATGCGCTGGATGAATATGTGCGCGCCAAGTTTCCGGACATCCGGATCATTTCAGTTGTCGATGACCTGGAGGGCTTGTACTATGTGTCGTTCGGCCACTCGGATGCGACGGTCGTCAATCTGGCCATCGCCTCCCACCTGATCGTCCAGAAGGGCATCACCAACCTGCGCATCGCCGGCGATTCCGGCCGCTCCAACGCCTTGCACATTGCCTCGCGCAACGACTGGCCGATGTTGAATCAGATTCTCTCGAAGGGCCTCGCCTCGATCACCGAGGCCGAGCAGCGAACCATCTACCGCCGCTGGATCCAGCTCGACGAACGCCTCAGCACCCGCCAGAGCCTGATCGCGCTGTTCGGCACCGGCGCCCTGTTCACGGCGGTGGTGATCGTCATCCTGCTGTTCAACCGCTCATTGCGGCGACAGGTCGCCAGCCGGACCGCCTCACTCAATCAGGAGCTGTCCGAACGCAAGTTGGCGGAAGACGCCCTGAAGCAGGCCGAAAACCTGCAGCGGGCACTCCACAGAATCTCGGAGGCCTCACGCTCCGTGAGTGATCTGCCCAGCCTGTTGCAGCGTATCCACGAAATCATCGAGCGGCTGATGCCGGCGAGAAATTTCTTTGTGGCTCTCTACGACCCCGCCAGCCAGGAGATCAGCTTCCCCTACTTTGTCGATGAGCACGACCCGGCGCCGGCGCCGCGCAAGATCGGCGACGGCGGCCTGACCGAGACCGTGCTGAAGACCGGCGAACCCTTGCTGCTCAACACGGAATCGCTGCAGGCTGGCTTCAGGGAGCGTTTCGCTATCGCCGGCACCCCGTTTGTCGATTGGCTGGGCGTGCCGCTCAAGACCGAGGAGCACGCCATGGGGGTGCTCGCGGTGCAGAGTTACTCGGGCCAGGTGCGCTACACGGAAAAGGACAAGGCGCTGCTGCAATTCGTCTCGGAACAGGTGGCAATGACCATCGAGCGCAAGCAGGCGGAAAAGGCGCAGTTCGAGAGCGCCGAGCAGCTCCGGCTGATTTACGACACGGCCAGCATTGCCATCTTTGCGGGGAATTACCAAGGGAACCTCACGCACGCCAATCGGCGCATGGCCGAAATGTTCCGGTGTGCCTTGGAAAATCTGATTGGCCGGGGATACGTGACGCTCTTGCATCCCGCCGAGAGGGAAATGGGCCGGCAAAAACTCTTGGAGGTGCTGAGCGGCGCCCTCGGCAGCGTCGATCTGGAGAGGCGCTACGTACGAGACGATGGCGGCGAGTTCTGGGGACACCTGACGGCGAGTCAGAGGCTGGACCCCGAGGGAAACGTGGTCGGAATGGTCGGCGTAATCATGGACATTACCGAACGCAAGCAGGCTGAAGCGCATCTCCAGTTGGCCGCCAATGTGTTCACTTATGCCCAGGAAGGCATCACCATCACCGACGCCGAAGGCAACATCGTCGATGTGAATGACACGTTTACGCGGATCACCGGATACAGCCGCGAGGAGGCGATCGGCAAGAACCCGCGCATCCTCCGGTCAGGCCGCCAGGACCCGGAATTCTACGGCGCGATGTGGAACGATTTGAAGTCCAAGGGACATTGGAGCGGTGAAATCTGGAACCGCCGCAAGAATGGAGACGTATATGCGGAGATGCTCAACATCAGCGCCGTAAGAGACGCCAATGGGATCCCGCTGAACTATGTCGCCCTTTTCTCCGACATCACCAGCCTCAAGGAGCATCAGAACCAACTCGAGCGTATCGCCCACTACGATGCGCTCACCGGCTTGCCCAACCGCGTGGTGCTGGCAGACCGACTGAAGCAGGCCACTGCCCAGACGCGTCGGCGGGAAAACCTCATGGCCCTGGTTTATCTCGACCTGGATGGTTTCAAGGCGGTGAATGACAGCTACGGCCACGAGACCGGCGATGAATTGTTGATCCTCCTGTCGCAACGCCTGAAGGAGGCCTTGCGCGAGGGCGATACCCTGGCCCGGATGGGCGGCGACGAGTTCGTCGCGGTGCTCACCGACCTTTCCAGCACGCGTGAATGCGAAGTGGTGTTGTCGCGACTGCTACTGGCCGCCGCCTCGCCGCTTCAGGTCAAGGATGCGACGTTGCGGGTTTCCGCCAGCCTCGGCGTAACCATTTTTCCGCTGGACAGCGGCGATCCGGACACATTGCTGCGCCATGCCGACCAGGCCATGTATCAGGCCAAGCAAGCGGGTAAGAACCGTTACCACCTGTTTGACCAGGAACGCGACAAGCTGACGAGAACCCACCAGGAGAGTTACCAGCGCATCACCCAGGCTCTGGAAAGCGGTGAGTTCGTGCTCTATTACCAGCCCAAGGTGAACATGCGCAAAGGCAAGGTGATTGGAGCGGAAGCGCTGATCCGCTGGATGCATCCCGAGCGGGGGATGGTCTCTCCGGGCGAATTCCTGCCCTTGATCGAAGGCAGCGAACTAATCTCCAGGCTGGGTGACTGGGTGCTGAACACAGCGCTGGGCCAAATGACTGAGTGGGGCATGAACGGTTTCGAGATTGCGGTCAGCGTCAACATCGCGGCGGCCCATTTGCAGCAGCATGATTTCCTCCACGGCTTGCGCGAGATGCTCGCCCTGCATCCCGCCGTCAAAGCCGAAAACCTGGAACTGGAGTTGCTGGAGACTGCCGCCCTCGAAGACATTCTGCATGTTTCTCACGTCATCAAGGATTGCCAGGCGCTGGGCGTGAGCATCTCGGTGGATGATTTCGGCACCGGCTATTCCTCGCTGACCTACCTCAAGCGCCTCCCCGCAACCATCCTGAAGATCGACCAGAGCTTCGTGCAGGACATGTTGTGGGACGCAGAAGACCTCTCCCTCGTCGAGGGAATCATCGGCCTCGCCGGGGCCTTCCATCGCAGCGTGATCGCCGAGGGCGTGGAAACCGCCGAGCACGGGACGATGCTGCTCAAGCTGGGCTGCGATCTGGGCCAGGGTTATGGCATCGCCCGTCCCATGCCCGCGGAAAAGCTGGCCGAGTGGGCCCGCCTATGGCGCCCCGACCCGAGTTGGGCGGATTGCATCGACCTGATCCTGAATCGCAATGAACTGCCGCTGGTGTATGCCGAGGTCGACCATCGCCACTGGGTCAAAATGATGGAAAACTGGCTGTCGGGCATGGCCGACAAGCCGCCTGCCTTCGACTCCCGGCACTGCCGCTTCGGCGTCTGGTACCACGGCGATGGCAAAAGCCACTATGCCCAGATGCCCGAGTTTCAGGCAATCGACGCGATCCATGAGGAGGTGCACCAGTTGGGCCGGGAGCTCGTCGCCGACAAGCTGGCGAATCGCCTCGATCAGGCGCAGGCGAGCCTCTTGGACCTCAACGCCCTGCGCGACACGCTCGTCGCCAAGTTGCTGGCGCTATCGACGGCCTTGAGGGAAGCACGGAAATGAGAGTCTTGGGCCGATGCGGAAATTTGCGCCGATTTGGTGCATTGAGCATACCGACGCACCATCTACGCGCCACCGCGCTGTCCAGCGCCGCAGCCGTCTGTCCTCCGATACCCTCCTAAAGCGTTGTTGTGCCTCGCTTGCGTGGTATTTAGCCGAGCGCCGGCCAACCCCTGGCATGCAATTCGCTGGTTCCGGTTTGTCGCGTCGTCACGCGCACCGGTTTGGCCCATTTCTCAACTTCCAGGGAGTTCAATCATGAAACGTCGCAATTTCATCAAGGCACTGACGCTATCCGCGTCGATCGCCGCCATCGGCGCAACCTCATTCGCCGCCCATGCCGCCGACACCATCAAGGTCGGCATCCTGCATTCGCTGTCGGGCACCATGGCCATCTCGGAAACGGCGCTAAAGGAAACCGCACTGATGACCATTGCCGAGATCAACGCCAAGGGCGGCGTGCTCGGCAAGAAGCTCGAGGCAGTGGTGGTAGATCCGGCCTCGAACTGGCCGCTGTTCGCCGAGAAGGCCCGGCAACTTCTCAGCCAGGACAAGGTCGCGGTGGTCTTCGGCTGCTGGACGTCGGTATCGCGCAAGTCGGTCAACCCGGTATTCAAGGAACTCAACGGCCTGCTCTTCTATCCGGTCCAATATGAAGGCGAGGAACTCGAAAAGAATGTCTTCTATACCGGCGCCGCGCCCAACCAGCAGGCGATCCCGGCGGTCGAGTACCTCATGAGCAAGGACGGCGGCGGCGCCAAGCGCTGGGTGCTGCTCGGCACCGACTACGTCTATCCGCGCACCACCAACAAGATCCTGCGCGCCTTCCTGAAGAGCAAGGGCGTCGCCGAAGCCGACATCATGGAGGACTACACGCCGTTCGGTCACTCCGACTATCAGACTATCATCGCCAAGATCAAGAAGTTCGCTTCCGAAGGCAAGAAGACGGCGGTGGTGTCGACCATCAACGGCGACTCGAATGTGCCGTTCTACAAAGAGCTCGGCAATGCCGGCCTGAAGGCGACCGATGTGCCGGTGGTGGCCTTCTCGGTGGGCGAAGAGGAACTGCGCGGTGTGGATACCAAACCACTGGTGGGACACCTCGCCGCCTGGAACTACTTCCAGTCGATCAAGAATCCGCAGAACGATGCCTTCATTAAGTTGTATCGCGACTGGGCCAAGCAGCAGAAACTGCCTAAGGCCGAGAGCGTCGTCACCAACGACCCGATGGAGGCCACGTACATCGGCATCCACATGTGGGCCCAGGCGGTGGAAAAAGCCAAGAGCACCGACGTGGACAAGGTGATCGCCGCCGTCGGCGGCCAGAAATTCAAGGCGCCGTCGGGCTTTGATATCCAGATGGACGCGAAGAACCATCACCTGCACCGGGCAGTATTCATCGGCGAAGTGAAAGCCGATGGCCAGTTCAACGTCGTCTGGAAGACCAAGGGCCCGGTCAAGGCCCAGCCGTGGAGTCCCTTCATCGCGGGCAACGACAAGAAGAAGGACGAGCCGGATAGTAAATGATCGAGTAATCCGGCATGATGCAGCAGACCCTCCGGTTACGGCCGGAGGGGATTCCGATCCAATCGTCACATGAAACCCATATTCGTCGCCCTGCTGCTTTGCCTGTTCACGCTGCCCGTATCGTCAGCATTTGCGGCGCTGGATCGTGCCTTGGTGAAGCAGCTTGCGGACGAGGATTCCGATCTCAAGATCACCGCCATCCAGAAGCTCACCCAGTCTGCCGATCCGGAGGCACTGGGCATATTGCAGGCAATGGTCGACGGAACCTTGCAAAGCGCGGAAGGTGAGACCATCACCATCAACAACCGGGTGCGGCGCGAAATCGACGGCGCACTGGCGGCGCTCAAGTTGTTCCATCCGGACCCCAAAATCCGCCTCACAGCCGCCAAGGATCTGACGGTAAGCCTCGCCGGCGACGCCGATCCCGGCATGGCGCCGATGCTGGCAAGGGCCCGCGACCAGGAGAGCGACGAGCGCGTGAAGGCGGCGATCGCCCAGGCCTATGCACTGGCCACCATCAAGCATGCCGATACGGCGGTGCGTCTCGCCGCGGTCAAAGCCCTGGCGGGCAGCGGCGATCCGAATATCAAGCTGTTGTTGCTGGCGACGACCGAACCGGCCAACGAAACCGAAGTGACGGTGCGCCGCGCCGCAATTGCCGCCCACGCCGAAGTCAAGTCGCGCTTGGCGCTCGGCGAAACCGTCGGGCGGATTTTTTCCGGCCTCTCGCTGGGCAGCATCCTGCTGCTGGCCGCGTTGGGGCTGGCCATCACCTACGGCGTGATGGGAGTGATCAACATGGCGCACGGCGAATTGCTGATGGTCGGCGCCTACGCCACCTACTTCATGCAGGGCCTGTTCCGCAGCTACCTGCCGGGCTGGCTGGACTGGTACGTGCTGGCGGCGATTCCGCTGGCGTTCCTGGCCGCCGCCGCCGTCGGGGTGCTGCTAGAGCGCACGGTGATCCGCTGGCTGTATGGCCGGCCGCTGGAAACCCTGCTCGCCACCTGGGGCCTCTCGCTGATCCTGATCCAGGCGGCGCGCGTGTTATTCGGCGCGCAGAACGTCGAGGTCGCCAACCCGTCGTGGATGTCGGGTGGCATCGAGATCGTCCCCAGCATCGTGCTGCCGCTCAACCGCATTGTCATCGTCGGCTTCGCGCTGTTCGTGATGGCCCTGGTCTGGGTCCTGATGAACCGCACCCGGCTTGGCCTGTTCGTCCGCGCAGTGACGCAGAACCGCGCCATGGCCGGCTGCGTCGGCGTGCCGACGGCGCAGATCGACAGCGTCGCCTTCGCGCTCGGCGCCGGCATCGCCGGCCTGGGCGGGGTGGCGCTGTCGCAGATCGCCAACGTTGGGCCGGACATGGGTCAGGGCTACATCGTCGACTCCTTCATGGTGGTGGTGTTGGGCGGTGTCGGCCAGCTCGCCGGGGCGGTTTGGGCGGCCCTCGGCCTGGGCATCGTGAGCAAGTTCCTGGAAGGCTGGGCCGGCGCGGTGATCGCCAAGATCGTAGTGCTGGTGTTCATCATCATGTTCATCCAGAAGCGGCCGCAGGGGCTGTTCGCACTCAAGGGCCGCTTCGTCGAATCATGAGAACGCCTTTCGTGATTCGCTTCTTCACCGCCACGTCCAAGACGGGCTGGATGGCGCTGGCGGTTTTCGCTGCAATAACGCTGCTGCTGCTGCCGCTGCTGCACCTGTATGTGCCGCCCGACAGCCCGCTGCATGTCTCCGGCTACGTCATCGCGGTGGGCGGCAAGATCATGTGCTACGCCATCGTGGCGGTGGCGATGGACCTGATCTGGGGCTACGCAGGCATCCTCAGCCTCGGCCACGGGGTGTTCTTCGCTCTCGGCGGCTATGCCTTCGGCCAGTACCTGATGCGCCAGATCGGCCGCGACGGTGCCTATCACGCCGACCTGCCGGATTTCATGGTGTTCCTCGACTGGAAGGCCCTGCCCTGGTACTGGTTCGGCAGCGACAGCTTCGGCCTGGCGCTGTTCAAGGTGGTGGCGATTCCGGGGCTGCTGGCGCTGGTGTTCGGCTTCTTCGCCTTCCGCTCGCGCATCAAGGGGGTGTATTTCTCCATCATCACCCAGGCCATGACCTATGCTTTCATGCTGCTGTTCTTCCGCAACGAGACCGGCTTCGGCGGCAACAACGGCTTCACCGATTTCAAGCGCATCGCCGGCCTGCCGATTACCGCGCCGGAGATGCGGGTGGTGCTGTTCGGCCTGTCGGCGCTGGTGCTGATGCTCACCCTGCTGCTGGGACGCTACCTGATCACTTCCAAGTTCGGCCGCGTGCTGACCGCCATCCGCGATGCAGAGAGCCGCGTCATGTTCATCGGCTACAACCCGCTGCACTACAAGCTGTTCATCTGGACGCTGTCGGCCATGCTGTGCGGCATCGCCGGCGCACTGTACGTGCCGCAGGTGGGCATCATCAATCCGGGCGAGATGTCGCCGGCGAATTCAATCGAAATCGCCATCTGGGTGGCCGTCGGCGGCCGCGCCACCCTGGTCGGGCCGGTGATCGGCGCGGCCATCGTGAATCTGTCGAAGAGTTACTTCACCCAGGCCTTCCCCGATTACTGGTTGTTCTTCCTCGGCGCGCTGTTCGTGATCGTCACGCTCTACCTGCCGGACGGCGTGGTCGGTCTATGGAAGCGGCTGAGGCGCAAGGCAGTCACGCCATGAGCGCCATCCCACAGGGACTTCCTCCGGTCGTCGAGCTAGTCGCCGGCCGGCCCGACGAAGATCAGGCCAGTCTCGGCCACCTGGTCGATTCAGGTGAGGTCGACCTCTCCCACAACGTGATCCTCTACCTGGAAGGCATCACCGTCAGCTTCGACGGCTTCAAGGCATTGAACAAGCTCGCGCTGACCATCGACGCCGGCGAATTGCGCTGCATCATCGGCCCCAACGGCGCCGGCAAGACCACCATGATGGACGTCATCACCGGCAAGACCCGGCCCGACCGCGGCAAGGCCTTCTTCGGCCAGACCCTCGACCTGACGCGCCTGTCCGAGCCGGAGATCGCCCACGCCGGCATCGGCCGCAAGTTCCAGAAGCCGACCATCTTCGAGAACCACTCGGTATTCGAGAATCTCGAACTGGCGATGAAGATCGACAAGCGTGTGCGGCGCAGCCTGTTCTCCGTCATCGACGACGAGACGCGCGACCGTATCGCCGACACCCTCAAGCAGATCCGCCTGCAGGACGCCGCCGACCGACCCGCCGGCCTGCTCTCGCACGGGCAGAAGCAGTGGCTGGAGATCGGCATGCTGCTGATGCAGGACCCGCGCCTGCTACTGCTCGACGAACCGGTCGCCGGCATGACCGACGAGGAGACCGAGCGCACCGGCGAGCTGTTCAAGTCGCTGGCGGGCAAGCACTCGCTGGTAGTGGTCGAGCACGACATGGCCTTCATCGGGCAGCTCGGCGGCAAGGTGACGGTGCTGCACGAAGGATCGGTGCTGGCCGAAGGCGACCTCGCCGCGGTGCAGAACGACCAACAGGTGATCGAAGTCTATCTGGGCCGATGACATGTTGACAGTCGACAAGCTCAACCAGTATTACGGCGGCAGCCATATCCTGCGCGATCTCGCCTTCGATGCCCCGACCGGCAAGGTCACCACGCTGCTCGGACGCAACGGCGTCGGCAAGACCACCCTGTTGAAGTGCCTGATGGGCCTGGTGCCGACCAGCAGCGGCGCGATTCGTTTCGGCGCCCAGGACCTCACCCACGCGCCTTCGCACCAGCGCGTCCAGGCGGGCATCGGCTATGTGCCGCAAGGCCGCGAAATCTTTCCGCGGCTGACCGTCGAGGAAAACCTGCGCATGGGTCTGGCCACCCGCCCGGGCGCGACGAACATCCCCGAACACATTTTCGACATGTTCCCGGTCCTCAAGCAGATGCTGCGCCGGCGCGGCGGCGATCTCTCCGGCGGTCAACAACAGCAACTGGCCATCGGCCGCGCCTTGGCCTTCGGTCCCAAGCTGCTGATCCTCGATGAACCGACCGAGGGCATCCAGCCGTCCATCATCAAGGACATCGAGCGCGCCATCCGTGCTCTGGCCGCCGAAGGCAGCATGGCGATTCTGCTGGTCGAGCAGTACTACGACTTCGCCCAATCGCTGGCCGACCAGTATCTGGTCATGGAGCGTGGCGAAATAATCCGGCGCGGAGCCGGCGCCGACATGGAAAAGGACGGCGTGCGGGAACTGCTTTCGGTATGATCGAAGGATGCTAGGTGAACTTGCTGAACTCGCCGAACCGGCATTTGCCGCTGCCCCAGCAACCAGCTGGCAGGCCCGCCTCGGCCTGCGTTTCGAGCTTCGCGACGAGGCGACGATCCTCGCCCAGCGCCAACATAATGGCCCGCTGCGCGTGCAGAAAGCACTCCATCCGGAAGGGCCGGGCGTCTGCCATGCCATCGTCCTGCACCCGCCGGCCGGCATCGCCGGCGGCGACGAGTTGGAGATTTCAGTTGACGTCGGAACAGCGGCGCATGCGCTGCTGACCACTCCCGGCGCCGGCAAGTGGTATCGCTCCGCCGCGCCGTGGGCCAGCCAGACGCTGGACTTTGAAGTGGGCACGAAGGCAACGCTGGAGTGGCTGCCGCAGGAGAGTATTATTTTTGACGGTGCGCTGGCGGACATGCGCAGCCACATCCGGCTGGCCGCGGATGCGCGCTACCTCGGCTGGGAGGTGTTGTGCCTGGGCCGGCGCGCTTCGAATGAATGCTTTGCAAATGGCGATCTGAAGTTGAGCACCCGCATTGAGCAGGACGGCAAACTGTTGTGGCTGGAACAGGGCCGGCTGGCGGGCGGCTCGCCGCTGCTGGACTCGCCGCTCGGGCTGGCCGGTTTCAGCGTCTGCGGCACGCTGCTGGCCGCCGGTGAGAAGATATCCCCGGCATTGCTGGCCGAGTGCCGCGCCATCGCATCGACTGAACGCCGGTCACAGCATGGCTTGAGCGCCCTGCCGCAACTGCTGGTGGCGCGTTACCTGGGCCATTCGTCGGAAGCGGCGCGTGCCTGGTTCGTCGCCTTGTGGAAAGTGCTGCGCCCGGCCCTGCTCGGCCGTGAGGCGCAGCCGCCGAGAATCTGGAATACCTGAGGAACAAGCATGGAACTGACACCCAGAGAAAAAGACAAGCTGCTGATCTTCACCGCGGCCCTGCTGGCTGAGCGACGCAAGGCACGCGGTCTCAAGCTCAACTATCCCGAAGCGGTGGCTTTCATCAGTGCCGCCATCATGGAAGGCGCTCGCGACGGCAGGAGCGTGGCCGAACTGATGAGCGCCGGCACGACGCTGCTGAAGCGCGACGAAGTGATGGAGGGCGTGGCGGAAATGATTCCCGAGATCCAGGTCGAAGCCACTTTTCCCGACGGCACCAAGCTGGTCACCGTGCACCATCCGATCGTTTGAGGCTAGGCCCGCAATGACACTGTCCCAGCAGAGCTTCCTCAGCCTCGGCCCGGACGGCTTCCATCGAATCGCCTATACCGACTGGGGTGACGCCCGCGATCCGCGCGTGGTGCTGTGCGTCCATGGACTGTCGCGCAACAGCCGCGACTTTGACCGTCTCGCCGCCGCGCTCGAAGGCGGCCACCGCGTGGTCTGCATGGATGTGGTGGGGCGCGGCGACAGCGACTGGCTCGACGACAAGTCCGGCTACAGTTTCGGCACCTACCTGGGCGACGCGGCGGCGCTGATCGCGCGCGTCACCACACCGGCGCCCGGCGGCCTGCTGGAAAACCTGCAGGCGCGCGTGCGCGGGCAGCGGCCGGCGGCCACGCTGGATTGGGTCGGCACTTCGATGGGCGGGCTGATCGGAATGCTGCTCGCCGCCAAGCCCGGCTCGCCGATCCGCCGCCTGGTGTTGAACGACGTCGGACCGTTCGTGCCGTGGAACGCGCTGATCCGCCTCAAGGGCCATGTCGGCGGCGTGACCCGCTTCGCCGACTTCGCCGGCGTCGAGTCCTGGGTGCGCCACGCGTGCAGCAGCTTCGGGCCGCTCGACGAGGACTTCTGGCGCCACTTGGCCGACCATGCCGCCGTGCCCGACGCTGACGGAGGCTATCGCTTGCGCTACGACCCGGCCCTCAGTCGCGGCCTGCCGGTGCATCGGGACCCGGAGCTGCCGATCGGCCCCGAATTCCTGCGCGGTATCGACCTCTGGTCAAGCTGGGAGGCGGTGCGTTGCCCGGTGCTGGTGCTGCGCGGCGCAGATTCCGAGGTGCTGCCGCGCGAGACGGTGGAGGAAATGCAGCGCCGCAAACCGAACCTGAAGGTGGTCGAATTCCCCAGTGTCGGCCATGCGCCGGCGCTGGCTTCGGCCGACCAAATCGGCGTAGTGCGAGACTTCCTCGTCGCAATCGAACCACAGCCATGAACGCAGAAGGAGGCAGGACATGATACCTGGCGAAATGAATATCGCGGTGGGCGACATCGAGATCAACGTCGGCCGCGCCACGCTGACGCTGAGCGTCGCCAACACCGGTGACCGGCCGATCCAGGTCGGCTCGCACTACCACTTCTTCGAAACCAACGCCGCGCTGGCCTTCGACCGTGCGGCCGCTCGCGGTTTCCGCCTCGACATCGCCGCCGGTACCGCCGTGCGTTTCGAGCCGGGCCAGACACGCACCGTGCAACTCGTGGCGCTGGGCGGAGAGCGCAAGGTCTACGGCTTCCAGGGCAAAGTGCAGGGGAAACTCAAATGAGTACCAAGATCTCTCGACAGGCCTATGCCGAAATGTTCGGCCCGACAACCGGCGACCGCGTCCGCCTCGCCGACACCGAGTTGTGGATCGAGGTCGAGAGAGACTTCACCATCCCCGGCGAGGAAGTTAAATTCGGCGGCGGCAAGGTGATCCGCGACGGCATGGGCCAAGGCCAGCGCATGGCGAAGGACGTGGCCGATACGGTGATCACCAATGCCCTGATCGTCGACGCCGTGAGCGGCATCGTCAAGGCCGACATTGGCCTGAAGAACGGTCACATCTCTGCCATCGGCAAGGCCGGCAATCCGGATATCCAGCCCGGCGTGACCATTCCCATCGGCGCCGGCACCGAGATCATTGCCGGCGAAGGCATGATCGTCACCGCCGGCGGCATCGACAGCCACATCCATTTCATCTGCCCGCAGCAGATCGAGGAGGCGCTGATGTCCGGCGTCACCACCATGCTCGGCGGCGGCACCGGCCCGGCCACCGGCACCTTCGCCACCACCTGTACGCCGGGGCCGTGGCACCTCCACGCCATGCTCTCGGCCGCCGACGCCTTCCCGATGAATTTGGGCTTTCTCGGCAAGGGCAACGTCTCCCTGCCCGGCCCGCTGCGCGAGCAAGTCGAGGCCGGCGCCATCGGCCTCAAGCTGCATGAGGACTGGGGCACCACGCCGGCCGCCATCGACAACTGCCTAGCCGTTGCCGACGCGATGGACGTACAGGTGGCCATCCATACCGACACGCTCAACGAATCCGGCTTCGTCGAGACCACTCTGGCCGCCTTCAAGGGTCGCACCATCCACACCTTCCACACCGAAGGCGCCGGCGGCGGCCATGCGCCGGACATCATCAAGGCGGTGGGACAGGCCAACGTGCTGCCGTCGTCCACCAACCCGACACGGCCGTACACGGTGAACACCATCGACGAGCATCTCGACATGCTGATGGTCTGCCACCACCTCGACCCGGCCATCGCCGAGGACATCGCCTTCGCCGAAAGCCGCATCCGCCGCGAGACCATCGCCGCCGAGGACATCCTCCACGACCTCGGCGCATTTTCCATGATGTCCTCGGATTCGCAGGCCATGGGGCGCGTCGGCGAGGTGGTGATCCGCACCTGGCAGACGGCACACAAGATGAAAGTCCAGCGCGGCGCGTTGCCACCAGACTCGTCTCGCAATGACAACTTCCGCGTCAAACGCTACATCGCCAAGTACACCATCAACCCGGCGATCACCCACGGCATCGCGCACGTGGTCGGCTCCATCGAAGCCGGCAAACTTGCCGACCTGGTGCTGTGGCGGCCGGCCTTCTTCGGCGTCAAGCCGTCGCTGATCCTCAAGGGCGGGATGATCGCCGCCGCCGCCATGGGCGACCCCAACGCCTCGATCCCGACGCCGCAGCCGGTGCATTATCGGCCGATGTTCGGCGCCTTCGGCCGCGCGCTGAAGACCTCGCTGACCTTCGTCTCGCAGGCGGCGCTGGCGAATCCTGCAGTGCATGCGCTCGGCCTGCTGAAACCCCTCGAAGCGGTGCGAAATACGCGCCGGGTGACCAAGCGCGACATGCTGCATAACGATGCATTGCCGACGATCGACGTCGACCCCGAAACCTATGCAGTGCGCGCCGACGGCGAACTGCTGGTGTGCGAACCCGCCAGCGTACTGCCGATGGCGCAACGCTACTTCCTGTTTTGATGATCTCCATCGAGCATCTTGCGGAATCGGGTGCGAGCGCCAGCGAACAGCTGGTGCTGGATTTCCACACCCGCTCGAAGAGCCGGCTACGCACCCGGCTGGCGAGCGGCGAAGAAGCCAGCCTGTTCCTCGAACGCGGCCGGGTGCTGCGCGGCGGCGACCGGTTGCTCGCCAATGACGGACGCATTATTGAAGTCGTCGCCGCGGAAGAAGCCCTTCTCGAGGGGCGCAGCACCGATCCGCTGCTGCTGGCGCGCGCCGCCTACCATCTCGGTAACCGGCATGTCGCGGTGCAAGTTGGCTCTGATGCCCATGGAGGCTGGCTGCGTTTTGCCGCCGATCACGTGCTGCGCGACATGGTGGCCGGTCTCGGATTGCCGGTGACGGAGATCGTCGCGCCCTTCGAGCCGGAGGCTGGCGCTTATAGTGGCCACAGCGACGGTAACGCCACCACCCCCGGCGCGAAACTCCACCAATATCGGCAGCACGCATGAAACTCACGCCGTTGTCGCGCCTGCTGCAACTCGCCAGCCCGGCCCTGCCGGTGGGCGCCTATACCTACTCGCAAGGGCTGGAATGGGCGGTGGAGTCCGCCGTCATAAGTGACGAAGCCAGCGCCCTGCGCTGGATCGCCGACCTGCTCGAATGGAACCTGGGCCGCTTCGAGGCGCCGTTGCTGGCGCGCATGCTCGCCGCCTGGCGCGCCGGGGACGACGTTGCGCCTCTCAACGCGACGTTTCTCGCCAGCCGCGAGACGGCGGAACTGCGCGCCGAGACCGTGCAGATGGGCTACTCGATGACGCGACTGCTCGGCGAACTGGAAGATTTTCCCGCGGCTGCGCTGGCCGCCCTGCAGGCACTCGAACAACCCAGCTTTCCCGCCGCCTGGGGCTGTGCCGCAGTCGCCTGGGAAATCGACGATGAATCCGCGCTCACCGCCTATCTCTGGTCCTGGGCCGAGAACCAGGTGATCGCCGCGCTTAAGGCCGGGCCCCTCGGCCAGGCCGCCGGCCAACGCGTGCTGCGGGCATTGGGCGGGCGCATTGCAGCCGTGGTCGAGCGGGCGCGGGCGCTCGAGGCGGCGGAATTTTCTAACTTCGCGCCGGGCTTCGCCATCGCCTGCAGCCGCCACGAAACCCAGTACAGCCGCCTGTTCCGGTCCTGAGCGCAATCCCAATGTCCCTTTCTTCACAACACACAACGCTTCGCGTCGGCATCGGCGGTCCGGTCGGCTCCGGCAAGACCGCCCTGACGCTGGCGCTGTGCAAGGCACTGCGCGACAAGTACAACATCGCCGTGGTCACCAACGACATCTACACCGAGGAGGACGCCCAGTTCCTGGTGCGCAACGAGGCGCTGGCGCCCGAGCGCATCATCGGCGTCGAGACCGGCGGCTGCCCGCACACGGCGATCCGCGAGGACGCCTCGATCAACCTCGAAGCTGTGTCCCGCCTGACCAACATGTTCCCCCGCCTGGACATGATTTTCATCGAGAGCGGCGGCGACAACCTCGCCGCCACTTTCAGCCCGGAACTTTCCGACCTGACGCTGTATGTCATCGACGTGGCCGCCGGCGACAAGATCCCGCGCAAGGGCGGACCGGGCATCGTCAAGTCGGACCTGCTGATCATCAACAAGATCGACCTGGCGCCGATGGTCGGCGCATCGCTGGAGGTCATGGACCGCGACGCGAAGAAAATGCGCGGCGAGCGGCCGTTCGTGTTTTCCAACCTGAAGACCGGGCAAGGATTGAGCGAGATCATCGCCTTCATCGAGCGGCAGGGGCTGATGCTGGATTGAAGCACTCTGTAGCCGACTACCCCGGACCCAAAGGCGGGCACTAGTACCCCAGACCCCAAGGCGGGCACTAATCAAACAACGCCGGTTGTTCCTCCGCCTGTGACTCCGCCAGGCGCACTCCAACGCCCAGCAGGCGCACCGGCTTGCCGCCGCGCCGGTGGGCGGTCTCCAGCAGCGCGTAACACTGCTCGGCATCGATGCGGGCGCTGACGCATTCCGCCGTGGTGCCGCGAAAATCGGCGAAACGCAGCTTGACGTAAAGTTTGTGGATGACGCCCTCGGCCCCGGCGCGCCGCACTCGCGCGGCGAGCATGTCCAGCAGCGGCGCCAGCTCCGCGCGGCAGGCGGCGAGATCCGGCAGGTCCCGCGCGTAGGTCTCCTCCACGCTCACCGACTTGCGCTCCTGGGTGGCATTGACCTCGCGCGGGTCGATGCCGCGGCACAGTTCGAACAGGCGCTGCCCGAAGCTGCCGAAGCGGTGCAGCAGGTCGGCCAGCGGCCAGGCGCGCAGGTCACCGCAGGTGTGGGCGCCGAGCCACTGCAGCTTGCCCGCGGTGACCTTGCCCACTCCGAACAGCTTGCCGACGGGCAGCGCGGCGACGAAGGCGTCGACCTCCTCCGGCCGGACCACGAACTGGCCGTCCGGCTTGTTCCAGTCGCTGGCGATTTTCGCCACGAACTTGTTCGGCGCGATTCCCGCCGAGGCGGTGATGCCGACGTCCTGCCGGATGCGCGCACGGATTTCCTGCGCCATCAGCGTGGCGCTCCCCATGCAGCGTTCGACGCCGGTCACGTCGAGATAGGCCTCGTCCAGCGACAGCGGTTCGACCAGCGGCGTGTAGTCGCGATAGATGGCCAGGATGCGGCGCGAGGCGATGCGGTATTTCTCCATCGCCGGCGGCAGAATGATCAGCTCGGGACAGCGTTTCAGGGCCTGCGCCGCGGCCATCGCGGAATGGATTCCAAAGCGCCGCGCCTCGTAGTTGCAGGTGGCGACCACCCCGCGCGCCTCCGGCCGGCCGCCGACCGCCAGCGGCTTGCCGCGCAAGCCGGGGTCATCGCGCATCTCCACGGCGGCATAGAAGCAGTCGCAGTCGCAATGGATGATCTTGCGCGGGGATTTCGGGGTTGGTTCATTCATGGTGGCTGGTGGCGACTTTCCGGAACACCCGCCAGAGCGTCAGGTCGTAGGCAATTTTCAGAACCCCGCATGCCACCAGCGGCGCCGCCAGCCAACCACCGGCGAATAGCGCTCCGCCCAGCGCTGGACTGATCGCCGCGGCAAGACTGCGGGGAACGGCGGTGAAGCTGGCTGCGGCAGACCTCTCTCCGGGCGTGACCACGGCCATGACGAAGGCAGCCCGCGCCGGAACATCCATCTGCGAGAGCAGGGAACGCATCAACAGCAAGCCCAGGACGGTATCGAGACTGGTGGCGAAGGCAGCCGCGATCAAGCATAGGCTGGCCGGAATATGGGTGAATACCATGGTGTTGAGCAGCCCGATGCGCTTGGCCAGATGCGGGGCGGCAAGTTGAGAGACCGCAGTCAGCAGGCCAACCCAAAAGAAGAATGTTCCGGCGGCCGAAAGCGATAGGTCGAAGCGCTTGAACAGCCAGAGCGCCATCAGCGAGTGGAGCACCAGGCCCCCGGCGAAGGAATCCACCGAGAACAGGGCGGCGAGACGCAACACCACCCCGCGCGACGGGCCGAGCGGCAGCGGCGGAAGCCTTGGTCCTTCGGCATGGGGCTCCGGCAAACGCCGATAGAGCAACCACACGGCACCGCCGATGAGCCCATAGACCATGAACATCGCCCGCAGCGCGTCGAGTTGCGTCGCACCGGTAAGCGCCGCGAGATGGTCCGGCAACACCGCGGCGAGAGCGCCCAGGGCTGCAAACAATGCACCGAGCAGACTGTACCGGGCGAACAGGGCAGTGCGCGCCTGGCCTTGTGCGGCTTCGGCCAGGCGCGCGCTTTCGAGCGGGAGAAACAAGCTGACGTCGCCAGAACTCGGATTCAGGGTGCCGGCGAAGGCAATCAGCAGCAACGGCCAGAATGACGAGGGGATGGCGAAGCTGAAGCCCGTGGCGGCCATCAGCAGCGCCGCAGCCAGCAGCAGCCGGCGCTGGTGGAAACGATGTCCCCAGGCGCCGACCGCCAGGGTGGCCGCCGCCGAACCCAGCAGCGTGGCGCTGGCGAGGATACCCACCTCCCAGGTCCCGAAACCCAGCGCCAGCAGGTAGGCCGGCAACAGGATCGCCACATAACCGTCGGCGAAGGCCCGCATAGCACGCCCCAGCAACAGTGGCAGGGCGGCATCGCCGGCCCCGTCAGGCAGCAGCAGCCGGCGCATGCCGCTCTCCCTATTGAAGCAGGCTCTTAAGGCCCCGAAAACCGGCGGACTGCCTCAGCGGCGTATCGGAGCACCAAGCGTAGAGGGCGTCGTAGAGGATCATGCCGTGTTTCAACATCTCGTGGTCATCGTCAAAGTTCAGCGCCAGGCCTTTTGAGATCGCCAGCAGGCCGGCGGCTTCGTCGGCCAGTTCGGGCTTTCCGCAGTCGGCTGCGCGCACGATCAGGGCCAGCCGGTCGAGACCGGTATCGCTGATCCGGTATTTCGCGATGAAGGCGTCGAAGCTACAGCGATCGCCGTGGTGGCCCAACTCCACCCCGGCGACATCATAGGGAACGGCGCCGGTCTCCGCCGCGATGCGCATCACCTCCGTGCCTGGCACATAGAGAAATTCAGGCGTTTCGTCGATGTAGTGCGCCACCAGCCAGGGACAGGCAATACGGTCGATCTTCGGACGTTCGCGGGTAATCCATTTCATCGCTGTTCTCCTCACGTCCGGCGAGAAGCATGCCGTCGACAAACAACCGGCCGGTTGGGCAATCTAGCAGATTTGCACGACGAAGACCGGCTGTCTTCGGAGCAGGCTGACCGCTCCTGACTATTGGGCGAAGGCGCGTGCCACCGCGCGTTTGAGATCGTCCGGGTCAAACGGTTTGGGGAGGTAGTCGAATACGCCCAGATCCTGCGCGCGCATCCGGGTCTCCATCTTATCCAGGCCGGTAATCATGATCACCTTGACATCGGGCTGGGTTTCCCTGGTGCTCTCGAGCACCGCCATGCCGTTCATCTCCGGCATCAGATAGTCCAGGATGATTAGGTCGAATTGGCTGGTTTCGATTCTTTTCAGAGCTTCGGCACCGCTCATCACATAGTCGACCTGATAGCCGCTGTTATCCAGAATGCGCTGGTAACAGCGGATGAGGATGTCTTCGTCGTCAACCACCAGTATTCTGGGATTCATTGCAATCTCCGATTTACCTGCGGGTACCCCAGATCCAAGTGCAGACACTGGCAAACAAAAAAACTGCCGGGGACTGAAATCCCCGGCAGTTGAGGTACCCATCAGTCGGCTATTCTAGCAACATCAACCTCGTACTGGTGCCCGCCGTTGGGTCTAGGGTACTGGTGCCCGCCGTTGGGTCTAGGGTGCTGGTGCCCGCCGTTGGGTTTGGGGTGTTAGTGCTTCAACAAAGCCTTGCTTCCTGCCCATCCCAGCGCTCCGATTCCGATCAGCGGCGCGGTGAGGACGAAAGCCAAGCCGATGAAGGGTGCCGCAACAACCATGGCGACATGCTTGAGCATCGGCACCTTGTTGAACAGCGCCCTGCCACCCATCCAAGCCAGGACTCCGGCCGCTACGAACGGCATGGCGATGACATAGGCCAGACCGATGAAGGGGGACGCCAGGAAGAGGGCTATATTCTTCGCTGCATTGTTGGTCTTCTCGGCTGCGGCGACCGGAACGGCGGGTTCGTAGGCAGCGTTTCCGTTGGCATTGACGATCACCACCGGGAGCCAGCCAGTGCTCTTCTTGAGCGCTGCGGCTGCGCATCCGGACGGTTCGTATATTTCGTTTTTGCGTAAGGCACTCATGACATTCTCCTTGAACTTGGTTGCATTTAAGGTCTTCTTGACCTTTACTACGCAATGCCCATGCCAAGTGCCGGCGTAGCCGGTAATATATACATAATATCAATTGGTTATTAGGAACATGCGCTTGCGGAAGATGGCCCGGACCGGCCAGGAACACCGGGCTTAGTACATTTATTTTGTGCGGCGACAGCCGAAGGAAGTGGAATTATCGTTTGACGTCAGTAGCTTGTGCGCGTCGCCTGGTTGTACGTTTTCTCTATGCAGGCGGGCGCGAGTACCCCAGACCCAAAGGCGGGCACCAATACCCTAGACACAAAGGCGGGCACCAGTACCCTAGACACAAAGGCGGGCACCAGTACCCTAGACACAAAGGCGGGCACCAGTACCCTAGACACAAAGGCGGGCACCAGTGATCGGCATCACTAATCAGCAGTGATCTGCATCACTAATGGAATCGCGCGGCCATGCCAGAATTCGCCCATGAACCCGCGGAACATCCTTTTGATTATCGCTGCCATCCTTGCCCCGGGAGGGGTGCTGTTGCTCGCCCCATTGATCTATCGCTGGGTCAGGCAACGCAAGCTGCTTGGCGCAACGGCGCCATGATCCGTTCCGGCCTGATGACCTATCTGCGGGATACGCTACAAGCCGCGTTGCCAGACCGGTCGTAGCGGCGCCAGTTCCGGACGTTCGATAGCCGCCCGCAACTGGAGCAGCAGTCTTGGGCGGTCGTTACCCAGCGTTCCCTTGAGTACCAGCCGGTTCGAGGCGTGGTCGCTGCGGAACACCGTGCGTTCCAGCTTGAGTTGCTGCATGAAGCGCTCCAGCTCCTCGAACAAGGCCACCTCCGGGAGCTGCTCCCATTCGGCGAAGCCGGTCCGGAAGCGTTGCTCGCCCTTGGGAAAATTCACCACCAGGATCGACAGGTATTCGGGCTGGGTTTCATTCGCCAACAGCGCCGAGTTGTCCGCATGCTGGTTCGACAGCGCCCTGCCGCCGAGGCCATTCAGGATCATCACCGAACGCTTGATGCCGGCCTCGCGCAATTTGTCCAGCGCCTCCCGGGTCGAGGCGTGGGTCTCGCCCTTGCTGACCTTGGCCAGCACTTCGTCGTCACCGGATTCAGCGCCGACATAGGCCAGCGCCAGTCCGGCCTCGGACAAGTC
>Ga0208566_1000289_pt1 | contig 36122 bp, 33 predicted proteins | sample PL_2010_150m_FD_184159 | JGI IMG/M metagenome (GOLD analysis project Ga0208566, IMG submission 184159) | Freshwater microbial communities from Powell Lake, British Columbia, Canada to study Microbial Dark Matter (Phase II) - PL_2010_150m... | ecosystem: Environmental > Aquatic > Freshwater >...
CGACTTTACCCAGGTGTTGATGATCTCCTGACCGCCCAGGAGGGCGAAGGCTGCCGCAAAGATGCTCGAACCGATGAAGAGCCAGCAGACCATCGCCGAGGTCTTCGCGGTGAGGAAGACCGACTCCTTAACGACGGTGAAATTGAGCTGTTTGTACGCGGCCGCCAGCACAAATCCTCCGAACGATCCCATCGCCGCCGCCTCCGTCGGGGTCGCAAGCCCCACGACGATCGTCCCGAGGACCCCGAGGATGATCAGGGCCAGCGGGAAGAACGATCCGAGGAGCATCTTGAAGATCTCGAGACGGGCGAAGGTAAAGATCACGTAGAAGATCACCGTCCCCGCCGCGACGATGCCGAACGTGATCCAGAACACCAGCGGGGGGGGATCGCGAGGCGGCGCCACCTGTACCGCCGGTGTCGCCGGTTTTACCTCGGAGGGCGGCTTCGGGGCCTCGGCCGGCGCGGCCGGGGCAACCTGCGCCGCCTGCCCGGGTTCGGCCGGGGGCTCCTGCAGGCCGCCCTCGGCTCCCGGCTCCTGGAGACCACCGGTATCGGTGGAAACCGCCTCGGACTCTGTCGCCTCGGCGCCCATCGCCTGCACGCCCGACGTGTCGATCAACGACGGCGCCGTCGTCCAGAGCCAGATCACCAGGATGAGGAGCGCGGCCGCGAGCGCCGGAAGGATGGCGATGATCAGGTGATTGACCAATGTCTTCATCGGGACGTCGGCGTTGCGCTTCCCTTTGATCGCGCCGATCAGCCCGACCATGACGTTGTTGCTCTTCTTGGAGATCACCTCCGCAAACTTGGGCAGCTCGACGCGCTGGTCCTCCTCGGAGAGGGGCGGGGCGGTTTTCGGATTGAGCTTCGCGGAGATGATGATGTAGCCGAGATAGAGGCCGGTCAGCATGAAGCCGGGTAAAAACGCCCCGGCGTAGAGCTGGACGACCGAGACGCCCGCGGTCGCGCCATAGAGGATCAAGAGGACCGAGGGGGGGATCAGGATGCCGAGGGTTCCCCCCGCGGTCACGACCCCCGCCGAGAGTCTCACACTATAGCCGGCCTTGAGCATCGCCGGAAAGGCGAGGAGGCCCATCAGCGTGACGCACGCCCCGATGATCCCGGTGGCGGTGGCGAAGATCGCGCAGGTGATGACCGTCGCTACGGCGAGCGACCCGGGGATCCGGGAGGTCGCCAGGTGGAGACTCTTGAAGAGCCTGCCGATCAGGTTGGCCCGCTCGACGAGGTACCCCATGAAGACGAAGAGCGGTATCGAGATCAGAACGTCGTTGTTCATGACGGCATAGGCGCGCTGCGACACCAGATCGAACGTGTGGGCCACCGCCGTATTCGGATTCTGGCTGTAATAGGCGAAAAAGGCGAACATCGTTCCCATTCCCATCAGTGTGAAGGCGGTGGGAAAGCCGAGCATGATCGCGATGACGATCATCGCGAGCATCATGAGGCCCAGATGGCCATCGGTCCACTGTGAAGGCGGGGGCATCATCCAGAACACACCGATCACCACCAGGGCCATGATCGATATTCCAAACCAGGCTTCTTTTCTCATTTGTCGCCCCCTTTTCTGTGCGTCACAATCTCATCGAGCTTCGCGATATCCTCGTCGGTGACGTGCACCGTCGCCTTCAGTTTCTCGACGTCCACCTCCTCGACGTCCTGGATGCGCGAGGGCCACTTCCCCTCTTTGAGGCACAGCACGCAGCGGACGATCTCGACGATCCCCTGCACGAGGATAAGCGCCCCGGCGATCGGGATGATCGTCTTGTAGTGGTAGAGCGGGGGGCCGTCGGCGGTGATGCTCGAATGCTCGAAGATTCGCCAGGAGTCGCCGGCATAGTAGAAGCCGGCCAAGCAGAGGGCGGTCACCCCCGGGAGGAAGAAGAGGATGTAGAGCGTCAGGTCGAGGGCGGCCTGCACACGCTGCGGGAAGAAGCCGTAGAGGACGTCGCCGCGGACCATGCCGTTCTTCGAGAGGGTGTAGGCGCCCGCCATCATGAACAGGGTCCCGTACATCTGGATCATGATATCGAAGGCCCAGGAGTGCGGCGCGTCAAGGGCGTAGCGGCTGTACACTTCGTAGGTGATCAGGAAGGTGAGCCCTACGATCAGCCAGGAGAACGCCTGGCCGACAAACGTGCTGATCCTGTCGATGGTAAGCAGTAATTTCTGCATAGTCGATCCTATTTCTGAAAAACGGCCACCCGGACGCGGATGGTGTCCGGATGGCCGATGGTTGATGTCTTAGATGTCTCAAACCCCTTTACTTTTTCTTCGGTTCGGCCTTCGCGGGTTCGGCCTTCGCGGGTGCAGCCTTGGGGGCCGCCTTCTTGCCGAAGTAATAGTTATAGGCCATGCGCCTGCTGACGTTGACGTCCATGTCCCAGGCCACGGCGCGCTTGGCGAATACGATCTGCGATTCGATAACCTCCTTGAACAGGGGGTTCTCCGCCGATTTCTTCGCTATGATCACGTCGAAGAGCTCGAGCTGCTTCATCAGGATCGCGTCGGGGGTCTTGTAGAACTTCACCTTGTCCTTGGTCTGCAGCTCGATGTAGTCCTTCGAGTAGCGGTCGATCGATTTCCAGTACATGTCCGAAGAGGCCGCTTCCACGGCGTTTCCAATGAGCGCCTGCATCTTGGCCGGCAGGGCATTGAACTTGTCTTTGTTGAACAGGATCTCGAACTGCTCGGCGTTCTGGTGGTAGCTCTGGAGCATGCAGACCTTCGAGACGTCGGCGAAGCCGAGGAGGCGGTCGGAGGAGGCGTTGTTGAACTCCGCCCCGTCCAAGAGGCCGCGGTCCATCGCCGGCACGATCTCGCCGCCGGGCAGCGCGTTCACCGCACAGCCCATGGCGGTGTAGAGATCGACGGAGAGTCCCACGGTGCGGAACTTGAGGCCCTTGAGGTCCTCCAGCGTTCTGATCGGCTTCTTGAACCAGCCGAACGGCTGGGTCGCCATCGGCCCGTAGAGGAAGGAAACCACGTTCAACCCAACGGACTGATAGATTTTCGCATGCAGCTCCCTGCCGCCGCCGTACTTGTACCACGACAGCAGCATGGTGGCGTCCATGCCGAAGCCGGGGCCCGACCCAAAGAGCGCCATGGCGTTCTGCTTCCCGTAGTGGTAGACCGTCACGCCGTGGCCGCCGTCGAGCACACCCTTGGAGACGGCATCGATCAGGCCGAAGGCCGGCACCACGGCGCCCGCCGGCAGCACCTCGATCACCAACTCACCGCCGGTCATGTCGTTCACCTTCTTGGCGAAGTCGAGGGCGTACTCGTGGAAGATGTCCTTGGTCGGCCAAGTGCTCTGCCATCTCATTTTGATAGGCCCCTGCGCCTTGAGGACCGAGGGGAACCCCAGTGTTGCAGCCCCGGCCGTCACCGCTGCAGCGGCGGTGAGAAAATTGCGGCGTGATACACCCGTCTTCTTTGTGTCTTTGCTCAGTTCTTTCTTTGTCATAATCCTCCTCCATGTTTTAGTTGACGAATGACGACTGTCTGAATCAAAAACCACTTACGCGACCATCACAACCCTCCCGAAGCCCTCCCTGACCCCGGTTATTCGGTACAGTTCCCCATCACACTTGTCCCTACAGTCCTCGAAGGCAACAGACCGATCTATCAAAAAGGAAAGATCAATAAAAACGATAGGACATCCGATACTAACCCTTTGATTTCCAGTAATTATATTACCCTTTCCCTGAAAGCTGCTTCTTGACATATGTGCATACTAACTTCCAAAATCGCGATTTGTCAAGAAGAAATATCCTTCAAGCCAAAGAGGGGCGGCGGAAAAATGGTCAGGCGGTCGGGGAACGATTTGAACGGTCGATAATCCGGATTGACCGGCAAGAAAAAATGGGCGGGGCCTTCCGCTCCGGGCGCCTCTTTTTCTCAAAAGTGCAATCGTTCCCTGAGCATTCGGAGGTATCTCCGGCTCACCGGCACAACGCAGCCGGACTTTGTCTTGATCTCGGCGACCATGTTTTCGCGGAGGAGGATCTCGTCCACCAGATCGATATTGATCAGGAACTGCTTATGGCACCGGAGGAGATTCGTTTTGTTCTCCAGAATCTGAAGGGTGAGTTCGGTATAAAACTCGCCATTCGGACAGATCACATACACCCCTCCCTCGCCGGATCGAACATACTCGACGTCCGCCGTATTGATGAGCTTGATCTTGGCTGCGTGGATGCATGGTATTTTCTTGATGTCCGGACCGCTAAAAACCGGCTTGTCGCCCTCGGTGAATCGTTTCTTGAGTTTCTCCACGGTCTTCAGGAGCCTCTCCTTCTCCACCGGCTTGAGCAGGTAGTCGAGGGCGTTTTCCTCGAAGGCCTTAAGGGCATATTCATCATAGGCGGTGACAAAAACAACGGCCGGCATGAAATTCTCATCGATCATGCCGAGCAGCTCGAAACCGTTGATCACCGGCATCTGAACGTCAAGGAACAGGACGTCGGGTCTCTCCTTGTTGATCGCCCGAATCGCCTCCAGCGCATTGGCGCACTTCCCTGCAACCAGAAATTCGCCCGTCTCGTTGAGCATCGCCTCCATCTCCTGGCGGGCATAGATCTCATCATCCACGATCAGGACGCGCATCATGACGTCGGACTCCCCAGGGGAATTTGTACGGTCACCCGCGTTACCTCATTCGGCACACAGGAGATCGCCACGCCCGAATGGCTGCCGAAATGGCCCTTGAGCCGTTTGTCGACGATCTTTATCCCGTGACCGTCGTCCATCTCCTTCTCGTGAAAGACCCCGGCGTTATCCTCGATCACGATGAACGCCCGTCCATCCGTTCGAAACACCTTGATCCTGGCGATCCCCTGCCCCATCGTATGGGAAATCCCATGTTTGAAGGCGTTTTCGACGAGCGGTTGCAGCGTGAAGGTGGGAAGGATCATCTTGAGCAGGGAGGGGTCGATATCGATCTCGACCGTCAGGCGATCGTCGTACCGCGCCTTCTCGATCTGAAGGTATGAATTCACGTGGTCCAACTCCTCCGCAAGCGTCGACAGATCGCTGCCCCGCTTGAGGTTCTTGCGGAAGAAGTTGGAGAGGTGGATCAGAAGATCCTTGCACCGCGCGGCGTCGATGCGGAGGACGGCGATGATGGTATTGAGGGAATTGAACAGGAAATGGGGGTTCACCTGCGCCTGGAGAAGTTTCAATTCGGACTGGACCAGGAGGTTCTTCTGCATCTCGTAACGGGCGAGGAGAAGCTGGTTCGAGAGGAGACGGGTGATCCCCTCGCCGAGCGTTTTGTTCATGTTGAGAAATCTTTTGTTCCTGGGCTCGAAGAGCTGGATCGTACCGATCACGTCATTGTCAATATGGAGGGGAACCACGAGTACGGAGTTCATCGGACACGCATCCGACAACGGACAATGATAACGCTCCCTTTCGCCGTCCGCGAAAATGACCTTGTTGTCACTGATGGCCGCTTTTGAAAACGGTGACGTGATGGGATTGCCGGGCTTGTGATGGTCCGAACCCTGACCGATAAAGGCGATCACCTTCTCTTTATCGGTGATGGCGACCGAACCGACACACGTCTCTTTGTGAATGATCTCCGCCAATGCAACAGCCGTGTCACCGTTGATGCCTCTCGCAAGAATGTTCAGCGTCCGTTCCGCAATCTTAAAGGCCTTTGCCGAGGAGACTGCGGCAATTCGATCGACCATATTCTTCTGGTCGCGGATGATGCTCATGAACAGTGCGGCGCCCACTGCATTTGATAAAATCATCGGGAGGGCGATCATCTGAACCAGCGTTACCGCATTGGCATACGGCCGGGACACGAGGAGAATGATGCCCATCTGTACAATCTCCGCGAAGAAGGCGGTGATGAATGCAACCTTTGGATCGAAAGAGTATTCCGAGCGGTTCTTTCGGTACAGATACAGATGAACGATCCCGCCGATGGTCCCCTCCACCGTTGTCGAAAGACCGCAGGAGAAGGCGGTGAATCCCCCCAAAAAAAACCGGTGGAGCCCGCCCGTAAACCCGACGGCCGTTCCGAGAACCGGGCCTCCGATGATGCCGGCCAAAACCGGGCCGATGGCCCTTGTATTTGCGATGGCGTCCTGGACGGGTACGCCCAAATAGGTGCCCATAATCGACAGGACGGAAAAAACAAAATAGAGATAGATGCGATCGCGCATGCGGATCGGATCCGTGGTCAGAGATTTAAATATCGGAGATTTGCAGTAGATGTAGGCGATAACCACAAAAACCGACATTGCCTGGGTCAAACGAAAGAGAATTTCCATGAATAGCGATCCGTGTTTGTCAATCAAAAAAACGGTGTCAGGTCTTGGCTTTGGATTATGCTTCCTATTTCAACCGATACCCACTGTCGTTGACCTAACGAATCGAATCTTTCCCATCCGATACCTTCCAACGCCCGCTCACACCGTATGGCATACCAACAGCTATCCTTGTAAAATTGTCAAGAAATATCGCTTCAGGGAAACAATGAAAGGTTACAGTTCATCTTATTTTAGATCAGCAAACAAAAGGATATGCAACGGGGAATTGGTCAGGCGGTCGCATTACGAACTGAACGGTCGCAAGTCCGGGGCAACCGGCAGCCGCCTTCACCAAAAAATCCATATTTTCTCTGAGGATCTTGAGGTATCTTCGACTGACCGGCACAAGCCGGCCGGTACCGGGCCAATCGCCCACTTTTTTATTTTCGCTTCCGAAAAAAACTGTTATAGAGTGCGGGAAAGTCGGATGGAGCGACTTACCGCTCTGCCATTATGCATCGAGGAAGGCGCCATGAAGAAGAAAATTTTCGTCACCAGAGAGGTTTTTGGAGAGGTATTGGACTTTTTGGACTCCCATTTTGAGGTTGTGGCCAATCAGGAAGACAAGGTCCTGAGCCGGGAAGAGCTGGCGCGCGTTCTGTCCGACAAGGAGGGGGCGCTGACCACGCTGACCGAAAGGATCGACGAGGATCTGCTCGGCCGCTGTCCCCAACTGAAGGCGGTATGCAACATCGCCGTCGGATACAACAATATCGATCTGACCGCCTGCAATGCGCATGGGGTCATGGCCACCAACACCCCCGGCGTCCTGGATGATACCACCGCCGATTTTGCCTGGGCGCTGACCCTCGCCACGGCCCGCCGGCTGAACGAGGCCGAGGCCTACATCCGCGAGGGACGGTGGGACAAGTGGAAGCTCAAGCAATTTCTCGGCCTCGATGTGCACCATGCCACGCTGGGCATCATCGGTCTGGGACGGATCGGCCAGGTCGTGGCCCGCCGCGCGATGGGTTTCGAGATGGAGGTGCTCTACCATGATGTAAGGCGCGCCGCCCCCGAGATCGAGTCGGCCTGCCGGGCCCGGTATGTGACAAAGGATGAGCTCTTCCGCAAGGCGGACATCGTCACGATCCATATACCTTACAGCCCGGAGACCCACCACGCAATCGGCGCCACGGAGATCGCCCTCATGAAGCCGTCGGCGATCCTCATCCACGCCGCCCGGGGCGGGGTGCTGGACGATGCGGCGCTGGTGGAAGCGCTCCGGAAGGGAACTCTTGCCGGCGCCGGTCTCGATGTCTTCGAAGGGGAACCCGCCATTCATCCGGGATTCCGGGAGTTGAAAAACGTCGTCCTGTCGCCCCATATCGCCAGTTCCTCCGAGCGAACCCGCTTTAAAATGGCGATGATGGCCGCGGAAAATTGCGTCGCCGCCCTCACCACGGGCAATCCACCGAACCTTTTGAATCCGGGGGCGAAACCCTTATAATGGCCTGCCGTCACAAAGGACAATGAAAATCTCCCCTAACCCCTCTTTGCCAAAGAGGGGAATAGTAAAGTCCCCCTTTAGCAAAGGGGATAGAGGGGAATAGTAAAGCCCCCCTTTAGCAAAGGGGGATTGAGGGGGATTTGAGACTCATTTTCGAGTGAAAGGAAAACAAGAAAAATAAGGAGAAAGATAATGGACAAACCTCTAAACACTTTGACCCTGATCGAAGCCGCGGAGGGAATCAAGAACCGGCGATTCACCTCCGAAGCATACACGCAGGCGCTCCTTGCAAGGATCGCGTCACTCGATGAGGGAATCCTGGCCTGGGCCTGGCTTAAGCCGGAAGAGGCAATCAAGGCCGCGCGCCTTTCCGACCGTCATCTCGACTCCGGCGAAGAGCCCGGCCCCCTCCAGGGGGTGCCTATCGGGGTAAAAGACATCTTTGCCACCGCCGGCGTGCCGACTGAAATGGGTTCTCCCGCCTTTGCCGGCCATATCCCGGAGGGGTCGGCCGAGGTCGTTGAACGGATCGCGGCCCGGGGCGGCTTTGTGATGGGGAAGACCGTCACCACCGAATGCGCCTTCCTCTTCCCCGGAAAGACGCGCAATCCCTGGAATACGCTGCATACGCCGGGCGGCTCTTCCAGCGGTTCCGCCGCAGCGGTCGCGGCAGGCTTTGTCCCGGCCGCTTTGGGCACGCAAACCAACGGTTCCGTCATTCGGCCTGCCGCCTTTTGCGGGGTTGTCGGCTTCAAACCGACCCAGGGGCTCCTTCCGATCGCGGGCGCATTGACGTTCAGCCACACGCTGGATCAGCCGGGCATCTTCACCCGTTCCGTGCAGGATGCCGGATGGCTGGCGGCCTCGCTGACCGGCGAAGGGGGAAAACTCTCTCGATCGATCCCCGCCTGCTCCGCGCCTCCCCGCCTGGCGGCTGTCAAAACCCCCGTTTGGGAACAGGCCGGCGACGATGCCAAGCAGAATTTCCGGGAAAACATCGAAACGATCCGAAAAGGCGGCGCCCGCGTTGAGGAGGTCGAGCTGCCCGAGATATTCAGCCACGCCCACCGGGCCATCCGAACCATCATGGCCGTCGAATCCGCCCTGAACCTGGAGGAGCTGCATCGCAAACAGGCCCCCCTGCTGAGTTCAACCTTGAAGGATTTTATCGCCGAGGGGGTGGATACGCGGGCGGTGGTCTATCTGCAGGCCTTGGAGCTGCGCCTCACCCTGCAAGATGAACTGGACCGTTTCCTGGCGAAATACGATGCCGTCATCACGCCGCCCGCCACGGGAGAGGCGCCGGCAACGCTCGAGCAGACGGGCAATCCCTGCTTCTGCTCCATCTGGAGCCTCTGCGGCGTCCCGGCCGTCACAATCCCGGTCGGATTCGGTCCCCACGGGCTGCCGCTGGGATTGCAGATCGTGGGCCCGCGCAGAAAGGATGGCCGGACACTCTCTTCGGCCCATTGGTGCGAAGGGTTGTTTTCGTTCCCCTGCTGGAGGGAGAAGCCATGAATCTCCATCATCTGTTGACGAAACGAAATCGTGAAAAAGGGCCCCTCCGGGTCGGTCTGATCGGCGCCGGCAAGTTCGGCAGCATGTATCTGGCCCAGGCCGGGAGCACGGAGGGCGTTCACATCGCCGCCATTGCCGATCTGGCTCCGGCGAGGGCCATCGAAGCGCTCCGGCGGACGGGCTGGCACGACGGGCAGGGCACGGCGGCCTCCTTCGCGGAGGCCCTGGCGCAACGGACCACCTTCATCACCGACGACGCCCCCGCCATGATCGCTTCCCCCGGCCTTGACGTGATCATCGACGCCACCGGAAGCCCCTCTGCGGGGATCACCCATGTTCTGGCCTGCTGCCGGCAGCGGAAACACATCATCATGGTCAACGTCGAGGCGGATGCCCTGGCGGGTCCGCTGCTGGCGCGGCGGGCAGAAGAGGCCGGGATTGTCTACTCCCTCGCCTACGGGGACCAGCCGGCGCTTATCTGTGAGCTGGTGGATTGGGCCCGCGCCTGCGGCTTTGCCGTGGTGGCCGCCGGCAAAGGAACAAAATACCTGCCCGTTTATCACCAATCGACGCCGGATACGGTATGGAGCCATTACGGTTTCACCGAGGAGCAGTTGGCGCGGGGGGATTTCAACGCCAAGATGTTCAACTCCTTCCTGGACGGCACGAAATCGGCGATTGAGATGGCCGCCGTGGCCAATGCGACCGGCCTTGTCCCTCCCAGAGATGGGCTTTGCTTTCCACCTTGCGGTGCGGATGATCTCCCGCGCATCCTGAAGCCACGGGCCGCCGGAGGACTCCTCGATGAGGCGGGACAGGTTGAGGTGGTCTCCAGCCTGGAGCGGGATGGGCGGCCCGTATTCCGTGATCTGCGTTGGGGCGTCTACGTGACCTTTACCACCGAGAACAGTTACTCTGCCCGGTGTTTTCGAGAATATGGCGTCATTACCGACGAAAGCGGCCGGTACTCGGCCCTCTACCGGCCGGCCCACCTGATCGGCCTCGAACTGGGCATCAGCGTCGCCTCTGTGGCACTGCGCGGCGAACCGACCGGAGCGGCGCGCGATTTTACCGGGGACGTCGCGGCAACGGCAAAAAGGGATCTGCTCCCCGGGGAGACCCTGGATGGAGAAGGCGGTTTTACCGTCTATGGTACCCTTTTCCCGGCCCGCAGGTCCGTCGCCTCCGGGTACCTCCCGATCGGGCTGGCCCACGGTGTAAAAGTCAACAAACCGATCGCCGGCGGCGAGACCATCAAGTGGGGCGATGTGGCCATAAACGGGCGGGACGAAACGGTGAAATTCCGTCTGGAAATGGAGGCCGCCTTCAAAAAGGAATGGTCTCTCGAAAATAAATGATACCAATTCCGCCCGGAAAGTCATATGTATGAGATAAGGGGCTTCGTGTTTAATCAGTTTTTCAAGTTTACCCTTAGTCAATGCCTTAAAAAAATTGGGACAGAGACCTATTTCCCAGGAGGGCATCCATGAAGTCGTCTGTATCAACACGGGAAATGTGTCGGCTATACCGAACCATGGTGACCATCCGCAAGTTTGAAACATTAGCCGGCGAGTTGTTTGCCGCCGGAAAGATCCCCGGGTTCATCCACCTGTCCATCGGCCAGGAGGCATCGTCGGTGGGCGTCTGCTCCGTACTTCGACCGGATGACTATATAGCCACCACCCACCGGGGACACGGCCACGTCATCGCCAAGGGCGGGGACTTGAAGAAGATGATCGCAGAACTCATAGGCCGCAAGACGGGGTACTGCAAAGGCAAAGGCGGCTCCATGCATATTGCGGACTTTTCATTGGGCATCCTGGGGGCAAACGGCGTTGTGGGCGGCGGTTTTCCCATTATCATCGGGGCAGGATTGTCTATTAAACTCCGCCACACAGATCAGGTGGCCGTCTGTTTCTTCGGCGACGGCGCTTCGAACCGCGGCACTTTTCACGAGGCTATGAATATGGCCTCCATCTGGAAGCTTCCCATCTTGTTTGTTTGCGAGAACAACTGCTACGCCTCGACCACGCCGACAACCTATGCCTGTTCCGTGAACAATATTGCCACCCGTGCTGCCGGTTACAATATCCCCGGGGTGACCGTGGACGGCAATGATATCCTTGCTGTCCGTGAAGCTACAGGCAAGGCGGTCGATCGGGCCCGCCGAGGCGATGGCCCTACCCTCCTTGAAAACAAGACATACCGACGACGCGGCCACTTCGAGGGAGATCCTCAAAAATATCGGACTCAGGCGGAGGTGGCAGAATGGGAGAAAAACGATCCCCTTCTCCGCTTTGCTTCCGTATTGAAAAAGAAAAAGCTTCTGACCGGCGAAATGGAAAAAGAGATCCGGGAACAGGTTGATTGTGAGTTAAAAGAAGCAGTCGAATTTGCCGAACAGAGTGAGTGGCCCAATCCCGAAGAGGCCCTGGAGGACATGTTCATCAACCCATAGCGAGACGGAGAATATCCCATGCCAGAGAGGATGATAAGCTGTTCTGCCGCCATTTGCGAGGCGCTCACGGAAGAAATGACCCGGGATGAGGCTATCTTCATCATCGGCGAGGATTTGGTGGCGCATGGAGGTATTTTCGGTCAGTTCAGAGGCCTGCCGGAGAGGTTTCCCGGCCGTCTCATCGACACTCCCATCTCCGAATCCTGCATTGTCGGGGCCGGACTGGGCGCGGCCCTCACCGGCATGCGGCCGCTGGTGGATATGCACTTCGCCGATTTCGTTACCTGCGCCATGGACGAGATCGTCAATCAGACGGCCAAAATCCGCTACATGTTCGGCGGGCAAGTCAAAGTCCCTCTCGTCATTTGGGCGCCGGACGGCGCGGGATTGAGCGCGGCTGCGCATCATTCCCAGTCGTTGGAGAGTTGGTTCATTCACGCCCCGGGATTGAAGGTGGTCGTCCCCAGCGAACCGGCAGACGTGAAGGGGCTTCTGAAGGCGGCCATCCGTGACGACGATCCCGTCATCTTCTTCCAGCACAAGAAACTTTTTGCCAGGGAAGGTCCCGTACCGGAGGGTGAACATATTGTCCCCTTAGGCAAGGCGGCGGTCAAGCGCCCAGGCGGCAGCGTGACTATCCTGACCTATGGGTCGGGGTTCTACATGAGCATGGAGGCGGCCAATGAGCTTGCCGGCATGGGTATCGAGGCCGAGGTGATCGACCTGCGAACCCTGAAACCACTCGATTTTGACACCATTGCCGATTCGATCAAGAAAACCAACCGGGCGGTGGTCGTCCATGAAGCCTGTCTCTCCGGCGGCTTCGGGGCCGAGGTGTCGGCCCGAATAAACAGTGAGCTGTTCGATTATCTGGATGCGCCGGTCCTTCGCGTGGCCGCCAAGGATGTTCCCATGCCCTTTTCGCCGCGTCTGGAGAACTTCGTTTTACCCAAGGCCGAAGATGTGATCAAAGCCGTACGCCAAGTCACCTATCGCTGAAGCGAAAGCGGGACTTTAACATGTGATGAAAGGATGATGAGGGGGAATCTCGAATGGCTACTACGGTTATCATGCCCAAACTTGGCCTGACCATGAAAGAAGGGACGATTGAGAAATGGCTGAAACAGGAAGGCGATCGTGTCGAAAAAGGGGAACCGCTTGTTGAAATCATCACAGAGAAGCTTAACTTTCAATATGAGTCTCCCGCTTCCGGCATTCTCCGGAAAATCCTCCATCACGAAGGAAAGGTCGTTCCCGTGACAACGCCGATCGCCATCATTGCCGAAGAAGGCGAGGCATTGCCGGAGTTTGAGGCGACCCAGTCTGAAGTCCCCGCAGAGGCGCCCATGCCCGCTGCGGCTGTCCTGAAGGAGAAGAGAGAACCTCGGGAGCGGATTTTCGCCTCCCCCGTCGCCAGGAAGATCGCTCAGGAAAAAGGAATCGATCTCTCTTTGCTAAAAGGGTCCGGCCCGGGAGGAAGGATTATTCAGACAGACGTTTTAAAGGCGGTCGAGAGAGTTCAAACCGAAGGGGCCAAACCCTCGGTTGCCACGCAGAAACCGGCAGATAAACTGATCCCGCTCAAAGGCATCCGTAAAATCATTGCCCAGCGGATGACGGAGAGTTTCCGGGACACCCCCCATTTCTACCTTTCGGTTGAGGCAGACATGTCTGCGGTCCAGAATCTTAAGGAAAGGGTGCAGGGCGAGGTCGAACGGCGCGCCAAGGTCCGATTAACCCTGACCGATATATTGGTTAAAGTGGTGGCCTCGGCGCTGAAGGAGCACCCCATCATCAACTCCCGGATCGAGGGAGACCAGATCCGGTTGCTGGAAGAGATCAATGTGGGCGTCGCGATTACCCTCGATGATGGCCTAATCGTTCCTGTCGTCCATCGCGCAGATCAAAAATCGTTGGCAGAAATAGCCATCGTTATCAGAAATCTCACCCGAAGGGCAAGAAGGGGAAAGCTCTCTTTGGAAGATGTCGGAGGAGGGACATTCACCCTGTCCAATATGGGGATGCTCGGGATCGATAAAATCAATCCCATCATCAATCCACCGGAATGCTCCATCCTGGGGGTGGGGAGGACGGTCGAAAAACCGGTGGTTCGGGGAGGGGAAATCAAGATCAAACCCATGGCATGGTTCACATTATCCTCCGACCACCGGATCGTCGATGGTGCAGCGGCGGGTCTGTTCTTGAACCACATCCAGAAAATAATTGAAACACCCGATTTCCTTCTTGTTTGAGACGATGGGAACGGTCAGGCAGTAATAAAAAAAGGTCAGGTGAGAAGATGAGATCACGAATCAATAACAAACGTTGCCTCAAAATGTACGAACAGATGTTGACTATCCGCCATTTTGAGGAAAAAGCGATTGAACTCTTTGAACATAACCTCATCCGCGGAAACATTCACCCCTGCATCGGGCAGGAGGCCGTTTCCGTGGGGGCCTGCACCCCTCTTAGACGGGACGATTTTATGGTGAATACCCATCGGGGACACGGCAACTGTATTGCCAAAGGGGCGGATCTGAAATTGATGATGGCCGAACTCTTCGGGAAATCAACAGGCTATTGCAAAGGCAAGGGAGGCTCCATGCACATTGCCGACTTCGAAGGAGGAAACCTGGGGGCCAACGGCATCGTCGGCGGCGGTCTTCCGATCGCCGCAGGAGCGGGCATCGGCATTCAAAACAGGGGGACGGACCAGGTCGCCGTCTGTTTCTTCGGGGATGGGGCGACCAATCAGGGAACCTTCCACGAAAGCCTCAATCTGGCCGCCCTGTGGAAACTCCCGGTGATTTTTGTCTGTGAGAACAATCTCTATGGCCTGTCCACCCCGGTTCACGAGGCCGTTTCCGTCGACCAAATTTCGGATCGGGCAATGGCCTATGGCATCCCGGGGATGAGCATCGATGGTAATGATATCACCGCGGTCCATGCAAAAATGGTGGAAGCCGTGGACAGGGCGAGGGCCGGAGAAGGGCCGACATTGCTCGATTGTATCACCTATCGTTTCTTTGGCCATTTTACCGGAGATCCGGGAAAAGGGATCACCTATCGTTCAAAGGAAGAGATGGGCCAATGGCTGGAACGTTGCCCGATCAAAAGATTCAGGGAACGCCTGATCAAGGAAAAGAGGATAACCGAAAAGGTGGCAAGGACGATGGAAGCCGATGTGAAGGCTTCCATTGAAGAGGCTGTGCAATTCGCGAAAGAGAGCCCGCTGCCTTTGCCCGAAGAGGCCCTTCAAGACCTCTTCCATTGAAATCGTCCCGAACGGAGAGTGTAAAATGCCGGAAATCACTTTTGTCGAATCGCTTAGAATGACGCTCAAGGAGGAGATGGAAAGGGATCCTTCTCTGATGCTGATTGGAGAAGATATCGGCCGGTATGGGGGTATCTTTGGAGTGACCAAGGGATTGCTGGAAGAATTCGGGCCCCATCGGGTTCGGAGCACCCCCATCTCCGAATCGGCGATTATTGGTTCCGCCCTGGGAGCGGCCATGACCGGAATCCGGACGGTTGCGGAACTCATGTATATCGACTTCACCCCCGTGGCGATGGATCAGATTGTCAATCAGGTGGCAAAGATGAGTTACATGTCGGGCGGGAAGGCAAAAGTGCCCATGGTGATTCGCACTCAGGAAGGCGGAGGCAGGGGAAATGCCGCCCAGCACTCCCAGTGCCTCGAGGCGCTTTTCCTTCATATTCCCGGCTTGAAAATCGTTATGCCGTCAAACCCTTATGATGCAAGAGGTCTCCTCAAAACCGCCATCCGGGACGATAATCCCGTCATGTTCATCGAGCATAAGCTGCTATACGCTTCAAAGGGATTGATCCCGGATGAGGAGTATTTAATCCCATTTGGCCAGGCCGATATCAAGAGAAAAGGGAAGGATGTCACGATCGTGGCGATTTCTTATATGGTCACAGTCGCCTTAAAGGCCGCCGCCCGGCTGGCGGAAGAGGGCATCGAAGCGGAGGTGATCGACCTGCGAACGCTCGTTCCCATGGATTTTGACGCCATCCTCAAATCGGTTCGCAATACGAATCGCGTCATCGTCGTCCATGAGGGATGCCGCAGAGGCGGCATTGGAGCGGAGATTGCCGCTCAAATCCAGGAGGAGGCGTTTGATTATCTCGATGCCCCTGTTGAACGGGTGGGAGCTCTTAATGTGCCGATTCCTTATAGCGAGCCGCTCGAGAATGCCGTGATCCCGGATGAAGAGGATATTGTCAGGGCAGCGAAGAAGGTTTTGTATAGGGCATAAAGAGAATGATAATGTTATTTCATTTATTGAAAACTTGTGTAAGTGTGACCGAAGAGCCAAGTCTGGGAAAACTGGAGATTCGGTTCTGTGAGAGGTATTAAATAATCAAGAGAGGAGGTAGTAAAAGATGTTTACTCGACAGCACATTGGAGGAAAAGGCGCGATTTTGATGCTGGTTGGCATGCTCGTTGCGGTCCTGGCCGTTCCGGCCTGGGGTGCGTACAAGACCGAGTACAAGATGTCCGTCCGGACCACCCAGACGTCCCCGTGGGGTGCCGGCGCGCAGAAGTTCGCCGACATCGTCCGGGAGAAGTCCGGCGGCCAGATCAACATCAAGATTTACTTCAACGGAGCGCTCTTTGCCGACGACCAGACCAAGGAGTTCATGCTCACCAAGCAGGGGGTGGCGGACTTCGCGCTGGGCTCCACCATCAACTGGTCGCCCCAGCTCAGGGTCCTCAACCTCTTCAACCTGCCCTTCATGTTTCCCAGCTACGAGGCCCTGGACGCGGTGAAGGCCGGCACCGCCGGCAAGATGATCAAGGAGCAGATGGACCGGTTCGGGGTGGTCTTCATGGGCTGGGGCGAGAACGGCTACCGTGAGCTGACGAACCGGCTGCGGCCGATCGCGACCCCCGATGACATGAAGGGGCTGAAGGTGCGCGCTGCCGCTTCGCCCATCTTCATCGACACGTTCACCGCCATGGGGGCCAACCCGGTCCTGATGAACTGGGGGGACGCGCTGTCGGCGCTCCAGCAAGGGACGATCGACGCCCAGGAGAACCCGGTCAACGTGATCATCATCCCCTACAAGATCGCCCAGATGCACAAGCACATCACCGTCTGGCACTATGCCATCGACCCGCTCATCCTGGGCGTCAGCAAGATGACCTGGGATACGTTCTCGGGCGCGGACAAAAACATGATGCTGGCGGCGGCCGATGAGGCCATGAAGTGGGAGCTCCGCGAAGCGCGGGAGGGCCTCTCTACGAACGGCGCATCCTACAAGAAACTGGAGGCCGACGGCATGACCGTCACCTACCTGACGCCTGCGCAGATCAAGGTCTTCCAGGATCGCAGCAAGTCGGTCTATGACAAGTGGACCAAGGAGATCGGGGAAGACGTGGTCAACGCGGCCTTCGCGGACGTGGCCAAAGTGAAGAAGTAGCCTGTGCGGCGGCGCAGGGCGGGCGCGCGTCCGCCCTGCACCGCCCCTTTTCTCCAGGATAGGTGCGTGATGGGCGACAAGCTGCGCTGGTTGGGACGAAACGCGGAAGAGGTCATCTGCGCCGCCATGATGACCTTCATGACCGTGTTGGGATTCGTAAATGTGGCGGCGCGGTACGTGGGGTACTCCATGGCCTACACGGAGGAACTGCTCGTCATGTTGCTGGTGTGGCTCACCATGCTGGGAACTGCGGCCGGTTTTAAGCGGAATGCCCACCTTAGCATGACCTTCTTCCGGGAGCGGCTCCCCTCCGTCGGCCAAAAGACCCTGGAGATTCTCTCGGTAGTCCTGACGGTCGGATCGCTGCTCGTGGTCATGGTCGTCTGCGTGGTCTACCAGATCCCCGATGAGGTCCTCCTGCATAGTCGGACTCTGTCCCTGGACCTGCCCACGGTCTATTACAGCCTCGCCATCCCCGTCTGCGGTGTGCTGGTCATCATCCGGGTCCTTCAGGCCTCGTGGCGGGACTGGCAGAGTCTGGGGAGGTCCGAGCGATGACCGTCGTGACCCTTCTCGTCTTCGGGCTGTTCCTGGTCCTCGTGGTCCTGGGCATCCGCATCGCCATCGCCTTGGGGGCGACGGCCTGCCTGATCATCCTGCTGTATCATCAGGGAACGATGGGCATCTCCTCCATCTTTTACTCCAACATCTCCAAGTTCCCGCTGCTCGCCATCCCGTTCTTCATCCTGGCCGGATTCGTGATGGAGCGTTCGGGCATCTCCGCCCGGCTGGTCAATCTGGCGAGCCTGATCGTCGGGCCCATTCCCGGCGGACTGGCCATCGTGGGGGTTGCGGTCTGCGTCTTCTTCGGCGGCATCTCCGGCTCCGGCCCTGCGGATGCGGCGGCCATCGGCACCGTCCTGATCCCGGCCATGATCGCCAAGGGGTATGATCGGAACTTCGCGGCCGCCCTCATCGCCACCGCCGGTTCCACGGCCATCCTCATCCCCCCTTCCATTGCCTTCGTCGTATATGGCGTAATCACCGAGGTCTCGGTTCCGGCCCTGTTCGCCGGGGGGATTTTCCCCGGCCTGGTGGCGGGAGCGACACTCATCGTGCCAGCCTATTTCATCTCCAAAAAACATGGCTGGGGCGGTGAGCGATGGGGAACCCCCGGGGAGCTCTGGACGGCTTTCAAACGGGCCTTTTGGGGACTCATGGCGCCGGCGGTGATCCTTGGAAGTATGTACGGCGGCATCTGCACCCCAACCGAGGCGGCCATCATTGCCGTGGTGTACGGAATCCTTCTGGGGTGGATCTACCAGACCATCAGTTGGAAGGAGCTATACCAGTGCATGCTGGATGCTGCTGTAACCTCGGCGGTGGTCATGTTCATCGTGGCCTTTGCCGGGCTTTTCGGCTGGGCGGCCGACCGCGTGGGCGCCATCGACCACGTGCTCAAAAGCATGCTCAGCCTGAGTGACAATGGGATGGTGATGATCTTTATCATCAGCGGGGTCCTGTTCATCGCCGGGATGCTCCTGGACGCCATCTCCATCTTCTATGTCTTCTTGCCGATCTTCATCCCCATGATGGCGCACTTCCACTGGGACCCGCTCTGGTTCGGCGTGGTGATGACCTACAACTTGGCCATTGGCCAGGCGACCCCGCCGGTGGCGGTGAACCTGTACGTGACCACATCTCTGGCCGGGACCAGGCTTGACCGGGTGGCCGTGGCGGCTGTTCCCTTCGTCCTTGCCATGCTCGTCGGACTGGTGGTGGTCATCCTCTGGCCGTGGTTATCCCTTGCCCCACCAGTCTGGTTCGGCCTGTACAAACCTGTTCCCTGACAACTATTGCAGTCATGGAGAAACATCCTTGAAATTAAAGGACAAAGTGGCAATCATTACGGGTGGCGCCAGGGGCATTGGCCGGGCATGCGCCATTGCTTTGGCCAAAGAAGGCGCCCATATTTGTGTGACGGACATCATCCCGTTGGAAGAAACCCTCGCTGAAATAAAGTCACTCGGTAGGGAAGCCCTCGGAATAAAGACGGATGTATCCAATAAAGGGGATGTTATCGCTATGGTGGCACAAGTCATCGAGAAATTTGGGAAGATCGATATCCTGGTGAACAATGCCGGGACCTGCCAGCGAGTTCCCCTTGAAGAGCTCACGGAAGAACAATGGGACAAGGATGTCAATACCATCATGAAGGGGACCTTCTTGTGCACCCAGGCCGTCTATCCACATATGAAGAAGAACGGATCCGGAAAGATCGTCAACATCGCTTCGATTTCAGGAAAGATCGGCGGGGCTGTATCCAAGAAAGGGGCTGGTGTTGAAGGCAAACGCGGGCGCTCCGGTCCCGCCTATGCGGCCGCAAAAGGGGGTGTCATCGCCTTTACCAAATGGGTCGCCAAAGACGCCGGTTGTTACGGGATTTATGTGAATGCCATAGCGCCGGGCGGGATCGAAACAGACATGTCAAAGGGGTTCGTTTATCCAATCGAAGACCTCCCGATCTCAAGAATGGGAAAACCGGAAGATGTCGCCCAGATGGTTGTCTTCCTTGCTTCGGATGCATCCAACTATACCACAGGACAGGCCATCAATGTGGATGGCGGTTGGGTCATGGATTAAACCATTGGTCAACGGCCATCTCCTGCCGGTACATACCGCCGTGTCCTGATAGAGACGATTTTGGGGATTGATGCATCAGGAGATGCCTTTAATAAAAAAGCTGGAGGTAATGCGAATGGTAAAAGATCCCAACGAATTAATGGCTGATCTTGGCAAGGGTATGGTAGTTCTGGGAGACGAAGCTCCGGAATTAAGTGCTGCATTTATGCGGATGGACCAAGCTGCTTATGTTGAAGGTGAAATTGAACGCAAATACAAAGAGCTTATCGGACTGGGAATTGCACTTTACGCCCGCTGTGAATACTGCATCAACCTTCATGTGAAACAGGCTTTTAATGAAGGGGCAACTCGGGAAGAAATCCTGGAGGCCTGCTCGGTGGCCGTTGCGTTTGGCGGATCTCCGTCAATGGCGTACCTCGCAACTACTGTTTTAAAGGCTCTGGATGCTTTCGAAGAGTAACTCAGGGGATGATGATGTGACCCAAAAGGGATACTGTTTGGAACTGGGGATTGAAGAATACGGGAAGATTTTTCAACTACAGAAGCAGCTTAACCATGCCCGCCAAAACGGATCCCTGCCTGATACCGTCATTCTCCTGGAACATCACCCTTGCTTTACCGTCGGAAGGAGGGGGGGGATCGGCCACATCCTGGTTAGCAATCAGTTTCTGGATCAGGAAGGAATCAGGGTATATGAGACCGATCGGGGCGGGGATATCACCTACCACGGACCGGGGCAACTGGTTTGTTATCCGATTTTGGATCTCAATGGATTTGGGTGTGACGTCCATGGGTATGCCCGCCGGATGGAGGAGACGCTGATTCGCACCCTCGAATCCTTCGGTATTGCGGCCGGGCGCAAAGAGGGTTATCCAGGGGTATGGGCAGGCGCCGCCAAAATCGGCGCCGAGGGGATCGCGATCCGACACTGGGTAACGATGCACGGGGTTTCGCTGAATGTTTGCCCCGATCTGCGCCATTTTTCGTTCATTGTTCCCTGCGGAATTTCCACCTTGGGAGTCATTCCATGGAAGAACTCTTGGGCCGGCCGGTGGAGATGGCGCTGGTAAGAAGGGAGCTGCGCAGGCAGTTGAACGGAGTATTCGACCTGGCTCTGGAAGACGTCAACCTGGAACAACTGATAGAGAGGGTGGGGGAATGCGGGGTTGGCGAAGCTTGCGGATATTACCCCCTCTGCGGAAATGAGACGCAGAAGGAAGTTTCGGCTATCCGCGGATGACGCCTTCGTAAAATTTCAAAGTGTTTCCGATTTATGATGAGAACGTCGCGGATGAATAGGCCTGATTGGCTGACCCTGCATGTTCCGGAAGCGGAGACTCTGAACCGGATGAAGCGGCTGCTGGATGCAGGCCGTCTCCATACGGTCTGTGAAAGCGCTGATTGCCCGAATATCGGCGAGTGTTTTGCCGGCAAAACCTGCGCTTTTATGATCCTGGGCAATATCTGCTCCCGAAATTGCAGGTTTTGTGCGATTGTTCACGGGCATCCGTCGTCAGTCGATTCGGGTGAGCCGCAGGCCGTCGCTTCCGCTGCACGGCGCCTGGGATTAAAGCATGTGGTCGTGACCTCGGTTACGAGGGATGATCTGGCCGACGGGGGCGCCGGCCATTTTGCCGCCACCATCAGGGCCATTCACGATGAGCTGCCTGAAGCCACCGTCGAAGTGCTGATTCCCGATTTTGGGGGAAGCGCCTCCGCTTTGCAGCAGGTGATCGATGCCGGACCGGATGTGATCAATCACAATGTGGAAACAGTTCCCCGGATCTACCCTTCCGTCAGACCGCAGGCCCTCTACCGCCGTTCTCTGGCGTTATTGCAGGCGGTGAGTGAATCCGGAAGATGCCTGTTGTCCAAGTCGGGTTTAATGCTGGGGCTCGGAGAGACGAATGGGGAAGTGATCGAGGTCATGGAGGATCTGCGTTCGGTACATTGCGCCATTCTCACCATCGGTCAGTACCTGAGTCCTTCCCCCTCCCATTATCCCGTCATTGAATATGTCCACCCGGACACCTTCAAGAAGTTGGAAAAGATCGGTTATGATATGGGGGTTCTGGAGGTCAATGCCGGCCCCCTGGTGCGTAGCTCCTATCATGCGGCCGACATCTTTGCTCGGCGGACTGAACGGCAAACGCCTTCATAAACAGACATACACCCCGGCACGGGGAGCATAAAGAGAGGGAACCTCTATGGCCAGGATAGACAAGTATGACATGCCGGATGATCTCTATTATACCACCGACCATGCCTGGGTGAAGGCGGAAGGGAATCAAATCAGAATCGGCGTAACGGATTTCATGCAGCAGATGGCGGGTGAAATCACCTTTATCCGGCTGCCCAGGGCGGGCAAGGAACTGGAAGTGGGCAAGACCCTCTGCACCCTTCAATCCGGGAAATGGGCCGGTAAAGTATTGGTCCCCATGCAGGCCCTGGTTGTTGATGTCAATAAGGATTTGGCCGCGAACCCCCAGATATTGAATGCGGCCCCCTACAACCGGGGATGGATCGCGGTGTTGGAACCCGCCGATCTCGCCGCCGGGTTGGGGAAACTTCTGAAGGGGGATGAGGCAATCGCCTGGTTAAAGACGGAAATCGCCAAACACGCCGCTTGAAGCCGGGCGGCAAGGGATGGGAAATGAAACACTCATGACGTTGTCCGTCGCAAAGAATCATGAAATGACTCCTCCCCCTTCTTCGGCCTTGAAGGTGAGGGGGAAGGTGAAAGAGTTTTCAGATGAAAAGTGACGCGCTGGAACAGATAAAACAGCGATTCGGCGACAGGGCTGCCGATTCGCGTTTTGAACGCAGTTTTTATTCGCGTGATCTGGCGCCGGTGCCGGCGCTGCTGGTAAATTCCCTGTTCAACACGATGCCCGACCTTGTCGTCCGACCCGCCGATGCGGAAGAGGTTGCCGCGCTGTTAAAGCTGGCCTTTGCCGGGGATATCCCGGTCACGCCGCGGGCCGGCGCTTCAACGGCGTATTTCAATTCTGTCCCGGTTCAGGGCGGCATCGTGATGGACCTTAATCTCCTCAAAGGGATAGCGGATCTTGATGACTCCGGGATGACGGTCACCGCGATGGCGGGAACGACCTGGGGTGAACTGGATGAGTATCTGAATGCCCGGGGGTTCGCGCTGAAATCCTTCCCCAGCAGCGCACCGGCGGCCACCATCGGCGGCTGGTTCTGCACGATGGGCTACGGCATAGGAAGCCTGAAATACGGGAGCCTCCTTTCTCAGGTACAGGCCGTTGAAGCGGTCCTCCCCTCAGGCGAGATCCGCCGACTGACCCGGCATACGGATCCGCCGCTGGACTGGTTTGCGGCCTCCGACGGAACTCTGGGCGTCATCACCCGGCTGGAACTGGAGATCCGGAAACGGACCCCCATGCGGCACTTTCTGATCGCGTTTTCTGATGCCGGGAAAATGGGTCGTGCATTGTCGGCAATCCTTCATACCTCGGTTATCCCCTATAACTTGCATTTTGCGGATGATCGGTGCGCGTCGGCCATGAAGTCCCTGGGTTTTTCCCCGGCCGATCTGGAACCGGCCCATACCCTGGGAATCGATTATGAAGGCGGTGAAGAAGATTTAAGGCAAGCCGACGATATCATGACTGCTCTAACTGCGGCTGATCCGGCGGCGCACCGGGCTTCGGCAGAAACGGCAAACCGGGAATGGACGGAGAAGTTCAATGCGCTGCGCTTGAAAAGAGGCGGGCCGTCCGTATTGGGCGGCGAGATCTGGCTCCCCGTAAAAGCGTTGCCCGATTACCTGACGGACATTCGAAAAATGGCGGGCCGTTATGGCCCTGATTTCATCTCCTACGGTCACGTGGCGACGCCGGATCGGGTCACGGTGATGACCCTGTTCCATACGGATGAAACCAGAACGGTTGAATATATTCTTGATCTGAGCCTGGTCAAGAAAATACACGATGTGGGGCGCCGTCACGGGGGTCGGCCTTACGGGGTGGGATTGTGGAATACCCCCTACCTCGGCCGCATGTTTACACCTCCGCAAATGGCTGAGCTGAGGCGGAGGAAACAGGAACTGGATTGCCGGGGAATCATGAATCCCGGCAAAGGGTACCGCCCGCCGTTCATGTTGAATCCGTTCAATTTTGAAGTGGGAATGGAACTCCTGGCGATGGCGAGACGAGCTACGGGAAAAAGCCGCAGATGAGTGAAAAACCGACCAAGCTATTCACTACCCTGGAAAAAGAGGCCCTGATCTGCGGCCGCTGCGGCTATTGCCGGAGCGCCTGCCCGGTTTATCAAGTGGTGGGCTGGGAGTCGGCGGCCCCGCGGGGCAAGATTGCTGCGGTCAAAGAGCTCTTTGCCAAAGGAGAGAGGGCTGAATTCAGTGATGAGTTTGTACGCCGGGTGGCGCAATGCACCCTGTGCGGGGCGTGTTCCGACGAGTGCTCCACCTCCATCGATACCCGGAGAATGTGGCTGGAATTGCGTAAGCGCATCGTCGAACGGGGAAAAGAACCTGCCGCTTACAGGGCCATGCGGGATAATCTGCTCGCCAATAAGAATATTTCAACCTTTCCGAACGATGAGCGGCTGGAATGGGCCCAGGATCTGGATGACCCTGATGCACCGGCGCCGCGGGCGGGTGCGGAGGTCGGTTATTTCGTAGGGTGCGTTTCCTCCTTCTTTCCCCAGGCCGCCCAGATTCCTCTGGCCATCGCCGAGATATTTACGCGGTCCGGGGTCGATTTTACCACGCTGGGCGGAGATGAATGGTGCTGCGGTTTCCCGCTGATAAGCACCGGATTCGTAGAAGATTCCAGGCCATTCATCAGCCACCATGCGGCCAAAATCAGGGAACTGGATATCCATACCCTGGTAACCGGTTGCGCCTCCTGTTACCACGTCTGGAAATATGACAGCCGAAGTGCGTTACAGGGCTATGACCTGGAGATATTGCATGCCACGGAGTACCTTGCCCGCCTGATCAAGGAGGGACGCATCCCGATGAATAAGCTCGATGAGACGGTAACCTACCATGACCCGTGTGACTTGGGTCGCAACAGCGGCGTATATGACGCCCCAAGGGAAATCATCAGCGGCGTTCCGGGAGTTCGTTTGGTGGAACTTCAGCACCACCACGAACATGCGCTGTGTTGCGGCGGCGGCGGGAATCTGCAGAGCGCAGACGCCGGTTTGGCGGCGAGGATAGCCCGACTCCGGGCCGGGGAAATCAAGGCCGCCGGGGCGACAATCGTGGTCTCGGCCTGTCAGCAGTGCGAACAGATGCTGACCGCCGCCGTCCGCGAGGCCAAACTGCCGGTCAGGGTAATGGATGTCAGTCAACTCATTTTGGAAGCCATGGGGTAAAGCTCTCATCATTCTTGGGAGGGTGCGGAAATGGATTTGTATCACCTGGGACCGGTGGGATGGATGGAATCCCAGAGCATCTATCATGCCCTGGCCCTGCTGGGCCGGGAAGGGTTGATACTCTGTTACCCGACAACGCCCTATATCTGCCTGGGATTGCACGACGACCTGGATTATGAAATTGACCGGCAATACTGCCGGGAACAAGGCATTCCCCTGTTGCGACGGGAGACGGGAGGGGGGGTCGTTTACCTGGACGACCGCCAGTTGTTTTTTCAACTGGTCTTGAGACAGGATAATCCGTTGGTTCCGTTGCGCAGGCATCGCTTTTATGAAAAGTTCCTGCAACCCGCCCTTTCCGTATACAGGGATTTGGGAATCGTTGCGGAATGGAAACCGCCCGCCGATATCGCCGCCGGTGGAAGGAAATCTTCGGGGAGTGGGTCGGGGGACATCGGGCCGTGCGTGGCGTATGTGGGAAACATCCTGCTGGACTTTGATTTCGTGACGATGAGCCGGGCGCTCAAGGTTCCCGATGAGACCTATCGCCGGCATTTGTACCGGATCATGCGGGCCAATATCATCACCCTGGCGGATTGCCTCGCGTATCGGGTGGAATATTCCCCTCTGGCGACCGGCCTTATTGCCGGTTTTCAAAAGCAACTGGGCGCTCTCTCCCCGCGCGAGCCGGATGCGGAGTTGCGGGAAACCGCCCGACGGGTCGGGGAACGACTCACTTCCCGGGCGTGGTTGGACCTGCCGGGACGCAGACCGGCCGGGCGCAAGGTGAAGATAGCCGAGGGGTTATATCTGCTGGCGCAGGAGTCCGTCGGACAGGGCCGCAAAGCGGTGCTCATTAGAGATGGCGTTGCAGAAGAAATCATGGCCGGCGATGATGAAATGGAGCCGGCTTTGCCCGTCAGGGCATGAAATTCAATGTGGAGAGCAAATGGATGCAAAGGGAGAAAAGGGCGATCCCCGATGATCTTTTCTATGACAGCAATGATTTCTGGATAAAGGTTGCCGAAGAGGCCGTAATCGGGTTGACCGACTATGGGCAGGGCAACATCGGCGACATCATTTACCTGGAGCTTGCCCCTGCCGGTACGGTCGTCGGCCGGGGCGACCGATGCGGTTCCATCGAGTCAGGCAAATGGGTGGGCAGCCTCCTGGCGCCCGTCTCGGGAGTGATCGTGGAGGCCAACCGCGAGGCGGAAGCCGACCCGCGTCAGGTCAATGCCGATCCCTTTGGCCGGGGATGGTTGTACCGGATGGAACTGGCCAACCGAAACGAGATCGGCCTGCTGATGGATTCCGGCGCCTATCAAGCCTGGGTCGAGGAGCGAATCCGTCTGGAAGAGAAGAACTCGCAAGAATGGATCGATTAATGGATTGGCGTCTCGTTATCGATGATGGCGTAACCGCCTCTTTCGGGTTAGCGGCAGACGAAGCGCTGGCGGCGCGTGTTGGCGCGGGCGCTTCCATGCCAACCTTGCGGTTATACACTTATCAATCGCATTGTGCGCTCGTCGGTCGTTTTCAAACTGTCGAGAACGAGGTGCGCGCTGATTATTGCAAGGCAAACAACATTCCCATCAATCGTCGTCCCACTGGCGGCGGTGCGATCATCATGGGAGCAGATCAATTGGGCGTGGCGCTCACCATACCAGGACGAGGCGAAGATACCTACAGTCACGCGCGCGAACTCATGGGCATATTTTCCGAAGGTCTCGTGCGCGGGTTGAATACGCTCGGCGTTGAGGCGCGCTTCCGCCGTAAAAACGATATTGAAGTGAGCGGTAAAAAACTTGTCGGGTTGGGCGTGTATCGCGCCCCAAGCGGCGGCTTGTTATTCCATGCAAGCATGCTCGTGGATTTGGACATCGCGTTGATGTTGAGAGTGCTCAACACGCCATTCGAGAAATTATCCGACAAAGAGATTGATACTGTCGCGGGTCGCATTACAACAGTTAGAAGAGAAACCGAGAGTCACATCACTCTTGATGAAATGCGGCGCGTGATTGCGGATGGGTTTGTGTCTGCTTTTGATGTGAATCTCATTTCGTCTGATTTCACCGCCGAAGAACGCGCAGAGATTGCAAAATTGGAACAGGAAAAATATCTGAGCGAAGATTGGGTTTATCAAACGACTGCTGTGCCTGATAGCAACGGTTCTGCAAAAATAAAAACTCCTGCGGGCTTGATTGATATCCGTGTGACGATGGCAGGATCAATCATCAAAGCCGTTTTTATCGGCGGTGATTTTTTTGCTTCTGAAAATGCGGTTGCGGATTTGGAAGCGTCGTTACGATGGCACACGAGTCCACCGGAAAAAGTTGCGGTCACGATTGAAAAAATCTTTCAGAGTAGAAGTGCTGAATTTAACGGTATCCAGTCAAAGTTCCTGATTGAAGCGGTGCAGAAGGCGATTGCCCACGCGCGCGCGGCAGAGAGTCAAATGCGCGCAGAGCCGTACGGCTGTTATATCAATCCTGGAGGGCAGTATGTCTGAGTTATTCCAAATCGCCGAGTCGATAAATTTAACGACGGAGTGTCTTGAAATCCGCCTCCGTTCTGGCGACGGTGAGGAATTTTTTTGCCGGAAACGATGTGAAGATTCCGGGCGTTGAGGCGGATGATTTCCATCACGCGCTTCTTCTGGCAATCTCCGCCCACGGACCCGGCGAAGCAAATGGAAGAGAAGGCGATGCAATCCGATAGAGAAAGTCCGCTATTTGTCCGGACCAGTCTTGCAGGTGCGATATCTCTGGGCCTGGAGCCGGGCCGGTTCATGCCTAAAATCCGATGCACCTGTCTCAATCTCCTGTTGACGTATGCCGGGGGGTGCCGGGCCTCATGCAGTTATTGCGGACTGGCTCATAACCGCCAGGCGGACAAATCCAACACTTTTATCCGGGTCAAATGGCCCGCTTATCCGCTGGCGGAAATCTCGGAGTGGGTAAGGGGCGGCAGGCATCCCTTCAGACGGGTGTGCGTATCCATGATTACGCATGACCGTGCCGTGGATGATGCCTGCACCGTCATACGCCGGGTGCGGGAGAGCGCCGGCCTGCCTGTCAGCGGGTTGCTGGCGCCGACCGTCATGGGGGGCAGGAATGATCTGCAAAAAATCCGGTCGGCGGGCGCCGACCGGGTGGGCATTGCCATCGATGCGGCAACGGAAGGGTTGTTTGACCGCCACCGGGGGGCGGGGGTTGGCGGCCCTCACCGTTGGGATCTTTTCTGGGAATATTTAGCAGATTCTGTAGAGGTGTTCGGACTTTACAAGGCGGGGGTTCATCTGATCACGGGCCTGGGCGAGACCGAAGAACAGTTGGTCCATGCCATATCCAGGGCCTACCGCATGGGCGCCATGACCCATCTGTTTTCCTTTTTCCCCGAAGACGGCAGCCTTTTGCAGAACAGTCCGCAGCCACCTCTGGGAAAATACCGCCGGATACAACTGGCCCGTTACTTCATCAATGAAGGCATCGCCGACAGCAATCATATCCGTTTTTCACCGGCAGGGCAGATCATCGATTTCGGGCTGGACATCGAACCCTACATCCAAAAAGGGGAAGCTTTTATGACCTCGGGTTGCCCGGACCAGGACGGCGTGGCGGCCTGCAACCGTCCTTTCGGCAACGAGCGGGCCAGTGAACCGATGCGCAATTACCCTTTCCCGCCCGGACCGGGGGATATCGGAAGGATTCTTCCTCAAATATGGGAGGGCGGCGGGTAATATGACGGCGATTCGGGCAATACTTCAACAGGCATGGGAAACCAGGCAAGGGTTCGGACCGGAAATAGGATTTTCCGCTCCCGGTGTTAAGCATTATGATAACCCATATTACGCGAACCGACCCTTTTCCTTTGCCCATCTCAGCGTCACCGGGGAAGCCTGCGCCCTCCGGTGCGCCCATTGCGAGGGTAAGTTGCTGCAGACCATGATCGGGGCGACCTGCCCGGAAGCGATGCGCAGGGCAGTCGACAAGCTGCTGAACAAGGGTTGCCGGGGTATTCTGGTGAGCGGGGGCGGCGACTCAAATGGGACCGTTCCACTGGAGCCCTTTGTGGAGGCGATCGGTTATGCCAAACAAATGGGACTGAAGGTACTGGTGCATAGCGGGCTTATTCAGCGGGAAACCGCCGCCCGGTTAAAAGAGGCCGGGGTGGACCAGGTATTGATGGATGTGATTGGCGATGAAAACACGATTCGCCAGGTTTGCCGCCTTGACCGGAAGCCCGGCGATTATCTGGAATCCATGCTCTACTGTCGCGACGCCGGTTTAAATATCGCTCCCCATATCGTGATCGGCCTCCACTTCGGTCAAATCCGGGGGGAATGGCGGGCCCTGGAAATGATCAGAGAGGCAGATCCGGAAACGATCGTCCTGGTTATTTTGACCCCGGCCCGCGGAACCTCGATGGCGGGGATTCAACCGCCGGCGATGGATGAAGTGGCCCAAATCATGGCAACCGCACGGATGTTAAATCCCACCACACCGATAACCCTGGGTTGCGCGCGCCCGCCGGGCAATTACAAACGACGGGCGGAAAGAATCGCCATAGATTGCGGCGTGAATGGGATCGCTTATCCCGATGAAACGACCGTTGATTATGCGTGGAGCCAGGGGCTGAAAGCGGTCTTTTCGGAGGAGTGCTGCAGCCTGCTGGGGAGAGCTGGCGTTACTCGGGGAGATACCCCGAAGGCGGAGGGGTTAGAAATCATCCACGGTCTATAAAATTTGGGTGCATTGAGGGAAGCGCGGGTGACCGGCCGGTCGCTGCGGCGAGACTTCCCGGTCCTCATCGCATGCCGGTGATCGATGGCGTCACCGCACGGGGGTCGCGGGTGGGCCAGCGGCCACTCTCCACCTGCGCCAGGAAGTCGCTGACGATCGCGTTGAACATGCCCGGCTCCTCCACGTTTATCCCGTGCCCGCAATTCGGCATGACGACCGAAGCCGCCGACGGGATGTTCTGCTTCATCAGAATCCCCGGCGTGAGGCAGGGCCAGTCCTCGTCGCCCATCATGATCAGCGTCGGCACGGTCAGCGCCTTCATCTGATCCAGCAGGTTGTAAAGCGATGGCCGCTCGCGCTGGCAGCCGAGCATGGTATTGGCCGAACCGGCGGCGGAATGGCCGGCCAGCAGGCGCTTGAATTCGGCAAAACCGCGCGGGTCTTTGTTCTCGAACTGCACGCGGGTGGGGCCGTACGCATATTTTTCCGCGAAGGCGGCCATTCCCTGGCTCTTGATGAAGGCGGCGATCGTCTCCGCCTCGGCTCGGAACTGCTCGCGCTGCGACGGCTCGGCGCCGTAGCCACAGCCGCAGACGGTGAGCGAGAGGGCACGCGCCGAATGGCGAAAGCCGAAGTGCAGCACGGCGAAACCGCCCATCGACAGGCCGACCGCATGCGCGCGCTCGATGCCGAGATGATCGAGCACCGCGGCAATATCGTCGGCGGCGCGGTTCTGGGAATAGAAGGAGATCGCCTCCGGTACGTCGGAGGGCGGATAGCCGCGCGCATTATAGGCGATGGCGCGATAGCGCCGGCCGAAATGCCTGATTTGCTGCTCCCAACTGCGTTGGTCGCCGGCGAATTCATGCACGAAGATCACCGGCGCGCCTGATCCGGTCTCCTCGTAATAGAGTTTCACCCCGTCGTCCGTGACCGCGTAGGGCATCTTTTTCCTCCGCCAAGAATTTGCTTTTTCGGCGGACCGAGTATATGAAGACGGCAGATACGTGTCAAGATCATTCATCGCATGACCAGAAATGAGTTGGAGAGGTCGAACATGAATGTGAACGTCGGTTTCATCGGCCTGGGGATCATGGGTAAACCCATGGCCTTGAATCTCATCAAAGGCGGCTATCCCCTCTGGGTTTACGGCCGCCGGGTCGAATCCATGGCGCCGCTCGCCGCCGCCGGCGCCCGCGCGTGCGCCTCGCCGGAAGAGGTCGCCCGCGCCGCGGATATGACATTTATCATGGTATCGGATACGCAAGATGTTGAACAGGTGGTCCTGGGAGCGAAAGGGGTCCTGTCGGGGGCAAGGCCCGGCGCTATTGTGGTCGATATGAGCACCATCTCCCCGGCGGCCACCCGCTCCCTCGCCGCCCGGCTGATGGAAAACGGGATAGAGATGCTCGATGCCCCGGTATCGGGAGGCGAAACCGGGGCTGTAAACGGCGCCCTTTCGCTGATGGTGGGCGGCAAACCCGAGGTATTCATCCAGGTCAAACCGCTCTTCGAGCGGATGGGGACGAAGATCGTTCATATCGGCCCCAACGGCGCGGGACAGGCGGCCAAGGCCTGCAACCAGATCGTGGCCTCCTTGACCATCGAAGGGGTGGCCGAGGCGTTTACCTTCGCCCGGAGAAATGGCGTGGATCCCGGACGGGTGCGGGAGGCGCTCTTGGGCGGTCTTGCGAACAGCCGAATTCTCGAAGTCCATGGACAGCGGATGCTGGATCATGATTTCCGGCCGGGGTTCAAGGTGCGTCTCCATCAAAAGGATCTGCGGATCGTTATGGAGACGGCGCACCAGATGGGGATTGCGCTGCCCGGCTCCGCCCTGGCGGCCCAACACCTGAACGCGCTCATCGGCAGCGGGGAAGGTGAACTCGATTCATCCGCCTTGATCAAGGTTATTGAAAGACTCAATGGAATGTCCGTGTCTCCCGGAGAGACAAAGCGCGGGGAAAACCCCTCGCCACCCCCCCATGGGAAAGGCGGACCGGGGGGATGTCCCGGGGAAGGAAACGGGGCAGAGCGGTTGACGAACGTTGGCTTTATCGGGTTGGGTGTGATGGGAAAACCGATGGCCCTGAATCTGATCAAAGGCAGCTACAGCCTTCGGGTCTACGGACGGCGTAAAGAGGCGATGGTCCCCTTGGTGGAGGCCGGCGCCGTCGCCTGCGGGTCGGCGGAAGAGGCGGCCCTCGGATGCGATGTGATCTTTACGATGGTGACCACAACCCGGGATGTCCAGGAGGTCGTCCTGGGGGAAAGGGGCGTCATCGCCGGCGCCCGGCCGGGCGCCATTGTCGTCGACATGGGCACCATTTCGCCCGCCGCGACCCGTGCGATCGCCGCGCGGCTCGCGGAAGCCGGCATCGACGCCCTCGACGCCCCCGTTTCGGGTGGAAGCATCGGGGCCATAAGCGGAACCCTTTCTATCATGGTCGGGGGCAAACCGGAAATTTTGGAACGGGTCAAACCCCTTTTTTCCTGCATGGGCAAAAACATAGTCCATATCGGTCCGAACGGAGCGGGGCAGGTGGCCAAGGCGTGCAACCAGATGGTTTTGCTGATTGCGCTGCAGGGGCTGGCCGAGGCCTTCGCCTTCGCCCGCATGAACGGATTGGATTCGGCGAAGGTGTATGAGGCCCTGTCCGGCGGCGCCGCCAAGAGCAGACTCCTGGAGGTGCACGGGAAAGGAATGGTAGAGAGAAACTACGATCCCGTGATTGAGGCGCGTCTCCACTACAAGGACATCCAGATTGTGTTGGACGAGGCCCATACCCTCGGCATGGCGCTGCCCGGAACCGCCCTGGTAACGCAGATGTTCAATGCGCTGATCGGCCGCGGCGGCGGCAACCAGGATTCTTCACAGCTCGTGGAAGTGATCGACACCCTTTCCAGATCCGGGCCATAGCATACCCGCCTTCGTCATCCGGGGGCATCCCTGTCTCCCTCCAAGGAACTGAAGCAATTTTTATCATGTGGTTACCAATGATGAATAACCCTTGACAAGACCCTTGATTCTGCTACCCTTGCCGAAAATGTGGGAAAAAATCGTTCATGACTGCTTTTGCTTCGCTTCATAAAAGGAAGACACTGCTCCTCGTTATCCTTTTCATCGCTTTTTCTGCCTTCACGGCGGACGTCCTCGATCTTCGCGAAGAACTGTACATCCTCTCCTGCCCCGGCAGCAGTCTGGACAACAACGTCACGACCGGGATAACAAGCACCATCGACTTCGTGCTGAAACCGGTTGCGCTGTTTTACTCCGCTCACGGAAAGTTATCGGTTGAAATCTCATTTTTACATCTGTTGCCCTTCGGCTTCAGGGCTCCTCCCTCCCGGTCTTAGCAGACCGCTGTTCGAATCCGTACATCCACACTGAAAACGTCCTCAACCCGTCGCGGAATGATGGTTGATCTGTCGTTCACCGCAGAGACGTGATTGTGACCGGTTTCCCTGAAAAGATGAAACAGCGGTCCTCGATCTGCAGAATCACGGCAGTCATCGGGTCGTCATGATGCATGTTGCGATCACATCAGGGATTTTTGAAGATTCTCAAGTTGAAGGAGGAAAAAAAATGGATTCAAGGTTGATCGGAATACTGTTGGTGGTGGCGATGGTGTGTTGGGCTGGCTATCAAATTTGGCGGAAGCGTAAGGATGAGAAGAAATGAGACGCTCCGGCGCAGAAATAAACATGGGAAAGGTTTTCAGCTATAAAACCGTACCGTTTTCGTCCGGGAGGAAACCCCAATGAGCCCAATCAAGAGCTATCGCCGTCCTTGCACGCAATGCAGCGAAGAAACAGTCCATGTATCGGTGCATCCCAGGCCCTTGCAGGTGGCAATCCGCACATGGCGAATCATCGTCTTCTTTATCAGCTTTGCCATGGTGTATCCACATACCTTCTCGCCCGATGATGAATTGATGGTCAAATGTACGCAATGCGGCAAACGCGGCCCCACGTCTTATGGATAGCGCGCTTTCGCGGCAGACCATCTCCGGGATTTTTAGGGTATGACGGCACTTTACGGATGCGCGCCGTCATACCCTTCCCCTGGATCAAAAGGGGTAGCCGAATGAGAGGAACGGGCCGTTGAACCTGATGACGTTTGCGGGTAAATTATTCAAGGCAAGGGGCGATAAGCTGCCGGTAATCTGTATCTTCGGCTGCAAGAACGTTGATTTGATCACCCCCGCGGAGAATGGGGATGAGGAGAAGAGACTGGATTGCCGATGTTATTCTTCCGATTCCAGCCTCGAAAAGGTTCTCGTGCGGGACAGGCCGCATGTCATCATAACGGTCGGGAACCGATCGTCCTACCCCCGTCTGATCAAGGCCCCTTTCGATATCCAGAGGCGATGGCTCCATTTTGATACCCTGCCGGACCTGGACCGGCTTGGCATGGCGGCCTACGACCACTATCTGAAGAACATGTTTGACGGTGAAAAAGCGGACAAGAGACCCCTCGTAACGGTTTTTACCGCCGCCTACAAGAGCGGGGGAAAAATCCAACGGGCGTTCCGTTCTCTTCGAGAGCAGACCTATGCCAACTGGGAATGGGTCATCGTGGATGATTCGGATGACGACGGGAGGACATTTAAAATGCTCGGCGCCCTTGCCGGGCAAGATCACCGAATTGAGGTCTTTAAACCGTGGGAGCACTCGGGAAGCATCGGGAAGGTCAAGAACCTGGCCTGCAGCCTCGCAAAGGGTGATATCCTCGTGGAGTTGGACCATGATGATGAATTGACCGATTTTGCACTGGATTGCGTTGTCCGGGGGTTTGAACAGTTTCCGGAGGCCGGGTTTCTCTATACGGACAACGCTGAGATTTATGAAGACGGCACCAGTTACACATACAGGGATGGCTGGGCCTTTGGCTACGGTTCCTACACCGATGTCGAATATCACGGAAGGCTATACAGGTCGGGGAGTTCCGGCAACATCAATTCAAAGACAATTCGGCATATTGCATCAACTCCCAACCATATCCGGGCATGGAGAAAATCTTTTTACGAATCGATAGGGGGGCATAACAGGGAGCTTCATGTTGCAGACGATTTTGAGATCATGGTCCGGACTTTTCTCAAGACCCGGATGGTCAGGGTTCCCAAGTTGTGCTACCTGCAGCATATCGGCAACACCGCCCAGCAGGAAAGAGTAAAGGAGATCCATCGACATGTAAGATCCATCCGGGCCCATTACGACAGAATGATTCATGAGAGGTTTCTTGAACTGGGCTGCGAAGATTTTGCCTGGGATGAAAAAAACGGCTGTTTTGATTATCATATCCCCAATCCGCAAGCGGAATCCCATGCGACCCTGACAGCCAATGTCTAAAGGGCAATACAGCCCGTCTCTGGAAGAAAGCGGCTTCACTTCCCCGGCGGATTCGGGTCGTTGGCGGCGCGATTGCGTTGGCCGTGGTGAGCGCACGGCCGATGCTTACGCCCGCTCAGAAGGGAGTTCTCCAATTCGGCGCCGCGCCCCCTTCTTTACAACCTCTCCCTTGGCCTTCCTCCTCCGCACGCCAGGCTGCCGCCATGTCATCGGAAGTGTGGTCATCCGCAACACTCTTCCCGGATCATTGGGCGCCCTCCGCGACAACCGGCGCCTGTTTTTGTATTGAGGCCTTGCGCTGGATGGTTATCCACTTGCTCAGCCCGCAGACGAAGGCGACAAAGAAGACCATCACCGCGAACTCAACCCACTTGGGCGGGTTCAGCAGGCCCTTGACCCACGGGTCCGTGATCATCATCTCGCCGCCCACCTTGCCCAGTATCGCCGCACCGGCCCAGAGAATAATCGGGTACTTGTCCATCAGCTTGGAGAGCATGTTGCTCATGAACACCACGAAGGGGATCGAAAGCGCGAGACCAAACAGCAGCAGGAACAGGTTGCCTTTGCTGGCGGCGCCGACGGCCAGCATGTTGTCGATCCCCATGCTCATGTCCGCCACGATGATGATCCACAGCGCCTGCCAGATGCTGCCGCACTCGCGCTCCTTGCACTCCTCATCGGCGGCTTCCGTGAGCAGCTTGACCGCGATCCAGATAATCACCGCCCCTCCGACCAGTTTGATAAACGGCATGTTCAGCAACTGGGCCACCAGAAATGTGCAGACCACCCGGACGACGA
>Ga0208566_1000292_pt1 | contig 35979 bp, 30 predicted proteins | sample PL_2010_150m_FD_184159 | JGI IMG/M metagenome (GOLD analysis project Ga0208566, IMG submission 184159) | Freshwater microbial communities from Powell Lake, British Columbia, Canada to study Microbial Dark Matter (Phase II) - PL_2010_150m... | ecosystem: Environmental > Aquatic > Freshwater >...
CATCATCTGCAAGGGAATCGCGGAAGCCAACGTCCAGGATTGCGGTGGCAGCGGAAAGGCCAACTTCATCGCGCCATTCATTCTGGATCCGAACAACAGCAGCCGCATGCTCGCGGGCGCCGCTTCATTGTGGGTCAGCAGTGACGTCAAGTCGGCAGCGCCTACCTGGCGCGCGATCAAGCCGCCGCACCCCGAGGACGGGAACTACATCAGCGCCATAGCCGTCGCCAAAGGCAATTCGGATGTAATCTGGACGGCGCACAACAACGGCGAAATCTTCCGCACCAGCAACGGCACCGCGGCAACGCCCGTTTGGACCCAGGTGTCGTCGGCGACCACGCCCGCCCGTTTCGTCACGCGCATTTACATAGACAACGACAACGCCAACAGGGTGTACGCCACCTTCGGCGGCTACACTGCCGGCAACCTATGGCGCACCACCGACAACGGCGCCAATTGGACCGATATCAGCGGAGTGTTGCCGCAGGCGCCGATTCGCGGTTTCGCTCGAAACCCGACCAAGGCCGACTGGCTGTATGTGGGTTCCGAGGTCGGATTGTTCACCAGCGAGGACGGCGGCGCCAACTGGTTTACCACCAATGACGGTCCGGCCAACGTCTCGGTGGAGGAACTGTTCTGGCTCGACAATTCGAATCTGGTTGCAGTGACTTTTGGTCGCGGCATGTTCAGGACCAACGTAGACGGTACAACCACCGCCACCGCCCCGGGGGCTCCGGTCATTGGAACGGCGACGGCCGGCAACGCCAGCGCCACCGTGAGTTTCACTGCGGCGGCGGCCAACGGCAGCGCAGTGACCGCCTATACCGTCACCGCGAATCCGGGCGCGTTGACGGCGAGCGGCCAGGCCAGCCCGATCATCGTTAGCGGACTCGTCAACGGCACCAGCTACACCTTCACCGTGACGGCAACCAGTGGCGCAGGCACGAGCCTGTCCTCGGGCGCGAGTAACTCCGTGTCGCCGAACGCAGGCGTCGCGCTTTCGGCGCCGAACGCGCCGAGCATCGGTTCGGTTGCCTTCGGCGACGGCACCGGAAGAGTGACGATCGTTGCGCCCAATTCGAACGGTGGCAGCCCGATCACGGGCTACACGGTAACGTCAAACCCGGCGGGCGGCGTGGATGCCAACGCGGCGTCGGCGCAGCTTGCGCATACCATTACCGGGCTGACGAACGGCGTCGCCTATTCGTTCAAGGCCGTTGCGATCAATGCGATCGGGACCAGCGCGCCCTCAGCCGATTCGACCACCGGGACGCCGGCGCGGGTGCCCGGCGCGCCGACCTTGGGGGCGGTCGTTCTCGCCGGCAGCGGCCGCGCATCGGTGAGCTTCACCCCGCCCGCCAGCAATGGCGGCAGCGCGATCACGCATTATGTCGCCATCGGATTTGCCAACGAGCAGGAGAAGGAAGCCACCATGGGCGGCCTCGCCGGCAGGGGAGCGGCGAGCCCGATCCTGGTTCACGGCATGGCCTACGGCACGCCGTATTACTTTGAGGTAAGAGCGGTAAACGCGCTCGGAGAAAGCGAGCCGTCGGTCGCTTCGGTGGCGATCACGAATGACGCGCCGCCGACCGTGCCCGACGAAGCGGTCGCGATCGTTGCCACGGCCGGCAACGCCAGAGCCGCGGTCGGTTTTGGTGCGCCGGCGGAAAACGGCAGCAAAATCACCAAATACACGGTCACGTCCAACCCCGGCGCGGTCGCGGCGAGCGGAACTGCCAGTCCGATCATCGTGACGGGCCTTGCCAATGACACGGCATATACCTTCACCGTCGTCGCGACAAACGCGGTCGGCGACGGTCTTGCTTCGCTGGCCTCGAATTCGGTTACGCCATCTGCGACAACGCTGGTCGGTACTGCCGCACAAGTCAGCATGGGCTGGAACCTGCTGGGCAACAGCGCCGCGCCATTGGACGTAGTCGGCGCCTTCGGCGACACCACAAAAGTACAGACGGTGTGGAAATGGCTGCCGGCGTCGAGCAAGTGGGCGTTCTATGCGCCGTCGCTCGTCGGACAACAACTCATCGATTACGTAGCAGGCAAGGGTTACGAAGTGCTCACCGGCATCAACAGCGGCGAGGGCTATTGGGTGAACGCCAAAGTCGCATTCACCGCCCAGTTGCCGACAGGCACTCCAAAACCCACAGCGGACTTCCAGGATACCGCGATTGCCCGGGGGCTTCCGGCCGGCTGGAATTTGCTTGCGATCGGGGACAATAAGACGCCGCGCGCGTTCAACAGCGCGATCGGCCTGGTCCCGGCCGCGACCGGTGATATCCCGACCAATGTCACCACCCTGTGGGCGTGGGATTCGACGCTGGCCAACTGGTACTTCTACGCACCGAGTCTGGACAAGAGCGGAGGATTGGCGAACTACATCGCCGCCAAGGGGTATCTCGATTTCGGCGCGACCAGGACACTCGATCCGATGACCGGATTCTGGGCCAACAAGCCCTGAACGAGAGTGCAGGAGGAGACGCGCGTCGCTCGCGGATGCAGTATGGGTGTACCATGAAGTAGCGCCGGGCCTGGCGGGCCTGCGAGGCGCGCTAACCGGAGGATTTTGAAATGGCGAAGAGTTCGAATGGCGTCTACAGGATCATCGAGGTAGTCGGAATCAGCAAGACGTCGTGGGAGGACGCGGGCAGGAAGGCGGTGGAAACCGCGTCCAAGTCGCTGCGCGACCTGCGCGTGGCCGAAGTGACCAAAACCGACATGAAGGTGGAGAACGGCAAGGTGACCGCGTTCCGCACCCGGGTGGCGTTGTCGTTCAAATACGAGGCTTGAGTCCGCGCGCTCAAGCGCGAGCACTACCGCTTCGAAAGACTATAGCTGAATGCGCCGGGAGGGCGCCACGCGCGGCTGACACGCGCCGCGGCGCCCGTCCCTGACGATTCTGTGTCGCGTCGGCGCAATCCGGCTCAGCCGTTGCGCTGCAGCATCTGGCCCATCATCTGGTGCAACGCGTTGATGGCCTTCAACGGTCTGACCATGACTTTGAAGTTGCTGATCTGGCCGGCGGCATTCCATTCGATCATGTCCACGCCGTTGATCACGATTGCGTTGCAGGTGCATTGGAATTCGAGCACCGCAGAGTGTTCGCCATACCACGCATTAAGGTAGCGAAAGGTATCGTTGTTCAACACCTGCATTGCCGCCTCCAGATATTTTCGCGTTATTTCCTTGCCGACTTGCGGCGCATGCACCACCGGCGATTGAAATATCACGTCGTCTGCAAGCAGTTCATCCAGGCCCCGCGCGTCGCGCGCGGCGACGATCGCATGCCAGCGTTCCATGACAGTAGGAATCATTGGGGAACGATACTCCTTATCCTGGGTTCAGTAGTGCGGCGGGACCTCGTTGTCCGGGTTTCCTGTCGCGTCCGGCGCGATTTCCTGCAGCTGCTGGCGCAGTGCGCGGATGTCCTGCTGCAGCTGGTCTATCTGCTGCTGCTGGCGATACACCGTGCGGTTGAGCGCTTCGAGCAGATCGTCCGCCAGACTCATCTTGGCTTCGAGTTCGTCCAATCGTGGTTCCATGACTTATCTCAAGCCCTGGTCAGGTCCAGCTCGGCATGCATCTCGGTTTCGATGCGTTTCAGCGTGAATCCGACCTTGCGCGAAACGCGCTGCATGGCGACATTGTCGCTGAGGATGGTGGCGATGATGCGATCGAGTTTTTCGTCACGGCCGATCTGCACCAGGCGGCGCAGGAGTTCGACACCGAAACCGTGGCCCTGCCAGGCGTCGCTGACGAGGATGGCAAACTCGGCCTCCGCCGATTGATGCAGTTTGCTCAGGCGCCCGATCGCCAGAATGGCGCGCGCCCCGCTGTCCGGATCGGTGCGCTCTACCACCAGCGCCATCTCGCGGTCGAAATCGATATAGCACAGGCGCGTCAGGCGTTCGTGCGCGACGCGCTGGCTGTACTGGATTAGGTGGAAGTAGCGCATGTACACGCTTTCCTCGGACAGGGTCGCATGGAAGCGCACCATCAGCGGCTCGTCCTCCGGGCGTATCGGACGGATGGTGACCGCCATGCCGGTCTTCGACGTCCATGGCGAAACGTATTGCGCCGGGTAAGGCCGTATCACCAGTCGCGGCAATTGCGCCTCGCCGACCTCGGCCCCGTGCAAAACGATGCGCGCGTCGAGGGCGGTCAGGCCCGTACCCGGCGCGCCTTCGCCCGGGGCAGGCGCCGCGAGCAACGGGTTGATGTCGATCTCCCTGATCCAGCGTTGTTCCACCACCAGCTGGCTGAATCGCACCAGCAGACCCGCCAGCGCGGCGAGATCGACCGGCGAGCGCCCGCGCACGCCGAGCAACGCCTTGTGGATGGTCGTCTGCTCCATCATGCGCCGCGCCAGCGTGGTATTGAGCGGCGGCAGCGCGAGCGCGCGGTCGCGGAACACCTCGACCAGCTGCCCGCCGGCGCCGAACAACAGCACCGGGCCGAATTGCGCATCGATGCTGCTGCCGAGGATCAGCTCGTAGCCCTCAAGCCGGACCATGGGCTGCACTGTGACGCCGAGAAAATGTTTGCCGCCGCCTGCCGGCTTCTCGGCCGCGGCTGCGGCTGCGGACTCGATCGCACGATAAGCGCTTCGCACCGCCTGCGCGTCGGCAAGATTCAGGCGTACGCCGCCGACATCGGTCTTGTGCGTGATGGTGTGCGAATGCAACTTGAGCACCACCGGATAGCCGATCGCATCCGCGCATTGCACCGCCTCGTCTTCGCTGCCGGCAATGTGCGTTGCCACCGTGGGGATGCCGTAGGCCGCCAGCACCTGTTTCGATTCGAATTCGGACAGCAGGTAGCGGCCGGCGGCGCGCGCTTCGTTGATTATCTGCTTGACCCGTGCGCTATCCGGCGCCACCTCGGACGCGGACTCGACCAGCGTCGGGGTTTCGTACAGCGCACGCAGGTTATAAGCGTAGTGCCACATCAGGTTGAAGGTGCGCGTGGCGGTGTCGGGATAACCGAAGGTCGGTATGTTCGCCTGATTCAGCAGCGCTTCGCCGGCGGCCACGTCCTTTCCACCCATCCAGCTCGCCAGCACCGGTTTGCCCCGTGTGCTGGCGAACGCGGTGAGGCGCCTGGCGGTTTCGGTCGGATCGGTCATCGCCTGTGGCGTGAGTACCACCAGCAGACCGTCGCTGTTCGGATCCTTTGCCGCGATTTCGAGCGCCTGCGCATAGCGCTCCGGATCGGCGTCGCCGAGAATGTCGATCGGATTGCCGTGGCTCCAGTGCGGCGGCAGCACCTGATCCAGCGCCTGCAGCGTTGGCGCGGACAACTCCGCCAGCTCCCCGCCGAGCGCGATCAGGGTGTCGGTGGCGAGCACGCCCGGTCCGCCGGCGTTGGTGACGATGGTCAGGCGCGGGCCCGCGGGGCGCGGCTGCTTCGCCAGCACCTCGGCCATGTGGAACAGGTCGGAAATCGAATTGACGCGCAACACGCCGCAGCGTCGGAACACCGCGTCGAGCACGTCGTCGCTGCCGGCCAGCGCGCCGGTGTGCGAGGCGGCGGCCTTCGCCGCAGCCGCGGTGCGCCCGGCCTTGATCACGATGATCGGCTTGGTCAGCGCGACCTCGCGCGCAGCGGAAATGAACGAGCGCGCATCACCGATCGACTCCATGTAGATCATGATGCTGTGGGTGTGCGGATCGTCGCCGAGGAACGTGATCAGGTCGCCCCAATTTACGTCCAGCATGGAGCCGACGGAAACACAGGCGCTGAAGCCGACGTTCTCGCGAAAACTCCAGTCGAGCACGGCGGTGAGCAGCGCGCCGCTCTGGCTGATGAATCCGACGCTGCCGGGGCGCGCCATCGCGCTGGCGAACGTTGCATTCAGATGCGTCGCCGGGCGCATCACGCCGAGGCAGTTCGGCCCGATCAGGCGCATCTTTCCGCGCGCCGTCGCGGCGATCTGCCGCTCCAGCTCGACCCCGGCGGCGCCCGCTTCCTTGAACCCGGCGGAGATGATGATTGCGCCCTTCACGCCGGCCGCAACGCACTCGCCGACCACGCCCGGCACCGTCTTCGCGGGGGTGACAATGACGGCCAGGTCGACCTCTTCGGGCACCTGGGCGATGTTCGCATACGCCTTGATACCGAGCACCTGCTTGTGCCGCTTGTTGATCGGATAGACGGTGCCGCCGAACGGATTGCCGATCAGGTTCCACAGCACGGTGCGCCCGACCCTGCCTTCTTTCTCGGTCGCGCCGATCACCGCAACGCTCTTCGGCGCGAAAATCGCGCGCAGCGAGTCGCGCTCGAAACGCAGCACGTCGAGCGTGCGGTCGGCGCCGTCTCCCGGTTTGGCCGATCCTGGTTTCACCCTGTTCTTGCTGTCTTTGTCATCCAACTTGCTTCCCCAGATACGGGCAGCGGTCCCGCGTTCAGGCGCGGCTTGCACCCACCACTGCCCGGCGTAGTTCATCGTAATCGCGGGTCACTGGAAACTGCGGAAATTCGGCCACCACGTTGGCGGGCGGGCAGAACAGAATTCCCGCGTCGGCTTCGGCCAGCATGGTCGTGTCGTTGTAGGAATCGCCGGCGGCGATAGTATGAAAATTGAGGTCCTTGAACGCTTTCACCGACGCGCGCTTCTGGTCGGGCAGGCGCAGCCGGTAATCGCGCACGCGGCCGGAGGCTTCGATGATCAGTTCGTGGCAGAACAGCGTCGGATGACCGAGCGCGCGCATCAGCGGCGCCGCGAACTGGTAATAGGTGTCGGAGAGAATCACCACCTGACATTCCCCGCGCAGCCAGTCGAGGAACTCGCGCGCGCCCGCAAGCGGGGCCATGTCGGCGATCACCTTCTGAATATCAGGCAGGCCGAGCTTGTGCTTGCCGAGGAGGTCGATGCGTCCGCGCATCAGCTTGTCGTAATCGGGTTCGTCGCGCGTAGTCTTCGCCAGCTCCGCAATGCCGGTGCGCTGCGAAAATTCGATCCAGATTTCGGGTACCAGTACGCCTTCCAAATCAAGACAAACGATCTGCAACAGGGGCTCCGGAATTTTAGTTGGATGGGATGGATGCGTAAGACGAAGGGTGCGGAATCGATGCAATGTTTCCGTAACCCGAATTGTAATCCAGTCACGGTTTTCCTGCCCGATTCCCCCCCTGTCGCGGCCGCTTCGAATGCGCCCGCGGCGTGCGCCTGATCTGCCTCAGCTGGTCAGGCGCCGGTACACGTCCGCGGTCTTCAACGGCAACTGTCCGGCATCGTCGATCAGCACCCAGCTTGCCGGCCCGTACATGTGCGGCAGGTAGTCGCGCGCCTCTTCGTCGATGGTCACGCAAAACGGATGGATGCCCGACTGGCGCGCTTCGATCAGCGCCTGGCGCGTGTCCTCGATGCCGTAATCGCCGCGGTAGCCGTCGTGAAAATCGTCCGGCTTGCCATCGGACAGCGTGAACAGAATGCGCGTCTTCGCCTCGACCTGGTTCAGGATGCCGCAAAGATGCCGGATCGCCACGCCCATGCGGGTGTAATCCCGCGGCTCGACCCCGGCGATGCGGCCGCGCACCGCCTCGCCGTAAGGCTCGTCAAAGGTCTTGATGCGATAACTGTCGCAGCGCTTGCGCGTCCAGCCGGAGAAGCCGTAAATGGCATAGCGATCGCCCAGCGCTTCCAGTGCTTCGCACAGGAGCACCAGCGCCTCGCGCTCGCAGGCGTTGATCCAGCCCTTGGTCGAGCCGCTCATGTCGACCATGAACATGACCGCGATGTTGCGCTCGATGCGCTGGCGCTGCACGAACAGCCGCTCCGACGGTTCGATGCCGCTTTTGCGGTCGGCGTAGGCCTCGACCACGGCGTCGAAGTCGATGTCTTCGCCCTCGTGCTGGCGCCGCGCAAGCCGGTCCTCGCCGCGCAGGGCTTCGAAGCGCCGCCGCAACTGGGCAATCTGGCCGGCGTAGCGCGCGCGCACCGTGGCGACGTAACCCGGATCACCCGCCAGCACGTCTGATTCGAACAGCACGCACCAGTCCTTGCGATAGTCGCGCCGGCGGAAATCCCACTCGTCGTACAGTTTTCCGCCCGCGGCCTGGGTCTGCGCCAGCTCACCGGCACCTTCACTCTCCGCCGCCGCATCAGACGAGTAGGCGCCGGGGCCGGCCGCGAGCAGGTATTCCTCCGGGATCTCGCCGAAGTCCTGGATGATGGAGCGCATCAGCTTTGCGACTTCTTCCGGCGGCGCCACCGCCTCGCCGTCGATCTGCAGTTCGAATTCCAGCGTGTCGAAGGAGCTGTCGACGTTGAGCTCAGGCTCGCCTGCTTCGGCGCCACTTCGCTCGTCCTGCACCGCCTGGCGCAATTGTGCGAGATCGGTATACAGGGCGCGCCGCTCCTTGGCGATGCGCTCGTCGCGCACCGCAGCCGCGCGCTCAAAATGCAGGCTGCCCATGTAAGGGAATGCCTCCGGCAGCGGCTGGGAGTAGTAGTCGCGCAAAAGCAGGACACTGTCCGCGACCGTCGCATCTGCGCGCGACAGACGCGCCTGCGCCTCACTGAGGTCAGAGGAAAGCGCCGAGCGAAGTCCCGACAACAGAGCGCCAAGGCCCGGAAAGGCGCGTCCTATATGGCTCTCCAACCGGATTGCCTCGAAAACATTGAACCAAGCGAGAGCGCTATCGGGCTCGGCATAGCCGGCGATTGCGCTCGCCAGGTCAGCGTTAAAGCTGCCATAGCGCGCCTGCGCCCAGTGATGCACGACGATCGCCTTGTACAAGCGGAAGTTCTGTTCGCGCGCAGGGTAACGCGCGATACGCTCGGGGAGGAAGATCGTCTCGGTGTCGGTCCAGGTGTCGTCAGCGGGTTCAAGCGCCAGCCTGCGTCCGGCGAGGCCGCGCAGGAACAATTCGAGCACGCGTGTCACCTCGGCCAGCGCCACGCCCTCGCCCGCCGCGTCGCTCGCTCGCTTGAAGCCGGCGAGATCCTTCAGCGCGGCGCAGGCCGGGTACAGTCCCTGCCTGTCGTACGCGTCCAGCGCCCGCAGCAGCCATTTCTCCGCTCCGCCCGCGCCCAGCAGCGTCAGCGCCTGCGGCGCCTGCGCGGCAAACTGGTAACCGAGTTCGGCTACATTCTGCGCCGCGACCTCGGCCCAGTGAAGCACGAATTCCTGCTGCGCGCGGGGGAGCGGCGCCATGCCCGCGGCGATTACGGCCGCGCTGCGGCGCGAGGACAGCGCGGCGCAGAGGATGTCGTCGAGTTTTTCCTCGAGTTCGGCCTGCGTGGCTCTCGACTCGTTCATGCGCATGAGCGCGGGGTCAGCTCTTGTGTTGACGCCGATGCGTCAATGCAAGAACTGCCGCGATGTCACTTGGATGCAAGCGCAGTCAGCAGGCTTTGCACCCGTGCTCCGCCCTGTTGCGCCAATGCAGGATTCTGCAGCCACATTTGAATGAAAAACTCCCGCATCTGCTCGGACTGCGCCAGTCGAACGAGCATCAATTCCTGCGGGATCACCTTGCGCGCTTCGCCGTCGGATTCAGACATTCGGATCTTCTCCGCGTTTGATCTTCTCCAGCGCCGCAACATCGAGCTGGTCCTTCGGACGGTTCGCTACGCGCTTCATCGCCAGCAAATCATCGATCGACGCTATCCACACCTTGCGGCCGAACAATTCACCCGCTGTCGCGCTGGCGATCAGCCGCTCATAGGACAGATCCGGCCGCACCAGCACATCCACGACTATGCCTCCGCTGTGCGGTTCCCTGAGTGCGAACGCCAACATGCCCTTTTCGCGATGCCACTGATCGATCAGGCTGGCGTTTCGGAGAGAATCCAACGGGACCGGAATCGCGGGAACCAAACCGTATCCTTGGGCCACGGCAATGAATCTGCCGAGATTGTCGTCGTTCATTGCAAGAACCAGATCGATATCGAAAGTCGATCGCATGTATCCATGCAACTGAACCGCGAGCCCGCCAACGAGCACGTACTGGACCTGCGCATCCGACAGGGCCTGGAGCAGATCGCCGGTTTTCATGATGATTCGGGGTTCCTTCTACTCTGACCGTGGAGGATGATAAACCCGAATCCTGATCCTTGCGCTTTCGCGACCCAGCTGGTCGTCCATTCCGGGAATTCGACAAAATAACGGATTCCCGCCTGCAGAAAGCACACCGCGGCGCTACTGCGCCGCGAAACTTGCATGGTCAGAATACCGCCGACGCGAGCTCGTCGATCGCGGCGAGCATTTCCGGATCGTCGGAGAGCGCGAGCGAAATCGCTGCCGCACAGGCGGCCCGCGGCGCCACGCCGCGCTGCATCAGCTGCGCCGCATGCACCAAGAGGCGCGTGCTCGCGCCCTCGTCCAGACCACTGCCCTTGAGGTTGCGCGTCATCGCGGCGAATTTCACCAGGCGTTCGGCCGTGGATGCGTCGATGCCGGTCTCGGTGACGACGATGCGCGCTTCCAGGTCGGCGCGCGGGTAGTCGAATTCGATGGCGACGAAGCGCTGCCGCGTCGAATGCTTGAGTTCCTTCAGCACGCTCTGATAGCCCGGGTTGTACGACAGCACCAGCATGAACTCAGCCGGCGCGCGCAGCAGCTCGCCGCGCTTCTCCATCGGCAGGATGCGGCGGCTGTCGGCGAGCGGATGAATCACCACGGTGGTGTCCTTGCGCGCTTCGACTATCTCGTCCAGATAACAGATGCTGCCCGAACGCACCGCGCGCGCGAGCGGCCCGTCCACCCACACGGTCTGGTTGTCCACGATCAGGTAGCGCCCGACGAGATCCGAAGCGGTGAGATCGTCGTGGCAGGACACGGTGACGAGCGGCCGCGCCAGGCGCCACGCCATGTGTTCGACGAAGCGCGTCTTGCCGCACCCCGTCGGCCCTTTGAGCAGCACGGGCACCCTGCTCGCCCAGGCCGCCTCGAACAGCGCCACCTCGCCCCCGACCGGCTCGTAGTAAGGCTCGGTTTCGATGCGGTCGAGATCGGCATCCAGCCGCCGGGTGTCGTGCAGATCGTTCACGCGTCGCTCATTAGTCGTCTTGGCTCTCGTGCTTCAGGCTCTCGTACTGCGCATCCTGATCCATCGACTTGCGCTCGGCGCCCTCGCGCTCGGCCTGCTCCACCCTCTTGCGATAGCGCTCGTGGCGCTTTGCCGCTGCGTCCGCCCGGATCGGGATGGTGATTTCCCCAAACAGCGCCTGCTTCAGAAAGCGGAAGGCGAAGCGCAACAGCGCCTCCTCGTTCACCAGCAGCTCCTCTTTTTCTGCCGTATCGAGTTCGAACAACTCGGCGAAACCGGCGGTCGAAATGAAATCGCGAAAGCCATCCAGGTTGTAGCTCGCGAGGAAGAACAGCTCCATGCTGCGCTCGGAGGGCTTGCCTATGGTCGGGCCGCTGGAACGCTTCTTCAGCACGATCTGGCGCCACTCGCGGTTGATCGCATCGTAGTCCTCCAGCCCCTGCTCCTTGCGGTAATCGCGCACCGTCTGCGTTTTCGCCTCCTGATGACCGAGACAGTGGTCCTCCTTGACCACGAAATACGAATCCTCGTCGGTGGGCGAATCTTTCCTGCGCATGGACAGGAGGCCAAGCGCGTAGTAGCGGCAGGCCGACGGGCGGTCGGCGTAGACGCCGCAACCCTCGGGCCGGAGAAACACGCAGGCCGGGGATTCGTCCTTGGTCGCCAGCTTCAAGCCCGGCATGCCGTGGCCATCCATCTGGAAATCACGGGTGAAGTTGTCGATGAAGTCGCGCGACGAAATCCCGAGGCGCTTTTTCAGCCGCAGCACGTCGTAGGGGGCAAGCATGATGTCGATGTTCTGGCAGCACTTGTTGAAACAGGCGATGCCTTTGTGGCAATTGAACTGAAAGGTATCGTCCGGCCCGAGCTGAACTGGCTGGACCGGCGTGAGCGGACTCGGATCGCTGTATTCCTTGATCACTGGCTGGCCCGGCGCGGATTCGGGCGGCGGGAGCCGTATGTCGATACTCATGGTGGTGTCCGATTGTTTGGCCAGGCTAGGCCCAGCACTTGTATTGCGGCGCATCACAAGGCACGCGCCTTAAAACAGCCCGGCGAGTTTGTCGCCCGGGCTGCCCCTAAAACAGAGGGGTCTGGGCAGATTATACCCAGACCCCCGATTGGACTAGCGCCGGATAGGCGCAGCGGCTACTTGATTACCTGCACGTACGGCACTTTTTTCAACGACCACTTCTTCGTCTTCTTGTCATAGGTGGAGTTGCTGAAGCACTTCCAGTTGACGTCGTCGATGTAGTTGTAGTCCATATGGTAGTAGAAGCCCGGGTAGCGGGTTTCCTCGCGGAACTGGATGTGTTTCATGTGCGCCTCGGCGGACATGATGCGATGGTAGTTCTCCCAGGCGCGCAGCAGCTCGTGCAGGTCCTTGGCACGCATCTTGAGCGAGTCTTCCTTCAGCATCTCCAGTTTGAATTCCGCCACCTCCAGCATCTTCTTGTTGGTGCGGTAGTAGGTGCCCACGCCGGCGACGTATTCGTCCATGATTTTCTGCAGCCGGAACTGCAGCATCTTGGGCGTGATGTAGTGCGGATTGATGTCGATCGCGGTGGTGTAGTCCTTGTGCTCGAGGAAGGTGCGCACCGGCTTGTAGATCTCGTCGACCAGCTCCTGCGTGCTGCGGTCGAGCTCGGGCTTCCAGTCCTTGTTGTCGAGACAGAACTTGACCATCGCCTTGCCGGCGATGCGCCCTTCGGCGTGCGAACCCGAGGAGAACTTGTGGCCGGAGGCGCCGACGCCGTCGCCGGCCGAGAATAGCCCCTTCACCGTGGTCATGCTGCGATAGCCCCAGGACCATTCCTTGGGCACACCCGGCAGGTCGGTCGGGCCGGACACCCACAGGCCGGCGCAGCCGGAGTGCGAGCCGAGCAGGTAGGGCTCGGTCGGCATGATCTCCGACATGGTCTTTTCCGGCTCGATGTTCTCACCCGCCCAGATGCCGCACTGGCTGATGGTCATGTCGAGAAAGTCTTCCCAGGCCTCGGACTCGAGGTGCTTCATCTCCTTCGGCGTCATTTTCTCGCTCAGCTTGGCCAGCGCTGCCGGGGTGTCCATGAAAATCGGGCCGCGGCCGTTGATCATCTCCTCGATCATGATGTGGTTGCGCAGACAGGTGCCCGGCACGCCCAGCCCATACTTGCCGAAACGCTTTTCGTCCTTGATGATATCGCCGCGCAGCGCGTTGTAGTCCTCGCCCATGCCGTTCTGAACCTTGGCCTTGAACAGCAGGAACCATGCGCCCACCGGGCCGTAACCGTCCTTGAAGCGCGCCGGCACGAAGCGGTTTTCCATCATGGTCATCTCGGCGCCGGCTTCGGCCGCCATCGAATAGGTCGAGCCCGCGTTCCATACCGGGAACCAGGCGCGCCCGCCGCCCTCGCCCACCGAGCGCGGGCGGAACACGTTCACCGCGCCGCCGGCGGCAAGCATGCAGGCCTTGAACTTGTAGATATAGAGCTTGTGCTCGCGCACCGAGAAGCCCGCCGCGCCGGCGATGCGGGTCGGGTCGTTCTTGTCGTTGATCAGGCGCACGATGAACACGCGCTCCTGTATCTTGTCCATGCCGAGCGCCTTTTTCGCCGCCTCGGCCACGATCCATTTGTAGGACTCGCCGTTGATCATGATCTGCCAGCGGCCGGAGCGCACCGGCTTGCCGCCCGCGCGCAGCGATTTTTCCTCGTCGCCCTTCGCCTTCCAGATCGGCAGGCCCCAGTCCTCGAAATTGTGCACAGAGTCGTCGACATGGCGGCCGACGTCATAGATCAGATCTTCGCGCACGATACCCATCAGGTCGTTGCGCACGTAGCGCACGTAGTCGGCAGGGTCGTTCTCGCCGAGGTAGGTGTTGATCGCAGACAGGCCCTGCGCCACCGCGCCCGAGCGCGACAGCGCCGCCTTGTCCACCAGCTTCACCTTGAGATCGGTGCCTTCGATCCAGCGCGGAACCTCGAACGCGGTGCCGCAGGCGGCCATGCCGCCGCCGATGATGAGCATATCGACTTCTTCTTCGATGACTTCCGGGCTTCCGAACGTATATTCAGCCATTGCAGTTCCTTTCTCAGTGCGGCTTGGGCTAAACCCTGTAGCCCTCTGCCGAAAAACAATTCAGTCCAAAGCGCGGGTACCAACAGCGAACCACGCGCGACGCTCCATGATTTCCCGTCTAAGCCTTGACGAACTGGCTGCGGTCGCCCGCGTGCAGGCCCTTGGTGAACAGCACTTCGCCGTTCTCGATGTCCGCCATATTCGCCTTCGGCTTGCCGCCGTAGGGATCGGCCGAGCCTTCCGGCGTGGTGCGGATGGGGAACTTGAAGCGCTTCATGGTGCCGTTCCTGAACTTGATGGTCCACATGATGGAATCGGTGCCGCGCAATGGCTGCACCGACGCGCCCAGCGGCACGATGTCGGCATAGTGGCGCACTTCGATCGCGTTCTGCGGACAGATCTTGACGCAGGAATAGCACTCCCAGCACTGCTCCGGCTCGACGTTGTAGGCCTTCATCGCGTGGCCCGTCACGGCGCCGTCGCGATCCAGATGCATCAGGTCGTGCGGGCAAATATACATGCACGCGGTCTTGTCCTGACCCTTGCAGCCGTCGCATTTTTCGGTACGGACGAATGTCGGCATCGTTACTACCTCCTAGAAAGAAACAAATTCAGATAAAACGCTTGTTGCAAACCCAGCTTTCCTAGCGCGCGGAATGCCCGGCAAGCTTCACTTCCACTTTTTCGTGCGCCTCCAGCCCGGCATAATACTCCCGCAATATCGCAAGCACCTCCGGCCGGCTGAATTCCGCCGGAACCTCGCTTCCTTCGGACAGCCACTTGCGCAGTTTGGTGCCGGACACGTTCAGCCGGTCCTTCTCCTCGTGCGGACAGGTGCGCGCCGAGGCCATGCCGCCGCAAGCGAAACACCAGAAGGTCCAGTCGATCTTGAGCGCCTGGGTCTCGAGCGAGCCTTTCGGAATCTGATCGAATATGTGGTGCGCATCGAACGGGCCGTAGTAACTGCCCACGCCCGCGTGGTCGCGGCCGACGATCTGATGCGAGCAGCCGTAGTTCTGGCGGAACAGCGCGTGCAGCAGCGCTTCGCGCGGACCGGCATAGCGCATGTCGAGCGGGTAGCCAGCCTGCACCACCGTATTCTTGACGAAATATTTGTCGATCAATGCTCCGATGGCCGGGGTGCGCACTTCCGCCGGAATGTCGCCCGGTTTGAGCGCGCCCAGCAGCGAATGCACCAGCACGCCGTCGCATACTTCGATCGCCACCTTCGCCAGATACTCGTGCGAGCGATGCATCGGATTGCGCGTCTGGAACGCGGCGACTTTGGACCAGCCCAGGCGTTCGAATTCGGCACGGGTTTCGGCCGGGGTCATGAACAGCACGCCGTACTTTTCCTTGAAGCCGCCGTCGGAGAGCACTTTGACCGGGCCCGCAAGGTTGACCTCGCCCTGCGCCAGCACCATTTTCACGCCCGGATGCGCTTCGTCCGCGGTGCGGAACACCGACATGCATTCGTGCGCTTTGTCGATTGCGTATTTCTCGCTGACCTTCATGGTCGCGAGGACCTCCTCCGAGTCCGGATCGACCAGCGCGAGTTCGCTGCCCGCCTTGATGCCCGCGGCAGTCGCCGCGTCCGCGGAAAGCGTGATCGGGATCGGCCAGAACAGTCCGCTCGCCATGCGGAAGCCGTCGCATATGCCTTTCCAATCGGCCTGCCCCATGAAACCTTCGAGCGGGCTGAATCCGCCGATGCCGAGCATGATGAGATCGCCTTTTTCGCGCGACGACACGCGCAGCCGCGGCAACGCCTGCGCGCGCGCCAACTCCGCCTTGAGCGCGGCGCCGGCGAGCAGCAACGGCTTCAACGACCCGCCTCCGTGCGGAGGAACCAGTTGGGACATGCGTTTTCCTCTTTTTTCGAATTGAATTTTATGCGTCTTGCCGCGATTCCGTAAGTCACACCGGCGACGCCAAAACCGGGCTCATTTTGCGCATTGGCATGCAGGCTCACAAGCCAGAGATTTTGATTTGCTGATAAGGTAGGCTGATTGGCCGGATTGCCGCTGGATGCGGCTGGTCGAAAATTGATAATATCGCATCGGGAGGACTCATGGAAACAGCGGCTTGGCTACGCCGACCTGGCTTGGCGCGGATACGGTGCGCCACACAGCCTCGCACGGCACTACGCGCCAAAGCGGACCGATAATGTTGCCCGCGGAAAGCGCCAAACCCGGAGCTAACGACCCCCGCTGGCTCGCCTACGTCACGGCACTGCCGACGGAAGACCCGGCAGCGCGCATGCGCGTGCTGCGCACGCTCGAGTCGCTCGGCTGCGCGATGCTCCGCGACGGCGTATTCCTGCTGCCCGACTCGCCGGCGGCGCGCCAGGGCCTGAGCCGCCTGAGCGAGCACATAGCGCGCATCAACGGCTCGGCACACCTGCTCTCCGTAAGCAGCCTTGACCAGGCGCAGGCGCAGCAGTTTCTGGGTCTGTTCGACCGCACGCACAAGTACGCTGACCTGATAAAGCGGGTGGAAAGCCTCAGAACCGCGTTCGGCTACTCCGATCCGGTGTCCATCATGGGTCTGCTTGGAAAGCACAAGCGCGACTACAAGATTATCAGCACACTCGATTTTTTCCCGTCGGAATCGCGCGATCGCGCGGCGCGGGTCCTGGCCGAAGCGGAACATGCGGTGCACGCATTGATGTTTCCCGAAGCGCAAAAGAAGAGCGGCGCACTGGATACCACCGGCAAACACTATTTCCGGCGGGTGTGGGCGACGCGCAAGCCCCTGTGGGCCGACCAGCTGGCTTCGGCCTGGCTGATCCGGCGTTTCATCGATCCGGAAGCTACGCTGCTATGGCTGGACAAGAACCAGGATAGCCCGGAGAGCGCGCTTGGCTACGGCTTCTCCGGCGCGACGTTCTGCAACAGCAAGGACAGAGTCACCTTCGAGGAACTCCTGGCCGGCTTCAAGCTGGACAACAACTCCGCTCTCGCGCGCATCGGCAAACTCATACACGCGCTCAACGCGGGTGAATCGAGGATCGCGGAAACGGCCGGGGTGCAGACCCTGCTGCAGGGCGCCGTGCGCCGAAGCGAAAATGAGGACCAGTTGCTGGCCGAAACGGAGATGACCTTCGATCTGCTGTACGAGGCCTATTTCGAAGCGCCGGGCAAGGCGGGCTGAACCATCCGCCGCCTGCAACGGGCGACTACTTTTTCTCGCGCTTCTCCTTCATCTCCTGCGCCAGTTGCCGCGTCAGATCGTGCAGGCGCGCGTCCACGCTGGAGAGCTGATAAAAATCGCCGTCACTGCTTTTTTGCGCCAGCTGCAGCTGCTCGATCGCTGCCGGCAGGCTGCCTTGCAGCACATAGACCTCGGCCTGCGCCTGGTGCTGCAGCAGCCGCTTGCCCAGGGACGAGTAACCCTTCGCGCGCATCGAATACAGCCGCGCGTCGCGCGGATAATTCTTGATTTGCTCGTCCAGCAGCGACGCCGCATCGCGATTCTGCCCGAGCTGCTGCAGCGTCTCGATGTAGCCGTAGTTGAGCGCGCGATTGTTAGGATAGCGCTGCAAAGCCTGCTTCAGTACGCCGAGCGCGCCTTTCGCATCGCCACTGGCCTGCTTGATGCGCGCATCCAACCCCGCCAGCATCGGATGCTCGGTGGAATGCAGCAGCGGCGCGAGTTCCGCTGCCGCGCGCGCCGGTTCGCGCGCACGCAGCAGGGCTGCGGCCAGACCGTAATGCGCCGCGATTCCGTTGCTGAATTTCTTTTCGCGCAGATCCGCCTGCATCTGCGTCAGCGCGTCCTGCGGCGTACTTTGCGCCGCCAGCAATTTCGCCCGCACCAGCTGAAAGTCGAGGCTACTTGGCGTCTGCCTGTAGGGCAACCCCTGGATCCGGTTCTGCGCGTCGGCAATGCGTTCCGATGTGACCGGATGGCTGCGCAAATACGCCGGGGCGTTGTTTTCATACAAGCGTCCCGCGTTTTGCATGCGCAGGAAGAACGCCGGCATGGCAAGCACGTCGAAACCGGACTTCTCCAGGGTCTGGAAACCGATACGGTCGGCCTCGCGCTCGAATTCCCGGGTAAAGCCGATCTGCGCCGTGATCGCGCTCGCCTGGCCGATTGTTGCCGCAGCCGATCCCACCTGGGAGTTGCGCGAAATCATCGCCAGCACCATGGCGGCCAGAACCGCCATCGACAGTTTCCCCTGGTTGCTGGCCATGCGCGCGATATGGTGCTGGGTCACGTGCGCGATCTCGTGCGCCAGCACCGCCGCCAGTTCCGATTCGCTCTGCGCCGTGACTATGGTCCCGCTATGCACGCCGATGAAACCGCCCGGCATCGCGAACGCGTTCAGGGTCGAATCCCGCACCAGAAAGAACTCGAAGTCCTGGCGCGCGTTCTGGCTGTTGGAAACCAGGCGGTTGCCGAGTACGTTGAGATATTCAGTGACCTCGGGGTCGTCATCGTAGGAGGGATCGCTCAGGCGGATATCGCGCATGATCGCCTCGCCCACGCGGCGCTCCATTTGCGGCGTGAGCGTGAGCTGCGAATTTTCGCCCAGATCGGGCAGGCCGTCGGCCAAAGCGGACGGCGCGTACGGCGCGAGCGCAACGGACAAGGCGACGAATGATGAAAACCAGCTGCTGAAACGCATGGTGATATGATACTCCGCCATGAAACGAAGTTCCCCGGCAAAGGCAAAAAAGCTCAGCCATTTCGACCGTCGCGGCCAGGCGCACATGGTCGATGTCGGCGGCAAGTCCGTGACAAAACGCATCGCCCGCGCCTGCGGCTGCATCCGCATGCAGGCTTCCACCCTGCGTCTGATCCTCGAAGGCACCGCGAAAAAAGGCGATGTACTGGGTGTGGCCCGCCTGGCGGCGATCCAGGCGGCGAAGCGTACCTCGGACCTGATTCCCCTGGCACACCCGCTGGCGCTGACCCGCGTCGGCGCCGAGTTCGAATCGGATACAACCGGCTGCGGCATCGTGCTTACGGTTACGGTGGAAACCCTCGGCCGCACCGGCGTCGAAATGGAAGCCTTGACCGCGGTCAGCCTGGGACTCCTCACCATATACGATATGTGCAAAGCGGTGGACCGCGGCATGCACATCGAGGGCATACGGCTGCTGCTGAAGCAGGGCGGCAAGTCCGGAATCTGGAAAGCAGCCAATTGATCGGATGCGCGTTAAGGCACATTCCCGTGACTGATACTCGACTGATTCGCGACCGGCGCCCAGTGCTGACGGGTATAGATGCACGATGAAAGCGTTTGCGGTCGAACAACTGAGCGCAGCGCCGCCTTACGCCAGGGAGATTTTTGACCAGCTTGGCATGCGCGGCATCAATTGCGGCTGCGGCAGATACCTGCGACCGGACTGCCTCAACGTCGACCGCCTGCCAATGGCGGATGAAGCCGGAAACACACCCCGACCGGGATCGTTTGCCCGGGTGCATATCGACGACGGGATCGTGTATTACATGCAACATGAGCTGGAAAAAACATTTCCCCTGCCCGACGCCACGTTCGACTGGGGTTACTCCGAGCATTTCATCGAGCATGTGTCACCGGAACAGGCGATCGGCTGGCTCGCCGAAATGCGGCGCATCATCAAGCCCGGAGGACTGTTGCGGCTGACGACCCCGGATTTGCGCAAATACGTCGAAGGCTATCTCGATCCCGCGGGCGCGTTTTTCGAGTTGCACACGCAACGCCTCGAAGCGGCAACCGGTAACAAGGGATCGGTGCCGCCGCGGCGCGCGTGGATGGTGAATCAGATTTTTCGCTTTTTCGAACACCAGTGGATCTATGATTTCGACGAGATCGTCCACGCCGCCAGCAGCGCCGGATTTGACCGAACGCGGATCTTTCAGGAAGAATTTCAATCCGGCATTCTGGAAAACGTCGCCATGTTCGATTTTCCCGAGCGCAACGATGAAACGCTCTATGTGGAGCTGATGGTCTAACGCCAATCGTTCGCGCGTCCAGATCGACCCTCCCTGATCCAATGGCCGAATTCGCCGTAGTTCGCCTCAATCTTCCGCCCCCGCACTTCGCGCACTCGGGCATCATGACCGAGGTCTGCGAAACCGTGCATCACGGCCTGCGGGGACTGGGTCACGACTCGGTACTCACCGAAAATGCCGTATTCGCAGACCGCATCAATATTCTGTTCGCCGGTCATCTGCTGCCTCTGTTCGGCGATTTTTCACTGCCGCCCGCTACCGTCTTTTTCAACCTGGAACCGATCATTCCGGAAATGCTGGCGCGCATTCCCCAGTATCCCGATCTGCTTGGACATCCGAACGTGCTCAGGGTCTGGGACTACGATGCGCGCAATCTTCCGGCGCTGGCCGAACTCGGAATCAGGACGGCGGTGCATACACCGATTGGTTACGCGCCTGAGATGACGCGCATCGCAAAAGCCGCGGAGTGCGACATCGACGTATTGTTTTATGGCATCCTGGTCGAGCGCCGGCTGGCATTGAAGAACGCCCTCGACCGGGCAGGTCTCAAAACAGAGTTTGCCTCAGGCATTTACGGCGACGAACGCGACGCGCTGGTCGCGCGCGCCAAGGTGGTGCTGAACATTTCCCAATTCGAGCACAGCAGCAGATTCGACCAGGTGCGACTGTCCTATCTGCTGGCCAACAGGAAGTGCATAGTCTCCGAAGGCGGCATCGATCCGATGCTGGAGCAGGACTTTGCAGTTGCGGTTACATTTGCGCCCTACGCTGAACTGGTCAATGAATGCGTCTACCTTTGCGCCGTCACCGCCGAACGCGAGCTGATGGAGCAGCGCGGCTTCGAATTCTTTTCGCGGCGACTGCAATCGGAATTACTGCGCGGGCCCGTGGCGGACCTGCTGCGACTGCGGGCCCTCTAGTCGCCCCACCGCGGCCCGCGCCAGATAGACGTGAAATCTTCCCGGCGACCGAAACATTTGGTAACAGCTCGGCCATGAAACTGCATGGTAAGCTTGCTCCTTCCCGCGCTCATCCTGCCAATAAAACATGAAGAAAATCCTGTCATTGATCGTGGTCGCCGCTGTCCTGGCGGCCGCAGCATTCGGTGTTTACCGCTACACCTTGAGCAAAAGCGACCAACCGGCATACCGCCTGGCCAAGGTCGAAAAAGGACCGATCACCGCGGCGGTAGCGGCTACCGGGACGCTCAGTCCGGTGGTATCGGTACTGGTCGGTTCGCAGGTCTCGGGGCAGATCAAAGAACTGCTGGTCGATTTCAACTCGCCGGTCAAGAAGGACCAGGTGATCGCCCGCATCGATCCGGAATCGTTCGACCTCAGGGTAAGGCAGGCGATGGCCGACCTCGAGGCGACCAGGGCGACGGTGCTAACGCAGATGGCGGGCGTGGGCGCGCAGCGCGCCGAGGTATCGCGCAGCGAAGTCAATCTGGCCGACGTCAAGCGCGACTACGAGCGCAAGCAGACGCTGGTCGAGAAAGGCTTCGTTTCCACAGCCGATCGCGACAAAGCCCAGGCGGTGTACAACGCGGCGCAGGAGCAGCTCAAGACGACGCACGCGCAGCTGGCGGTGGCCGAAGCGCAGGCAAAGAATGCGGCCGCAGTGGTGAAGCAGCGTGAAGCGCAACTGGCTCAGGCCCGGGTCGATCTGGACCGCACCATCATTCGCGCGCCGGTCGATGGCGTGGTGATCAAGCGCAGCGTCGAAGCCGGCCAGACCGTGGCGGCAAGCCTGCAGGCGCCCGAATTGTTCCAGATTGCGCAAAGCCTGCGCGACATGCAGGTGGAAGCGTCGATCGACGAAGCCGATGTCGGCCGCGTCAAAGTCGACCAGAGCGCGACGTTCAGCGTCGATTCCTTCCCCGGCCGCACCTTCAGCGGCAAGGTGATGCAGGTGCGCAAGGCGGCGCTGGTGGTGCAGAACGTGGTCACCTACATCGTGGTAATTTCGGCGGCGAATCCGGACCTGCAATTGCTGCCGGGGATGACGGCGAACGTGCGCATCACCACCGACCAGCGCGACAGCGTACTCAAATTGCCTAATGCGGCCCTGCGCTTCCGTCCGGCGGGATTCAGCGAAGCCGGCGCGGCGACCTCCGGTGCGGCTCCGGCGGCGGCACCGGCACCGGCACCGGGCGGCGGTGGCCAGGGACAGCAACTTCGCCAGCGTCTGGTGAGCGCGCTCAGTCTGGATGCGGATCAGCAGGCCAAGCTGGATCCGGTTTTTTCCGACCTGAGGCAAAAGCTGGGTGCGCTGCGCGAAATGCCGGAAGCAGAACGCGCCAAGGCGGGCGAGCGGGCACGGACCGAGATGCGTGCAAGAATCATGGAGTTTCTCAATCCGGAACAGAAGCAGAAATACGAAGAAATCATCGCCGAATCGGCCGGTCGTCCAGGCGGCGCGGGTTCGGGGCGCGGGCGCGTATTTGTGCTCGACGCCGGCGGCCCGCCCAGGGCGGTCAGCGTGCGCACCGGCCTGTCCGACGGCAGCATGACCGAGATGATTTCGGGAGAACTCAAGGAGGGCGACCAGATTATCGTCGGCGCGGCGCAGGCTGCCTCCGGCGCGTCAGCGCCCAGTGGACCGCGGCTGCCGTTCTGAGCGAGTAGGGCGACACGTGCGCATTTCATCTGATCAAGGATGCAACCCGGTACTCCGGGGACCAGGCTGCCAACATGGCTGAGGCGCTGATACAAACCACCGGCCTGGTGAAGGAATACCTGGTAGGGGAGCAAACCGTCAGCGCACTGCGCGGCGTGTCGGTGCACATCGACAAAGGCGAGTTCGTCGCCGTCATGGGACCTTCCGGTTCGGGCAAATCGACGTTCATGAACCTGATCGGCTGTCTGGACAGTCCCACGCGCGGCGACTATGTCCTCGCCGGCGAAAGCATCTCGGCGCTTTCGGGCGACGCGCTGGCTGCGATACGCAACAAGCGCATCGGTTTCGTGTTCCAGCAGTTCAACCTGCTGCCGCGCACCAGCGCGCTGGACAACGTCGAACTGCCGCTGCTCTACGGCGGCGTGCCGGCGGCGCAGCGCCACGAACGCGCGCAGGCGCGCCTCACTGAAGTGGGCCTCGCCGATCGCTTCGACCATCACCCGGCACAACTCTCCGGCGGTCAGCAGCAGCGCGTGGCGATCGCGCGCGCGCTGGTGAACAACCCGGTGCTGATACTCGCCGACGAACCGACCGGCGCGCTCGATTCGCGCACCAGCCTGGAAGTGATGGGGCTGTTGCAAAAGCTCAATCGCGACGGCATGACGGTGGTAATTGTCACCCACGAGCACGACATTGCGGCCTTTGCCCGGCGCAACATTCATTTCCGCGACGGCCTGGTGGTCGAAGATCACCTCGTGGAAAAAATCAACGACGCCGAGGCGCTGCTCGCCCTCGCCGCGACGCCGGTGATGGCGGCCTGAGCCATGGACCTGCTCGCCACACTGCGTATCGCCCTGCGCGCGCTGCGCGTAAACAAGCTGCGCTCCACCCTCACCATGCTCGGCATCATCATCGGCGTGGGCGCGGTGATCACCATGATCGCGGTCGGCGGCGGCGCACAGGCGCGGGTCGAGGAACAGATCAAAAGCCTGGGCTCCAATCTGATGATCATCATCCCCGGCTCGACCACCTCCGGCGGCGTGCGTCTGGGCGGCAGTTCCGCCCAGACCTTGACCGAGGACGACGCCTGGGCGATCACGCGCGAGGTGCATGAAGTCCAGTCATCGGCGCCGTCCAGCCGCGGCAGCGGCCAGATCGTCGCCGGAAACAGCAACTGGTCCACGGTGATCTACGGCGTAACGCCCGAATACATGGAAGTGCGCGACTGGCCCATCGTTTTCGGCCGCGGGTTTGAACCTCAGGAGGTCACCGGCGCAGGCAAGGTTGCCCTGATCGGTCAAAGCGTGGCGAAACAGCTTTTCGGCGATGCCGATCCGGTGGACCAGCAGATTCGCATCCGCAAGGTCCCGTTCATCGTCGTCGGCGTACTCGACAAGAAGGGCCAGAGCATGATGGGAACGGACCAGGACGACGTCATCCTGGTGCCGCTGACGACGGCGCGCAACCGCCTGTTCGGCAACCCGCAGGGCAAGCTGCGCCGCGTCGGCGTGATTTCGGTCAAGGTGCGCGACGGCCAGAACATGAAGGACGCCGAAGACCGCATTCGCGAGCTGATGCGCCAGCGGCACAAGTTGCAGGCCGGCGCCGAGGACGATTTCACCATCCGCAACCTGACCGAAATCCTGCAGGCGCAGGAAGCATCGAGCAAGGTGCTGACGCTGCTGCTGGCCGCCGTGGCCTCGGTATCGCTGCTGGTCGGCGGCATCGGCATCATGAACATCATGCTGGTATCGGTCACCGAGCGCACGCGCGAGATCGGCCTCAGGATGGCGGTAGGCGCGCGCGGCGCCGACATCCTCAAGCAGTTCCTGGTAGAAGCGGTGACGCTGTCGTTGATCGGCGGGCTGCTCGGCATTGCGCTCGGCCTCGGCGGCTCGCTGGCGATCGGACAATTCGCCGGCTGGCGTACCAGCCTGTCGGGCGCGTCGGTGGTGCTCGCAGTCGGGTTTGCCGCGGCAATCGGAATATTCTTCGGCTTCTATCCGGCGCGCAAGGCCTCCCGACTGCTGCCGATCGAGGCGCTGCGTTACGAGTAGCGCGGCGACGCCGCGGCGCGCATACCTATAATTACACGACCAGGCTACAACCCACCCTCACCCCAGCCCTCTCCCGCCCAGGCGGGAGAGGGAGTTTCCCCCCTCTCCCCCGGAAACGGGGGAGAGGGCAAGGGTGAGGGGGTGTTTGCCGGAATCGCTGTGATGTAGTTACGTAACTCTCAATAGAAACTAAGGCACGGACTTCGCATACAGCTCGCGCGCGAGTTCCACCAGTTCATTGCCGCCGGACGGGTGCCAGCGATAAAACAATTCGCACATGGGCCGCAGGCGGTTACGCTTGGATACGCTGTCGATCACGTCCTCGCGCACGTGAATCTCCGTGGTCATTGCGTCTATCTGCTGGAAATCCACCTTTGCGGAAAACCGCAGCAGCAGCTCCCAGTCCTCCGCGCAACCCAGCTTTTCATCGAAAACTCCAATTTGTTCGAAACATTCCCGGCGCATCGCGCAGTTTTGCAGCGGCATGGCATTGCGCACCAAAAGCAGCGCGCGCGAATAGCGAAACCAGGGCGAGGCCGGACCGCGTTTGAGTTCGATGCGTTCGCCGCCGGCGAGCCGTTCCATGACCGCTTCGGCCCTGGTATAGGCGAGCGCCGCGCCCGAATCGCGCATCCCGCTGACCAGCGCTGCAAGGTGCGCCGGTCCATGCATGTCGTCGTCGTCAAGAAAAGCGACAAGTTCACCGCGCGCCGCCGCTACGCCGAGATTGCGTGCATGCGCCTGCCCGCGCGCATGCGGCAGCTGGAGCGACTGGATTCTGGACGCAAATTGCGCCGGCATCGACCGCACCACGGCCGAAATATCCGCCCCGCCATCGTTGACCACCACTGCTTCCCAGTTGCGGTAAGTCTGCCGGCACACCGATTCCAGCGCATCGCGCAGCAGCGGCAGGCGATTCTGTGTCGGAATGACGACGCTCACCAGCGGCTCGGCCGGGAGCGGTGCGAACTGCAATCCGGGGCTCGCGTCCGCGCCGTGCTCGTCCTGCAGAATCTGCAGCAATACGTCGAGGAACGTTGCCTCCAGTCCCGGGATATTCGGTTCGAGCTTTCTTGCAGCGACGAAACTGCCAACGGATTCGAGCAGCTGGCCGCGATAGGCCAGGGAAAGCGCGACATTGAAATGGGCCTCGTGCATGCCGGGCCGCAAGCGGACGGCGCTGCGAAATGCGCTTTCCGCGGCGGCATGCCGGTCCAGCATGCCCTGTGCCTGGCCCAGCGTGAACCACGCATCCGCGTTGCCTGCGTCGCGAACAAGCAGCGCCTCCAGCACAAACACCGCGTCGTCGGCCTGAGCCCGTTGCATCAACGCGTATGCGCGGTCCAGCGTTTCTTGTGGCGATTCGGACATGATCTTGGGAGCAATCGGTTGTAGCGAGGGAATAGGGAAACCGAAGCGAGCGCGCTCAGCAGCCGGCCAGGAACGCCTGCAGCAGTTCGGGTGCGAGCGTGACGTCGCATTCGGCCAGAACCGCGTGAGAGGCATAATCCGGCTCCGCGCAAAGATAGCTGAAGTCCTGGCCGATCGGCGCCGACACGTAGTAGTGCCGCGGCTGGTACAGCCCGCGCGCCACGATCACCCCGACCCTGGCATGCGCCGGCGCAATCAGCAGATTGACCAGCACCGCGCCTTCAATCCCGAGGATGACATCCGCCGACTGAAACAGCGCCAGCTGCTCGGCCGCGCTCATGTCGGTGGCGTTCACCACGACAAAGCCGTGCTGATGGAGCAGCGGCAGCAGTTCCGTCTCGTTGGCCAGCCGGCGCGTCGCAGCGCCTTGCCGCGACAGATAGATGCGCCGCGGCGCGTCAGTGGCCGGTGCAATTCTGCGCGCCAGCTCCCGCCGCAAATGCTGGATGGCAACGGGCGAAATGAAATGGCCGGCCATCACCATCGAAGCGGCGTGCAGTTCGCGGCATTCGAGCATGGCGTCGGCCGGTACCTCGATGCGCTCGTTCGCGCCATATCCCAGCAACTGCAGCAACTCGTCCTGCCAGCGCGTAAGGCTGGCCTGCACGATCAAAGGCAGGCCGCGCAGCTCCGGCTGCTGCGCAATCGCCCACAGGCGCGCCAGCGATTCGAATACCCACTGAAAATGGCCGCTGCCCCCGCCGAGCCAGATGCAGGGCTGCTCCACCTTGAGCGAGCGCGCGGGCACGGCCAGCAGCACGCGACCGTCGTCTGCACAGTGGCGGATCGCGCCGCCCTCGCGCAGCGCGTACTGCTGCGGCAAGCGCACGAACCCGTCCAGAAACAGCTGGCCGTCTGCGGACAGCAGCAGCAGATCCGTCGGCAACACCCGCAGCGTGGCGGCGCGAACCATGAAGATTTCCAGCGCGAACGGCTTGGGCAGCGCGAAATGCCGCGACTCCTCCTCGGGAAACGCCCTGGGTTGCGGCAGGCGCAGCCATTGCGGCCGCGCCAGCCGCGTGTAGCGCCCGCCGTTGGCGGCGCACCACAGATCGATCCGGCCGAGCCGCGCGCTGGTGGGGCGCAACGCGCCGCCCGGCTCATGGCGCAGCGTCTGGACCAGATGCGTCACCGCCTGGTCCTCGCGGCAGAGCTCGAAAGCCGCCCTGGCGGCAAGCTGGTCAGCATCGTGGTAATCCGCTTGCAGCGGCAACGCAGCGAGCGCGCTTTGCAATGCGCCGGCCGTGTCACCCAGGGAATATTGCGCCTGCGCGAGCATGAAATGCGCCTCGGCGTTCTCCGGCTGCAGCCGCAACCCGGCGCGCAGCGTCTGCGCCGCGAGCGCGGATTTGTCCCCGGCAAGATAGATACGTCCGAGCTGGAAGTATACTGCCGGCTGGTCCTGGCGCAGCTGCAGCACGGTTTCAAGATGCGGCACCGCCTGCTGCATCAGCCCCTGGTCGCACAGCACCAGCGCGTAGTTGAGGTGCGCGTCGGCAAATTCCGGGTCGAGTTTTATCGCCCACGCAATATGCCAGGCTGCACTGACAAATTCGCCGAGTGCGCGATAGGCGACGCCGCAATTGTTGTGAATCGCCGCCGTCGTTGCGCCGCCGGCAAGCGCGGCCTCGATCAGCTTCGTCGCCTCGCGATAGCGACCGCGTTTATGCGCTATCAGGCCGGACAGATGCAGCGCCGTCTGGTGTTCCGGCGCATCCCGCAGTACTTCCCGATACAGGCTTTCAGCCTCGTCCAGGTCGCCTTCGTTATGCAAGCGAATCGCGCGTTCCAGCTTTTGTTCGTTGGTTTCCTGATCCATCGGGGGCCAATGCGCCGCGAGAAAATTGTGCGTTTGATTATAGCAACCCGCTTCCTCCGCCCGGCGTGACAAAGTTGCTGCTGCGCGCGGTGAATGTCCGCTAGAATCCGCCTGTTACCCAATTCGGCCGCCCCCGATGGCCGCGGACGCATGAGCAACATCGCGCAGCAAATTCCGCTGTTCAAAGTCTTCATGGCGCCTGAGGCGGCGCTCATGCCGCGCCTGCGCGACGTGCTCTACAGCGGCGCGATTTCCGAAGGCCCGCCGGTGGCCGAATTCGAACGCCGCTTCGCCGAATTCATCGGCCAGCCGCAAATGCTTTCCTTCTATTCCGGCACGGCGGCGCTGCACACGGCGCTTCTGCTCGCCGGCGTCGGTCCGGGCGACGAAGTGATTTCCACTGCGATGACCGCCGAGCCCACCAATCTCGTCATCCTGCAGACCGGCGCGCAGGTGGTATGGGCCGACGTCGACGCGCGCAACGGCAATCTCGCACCCGACGCGGTGGCCGCAAAAATAACGCCGCTCACGCGCGCCATACTCGTGGTGCACTACGGCGGCATACCGGCGTCCATCGCGGCATTGCGCGCAATCGCCGAGCGCCACGGCATCGCGGTGATCGAGGATGCGGCGCATGCGCTCGGCGCGCGCTACGGCGGCAAGCCGATCGGCGCGCACTCGGAATACACCATGTACTCGTTGCAGGCGATCAAGCACATGACTACGGTCGACGGCGGCATGCTTGCCTGCCGCAACCCGGACGATCTGCCGCGCGGGCGGCGCCTGCGCTGGTTCGGCATCGACCGCGCGGCGCCGCGCACCGAAGTCGACGTGGCGGAGGTCGGCTACAAATACCACATGAACAATGTCAACGCGACCATCGGACTGGTGCAGCTGGATTACATTAGACCGGTGCTCGAACGCCATATCGCCAACGGCAGGTACTTCGACGCCGCGCTGCGCGGCATCCCCGGTCTCAGGCTGTGTGCATGGGACGCGGCAGCCGAACCGTCCTACTGGTTTTATACGGTGCTCGCCGAGCGGCGCGATGATCTGGCACGCCGCCTGGGCGAACTGGGCATCGGCAATTCGCTCGCACACAAGCGCAATGACCGGCACAGCGTATTCGCCGCGAGCCGCTGCGAACTGCCGGGCCTGGACCGGTTCTACGATGCCATGCTGCACATCCCCTGCGGCTGGTGGGTGGACGACGCCGCGCGCGAGCGCATCGCCGGCGCACTGCGCCAGGGTTGGTAGCACCGCATGGACAATCGGATTCCGCTATTCAGGGTGCACATGCCGGCGGGCGCAGGCGCGGCGCTCGAGGCGACACTCGCCGGCGGCACCCTCGCGCACGGCGCCAAGGTGGAGGAATTCGAGCGCAAGCTCGCCGCTTACAGCGGCAATCCGCGGGTGTGCGCATTGAGCGACGTGTCGGGCGCGCTGACCCTGGCCTTGTTCATGGCGGGCGTGCGCCCGCAGGACGAGGTCATTGTCTCGCCGCTGGTCTGCCTCGCCACCAGCATGCCGATTGCCAACCTGTTCGCCCAGCCGCGCTGGTGCGATATCGACCCCATGACCGGCATGCTCGATCCGGCCCGGATCGCCGAGCTGGTGACGCCGCGCACGAAGGCGATTCTCGGCTGCCACTGGTCCGGCGACGTTGCCGATATCGGAACCTTGCAGCGGATTGCGCACACGCAGGGCCTGAAGCTGATCGAGGACGCATCGGAAGCGTTCGGCGCCGAATATCAGGGCCGAAGGCTGGGCAACCACGGCAGCGATTTCTGCGTCTATTCGTTTTCCGCGGTGCGCCAGATCACCGCCGGCGAAGGTGCGGCGTTGCTGTGTGCCAGTGCCGAGGATCACGAACTGGCGCGCCGCCTGCGCCGCTATGGCATCCATCAGCAGAGCTTCCGCCTGCCCTCGGGGGACCTCAACGCCGCCAGCGATATCGAAGTTGCCGGCTTCAATTTCTGCATGAACAACATCGCCGCCACGCTCGGCCTCGCCCAATTTCCACATTTGGAAGACATAGTCGCGCGCCAGCGCGCCAATGGCCGCCATTACGACAGCGCGCTCGCCGGCGTCTCCGGCCTCACCTTGCTCGCGCGACGCGGGGATGCGGTGTCGGGCTACTGGACTTATTCACTGCGTGCGGAACGACGTGCGGATCTGATGCGCAAGCTGCACCAGAACGGCATCGGCTGCCAGCGCCTGCACATACGCAACGACCGCTATGCCTGTTTCGCCGCGGCGCGCCGCGATGACGCCCTGCCCGGCGTGGACCTGTTCGATCGCGAAAACCTGTCCATCCCCTGCGGCTGGTGGCTGACGGGCGAGGAGCGCGAGCGCATCGTCGACTGCATCCGCGGCGGATGGTAACGCCCAGCGTGATCCGGCCGTGCGCGCCGGCAGAACTGCCGGCGCTGGTTGCACTGCTCGACCAGGAGTTCATCTTTTCCAAAGACCGCAGGATCTCGCTGGCGCGGCGCCTGCCGGGCGTTGTGCATGCCGACAACTGCGCCAACATCCTGCTCGCCTGCCACGGCGAAACTATAGCCGCCTGCGTGGTAATCAAGCGCTTCGACTGGATCGCTCCCGAGCGCAGCTGGCGCGCGGCCATGATCGGCCTGGTATGGACGAACGCGGCCGAACGCGGCCTGGGCCTCGCGACGCAACTGCTGCGCGCGGCGCAAGCGCGCCTGCACGCCGACGGCGCGGCCTTCGCGGTGCTGTTCACGGCGCAGCCGGCGTTCTACCGCCGACTGGGCTGGATCAGCGCCGACTGCGGCTTATACGGCAGTTACGCCGGTGCAGGCGGCGATGCAGCGCGTTGCACGCCGGTCGATGCCAATGCGATCGAAGCCATGCGCTCACGCCAGAGCGGCGCGTACCTGCGGCGTGACCGCGCCAGCTACGATGCCCTGCCGCTCCCCAGCGAAAGGCTGGAGATGCGCTCCAGTATTGGCTCCGCAGCCTATTCCATCTACGGCGTGCAGGCTGACCGCGCCTATGTCTACGAACTTGGCGGCGAGGCTTCGGGCCGTGCGGCGCTGTGGCAGGACATCTGCGCCGCAGCCGCAACAGTCCACATCAACGAGCGCCGCGGCAGCGCCTCGGCGCAGTGGTTGTCAACAATACCCGGCACCATCTGGCGCGATCAGGCGCTCGCCATGTGGCTGCCGCTGGCCGAGCCCGACTGCGCGCGCCACTTCGGCGACTGGTACGTCCCCTATCTGGACCGCATCTGATCGACCGCTTGCGCAGCGAAAACGCCGCGCAATCCGGGTATCCTGGAATCTGTTGAAATTCGGCGCATGACATCGTTAGACAAGGGGGCACGACACATGAACAAGGCGGATTGGGTATTCAGCTTGAACGGGGACGCGAGGGGCATTGCGCGCAAGCTCGCAGAAGGCGTCAACGCCTCCATCTTTCCGGGGGAGAACGTGATGCTGTCGGTGGTGCGCGTCGATGCGAATTCGGCGGGAAGCATACACAGCCATCCCGAGGAGCAATGGGGCGTGCTGCTCGAAGGGCGCTGCACGCGCATACAGAACGGCGAGGAAGTGGAGGCGAGCGCCGGCGAGTTCTGGCACACGCCCGGCGGCGTGAGCCACGGCGTACGCACCGGAAACCAGAGCGCCCTTATCCTCGATATCTTCAGTCCGCCGCGCGCCGAATACAGGCAAACCGGCAAAGGTTTCGGCAGTGCGCTGGTGCAGGAAGGCTGAGTCCGGGGCGGGCGGCCAAGTGTCCGGGCGCTCGCGCCGCACTAATGCGGCGACGGTTGCCGCAACGTCCAGTCGGTCCAGATTCTTTGGTACGAGTCTTCCAGCGCGGACGTGAGCGCGCGATAGTTCATCAGCGGGGAATCTTGCATGCGTGCGCGCAGGCTTGCGCGCATTTCGCCGAGGCGCGGCAGATCGCCTGCCAGCCGCAGATTGATCTTGACGTACTCCTCCTCCGTGCGCGCCACCAGATCCTCCAGACCGACGGCGGCAAGCAGGCTCGCCGCCGTGCGGCTTTGACCGTAGGTTCCCGCCAGCGTCGCCAGCGGCGTTCCCGCGTAGAGCGCTTCGCAGGTGGAGGTGACGCCGTTGTACGGAAACGGGTCGAGGGCAATGTCGATCTCCTGCCGCAGGCGCCAAAACTCCGCGTCGGACAGCGGTGCCAGCAAGGACAGGCGGGACGGCGCGATGCCGTATGCAGCGAACGCGGCCTCAAACCGTTGCCGCGTCGATGGTCCGGGCATGCCGATAATGACCAGCTTGGCCGTGGGTACGCGCGACAGGATGCGCGACCAGGCGCCGATCACCGCATCGTTGATCTTCCACAGATTGTTGAACGAACCGAAAGTGATATGTCCGCGGGAGAGCGCCGGCAACGCACCCGCGGACAATGCCTCTGCATCCGGCCGGAAGCACCACTGGGCCCGCGGCAGTCGCAACAGCCGTTCGCTGTGGAAGCGCTCGGCGACGCCGGGCGGATCGGCAATCGCGTCGGTAATCCGGAAATCCATTGCGCCGAGGCCGGTGGTGTTGCCGTGACCGAGATAAGTGAGTTGCAGCGGCGCTGGCCTGCGCGCGAAACACAGCAGGCGTCCGCCGCGCGTGTGGCCGGCCAGATCGACCAGAATATCGATGCCGTCGTCGCGAATCAGCGCCGCCAGGCTCGCATCGGACAACGGCGCAATCTCGCGCCACACTTCCGCGTGCGCGCGGATTCCGGCAGTGACCGCGTCCGACGTACCGCTGTTGTGATAGCAATGAATCTGAAATTTCGCGTGTTCATGGTGCGCAAGCACCGGTTCAATGAATTTCGCCACCGCGTGGCGGTGAAAATCCGGCGAAACATAGCCGATGCGCAGGCGCCGTTGCGGATCGCGGTCGTTCGAATGCGAAGCTCGCTCTGGCTGTAATGGTGTCTCATGCAGTTCGGCCCAGCGACGGTGCTCTTCATGGATTTCCTGCGGGCGGTACTTGGGCAGGAGCTGCATGCAGTAAAGCAAATTGTCGTGCGCGTCGCAAAAGCGCGGATCGCGGTTCAACGCCTGGCGGAAGCAATCGATGGCGGCATCGACCTCGGCCGTCGCGCGATAGGCCATGCCCAGGTTGTTCAGCAGTCCGACATCCGTTGGGACACGCGTCAGCGCGGCCTGATAATGCAGCAGCGCCTGCTCGGGATCGGCGCGGCTCAGTTCGAGATTACCCAGATTCATCAGCGCTGCCGCCGAATCGGGCGCAATACCCAGCACTTCCAGGAAACACCCGGCCGCCTGATCGAGCCGGCCTGAATTCGCGTAGCACAGCCCGAGGTTGTTCAGCAGTGTGGGATCACGCGGCGCGCGCCGTCGCGCCGCCTCGAAGCAGGCAGTCGCTTCCTGCCACGCCCCCGCGCCCAGAAATGCGGTGCCCCTGGCGATGAGGTTCTCCGGCGCAGGGCGACGACCGATGAGCTTCATCAGGTTCTTGAGCAGCATTTCGCAATGGTATCCGCTTGGGCTCGGAACGCGAAATTGCGGGAGATCCCCCTATAATGCAATCGGAGAATATTTTTCATTGAGCGCTGCCGATGAAGGTTCTGGTACTGGGTGCGAACGGCATGCTGGGCAATGCGATGTTCCGCATCCTCAGCGAAGAGCAGGAATGGGAGGTGTTCGGAAGCGTTCGCTCGGCGGCGGTGGCGCAATCGTTCCCGCCGCAGCTCGCCGGGCATTTGATTGTCGGCTGCGACGTCGCGGAGGACGGTGCCCTGGACGGGGTCTTTGGCCGGCTCCACCCCGATGTCGTTATCAATTGCATATCCCTCCCCCGGCATGCATCGAGTTCCAGCGATCCGCTGCTGGCGATTCCGATCTATTCGCTGCTGCCACATCGGCTGGCCAGCATGTGCAAACCGGCTGGGGCGCGCCTGGTGCATATCAGTACGGACGGCGTATTCTCGGGTGCGAAAGGTGGCTATAGCGAAGACGACACGCCGGATGCGCGGGATTTTTATGGCGTGGCGAAACACCTGGGAGAAGTGCGCTACCCGCACACGATTACGCTGCGGACTTCAGTTATCGGCCATGCGCTGCGTGAAGCGCATGGCTTGATCGACTGGTTTCTGGCGCAATCCGGAAGCTGCCGCGGCTACACGCGCTCGGTGTTCTCCGGCCTGCCCAGCGTGACCATTGCCCGGCTGATTCGCGATGTGGTGATTCCACGGCCAGAACTGTTCGGGCTGTACCATGTCGCCGCGCGGCCGATCAGCAAGTACGCGCTACTTCGATTGGTCGCCGATACCTATGGCAAGTCCATCGACATTGTCAAAGACGATTCATCGATTATCGATCGATCGCTGAATTCAAAACGCTTTGAGTCGGCAACCGGATACGTGGCGCCGGATTGGCCCGAGCTGGTTGCCGACATGCACGCCGACTGGTGCAGGCGACAGAACTGATCCGGGGCCTTCCGCAATCGCCGGCCGTCTAGAAGTGGTTGGTAATCTGCGTGCGTATGGCGTTGATTACAACGTTTGACGGAGAGAAATTCTCTTCCAGTTCATAACGCGCGCCCCAGGGCTCGGTTACCGCGGTGGTGACCGACTCCACGATATTCTCCGGATCGAGGCCCGAGACGATATTACCGCCGCTTTCGATTGTTTCCGGACGTTCAGTCGCCATGCGCAGGCTTACGCAGGGCACTTTGTAGAAAAGCCCCTCCTCCGCTGCGGTACCGGAGTCGGAAAGCGTGCAATAGGACTCCTTCAACAAGCAGTTGAAGTCATAAAATCCAAGCGGTGCCATGATTCTCACGCCTTTCGGAATGGCAATGGACCCCAGTTTGCTCCTGGTGCGCGGGTGCATCGGGTAGACAACGTCCAGCTTGAAACGCTCAACCAGTCGTCCCAGCGCAACGAAAATCCGCTTCAGGTACTCAGGATTGTCGACGTTTTCACTGCGATGGGCGGTAACCAGAATGTAGCCTTTCTTCGCCAGACCCAGTGTTGCAAGGATATCGCTCGCGTTTATCTGCGGCAGGAACGCGCGCATCGCCTCGAACGTCGTATTGCCGGTCACGAAGATTCTCGATGGGTGAATATTTTCCCGTATCAGGTTCTCCCGGTGGTACTGGTTGTAGGGCAGGAGAATGCTGCTCATATGATCGATCAATATGCGGTTGCGCTGCTCCGGCATGCGTCTGTCCCAGGCGCGCAGGCCCGCTTCCATGTGGAATATCTTGATGCCGCGGTTGGCGGCAGGCATGACGGAGAGTCCGCTGTAGGTGTCCCCGAGAATGAGGAGCGCGTCCGGCTTCAGCTTCTCCATCAGCGCATCCGATTTCGAGATTACGTCGGACACTTCCCGCGCGTAGCTCGAGGTGTCGATCCCCAATTGGAAATCCGGCTTTCGCAGCTGCAGGTCGCGAAAGAAGAAATCACGCAGCTCCGGCGTGAAGTTCTGCCCGGTGTGGACCATGATGTGTTCGAAGTTGAGCGCGTCCAGCTTCTTCAGCGTGGCCCACATCTTGATCATTTCCGGCCTGGTCCCAAAAATCGACATGACCTTCATCTGGCTCACCCCAAGCGAATTTTCAGTTGAATACCAAGTGCCAATGCAGGGCGCTCATTCGCGCCCCGGATGCATCATGATCTGCACATTCGGCAGCGGCACGATCATGCGACCGCCGCCATCCAGGTAGTTCGAGCATTTCTTTGCGATTTCGCCAAAAAAACTCCAGGCGAGCAGCAGCAGGTAGTCCGGCCGCGGCGCGCGATCGAGTATGGACCGCGGCTGTATCAGGAAATGCGAACCCGGCGTATACAGCCCCAGCTTGGCCGGCGCGTCATCGATCATATAGTCCAGGTAACGCTGATCGATGCCGCAGTACTGGATCATGGTATTGGCGCGCCCGGACGCACCGTAGCCGGCAATGCTGCTCCCCCTGGCTTTCAGGCGTGCGAGCAGGTTCATCAGTTTCTCCTTGCGCTCGGCAACGTCGGCGGCGAAGCGGGCGTAGGTTTCCGCCCGGTCGTAGCCGTTTGCAAGTT
>Ga0208566_1000293_pt1 | contig 35931 bp, 40 predicted proteins | sample PL_2010_150m_FD_184159 | JGI IMG/M metagenome (GOLD analysis project Ga0208566, IMG submission 184159) | Freshwater microbial communities from Powell Lake, British Columbia, Canada to study Microbial Dark Matter (Phase II) - PL_2010_150m... | ecosystem: Environmental > Aquatic > Freshwater >...
GGATGTCGCGCTTCATTTCGCCGGTGGATACCGGCGAAATGAAGCGCGACATCCAGATCAAGCGCGAGCGTGATGATCGCGGTGTTATGTCCGCGAGGTATTCCGTGTTCGTGCGCACCGGCAAGAAATCCCGGCTGGCCGGTAAAGGCCGGAACGTGGGCAAGGATTCTTTCTACTGGCGTTTCGTGGAATTCGGCACCGCGAAGATGGCGGCACACCCGTTCATGCGGCCAGCCTTTGAGCACAAGAAAGAGGCCGCCGTGCAGGCCATCCAGGACAAGCTGGCCGACCGGATCGCCATCGAGGTGCAAGGACTGAAGCGATGATCGAACAATCCCTCTTCACCACGCTCACCGGCCTGGTCGGTGGCCGAGTCTATCCGATGATCGCACCGGACAGCCCGGTAACGCCGTACATCCTCTACCAGGCCATCGCCAACACGCCGGAGGTGTGTCTGGCCGGGAATATCCCGATCAGCAACACTCGCATCCAGATCGACGCCTACGACAAGACCTATGCCGGCGTCAAAACCCTGAAAGCCGCCATCGACGCAGCCATGCTGGCGGCGACGTTCCAGAACGTGCCGCTGATGCAGCAAGACCTCTTTGAGAACGAAGTGAAGCTCTACCGAATCCAGCAGGACTACAGTATTTGGAGTTGATTTAGACCCGTACCAACCGACCGCCGAAAGGCGGTTTTTTTACGCCCAAAAAGGAGTATCACCCATGGCATCAACCGCTATTTCCGCCCAAGGCAGTATCGTCAGCATCGGCACCGCAACCGGCGCGGCCAAGAACATCACCGCCATTTCGGCCACCAGCCCTTGCATCGTCACCAGCACGGCGCATGGCCTGACTAACGGCGACATCGTCACCCTCGCCGCAGTCGGTGGCATGACCCAGCTTAACGGCAACACTGTCACCATCGGCAACGTGACGGCCAACACCTTCGCGCTGGTCGGCATTGACGCGTCCGCCTTTACCACTTACACCAGCGGCGGCACGGCAACGCCCGTCACTTGGACGGCCATCGGCAACGTCAAGGACTTCAGCGGCTTCGACGGCGCTGCCGCCGTCATCGACGTGACCAACCTGTCCAGCACCGCGAAAGAAAAGCGTCTCGGCTTGGTGGACAACGGCCAGTTCACCATGAACCTTGACCAAGACAATTCCGATCCCGGCCAGATCGCCTTGCGCGCGGCGCGTACTGCCGGAACCATCAAGAATTTCAAGCTGACGCTGCCCAACGCCAACACCGCATCGTTTTCGGCCTTCGTACAGAAGATTTCCGACGCGGGCGCAGTGGACGGCATCGTCAAAAATGCCTGCACGCTGATTCTGTCTGGCGCGGTCACCCGCGCTTAATCCACTTCCCGGCCCCGCGCCGGGGTAATCCCCCATGAAAAAATCCAAAGGAAAATTACTCATGACATTGCTATCCAAAGCCGAAATCCTCGCCGCCAACGACCTCAAAACCGAAGACGTCACCGTCGAAGAATGGGGCGGCATCGTCCGCATCAAAGGCCTATCCGGCACCGGCCGTGACGCCTTCGAAGAATCGCTGTTTACCGGCGCCGGAGTAAACCGCAAGCAAGACCTGCGCAACATCCGCGCCCGCTTGGTAGCCGCCACCCTGGTCGACGAGAACGGCGCCCGCCTGTTCAGCGACCAGGAAGTCGCCGAGCTCGGCGCAAAATCCGCCGCAGCCCTTGGCCGCTGCTTCGACGCCGCCCAACGCCTCAACGGCATGTCGCCGGCAGTACAGGCCGAACTGGGAAACGACTCCGAGCCAGCCCCGAGCGGCGATTCTACTTCCGCTTAGCGCTGGCGCTGGGCAAGACCGTGGCGGAATTGCTCGCCACGGTATCCAGCCTGGAATTATCCGAATGGATGGCGTTTTACCGGCTGGAACCGTTCGGCGAAACCCGCGCCGACCTGCGCGCCGGGATCATCTCAGCCACCCTGCAAAACGTCATGGCGGGCGGCATCGACGGCCAGGCCGCGCAACCGTCCGACTTCATGCCGTACCAGGACAAACCAGAGAACGCACCGCGCAATGCGGACGGCGCCATCCTGGACGCAGACCCCGAAGCACAATCTTCATTACTCATGGCCGCCCTGTTTGGCATCGCCCCCGGAGAATAGCAAATGTCGTCACTCGGACAACTGGGAAGTTTGGTCATCTCGCTAGAGGCCAACATGGCCTCATTCCAAAGCGACCTTGGCCGTGCTTCGCAAGTGGCCACCGACGCGATGGGCAAAATCGAGGCGGTTGCCGGCATGGCAACCAAGGCGCTAGGCGTGCTGGGCGTGGCCGCTTCGCTGTTGAAGTTTGAAGAGGCGATCAAAGGCTCTATCGAAATGATGGACAACCTCGACAAGTTGTCCAAGAAGACCGGTGTGGTCGTCGAATCCCTCTCGGCCATGAAGACAGCGGCGAAATATTCCGAAGTCGGCATGGAGGAGGTCGGCAGCGCATTGCAAAAGTTGTCGAAGAACATGGTGGATTTCGACAACGGCAGCGGCAAGGCGAAGGGCGCTTTCGAGGCGCTGCATCTGTCTGTCCGGGACGGCGCCGGGCAATTCAAAAGCGCCGATCAAATGATGCTGGAAGCAGCTAAATCGCTCGACCAATACCGCGACGGCACCGCCAAAACCGCGCTGGAAATGCAATTGTTCGGCAAGGCCGGTGCGAACCTCGCCGGGTTCCTGAAAGAGCTATCGGAACGCGGCCTGGACAATGCCAAGGTGACGACCGAGCAGGCCGCCATGGCGGCAAAATACGAGGACAACCTCAAGGTCTTGTCCAGCACATCCAAGCAATTCACCAATCATATCGCGCAAGAACTGCTGCCCAGCCTGGTGGAAATCAGCGGGGCGATGGCGTCAGCTAGCAAAGAAGGCGGCAACCTGTACGCCGCCTGGATCGGTTTCGGCGGGCTGGCGTCAAAGGTCTTTCAGCCGGTCACTGTCTTGCTGCTGGGGATGGGCAGTACGTTTATGGGCTTAGCGGCGGACATCAACGAATGGCTGGCCAAAGTCACCGGCGGCGATGTGTCGGCGCGTTTCGCCGCCGAAGCGAGAAAGCAACGCGACGAAGTGCTAAAGATTTACCGCGAGATCAACGCGATAATTTCCGATCCGCCGAAGCCGCCGAAACTGCCGGAAATCCCCAAGAAAGACGCGCCGACCATCGGCGCGGGCGACCCGGAAGCCCTCAAAGCCTATTCAGCCTATCTCACCGCGCTCGCCAACGCGGAGGCCGTCGTCCTCGACGCCTCGATCAGCTACGCGCAGAAAGTCCTCGACGACGCGCTCGCCCACAACCTGGTCAGCTACAGCAATTATTTCCTGTCGAAAGCGCAGCTCGATGATAGCGCCGACCTGATCAAAGCCGACAAGCTGCGCGCAGAAATCAAAATCGAAGATGACCTGATCGCCAAGCACCAGGCGCGCGGCGCAGCCGAAGAGAAAGTCCGCTTTGAGGCGATGGCAAAACGCGCCACCCTGCAAGGCGCCCTCGACGCGATGGAAGCAGCGACGCTCGGGCGCAAACTCCAAGACCGCGAGAAGGAAACCGCCAGCTACAAGTCCATGAACGACGCCATTATGGCGAACTGGGCCGATACCGTGGGCAATATGGGGCAAGAGGGCGCGGTGTTGACGGAACAACTCAATCGGCAGCTTGCGACCGTCATCCAGCAATTTGAGTTGATGGGTACGGCGTCCGGCGATGCCACTGCCAAGATGCTGCGCGATTGGATCAGCGCCCGCGCGGCGATGGCGCAATCCGCCGCCGACTGGTCGCGCGCCAATCAAGACCTTGCCAACCAGGAAAAGCAAAACAGCATCGACGTCACCGCCGGCATCCTTACCCAATGGGAAGGCCGTCAGAAGCTGATGCAAATCGAAGCCGACAACATCCCCATTCTTCAAAAACTGGCCGATGTGAAGCTGGCGGCTGCGCAGGCCGACCCCAGCAATCTCAAATTGGCGTCAGACGCCCGTCAAGCCGCGCTCGCTGTTGCCGACCTGACCGCCAAAATCAGCCTGCAAAACCGGGAATTCCAATACGGCCAGCGTAGCGCCATCCAGGATTACTTCGATTCCATCAGCAACGGCGCGAAGCAGGCGCAGACCCTTTTCGGGGATGCGTTCAAGGGGCTGGAAGATGTCATGGCCAACTTTTTCAAAACGGGAAAGTTGAGTTTCACCAGCTTCATCGACTCCCTGAAAGCCGACCTAGCCCGCCTGGCTGCGCAAAAGTTCATGGTGCAGATCGTCGCGGCAGTGACGGGCTCCGGCGTGGCGGGAATAGCCAGTGCCGCCGGAACCGTAGCGCAATCCGGCACCGGCATCGGCGGCTGGATGAGCGCCAGTTCGACCCTGAAAAGCGGCTATGACGCTTTCACGGGCGGCATGTCGAGCATGTACACCAATGCAGCCACCTCGTCGGTTGGTCAATCGTTGGGGCTGGGCACAGCGAACACCTTCATGGCGCCGGTATATGAAAACGGAGCACTTGTATCCGCCGGCTCGGGACAGGCCGCTGCTGTCACCGAGCTAGGTGCTACGGTCGGCACCGCGCTGTCCTATGTCGGTGCTGGCCTGGCCGGGATTTCCCTCGGCAGCGCCATTGCGGGGGACAAAAAAGTATTGGGCCTGGACGGCACCACCACATCCGCCATCGGTGCTGCGGTGGGTGCGGCAGTATTCGGGCCGATTGGCGCATTGATTGGCGGCGTTGCTGGTGGAATCTTTGACGCCGCTTTCGGTTCAGGCGAGCGCCAAAGCGGCCCTGGAAAATTACAAGGCACATTCAATAATTCCGGTTTTTCCGGTAGGTCGGCACGGGATTGGCACGAGGACGGCGGATGGTTCAGCAGCGATAGCAATGGCACGGATTACGCCGCGCTTGCCCAGCCGCAACTTGACGCCTTCAAGCTGGTCACAACCGGCTACGAATCCCAGTTCAGCAAACTCGCGGGCATCATCCAGAAACCCATCGACACCTCGGCCTGGACATTCTCCATCGACCAGGTGGCCGACAGTGCCACCGCGCAAAAGCAAATACTCACCGACCTGGCTAACGCGATGGGCGCGCAACTCATCCCCGAGTTATCGCAGTTTCAAAAAACCGGCGAATCGCTGGCGGACACGGCACTACGCCTGTCCGACGAATTCACCATCACCAATAACCTGCTCGACTTGCTCGGCAAGCCTGGGGGAGCGTTCGGCGCAGTCGGCATCGAATCCACCGCAGCGCGGGAATCGCTGATCGCCCTCGCTGGCGGAATGCAAAATCTGGCATCCATCACGCAAGCCTACTACACGAATTTTTACACCACAGCAGAGCAGGCCGCGAACAGTTGGAAACAGATGGACGCGGTTTTTGCCTCCCTCAACGTCTCTGCGCCGAGGTCGCGGGAAGGGTTCAGGGCATTGGTCAGCGGCCTGGATTTATCCACCGCATCGGGGCAAGCGGCCTATGTGGCCCTGATGAACATCCAGGGTGTTTTTGCCCAACTCACGCCGGCCATCGGATCAGCGACGTCGGCGGTATCCGGCGCGACGGACTCCGCCAAAGCGGTCTCTGACGCCTTCGCCGTCCTGCAAAAATCGGTGGCAGCCGAGCGCGCCGGCATCACCAGCCAATACAACGCCTCGATACAGGCCACCCAGACGGCCATTACCAACCTGTCCACGTCGGTCAGTAATCTGTCAGCGCTATCCGCCTCGCTGAAAAGCGCCCTTTCCAGCCTAGCCATGCCCGGAACCGAAGCGGTTGAACGCTCCGTCGCCCAAGCGCAGATTGCCACGGCGCTGGCTATCGCCAAATCCGGCGGGCCGTTACCGCAAGCGGCAGACCTGCAAAATTCGCTCGCCATCGTCGCCAAGCCGAGTGCGGCATTGTTTTCAAACTTCACCGATTACCAGCGCGACTTCCTCAAGACCTCCAGCGACATTACCGCCCTGTCGACTATCGCCGGGAGCCAACTGACTGCCGGGAATGCGCAGCTTGACGCGCTGAAAGCGCAACTCGACGCGACCAAAACCGGCTATGCCGACAACATGGCGCGGCTCGATGGCGTGCTGTCAAAAGCGCAGTCACAGATCGATGCGGCCAACGGCACCACGACCGCCGTGATGTCGGTGCGAGATGCCATTGCCAATCTGGCCTCGGCGCTAAGTCTTGCCCCGACAGCGGCTCGTCAAGCGACGGCGGCGACGGCAGCGGTCGCTACCGGCGCCCTGGGATCATCGGGATCAGCAGAAAACCCAAACGCCTACGCGCACCCGTCGGGCGTCAACGTCAACGATGCCGCAGATTCTGCGCTGGTCGCAGCCGCCAAGGTGGTTTATCAGTCCACCCAAAACGGGGTAAGCACCGCCCAATTTAATGCTGCCGCCGCCGCGCTGGGGGTCAGTCCGGAGGGAATATATGCGGCGGTTGGGTACAACGGAAGCCCCAGCGCCCTGCGCCAAATCTACGGCTTCGCATCCGGTGGCGACCACCAAGGCGGCTGGCGCATAGTCGGAGAGAACGGCCCGGAGTTGGAATCCACCGGCCCCAGCCGGATTTACAGCAATCCGCAAAGCAAGTCGCTGCTGGATCAAAGCGCCCTGATCGATGAGATCAAGGCCATGCGCCAAGAGCTACACGAGGCGAGGTTAGCCAGCGCACCGACCACCAAGGCTATCGCCCGCGTGATTGACCGCTGGGAATACAACGGCCTCCCGGCGACGAGGACATAACGATGCAAGTCATCAATCCCGTTGCTATCACCCCGGCGATGCTCGCCAGCAGCAGCGTGCCGGAAACCGATTATGCCGCCTGGGTGGCTGGCACGACCTACGCCAGCGGCGCTCAGGTGATCGTTGCCGTCGACCACAAGATTTATCAGTCCCTGCAGAACGCCAACACCGGCAATATGCCGAACCCGGCCGCATCGACCGCGTGGTGGCAAGTGATCGGCTCGACCAACCGCTGGAAGGCGTTTGACGGCGCGGTGGCCAACTCGACCAGCCAAGCCGCCAGCATCCAGTATGTGCTGACGCCGGGGATCATCAACAGCATCGCGTTCCTCGGCATGGATGCCGCCAGTATCAATGTCACGATGACCAATGGCGGCGTGACCGTGTACAACAACACGCTCAATCTCACCATCAAGAATGCTTTCGATTGGTATCAGTATCTTTTCTTTCCCATCCTGTACACCACTGACGCGGTGTTGCTGGACTTGCCGCCGTACTTGTCGGGGATCGTCACGATCACCATCACCAAGACGGGCGGCACGGCCAAGGCGGGCGAAATCGTCCTGGGGCAATATCGTCCGCTCGGCATCACGCTGACGGGAACCAAGGCCGGCATTGTCGATTACTCCACGGTGACGCGAGACACCTTCGGCAATCCGACGCTGGTGGTACGAAATTTCAGCAAGAAGCTGACGGCGGATTTCTTTGTTGAAAATTATTACATCGGCGAATTGCAGCGGGTGCTTGCTTCGTACCGTGCCACGCCGGTGGTGTGGATCGGCGACGCGGGCTACACGCCGACCATCGTTTACGGGTTTTTTAGGGACTTCGAAATCACCATGAATGGAACCATGGAAACCAAATGCAGTATGCAGATTGAGGGGCTGACATGACCACGATCACCGCACTACCCAGCGCGCCAAGCCGCGCATCCAGCCCGGCGACATTCGCCACCGACGCCGACGCTTTTGCCGGTGCGCTGCCGACGCTGGTCACGCAGATCAATGTGGTTGCCGGGGAAATCAATGCCAACACGACCACGGCAAGCAGCGCGGCCACAACGGCCACCGCACAGGCCGGGATTGCCACCACCCAAGCAAGCCTGGCAACGACCAACGGCGCAGCGCAGGTGACGCTGGCCACGACCCAGGCTGGGTTGGCGACCACCAACGGAGCCGCGCAACTTGCGCTCGCTACGATACAGGCCGCTGCTGCCGCCGCCAGTGCATTAACCGCCATCAATGCCCCAGGCACCAGTGCCAGCAGTACCACCTCGGACACCATTGCGCTTGGCACAACGACGATCACGGTGCAAACCGGAAAAAGTTTTGTAGTCGGGCAATTCGTCGTCATGGCATCCACCGCCAGCGTAACGAATTACATGGTTGGACAGATCACGGAGTACACCAGCGGAACAGGCAGTCTGACAATCGGTGTCACGGGTATCGGAGGGAGCGGGACATTCTCAGATTGGACGGTCAGCCTAACGTCACCTCCTACCGCTGCCAAGATCACTTACATCACGACAACTGGTGCCGTCAACACTATCAATAACCTCGTCAACACCACATCCGCGCCGATCACGTTAACGCTACCGGCCAGTCCCCTACTAGGGGACGCCTACGCCTTCCGAGACTCCGCAGGCACCTTCGCCACCAACAACCTCACCCTCGCCCGCAACGGCAAAACGATCATGGGCGGCGCGACCGATCTGGCCTGCAACGTATCCGGTGCAAATTTTTTGCTTTGGTTTAATGGCACTGACTGGAGGATTCTGTAAATGAGCAACCTGAGCGATTTCATCGTACCCGCCCCGCGCGTCCCGGTGGGTGCGCTAGTGCCAATCTACAGTGATGCCCTGCCGAACACCATTGTCGATGGCGTTTCCACTTACCTTAAAACCGGCGTCGTTGACGCGGCGACGACCTATCCGCTGGCACCGGCTGGTTCGTATATGGCCCAGTCCGTTGCAACACGGCCTGATCTTACCGGGAGCAACCCGGTATTCGGAGGGACGAAGTTTGTTATCCCGACCACTGACGGGGTGGTGGTGTCGAGTGACGCATTCGCATGGACGTTCGTTGCGCTCGCAGGGGTCACAAAAGCCTCCGCCTGTGCCTTTGTTAATAGCCTGTTTATAGTTTTTCAGGCGAACGGCGACAAATGTTTTACATCAACCGACGCAGTAACGTGGACTCAGCGAACCTTGCCGGTGTCAGCAGCATGGGCAGAGGTGGCGCATAACGGCACCCGCTATGTCGCGGTCAACGGAACAACGTCTGTTGCCGTATCAACTGACGCGGTAACGTGGTCATCGGTGAGCGTCACAAATATCGCCAACGGGATTGCCTACGGTAGCAGCAAATTCGTGATTGTGGGAGGTGTTTACTGTCGTACATCAACCGACGGGCTTACCTGGACGCTGCAAACAACGCCTACCCCGCCATCGGTTACAACCTACACATGGAAATATGTCGCCTGGAATGGGTCAGTGTTCCTTGCCGTTACAGACATAGCATGGGATAGCGGGTCGACTTGTTATCAAACGTATGGAATGAAATCTTCTGACGGTGTTACGTGGGCAAATCACACCCTGCCAACAACGATGCAAGGGTGGGGCTACTGGGGCTACTGCTACGGCATTGGTGTCGCGGGAGGAAACTTTTACCTCGGAGGGAGCGGTTATGCCGATAACAGAATAGGCTGGTCTGGGAATACGACCGCAGTGTGGACATCTCTGACAGGATACTACCGCCAGTATGCGGTTCCATTCCCCGCCGGTCTTTCTAAAGGGAAAATCGCCACCAACGGGGCGGTATGGCTATGGGGAGGCGGTCTTATGTCGCTAAATTCTGGCGCCAACTGGGGAGGCACTGATTTCCAGCAAGCATTGAACACGAGCGGCGCAACGCCCGCCTGCGTTTCATACGGTGGTGGCCTTTACATTAGCGCAGCATATGTCCAGCACAACAACTTTGGCGATCCTGTGACCTATGTTGGCGCGTCCAAGGACGGCGTGAACTTCAATGCGCTTTGTGTCGCGTTATCGGCGGGGGTTGGAGCAAACGCTCAATATAAATCGGCTATTTTCTTCAACGGAAAACACTGTGTCGGCGGTGCCACAAATCAGATATATACGACGGCGGATGGCATTTCTTGGGCTCAAACTGGCAGCGGCTCCACCAACACCAGCGTCCAGCACGTTGCGGGAGCCAAGGCGTTTGCCATGAAAGACTCCTACGACGAAGACGGAACTACAAATAATTCAAACTCGGGATACGCCTATACAACGGACGCTACGACGTGGGCAGGCTCAACTTTCCCAATACCTTCACCCTATGTTGTCGCTTATGGCGGAGGAAAATGGATGATGCTGGCAGGGAACGGGGGTTCCTCAACAACAGCGTACACGTCATCCGACGGAATCAACGCTTGGACGGGGGTTGGCACCTTCTCGGGATCAGGCGACAGTCGCGGCCTGGTTTATGCCTATAGTGCTTTCATCAGGTTCGGCAAGGATGGCAGCATCTCCAAATCAGCAGACCTTGGCGTGACCTGGGCCGTAGCTGCGCCGAAAAATGGCACATTCGCAAACTGTGACTGGGCGAAGTCAGACGGGTCGACAATCATCGCCGGAGCGAATAACTCGGGCGACTATTTACTGTCAAAAGACGGAACGAATTTCTTCGTCCGTAAAGCGCCGCTGAAGCAACTTAACAAATGGGGATCGATCGTCAACGGAAAAGTGTTGAGTTCGACGACTTCACCATTTGGCGTCCTCGACACATCGGGGGATTACGTCCTGAACGACCGAGCACAATTTTCCGTTGAATCCTTAACCAAGCTCGGCACTCAACTTTACATGAGGGTTTCGTGATGTCTGAAAATACCTTGATTGTTTCCGACACCGGATGGCGCGGACGGGTGGCGGTAATGCGTGGCAATGTGGTCGACAGCATCGTCGAAAACGCTCCTTTATTCGTGGGCACTATCGCAACATCCGACGCGCTACCCGGCGACGTTTGGGATGGCGAGCGTTTTCAGATGTCATCGGATCGGATAGTCGCCAGCTTGGAAAAGGCCGTCCAGGTGCATCTTGACGCCTTCGCCGCCAGCAGGGGGTACGGCGATGAACGCACTGCGCCCATCGTCAGTGCATGCAGTTACGCGGCCAGCACTCACCCGCGCTATGGTGCAGATGGCAGAACCTGCCTGGCTGTCCGCGAGGCGACGTGGGACAAGTGTTTCGAGATCATGGCTTCAGTGCTGGCGGGGTCGAGGCCGGCACCTGCCATCGCGGAATTGATCGCCGAACTGCCGGCACTGGAGTGGCCGACATGAAACAAATCCTGATCGCTTTTGACCAACTGGTCAACGCGTTGTTGTTATTTCTGCCCGGCGGAACCTGGGCTGACGAAACATTTTCCTCGCGCTGTTGGCGATGTAGAGCACAACAACCCTTCAAAACACTTAGGCCGCTCATTGATGCGGCCTTTTTTTTCGACCATGACCATTGCCGCATGAGCTTTGAATCCGAGCGGCTACGGCTGCAATCTCCCCCGGAGGAAAGATAAATGGAAGATCGACGAGAGGGCGAAGATCGCCACCAGAATAACCTGTTCGACCGTCTGCACGAACGGCTGGACGAGCAAAACAAGATGCTGGTTGAGCTTGATAAAAAGCTCTCCGCGCATCTGATTGCTGAGGAGCAGTTGGCCCCGGCAATCAACGAGCTGGCCGCACTGTGGCGCGGCTCCAAGTTGATCATTCCCATTGTTGCCGGTGTTGGCATGACGATAGGCGCGGTGATCGCGGTGTTTTCTTGGATAAAGGATCACATCAAATGACGCGCGGCGAACGCAACAACAACCCCGGCAATATCCGCAATGGCGTGGCGCAATGGCAGGGCGCTGCTACCGCTCAGCCTGATGCGGCATTCGTCACCTTCACCAATGCCTTCTGGGGCATCCGGGCGCTGAGCAAAATCCTGCTCAGTTATCAGCGCAAATACGGGCTGTGGACGATCCGCGAGATGATCGAGCGCTGGGCGCCCCCTGGCGAAAATGATACAGCGGCCTATATCGCAGCGGTCAGCCAAGAAGTCGGTGTTTTGCCGGACGATCACCTCGCGCTAGGAGCGGATGCCGCGCATCTGGAAAAGCTCACCCGAGCCATCATCCATCATGAAAACGGCGGAGTGATCTATCAAGACGAAGTAATTCAATCTGCTGCTGAGGCGGCTTTAGGAGTGACGACATGATTACCGAAATGATCCAGGCGTTAAGCGCCGGCCAGCAGTTAAAAAATAGCGAGGGGTGGAAAAATGCGCAACTCACAAGTAACGCCATCGCGGCTGTCATGGCTGGCACACTGGCCGTCCTGTCTCTGGTCGGCTTTCACCCGGCGATTACGCACGAGCAGGTTCTTGCCATTGCTGGCGGTGTTGCCGCTGTGCTGGGCGTGTTCAACGCTTACGCCACCGTCGCTACCAGTGCAAAAATCGGCCTGCCGTCCAGCAATGGAAATTCTGACGCTACCGGAAATACCCAGCCACCCGACATTGGCTGACCGTTTCGACGGACTGGTTATTCACGTCACCTGCAAGATTTACCCGTAGCACAACCAACCCAAGGAGCCATGCCATGAACTTTTTTGCCATCATCAAACTTGCTATTCAGCTTATCCCCATCCTGCAAGCCATCATCATCGCCATTCAACAGGCCTTCCCGAATTCCGCCGGTAGCGACAAACTGGCGATTGCACGAACCATGTTGCAAACAGCGGCACAGGCCGCGCCGGATATTGAGGCGGAATTCGAGACGGTGTGGAAGCTGGCGGAACCGCTGATCGCGTCCATCGTGTCGGCTTACCATTCGGATGGAACGATCGCGGCGAAAACGTAGTTTTAAGGTCAGGCCGCCATTTCCTCTGCGATTTCGCAGTGGATCACAAACCCTGTCAGGTAGGGCAAGCCGCGAGGGATGCCGTAATCGCGGCTGGTCGCCCGGCCAATCGTCCAACCCATCCACGCCTGCGTAGTAGCGGCAATCGCGGCCTCCAAGGTGAGCCCTTGGTAAAGGCCGTTCTGTACCGAGTCGGCAAAGTGGCGTCCATGGCGGCTGTCGAGGAAATCCCTGGCTGATTCAAGGGGCTGGCAGGTGGCGTTGGAAATGGCGGTCATCGCGATGGGCCAGGCGGCTTTGGCGTGTTCGTTCATCGTCCCGGTGAAGCCCCAGGATTCGTTGGTGGTAACGGGGATTTGTGGGTTGCTGTTCATCTTCATCTCCTTGGCGTTGATCGTTTCGACAACCGTAGTAACGCTCTTCTGGGCATCAAAGACAAGCGGAATAAGAGATATTTACATATCATTCACCGGTTGTTAGGATAGCCGCACTAAAAACCAATCCACAGGAGCACCCCCATGAACAAAACCGAGCTGATCGCCGCCATTGCCGCCAAATCCGAACTCACCAAAGTGGATGCCGGCAAAGCCGTGGATGCCCTGCTGGAAACCATTATCGACACCGTGGCGAAGGGGGATGACGTGTCGCTCATCGGCTTCGGCGCTTTCAAGGCAGCGACACGCGCCGCCCGCGAAGGCAGGAACCCTAGTACCGGCGCGACGCTCAAGATCGCAGCGACCACCGTGCCGAAGTTTACCGCTGGTGCTACTTTCAAACAGGCAGTGGCCGCTGCCAAGAGTACCGGCAAGAAGAAGTAACCTACGCTGCACAGGGCGGCGTCCTGCCGCCCCGATCCCTCATGCACGGCTGTCGTATTACCCCAGCACCTGCAACCAATTCTCACGTTGCCCCTCGAGCAGCCGCTTCTGATCCAGGGAATGTTGTCTGCCTTGGTCGTCCTTGAGCAGATAAAGAACCTTGCCCCGGAGTTTCGTGGCGCCGGTGATGGTGTACGCGGTACCGGCGAAAGTGACTTTCCAGCCCGTCTGAAGTTTGACGATCATGATCTGCTTCACTGTGCCCCCTGCTCAATTCGATAGACCCGGAGGCCGCTGTTTGTCCCATCGATTTTCTTGGAAACAATGATGAGCCCGAGCTTTTTCTTGAGCGCGCCGGCCATAGTGCCGCGCACGGTGTGCGGCAACCAACCCGTCACCTCGCAGATCTGGGCGATGGTGGTGCCATCGGGGCGTTGGAGCATCTCGATCACCGTGGCTTGCTTGCTGTATGGCCGGGTGCGGGGTTTGCCGTCGTCACCGCCCTTGAGCTGACGTTGTCCGGCAGAATTCTTCAATGCCTTCCAAGCGGAGCCAGCTGCAGAGACAGCGGCTTCGATCTCAAGATCGGCGGCGATGGAGTCCGTCGCTGCCAGCAGAGTTGGCGAGATTGGCGTGACCGGCGGCGCCTCACCCTTGGCGATGGCCACGGCCGTCGGCGTGAGGCGCCACTGGCCTTCAACCTGCGCGATCAGGCCACGTTGCGAGAGGCTGGCGATCATCTTGAGTTTGGCGCCGCCCTTCAATTTGAGCAGGGGTTCGATCAGGCCGTTGCTATCCAGATGAGCGCGGGTGATCAGGTCAAGCTGGCGTTCGGTCAATGCGGTGGATTTGGGTGTGCTCATTTTGAGGCTCCTTGTCGTTGTCGATGATGGGTGTCGCTGTGAAGGCTGATCGGTCACGCCTCGAAATCGCAGGCTGGGCCATGGCTGTGACGGGGTTGTGCCAATCCCGCCTCAAGGCCGATCTTGTAAGCCGCCTCCAAGGCGTCGCGAAGCGTCCAAACGGCCACCTCGTGGAAGTCGAGGCCGTCAGAGTGGCGGGTTTCCAGAGTGTCAATTTCAAGGTGCTTCTGTGCGATCAGATTCAGCAGTGGGGTGAGGGCGTTGCTCATTTGCTTCTCCTTGTGACGTCGTTGTTGGTGATGCCATGTACGCTCTACGTGCAAAAAACATCAAGCGCTATTTGATTGAAATTGATTGTTAAACATGGGGTTGTCGTCATTCGCGGCGGCTCCTGAGACAAATGCCGTAAAGGGGGATGGAGCAAACGTGTGGAACTGAAGGTTTGTGGCGCTGGTTTCTCAGGTGTTCATGCGCGAGGCCGATGTGGCGTTGCTCGCCACGCCTGACACAACAATCTGACTTAACGAGACCACGATCTCATCATCCATGTGGTGATGGGGGCGGGGATATTTTGCGTTTAGAAGCTGCGTGATTCCCCGTTTTACGTCTTTATATTCCCAATTGCACGGATACAATTTCCCTGATTTACGTTGATAGATTCCCAGCGGCACGATACTATGTGCAACTATGAACGCACCATCCCCCCTCTATCCACGGCTTATCAAAGAGCGAGTTGTCGAGGCGCTGACAGATACGCCCGTCGTTCTGATCGCCGGCCCACGGCAGGCCGGAAAGACCACGTTGGTACGCCAGATGGCTGATCAAGGGCTGCGCTACCTCACTCTTGATGATGAGCTGACTCAGTTGGCGGCCAGGGAAGACCCGGTAGGGATGATTCGTAGCCTGGATCGGGCAGTGATTGATGAAATTCAGCGCGCCCCACAGCTGCTGCTTGCCATCAAGAAAACTGTGGATGAGGATCGGCGCCCCGGACGCTTCCTGCTGACGGGGTCGGCAAATTTAATGACACTGCCCACGGTGGCGGATTCACTGGCTGGGCGGATGGAAACCTTGACGCTGCTGCCTTTGTCGCAAAGTGAGATGCATGGCACCTCAACTAATTGGCTGGACAGTGCCTTCGCAGGGCATCTGCCCAAAGTGTTTGCCCCTCTGGTGGGAGATGCGCTGGTCGAAGCGGTGTTGCGTGGCGGTTATCCAGAAGCCGTCTCGCGCGCCACGCCACGCCGGCGCACGGCTTGGGCCAGGCAGTACATTGACGCCATCATTCAACGCGATGTCCGCGATGTGGTTGGCATCGACCGGCTTGACCAGCTGCCCCGTTTTTTGCGGGCATTGGCGCAGATATCGGGTCAGATGTGCAACTACACGCAATTGGGTGGCCAGGTAGGTCTGGATCACAAGACGGCAGCCCGGTACGTCAGTGTGTTCGAGCAGATGTACCTGCTCAAGCGAGTCGAGGTCTGGGCCCGGAACAGGCTCAACCGTGTCGTGAAAACTCCCAAGGTGCAATTCATCGATTCAGGTCTGCTGTCTACCCTGATTGATTTGACGCCGGCCATGGTGCAGCAGGATCGCAGGAAGTTTGGCAATGTGCTGGAAACCTTCGTTTATGGGGAACTACTCAAGCACGCCACAACCGCCGACGGTGACTACCGATTGCTCTACTACCGCGATCACGATCAATTTGAAGTTGACGTGGTCGTCGAGAACTCGGGTGGACAATTGGTCGGGGTGGAGATCAAGGCAGCGGCTTCGGTCAAGGAAAGCGACTTGCGCGGCCTCAAACGGCTGGCCAGTATCGCTGGAGACCAGTTCAAGCTGGGGGTGAGTCTCTACGATGGCTCCGAGACTCTGCAACTGGGGGATCGTCTCTGGGCTGCCCCTATCTCGACCTTGTGGGGGCAGTAGAGTACCAACGCGCGATACTTTCCTGTCACGCAATCTGTCACGCCACCCCCATCGCCGCCGATGCCACAACCACCTTTCTCCTCCCCACCAAATCCCCCACGATATTCGCCGCCTCGATCAACGCCCCCGGCGACAGGTGCGCATAACGCATCGTCACCTTCGGATCGTAGTGCCCCAACAGCTTCTGCACCTCGTACAGCGACCGTCCCGAATTCACTAAAAAGCTCGCAAACGAATGCCGCAGATCGTGCAGCCGCACCTCCGGCAAGCCCACCTTCTTGCGGATTGTCCCCCAAGCGCAAAATATCGACACCAGTGGCTTCTTCGTCTTCGGATTGTAAAAAACCCACGGAACCGCCGGATCGCGCGGCAGCAACTGAAAAATTTCCATCGCCGCATCCGAAAGCGGAATATGGCGCGGCTTACCCGACTTCGACAGCGGCACCGTCAGAATGTGCCGATTGAAATCGATGTGTTCCCACCGCGCATCCAGAATCTCCCGCTTCCTGGCGCCGGTGTAGAGCAGCAATCGAATCACCTGCGCCACCTGCACATTGCGATTGGTATCCAGTTCATCGAACAACCGGCCCACCTCCTCTTGGGTCAGATATCGCTCCCGCGCCCCATTGTCCTCAAACGGCTCCACCCCTTTGCACGGATTGCCATCGGCCGGCAGAACATCCCAGCGAATCGCACAGTTATAGATAAACTTCATCAACACCAACCAGCGGTTGCAGGTGCCGGCAGCGTAGCCCTTGATCTTGGCCTCATGGTGCATTGTCACCACATCCGAGCGTGTGACCCGGTTCATTCGGAATTCGCCAAACAAAGGCAGCAGGTGATTGCGTAGAAGGCTTTCATCCATCCAGGCGCTGCGCTTGCGGGTATTGGCATAGGGAAGATAGCGATCCCGGACAAAATCTCCAAAGGTCGGCACATCCTTGAAGCGATGGCTCTCCACCTTCGGGTCGCCGCCCTCGATCACCATCTGCCGCATCTTGTGCGCCTTGGCGCGCGCATCCGACAGGCCGATATCCTCCGTCCGCCCAATGCGATGCATCCGCACCTTGCTTGCCGCGTCGCGGTAGCGGAAATAGTAAGTGGCGCCACCGCTGGTGCGATGTTCCAGCAGAAAGCCTTTAATCTCGGTATCGAAGTAACTCACGGCCCCGGATGCGGGCTCGCGACCTGGCAGCGTAGCCAGGAATTCGGCGGTGAGTGCTTGGGTAGGCATCGTCTTGCTCCTTTAACAACTAAAGGCCATAATACGATACAATGCACCGCAAGAGACACAAAAGGCGTCCAATAGAACAGATATATTTACCAACCAAAAAAAGACTAGTCACACTCAACCAAGGAGTCGGCCATGCTCGACGGAAGACAAATACGCGCCGCCCGCGCCATGCTGGGCTGGAGCCGGGAAGACCTGCTTGAAATCTCCGGCATCTCGATGTCGGCGTTGCTCAGGATGGAAGGAGGGCTGGCGGACAGTCGCGGCTCCACCATCAACAAAGTGACCAAGGCACTGACCAAGGCCGGCGTCGAATTCGTCACAAGGGACGATGGCGCCATCGGCGTCATCTTGAAGGCAGAGCAGGCACAAAACCCGCCTCATCCGCCACAATGAGCCGACGACCAAGTCAATCCGGAAAGCAACAAAAGCCACCCAAAGAGCAAAAATGGGTGGCTTTTATGCTTGGTGGGGCGGGTTTGGTATGAAGTTGGTAGGGAGAATTGGCTGCAAATAGCATCTATAGAGATAGGTAATGCGTCCAACCGTTTGAAACGACGCAATAAATATCGCAAGAGAGTGAAAGTCTTCCTTTTGAAGTATGAAGTTGGTCGGATATGACTAAAAAAGGCGATTCAAAAGTGGCGTAACCGTTTGATGCGTAAAGGAGTGTGATGTTGCCGCGCTATTACCCTCACTACTGGCGCGGACAGCTTCCCCGGCACCGCCAACAACGACACGTTTAATGCTGGTGTCAGCGCAACAGCGGGCGACAACACGCTCGGCTTGTTGGATGTGCTCGTTGGTGGCGCTGGTACTGATACGCTGGTTGTCACAGCCAATGTTCTGGTGGCAGATATTGCTGTTCCGGCTGCTTCGATGTCGAGCATCGAAACCGTACGCATTAGAGCTGTTGATGGTGACGGCACCGTGGGTGTTCATGCTGCGACATTTGCTGTTGGTTCGTCCGCGATCACCACTGTTGAGGCATCTGGAAATAGCAACACAACGGTGACCGCACTTAATAGTGGTTCGGCTGTTGGTATGGTCGGTGATGGTGCAACGAAGAACGGTATTCTGAGCTACGCCTACGCGACAGCAACTGCGGACCAGACCATCAATATCTCGGGCGGCACCCTGAATACCGGCGTTGCCGACATCACTGCTACTGCAAGTGCTGGCGTAACCAAGGCTACGATCAATTCGACTGGTGCTGCCAACTCGGTGGATACGATCAAGCTTGATAGCGCTGGTGTGAATACCGTAACGAGTCTGACTGTCAATGCGGCAACTAACCTTACTGCGACTCTGACCGTTGGCGATTTCGCAACCACATCGGCATTAACGGTAGCTGGTGCTGCAGCCTCAGTTAATTTGGGTACTGCTGGTAACTTCAAGACCATTGATGCAACTGGCCTCACCGCCGGCGGCCTGACGATTGCTGGCGGCACGGCAACGACCAGCTTCAAAGGTGGTGCTGGCAACGACGTATTCACCACGGCTGTCTATGCAACCCCGACCGCTGGCATGATCGCTGCGGGTGCAGGTACCGATACGCTGGTGCTTTCTTCTACAACCGTCATGGATAGTGCTGCCGAAGCGGCCTATTACACAGGTTTTGAAACTCTGCGTACAGCCGGCAACCAGGATATGTCCATCTTGGCGGGTATTACTGCCTTGGAGACGACCACTACAGCTGCAACAACGATGATGACGGCGACGCAAGCTGCGGCAGTTAAAGTGCGTGCGGATATGGCCGGTTCTTCCTTTGCTTTGGCTGATTCGTCCGGTACGTCCGATGTGCTTAGCCTGACGATGGGTACGGGTTCGCTTAGTGGTGCGGGTGCGGCAACGGAAGCGACTGACTTTACCGGCGCATTAACCATGAACGGCTTCGAGACATTGAATATCACCACCAATGCGGGTGAGTCGGCCAATGTCGCGGCAACTGCTGCAGAGAAGGTCACTCAGATCAACGCAATCACTTCTGACAAGCTGACGGCCATCAACCTGAAGGGTACGTCTGTCGAGCTGCAAAATGCTGCAACCACCAAGGCCGTTACGATTGACGCTTCTGCCCTGACCGGCAATGGCACTGTGGGTCTGACGATTGCTGGTAACTTGGTTGCGGGTTCCACTGTTACCGGTTCGGGTGTGGCTGACTCTATCGCCCTGGGTACCGTGGGTTCCACCTACAACTCCGGCGCGGGTAACGATGCTTTCACCGCTACGGCAGTAACGCAGCTCCAATCGGGCGCGGTTTACAACACCCTCAACGGTGGTGACGGTACCGATTCGCTGACCATCACTTCCGCTGGCGCCACCATGATCGACGATGACTTCAAGGGTCTGTCGAACATTGAAACGGTTACTTTGACGCACACCGGTGCTGCTGCATCGGTTACAACCGGCGGCTGGTATGACTCGGCATTCAAGACTGCGGGTTCGAACCTGACATTCACCACAGCGACTGATGGCGAAGCTGTTGCGTTTGCAGGCGGCACCTTTAGCGGCGCGCAAACGCTGTTGGTGACCACGGCTGCTGTCGGTGATACCGCAACGAACGACAACGTGACGGTTCAAACTGGCACAGGCAATGACACCGTTACGGTCACGGCCGCAAGCTGGGTAGCGGCCAATGGTGCAAATGGTCTTGTGAACATCAAGACGGGTGCAGGTAACGATACGATTACCTACACGCATGGCACACAGGCTACGACAGTAACCGCTACGGCTTCCTTTACCGTTACCGCTGGTACAGGTGCAGACGTAATCAATGCCACTGGTATCAACCACTCTGCCGGCCTGACCGATACATTCGTGATTGCCGCTGGTGATTCGCTGGTGTCGGCTTATGACTCGATTACTGGCTTCGACGTAGGTTCCGGTGCTTTGTTCTCTTCCACGCTTGACTTTGCTAGCGTCGGCTTGACCGCGTACACCGCAACTGCAGCAACGGGCTTCTCAGCTGCTGAACTGACTGTAGCTGTGTCGGCGGGTCTGGTGACGTTTGCTGGAACGAGCGCTGCTGGCGCTACGCTGGCACAGAAGATCGCTGCAGTTCAATCAGTGGTTGTGACGAATGCTGGCGACAGCGCTTTGTTCACACACGGTTCGAACTCGTATGTGTTCAACAACAACGCAACGGCTGACTCGTTGGTTGAGCTGGTCGGTGTGGCTGGAACGACACTGGTTACTGCCAACGCCACGACTGCAAACGCTATCTTTATCGCGTAACGCAGCCGTGAACAACAGGGGGCATATCTCGCTTATCCGGTAGGCTCCCTGTTTTAAGTTGTTCCTAAACCCCGCCTCTCAAAAGGAGTCGGGGTTTTTTTAAGCCATCTGTATTAAGCTTGATTAGGCTAATACAACTTGCCGCCTTGCGTCGCTAGAAGTCAGGAAAACTGCTTTTGCCAACCAAAATACCCGCTATGGTCAATCAGCCACAAGACTCAGTGCAGGATGCACTTCCCATCGAACAGGCGCTGCCTCAGGCAATAGCCTGTCACCAAGGGGGACACCTGCAAGAAGCAGAACGCCTTTATCGAGCCATATTACAAGTCCAGCCGCGGCACCCCGTCGCGAACCATAACCTGGGCGTATTGGCGGTGCAGGTTAAACAGCCAGCGGCTGGATTGCCGCACTTTAAGGTTTCCTTGGAAGTTGATCCGAAGCAAGGGCAGTATTGGATCAGTTTCATCGATGCGCTGATTCAGGCCGGCCAGCTCAATGAAGCGTACCGCGTTTTGGCGCAGGGACGCGCGAGCGGTTTACAGGGAGGGGCGGTTGACGCGATGGCAGAAAGGCTGAATGGCCCGTTACCCGAACAAATGAGTAATCTTGCAGCCATGTTCAATCAGGGGCGCTATGCCGAAGGTGAAGCCATGGCGCGCGGGATGACGGAAAAGTTCCCAAACCATGGATTTGGCTGGAAAGTGCTGTGTTCCATTCTACATAAGTTAGGGCGGGTTGATGATTCCCTGCAAGCCAAGGTTAAAGCCGCACTATTGATGCCAGTCGATGCCGACGCGCATAATAATATGGGGCATTCGCTTCAGGAGATGGGGCGTTTAACTGAAGCAGAGTGTAGTCTGCGAAAAGCGTTGGCACTCGACCCAAAACACCCGGTAGCCTACAACAATCTGGGACTGACACTTCAAAAGAAAGGCCAACTCTCAGACGCTGAAGCCAGTTACCGCCAAGCGCTGAAAATCAAACCCGACTATGCTGAAGCATATAAAAATTTGGGGAACATTTTTCTAGCACGAAAAATGATGAAAGATGCTGTCTCATGCTATGAAAAAGCGATTGCTATCGCGCCGGATTATGAGGCGGCTTATAACAACCTGGGTGCGGTTCATTTTGCCTCTGGAAATATGGATCTAGCGGTTTTGTGCTGTCAAAAGGCGTATGAGCTAAAGCCTTCATCAACCGGTGCCTTGCACAACCTCGGACTGGCTCTATACCATCAGGGAGATATAAACGCCGCCATAGAGTGCTTTAAAAAAGCTCTACCCTTTGAACGTGACGGTTGGGTTGTGGATTCGGCCGCATTTCTGGCTGTGCTGTATTATTTAATGGACGACATGCCGAGAGCCATGCAGGTGGTTAAGGCATTTAAGGGCGAAGTGGCAAAAGGTGGTGCAGAAATGGGGGCCTATTTCGGCTATCTGGATTTACTCATGACGTCGAATGAGAAAACCCACGGTGCCACTTGCCAGAACAGTGGTGGCGCGTTGTATGTTATCGGAGATAGTCACGCTTTATCCCTTCATAACCTACAAGTCACACACATGGGCATGGTAAAAACCTGCCGAAGCAGGTGGATAGTGGGTTGCAAACAGTGGCACCTGAGTAGCGATCAGGCCAATAACCAAAAATATAAATTTCATGCAGAACTTGCTCAACTTCCACGTCAATCGACAGTCCTGCTGACCTTTGGCGAAATCGACTGCCGGTGGAATGAAGGGATTCTAAAGGCCTGTAAAAAATTCCCGGACAAATCTCTTGATGAGATTGCGCAAGCTACTGTCATGGGCTACGTGCGCTATGTCTCCGAAATGGCGAGCCAATATAGCCACCAACTAATAATCGGGGGGGTGCCAGCTACCAATGCTCCGTTAAATACACTGAAACCAGAAGTTGCCGACCAACTTGTTCGTCTCATTCGAATTTTCAATGCGATGCTTAAAGACCAAGCGTTGTCGGCAGGATTGGATTTCCTTGACGTTTATGAGCTTACTAACCGAGGCGATGGTGTGGCTAATGGTAAGTGGCATATTGATGCTGTCCACTTGGCACCCGGCGCGATGGCAGAGGCTTTTAAGGTAAAACAAGAAATTAAGGAAATATTACAATAGCCGCTCATTTGTAACCCCACTGGCCTTTGACCTTGGCAATAATATTTGGCCATCCGTTTTTAACTACAAGATTTAATTTCTTACAAAGAATATAGAGGTAAATATGTCTGATTGGACTTCTGGTTATGTAGCTGACATCGGCTATACATTTGGCTACTACCCCGAACTTAATCCGCTGCGCGCACGTTTGGCCTTTCTGGATGCCGGTCTTGTCCCGCCAGATAATGGTACCCATTGCGAACTCGGCTTCGGCCAAGGGGTAAGCACTAATTTTCACGCAGCCGCATCTGGCAGTACGTGGTACGCCACCGACTTCAACCCAGCGCAAGCAGGTTTTGCCCAATCTCTCGAGCGGGTTTCCGGTGCCAACGCCCATCTCAGCGACGAAGCCTTTGCCGATTTCTGCACTCGTGCCGATCTGCCCGATTTCGATAGCATCGGACTGCACGGCATATGGAGCTGGGTTTCCGATGAGAACCGGCGCGTAATCGTGGACTTCGTTCGTCGTAAGCTCAAGGTAGGTGGCGTTGTCTACATTAGCTACAACACCCAGCCTGGATGGGGTGCGATGGTGCCTATGCGCGACTTGCTTACCGAGCATAGCGAGGTGATGGGCGTAGCGGGACAGGGCATCGTTTCCCGCATTGATGGGGCGCTGGATTTTGCCGAAAAGCTCTTTGCAACCAGCCCTACCTATGCCAAAGCCAACCCCTTGGTCATAGAGCGACTCAATCGGATCAGAGGCCAGAACCGCAACTATCTTGCCCACGAGTATTTCAACCGCGACTGGTTGCCGATGCCCTTCTCGATGATGTCGCAATGGCTGGCTCCCGCCAAGCTTAACTACGCCTGCTCGGCCCACTACCTTGATCACATCGACGCCGTGAATCTGACCGCCGAACAGCAGGTGTTCCTCAGGGAAATCCCCGACCCCATGTTCCGCGAGACAGTGCGAGACTTCATGGTCAATCAGCAGTTCCGAAGGGATTACTGGGTAAAAGGTGCGCGAAAGCTCAACCCGCAAGAACAGGCCGAAGCCCTTCGCGCACAGAAAGTGGTACTTGTCAGCCATCGTCCCGATGCTTCTCTCAAGGTGAATGGTGCGCTGGGCGAGGCGGCCATGAGCGAGGCGATCTACAACCCCATCCTTGACCTGCTGGTTGACCACAAACCGAGAACCATCGGCCAGATTGAGCAAGCTGTTAAAGACATGGGGGTGACTTTCGTTCAGGTGACGCAGGCCGTGATGGTGCTCACCGGCGCCGGCGCTCTGGCAGCGGTGCAGGACGAGGCGGTGATTCCCAAAGCAAAAACGCAAACGGATAAACTCAACGCGCACTTGATCGACAAAGCGCGCAGCAGTGGCGACATTAGCTATCTGGCCAGCCCTGTGACCGGCGGCGGCGTCACGGTCGGGCGTTTCCAACAATTGTTCCTGCTGGCGATGTGCCAAGGCCAAAAGCAGCCTGCCGCATGGGCGCAATTCGTGTGGCAGATTCTTGCTGCGCAAGGGCAGAAAATACTCAAAGAAGGCAAGATGCTGGAGAGCGAGTCCGATAATATTGCTGAATTGACTGCGCAGGCGCAAGCCTTTGCAGATAAGCAGTTGCCGATATTGAAGGCGTTGCAAATTGCGTAATGGTGTAGTTGTAACCCCGCTGTTCAACAGGCAGCGAGGTTTTTCTATGAAAGGAAACAGAAATGCCCACCATCAAAATTGACGAAAAAGAATTCGACCTGGATCACCTTTCCGACAAAGCAAAACAATATCTGGCGAGCCTGCAGTTTGTGGATGCGGAGCTGCAACGTTTGAGTGCGCAGACAGCCGCCATGCAAACTGCACGCATGGCTTATGCGAAAGCACTCAATGAAACATTGCCCAATTTTGGCGGGGAAATCATCAAGTTTTCGTGAGTGACTGCCATAACGTGGAACACGTTTAAGCCTATGAGGTACCCAAGCTGCCGGGTTTCAGGCCGTTGCGGGCAAGCGCAGCACATAAGGGCTGGATTCGTGGGCGGTGGCAAAAACCGTTGAAGAGTGAGACAGATATTCGTGAGTTGGCTGGGAGGGGGTTGCCGGTGTGAGAGGGTGAATCGACCGAAACGATGCAGTCAAGGATTGTTGCCCTTTTACCACACGGTAAATGCGTGCGGTAAAAAAAAGGAGAAAAACATGGCATTCCGTCGGGGTTTCCGTTATATTTCGGCAAAAGAATTTTTATTCATCAGCGGTTAAGTCGCTAATTGATTAAGCATCTTAATCTACTCAACAAAACTATCAATAGGAGATACGACAGTGGCTGTTTCTGTTATCGACGTACAAAAAGCTTACTTGGCCTATTTTGGTCGCCCTGCTGATCCGGTCGGCCTTGCCTACTGGATGAACCAAGATGCGACAACCATGCGCGCCGGTTTTGGCGCCAGCACTGAATATGCCACGCTCTACTCCGGCATGACTCAAGAGCAGCGCGTCGAGCAAGTCTATCAGAACGTGTTTGGTCGTGCCTCGGATGCTGCCGGCAAAGCTTACTGGGTGAATGAATTCACCGCCGGTCGCGAAACTGTCAGTTCGCTCGTGGCTTCCATGCAGACCAACGCGATTGGTGCTGATGTTGGCACCATCGACAACCGCGTTACCTACGCTATTCGCTTTACCGATCAGTTGGATACGCCAGGCGAGGTGGTCGCCTATAGCGGTACTGCAGCAGCAACAGCAGCACGCGATGCCGTATCGGTTGTGACCTCCACTGCCGCTTCCCTTAATACTGCTACAGCCAATATTGTTGCCGACACATCGTCTGTTGTGGCGGGGGTGGCGCCTTCCGTGGCAGCGGCTGCTGCGGCAGCAGCGGCAACTGCGGCGGCATCAGCAGCTGCGGCTGCTGCCGCATTCACGTTGACTGAAAGTGGCACCACGGTTACTTTGTCGGGTTCCTCGACGGATGCTTTCGCGCACACGCTTGGCACTACTACAGCGACACGTGCTTTGGTTACTGTTGCACCGAGCTCAGGTACCTTGCAAGCCACGGATGCTATTTTTAATGGTTCAGGCTATGCTGGTTCGTTGGCAATTACTTTGTCCGTCGCCACACTTGATGCGGCCGTCACAACTGGTACATCGGCAACCAACACCATTGTTGCAACTGTTCTGAACGATGCTAAAACTCTGACGTTGCACGGTACAACCGCAGCCACGGTGACTTTGGTGGCTGGTGATGTGACCTCTGATTCGACTGGGAATATTACGGTAACCGCTACCACGGGTACCAACCTGATTATCACGGGTTCGGGTAATGATATTATTACCGGCGGCACGGGTGCTGACGAGATGACCGGTGGCACTGGTAATGACGTTTATATATTTACTGCCAATGCCGACGCTGACAAAATTGCTGAAGGCGCTTCCATCGGAACGGACGTGATCTATGTCAATGGTTCCGGTTTAGACATGTCTGCCCTATTAGTCAATACCACTATAGGCGGTGCAGCGGCTCTCATCAAAACGACTACGGGTATTGAAGGTATTCTCCTTAAAGCCACTACAACGACGACCTTCACGTCTACTCAATTAGACACTAGCACGGTCGTTATTAACAAAGATGCGGCAGGCGTTACCACTCTCGCTGTTACCGCCGCCGTCGCTACTTCTGGCATAGACCTCAGTGGTCTTGTTGTCACTGCTGGCCCGGCTTTGGGAGGTGTGACACCTGTTGCGTTTGGTGCCACAGATATCGTGACTATTACGGGTGGTACCGGCGTAAATGCGATTAAGGCGATGGCGACAGCCACTAACGTTATCACCAGTGCTGGTGGTCAAGACACTATCACCTGCGCTAGTGGCATCGATAAGATTGTGGTGAATAGTGCATCAAATGCCAATGCGGATACGATCGGATCTTTCACGGTTGGCACCGACATCCTCCAGTTCAGCGTCACTGGCTTGGGGCTGAATGCGGCTGACTACGCAGCTGGTGCCGTCACCGTGGTTGCTAAGGCGGCGGCGGAAGCACTTGGTGCCGGCGCCTGGAACAACCATATTTTGGTGGATTCCGCAGCTAATATCCTTTTAACCATCCAAACAACTGCTAATACAGGAGGATTGCTGGCCGTTGCATCGGATACGGGCGCGATCTACTTCGATGCGAATGGTAATTTCACAGCCGATTCGGTGATTGTCGGCACGGTGACAGGTGGCGGCGCATTTGCAGCTTCGAGCCTCGCGATCATTGCTTAACCTGATTATATAGGTATGCCAGCCCGCGCAATGCCCTTCGGGGATTGCGCCGTATGTCTGAACGCCAAGGCGCTGTAAATCAAAACCCCGTCTCTCACAAGGAGGCGGGGTTTTTCACTTTGACCTTCGGGAAACTATCGAGCGGATTTTTGTGTACAATGAAATAACTACGCAAGGAGCCGAACCATGAGCGCGATTACTTTCGATACCCATAAGTTTGTCAAAGACCTACGCGATGCAGGAGTACCTGAGCCGCAGGCTGAGGCGTTTGTGCGTGTCCAGCAAGAAATACTCTCTCAAACAGGTCCTCTCAAACAGGTCAAAGGGGTCAGACCCCTATTGCTCTCTATTGCTCTACTATTGCTACTATTGCTAATTGCTAGTATTGCTATTGCTATTGAACAGTAGCTTGTTTGTAGAGCATCGAATGTCGAACACGCCTCATCGCCACACAGTTGATGCATGAAATTTCCCTTTGCCACGGAAGCAACATATATGTTACCGTTCAAGTATGAGCAACCAAGTCAAAGAACTTCTTCTGTCTGACGGCAGAAGTCCCTACGCCAATTGGTTTGCTTCTCTGAACTTAAAACTTAAGGGGTCAGACCCCTATTGACAGTCAGGTCGCCTGAAACTACGATAACCGTTCGAGTGTTCAACTAACAAGGGGAACGAAATGGGGCTGACCTATGCGGCATTAAGATTAACCAATCTATTTAATCATCAACAGGTGCAGGTCAATGCGCTGGTCGATACTGGTGCTACCTTCATGTGCGTGACCGAGGAAATTGCTTTGCAGCTGGGGTTTGATATAGAAGAGGTTAGCCGGCAAACGGTTACCTTGGCAGATGGACATCAGCGTAAGGTGCCGAAGATTGCACCTATCGAGATTGCATTCGGGAATCGCAGCTATGTGACCGAGGCAGTTGTGCTAGGAAATGAGCCCTTGCTCGGTGTTATTCCGCTGGAGGCGATGGATCTGGTGGTTGATCCTCGTCAGCAGACTTTGACGGTGAATCCGCAACATCCTAATTATCCGGTAGCGCTGGCTAAATAGTTGGTTATGCCTCGCCGACCCCGCTTTGAACTCATCGGCGTTCCCCAGCACGTCATTCAGCGTGGAGTGGATAGGCAGCCGGTTTTTTTCTCTGATGACGATTGCCGTATTTACCTTGACTGGCTGGGTGAGTATGCGAGCAGGCGTGATGTTGCCCTGCACGCTTACTGCCTAATGACCAATCACGTGCATCTGCTGCTTTCCGCTCCGTCGGCTGCTGCGTTGGCTGGCTTGATGCAGGACATGGGACGGCGCTACGTGCAGTACGTCAATCGCACCTACCGCCGTAGTGGCGGACTCTGGCAGGGCCGATACAAAGCAAGCTTCGTCCAGTCTGAGCGCTATCTTCTGGCCTGTATGCGCTACGTCGAACTCAATCCGGTGCGTGCCGGGATGGTGCGGGTTCCGGGGGAGTATCGCTGGAGTAGTTACCGCGCTAATGCGCTGGGGGCAGAAGACAAATTGCTGACACCCCACGATCAGTATCTTGCCTTTGGTTTGACGTCAGAAGAGCGGCAACATGCCTACCAGGATTTGTTCTCTTCCGAGGTGGACGAACCTGCCTGGGATTTGATACGCACCGCCACCCAGCAGGGCGTGGTGGTGGGCGACAGCCGCTACGCTGAAGTGATCGAAAAGCGCCTCGGCCAAATGGTGCAACCACGGCCGCGCGGCAGACCACCCAAAAAAATATCAAAACAGGGGTTTTAGCATGAAAACCTTCCTGCGCGTTGGTTGGCGATGTTGCTCTCAATATCAAGCGCAACGATCAGGTAAAAGGGGTCAGACCCCTATTGCTCCCTATTGCTCTATTGCTAATTGCTAGTATTGCTATTGAACAGTAGCTTGTTTGTAGAGCATCGAATGTCGAACACGCCTCATCGCCACACAGTTGATGCATGAAATTTCCCTTTGCCACGGAAGCAACATATATGTTACCGTTCAAGTATGGGCAACCAAGTCAAAGAACTTCTTCTGTCTGACGGCAGAAGTCCCTACGCCAATTGGTTTGCTTCTCTGGATGCGGTGACGGCAGCCAAGGTGAGTATTGCAGCGGCGCGGATGGAACAGGGGAACCTGTCAAATGTTAAGTGGTTCCGGGGCATAGGTGAATACACGATCGACTGGGGGCCAGGCTACCGTATATATCTGGCCAAGGATGGTCTGAAGATCATCATTCTGCTGGGTGGTGGTACCAAGAAGCACCAACAAAAGGATATCGATCAAGCGGTAGAACTGTGGGAAGACTACAAGCGGCGCAAGTCGCAAATGCAGAAGGAAAAGTAAACCATGGCACTGACTCGTGATTTCAAGGAAACTGTAGCTGCTCGGGTGCGTAGCGATCCGGCATTTGCTCAAGCGCTTCTCGACGAGGCGGTCACGCTTTTCATCAACGGTGAGCCTGATACCGCCAAACTGATTCTACGTGATCTTGTAAATGCGACTGTCGGCTTCGAGTCACTGGCAGAGGAGATTCACAAACCAGCCAAAAGCCTGCACCGCATGTTGTCGGCCTCGGGTAATCCGACTATGAGCAACATCTCGGCAATCTTCGCGGCCATCAAACGCGCACTCAAGGTAGAGATTCACACTCGTGTAGTGATGGCTTGACCCAGAATTTTGACCGCCCTCCACGCCCAACCCCATGCTTTCCATAGACCGCTGTGTCACCGCCGGATGTAATCTGACACAGATCGCCGATTGAAAACTGATACACAGAATTGAGAAGATGGCCGGATTTTGAAAGTGGCCGTGATCACAGACGGACAATAGGGGACAGACCACGATTATTGACTGCGTGGCATGACTAAAGGTATGATGCTTTCCATAAATTAACCAATGTGGATAAAGTCATGCCAACGATCAGCATGTTCTACGGCATCATCATTTCGATGTTTTTCGAGATCAGGGAAAAACATCATTTGCCGCATATTCACATTCGCTATCAAGACTACCGGGCTTCGCTTGCCATCGAGGATGGCCAGCTATTGGCTGGCGAGCTACCTCCTCGGCAACTGCGCATGGTGCAAGTGTGGGCTGATCTGCATCGTGAAGAATTGCAGGCGGATTGGTCGCTGGCCAAAGAAGGTGTCGAGCCTTTCCGTATTGACCCACTCAAGTAAAGGAGGTCGGCGATGTTGCTTGATGTGACACATGTGACGGTGAAGCCTGACTTCACGCTGTTTCTGGAATTTGAAAATGGGGAGCGGCGCCGGTTCGACATGGCTGTCTACATTGATCAGAAGCCCTGGGTTCGGCTCAAGTCCGGTAATACGTTTCAGGGCGCCTTTGTAGAAAATGGCACTGTGGTATGGCCGGGGAATATTGATATTGATCCCGAAACGCTTTATGAGTATTCCGTTCCTTTGGTCGCATGAGGACGCTATGCCCCTTTATCTGGGCATCCATCAAGCCAAGCAGCACCCTAAACCGATTGATCCTTTGAAATAGCATATGGGGGCGATGATGTACTGGGATGTTGTTGGAATTCGCTCTATCGCCCCCCGCGAACTGGCTGTCCAGTTTGAGGATGGGCTGAGTGGTGTGGTTTGCATCGATATATCATTTTGCACTGGGGTGTTTGAGCCCTTGAGAAATGATCGGTTAGTAGGGGCTGTGCAGCTAAATAATGGTGTGGTTGTATGGCCAAACGGTCTGGATTTGGCACCCGATACGATGTACCGAGAAATCAAGCGTGGCCGGTATTGCCTTTCAGAATAACAATGCGCGGTCTACTCAAAAACTACTCTTACTTGAATTTTTCCGATGCCGCGCCGCTCCCGCCTCACTCTTCCCAACATTCCCCTGCACCTGATCCAGCGCGGTAATAACCACCAGGCGTGTTTCTTCGCCGATGAGGATTACCGCTTCTACCTTGACTGGCTGGCAGAGTACGCTGGCAAAACGGGTTGCCAGATTCATGCCTATGTGTTGATGACCAATCATGTGCATCTGCTGCTTTCTGCTGAGACTGCGCAGGCGGCTGGAGCTTTGATGAAGGCGCTGGGGCAAAGATATGTGCAGTATGTGAATCGGACGTATCGGCGTAGCGGTACCCTGTGGGAGGGACGTTTTCGTTCCTGTTTGACTCAGGATGAAGCGTATTTGCTGACTTGCCAGCGTTATATCGAGTTGAACCCGGTGCGGGCGGACATGGTGGTGCATCCGGCGGACTATCGTTGGTCGAGCTACCGCGCCAATGCGCAAGGCGAGGCGGACAGCCTGGTGCGTCCGCATTCTCTGTATATCGCGCTGGGGGCAGAGGCGATAAGCCGGCAAGCGGCCTACCGGGAACTTTTTCGATATGAGCTAGAGCCGGGATTGGTAGATGAAATCCGGCGGGCGACGAACGGTAATTTCGCATTGGGCGATGCTCGGTTTGCCGCGCAGATTTCAGCGGCATTGGGGCGGCGCGTTACGCCAGGTCAATCCGGCAGGCCGCGCAAATCGCAAGGGGCCGGCTTCTAAAGGGGTCAGACCCTCATGGCACTCGGTTAAGCAATCGCTGAGCATAAATGAGGTCACGCGCGACTTGACGTGGCACGGTTAACAGCGGAAGTTTCTTGGGCCGTCGTTTCTTCGCACGAGGCTCGATCCGGTCAGGTCGGTATGGCAATCGCAGTGTCGCGATGCTGGCCGCCATGGTCGCGATCAGGGTGCAAACTTTATCGCCCGATGTTCGACGAAGCTGGTCGGCAAATGCGCACAGCAGACGCTTGGCACCGGCAAAGCTCCACCGGGCAAAGGGGCCAGGCACGATATAATCTGCTACACTTACTATTGTTATGTTAACGGTGCGCTAATTATGCCTACGATTAGCATGTTCTACGGCATCATCATTTGCCTTTATTTCTATGATGATGAGCGACATAAATTGCCTCATATCCATGCGAAATATCAAGGGCAGGAAGCTTCTTTTTCCATTCTTGATGGAACACTCCTGAGCGGGGATATTCCTGTTGCAAAAATGCGGCTGGTGCAAGCGTGGATCGAAATTCACCGGGAATCCCTGTTGGCAGATTGGGAGCTGGCGGTCAATGGGCAGACACCTTTTGCCATTGATCCCTTGCGCTAGGGTGTAGCCATGGAAGCGGTCATTCGTGTCGTTCCCCGAGAAGATTTTTCACTGGAGCTCTGGTTCAATACCGGAGACCATCGTTTGTTTGATGCTAGTCCCTATCTGAATCGAGGGGGGTTTACGCGCTTGCAAGATGTCTCGTTATTCAAACAAGCATTCGTTGCATTGGGTACGGTGTGTTGGCCAGGTGACTTGGACATTGCTCCCGAAACGCTTTTCGACCGCTCGGCCCCTCTCGTCGATTAGGGCAGCGCGATGCCCCGCCGCCCGCGTATTCATCTGGCTGGTCTGCCCGTGCATCTGGTGCAGCGCGGTCATAATCGCAACGCCTGTTTCTTTGCGGAAGAGGATTTTCAGGCGTACCGCAACTGGCTGGGCGAAGCACTGAAATCCAGCGGCTGCGTGCTGCACGCCTATGTGTTGATGACTAATCATGTGCATCTGCTGCTGACGCCGCCCAAACCCGAGGCGGTTTCGCAACTGGTCATTTCGCTGGGGCGGCGTTATGTCCAGTACATCAACAAGACTTACCGGCGCACGGGTACCTTGTGGGATAGCCGCTACAAATCTTCATTGGTTCAGGCGGATGAGTATCTGCTGCTGTGCCAGCGCTATATCGAGTTGAACCCCGTGCGGGCGGCGATGGTGGATGATCCGGCGCATTACCGTTGGAGCAGCTACCGGGCGAATGGGTTGGGGCAGCCGGATGCTCTGCTGACGCCGCATGAGGTGTATCTGGATCTGGATGGGCGTGAGCCGGTGCGGTTGGCTGCATATCGTGTCTTGTTTCGCTCGGAGTTGGACGAAGAGGCGATTGCCGATATCCGCCTGGCGCTGAATCAGGGGCAGCCGCTAGGCAAAGGGCGGTTTCTGGATGCCATCGAGAAGATGACAGGTCAGCGGCGGGTTGTTCGACCGCGTGGTAGGCCACGAAAAGAAAATGCGGCTGAATCCTTTCTGGATAGTCCGTTGCGGCTGGACGATTGACTCCATCCCCCATCTGCGCTTTGATTGAAAGCAGATCCTTTGTGGATCTCGCTTTCGGCCGGGGAGTTCTGCTGTCTATTTTATCTCCTATATGAATTTTTCTTGGTGAAGCAGTGGGCTTGTGTTAAAGTGTCCTATATGAATTTTTGTTTGTCCGTTCCCCTCAACGCATCAGCCGAGCAAGCGGCGCGCTTGCAGGCCTTGCAGGCGGCGTTTGCCGAGGTATGCAACGCGCTGGCGCCGGTGGTGCAGCAGACGCGCAGCTGGAATCGCGTGACGCTGCACCACCTGACCTACCACGGTTTGCGCGCTCGTTTCCCGCAAATGGGTTCCCAGATGGTGTGCAACGCCATCTATTCGGTGTCCCGTGCCTACCGCCTGGTGTTGCAGCATCCGGCCAGCCCGTGGAATCTTGCCAAGCATCCCGAGAAGGCGATTCCGCTGGTGAATTTTCTGCCCGATTCGCCGGTGTATTTCGATCGCCATACGCTGAGCCTGAAGAGCGGGCAGCTGTCGATGTATACGCTGGACGGACGGATGCGTTTCCAGCTGGAATTGAAAGCCGAGGATCTGGCGCGCTTTCAGCAGGAGAAACTGCGCGAAATCGTGCTGGCCAAGACGGCGCAGGGTTACCAGCTGTCGTTCTGGTTTTCGCCGGCTGGCGAGGAGGATGCCGCTTCTGCGGCGCAGGCCTCTTCGGGGGAGCTTCCTGAATACCTGGTGGTTGTGCCGGGTGAAGCAGCCGGTGTGGATAAGGCGCATGAATTGGCGGCGTGACGCAGGCGGGAACGCCTGTTTGTTGATAATTTCTGGAAAATTTTAAGTGTTGATCATGAAGAGAAACAAGCATGCCAAAGGAGTGGGTTCATGAATCCGGCGAATAACCGTTCGGAATTGAAGGAATCGCTGCTATTGCTGAAACCTTTTATCCACCGCGCGTTGTTTTTCAGCTTGTTCACCAATTTGCTGGTGATGGCGCCCACCGTGTACATGCTGGAAGTGTACGACCGGGTGGTTAACAGCCGCAGTGCGATGACGCTGGCAATGCTGACCTTGCTGGTGGTCGGGGTGTACGTGCTGCTGGAACTGTTCGAATGGGTGCGTGCGGAGATTTTGCATCACGCCAGCCTGGGATTCGATGCCCGGATGGGCGGGCGGGTCTTCGATGCGATGTTCGAAGCCAACTTGCGGCGTATTCCCGGGGTTTCCAGCCAGGTGATCAACGACCTGAGAACCTTGCGCGATTTCATTTCCAGTCCGGCTGTGCTGGCCATCATGGATGTGCCGTTGTCGATGCTGTATATCATCGCGATTTTCATGATCAGTCCGGTAATGGGTTACGTTTCCGTGGTCGGGGCGCTGCTGCAGGTGGGTTTGGCCTATCTGACCGAGCGCAACACCCAGCCGCCGCTGACCAGTGCCAATCGCGCGGCAATTGCCGCGCAAAATTACGCCAACGGCACTTTGCGCAATGCCCAAGTAATCGAGGCGATGGGGATGTTGAAACACATTCACGCCCGCTGGATGAAAAAACAGAAGGAGTTCCTGTCCCAGCAGGCCATCGCATCCGATCAGGCCGGTGCCAACGGGGCGGTTTCGAAGTTCGTGCAAATGACCCAATCCTCGCTGTTGCTGGGAGTGGGCTGCTGGCTGACCATTAAGGGGCAATTCCCCGGCGGCGGCGGGATGATGCTGGTGGCGTCGATACTCGGCGGGCGGGTATTGGCGCCGATTTCCCAGGTGATCGGGATGTGGAAGCAAGTGGTCAATGCGCGCGATGCTTATGGCCGCTTGGATAAGCTGCTGCAGAACGTCCCGGCACGGGAAGCGGGGATGTCGCTGCCGCCGCCCAAGGGGATGCTGACGGTGGAAGCGGTGATGGCCGGTGCGCCGGGATCTCAGACTATGATTATCCGCGGCGCGACATTCGCCGTGCCGGCGGGGGAGGTGGTCGCCGTGGTGGGGCCGTCGGCTTCGGGCAAGTCGACCTTGGCGCGCCTGATGGTGGGGGTGTGGCCTGCCGCTGCGGGCAAGGTGCGGCTGGATGGGGTGGACATCTTTCCCTGGAACAAGGGAGAGTTGGGGCCACATATCGGTTATCTGCCGCAAGGCGTGGAATTGTTCGACGGCACTTTGGCGGAGAACATCGCCCGTTTCGGCGAAGTCGATATGGCCAAGGTGGAAGCCGCTGCCAAGGCGGTCGGGGTGCATGAAGTGATCGTGGCGTTGCCGCAGGGATACGACACGCGCATCGGCGACGACGGTTGTTTCCTTTCCGGCGGGCAGCGCCAGCGCGTGGGCCTGGCGCGCGCCATCTACGGCAATCCGCGCTTCATCGTGCTGGATGAGCCCAACTCCAGCCTGGATGAGGCCGGGGAGCAGGCGTTGGTGCAAACTTTGCTGGCTTTGAAGGCGCAGGGTACCACTATCATGGTGATCACCCACCGCACCAGCGTGCTGGCAGCGGTGGACCGTATGCTGATCCTGCGCGACGGACAAGTGCATGGTTACGGGCCGCGCGACGAGGTGCTGGCCGCCTTGCAACGTGCGGCGCAGCCGGCCCCGCCTGCGGTGGCAGCACCGGTATTGGCGTAGCGCGGCAGGCAGTCATTACGAACTATTGATTCGGCCCGATAATGTTTCGACAGATACCCTCTCCCGCGCTGCCGCGCACCCCTCCCCCGCTTGCGGGGGAAGGGCTGGGGGAGAGG